>Ga0247815_10001124_pt1 | contig 20654 bp, 24 predicted proteins | sample UWRJL194509B1_FD_181014 | JGI IMG/M metagenome (GOLD analysis project Ga0247815, IMG submission 181014) | Plant litter microbial communities from Arlington Agricultural Research Station in Wisconsin, United States - UWRJ-L194-509B-1 | ecosystem: Environmental > Terrestrial > Plant litter >...
GACGACGTCGCGAGTCTCGTTCTGCCTGTGAGCTTCGAGGGCCGCATTTTGCAGAGCACGAGCAGTCCCGGCAGGACTCGGAGGTTGCGGAGAGGATGCAAGAGCCATGGGAAAGGGACGCGAGCACGTCATGTCGAGCGTGTAGAGCGAAAAGAAGGAGCCTGAGGAGCGAGTGAAGTGGAGCATCGAGAACGGGCCGAGTTGCGTTAGGCTCAACGAGTAATGGCATGTCGGGGGTACGTATGGTTCGGGAGATTTGATAGCACGTCTCATCGCGGGTCACCCATTGTATTCAAGGCACCTCGCGTGTATGACTTGTGAATTTATTCTTGTTCACGCTACCACGGGACTGATGTGGGACTGAATTGGCGTCTGATTAGAAGCCGTGACTTTCTGGCTTTGCTGTTTGCGCTCTTGATGACGACGTCTTGCCTCCGAACAACTGGTGGGCTACATGCGAAATTCAGTGGATGTACAGCGCAGGGATTAGAGCATCGGATAATTCGCTGGATCAGCTACATAATCCACTGTGAGACATGATTCAACGTCAAAAAATCAAAATGGACATCGGAAATGGTATAATATGCTACTCCGTCGCAGTATTGGTGGACTTGAAGGAATTAATCCACTTCTGGCACCGCTCAGACTCACTCTGTAGCTTTAGACTTACAAATCTGCTGCTTGCAAGCTGTAATTGTATGATAGCCTCGTCGTTGCGCTCCTGTTTGTGCCGGAGGTGACCAACCAGCTCTGCGCAACTTGCAAGGCCTAATAGGTCGCCAGAGCTTCTGTAGATCAGCTGCGCCTCATCCAAATACTGTTCTGCCATTTTTTAGTTGCATATAATGAGTTCTGCAGAGCCGAGGAACAATGCGGCCTCCGCAATTCGGACTTGATGCCCAATGCTGATGAACTTAGAGCGCGAGCCCTCCAACTCGGCTATCCCAGCAACGACCTCGCCCAGAATCACGTGTATCATACCGAGGGAGCTGGTGCAAGTGGCGGCAGAGTACGTGTCACCCAGGGAGTTGAAGGTGAATCGTGCAGCAGTCAGATGCTCCATTGCACCCGGAAAATTGCCAGCCATCTGCATGGCCATAGCCAGCTGATACCGAGCTTCTGCCTCATTATTATCCTCTTCCAGATCGGTATGCATCTCCCGCGCCTCCTCAAGCAGCTTCTGTGCGTGATTATAGTTTCCGAGTAGTCGGAGTACCTCTCCAGCAATGACCTTGCATTGCGCCGCGAGGGACCGACTCCCAAGTCCGAGATACAGTCCTGCCGCAGTTTCTGCAGCTTCGAGAGCCGATGGGTAATCACAGAGAAGATTTTTTTCCCTGACCAATAATCCGCAGGCAGTCGGCCTTCCACTTGGGATGCGACTCGAGATGGGGAAGCAGAGCGGATGCTACGGTGACAGTCGGCCGATGAAGGTTCGCCCATAGGGTCAAGCTAACCACAGCGTCTATAACCTCCTGTGATGGCTGGTTCACCATGGCATGCAGCAGGGACGACAGGTTGCCCATCTCCGGTGCGGCTGCAGCCAGCAGCTCCTGGAAAGTTTCGTCTACTCTTTTTGGCAAACGATTCGCAATGTCGAAGTAGATGGCGTATAATGCATCGCGATGAGCTGGCCATGCCGGGTAATTATTCAGCACGAAATGGCGGACCGGGCTGAGCGTTCGCATTGTTCGGTCAGTACCCAGGCTGACGAGTGCGTAGGCCGCCAGGGTATCTCGCGCCCGATAGATATGTTTGAAATGTGCACTCATCTTCTTCAAGACGTCCGGAAGAAGACCGTCTGGTAACAGGCAGCAAACAGAGAGAAGGCGCAGAGACTCCCCTGAGTCGTCGGCAGAGCTGACCATTGTGATCGAGAGCTTGATTGAGACTTCCGCATTGTTACCACGGCCAACATTGTGAGTGCGAAGCAGTGCACTGTGCTCGTTATTCCAGCGATGGAGAAGCTCAGAAACAGGGGTACCTCGCCTCGCAAGTTGGCCGAGGAGAGTCACCGCCAGAGGCATATAGTCCACGGCGGCGAGAAGTTCCCTGGCAATGTCCTCGTCTGGTCCAGCGAGGCGAAACCCCGCCCTATCCTGGAATGTCCCGAGCGCAGCTTCGAGAGAGAACGGCTCGAGTGCCGCGGTATCTGGGTTCGACCACTCAACGAGCTGTGGGAGAACATTGCCTCGGCATGTGATGATAATCGACAGGGACGGAATCTGCGCCAGACGACCGAGTAGTTCCTCGATAGCTGCAGCTGGTCCGCCATCTGCGAGCCAGACCGTCTCAAGGTTGTCTAGAACTAGCAACACGCGAGGCATGTCGGACAAACGTGTAACGACGGCGGTGAGTAGGTCACCAGATACAAAAAGTCCGAGCAACTTGGCAAGCGAGATGACGACAGAGTTGGCATCCACTAGTGCCTCGCATGAGAGGAAGAATCGCCGATCTTGAAGACGTTCTACTATCTGAGACTCGTATAGAATGGCGAGTGCAATAGTCGTCTTTCCCATGCCGCCAGGACCGAGGACCGCGAGTCGCGCTGAGCTTGGCATAGTCAGTAGCCGTACTGCATCGCTGACGAACATGTCTCTGCCGTGAAATACTATTGGTTTTGGTGGTAGAGTTGTCGAGATGCTGGATTCACTGCGCATTGTTCAGAGTAGAGAGTGGCACGCAAAGAAAATCACGTACATATCGCTCAGTGACACAGGCGTAGCAGGCAGTAGCCTCGACACATCACTCTTCAGATCTTTCAGCTCATTAAGGGTATGCACAGAGAGTACAGTCTACAAAACCTGTGGGTGAGCTGTATCTCTAGAAGCGAGGCACGCACGATGATCGTCTTTCCAGCTTCAGCGAGGCGCTGTTCCTCAAGAACAAGACATGCGCTAACTGTGTGAACCGCAATCGCCTGCCTGACATGGCCAACGCGAAGTACGATATGAAGGCGGATGGCAATACGTTGCAGTGTTCTGTAGAAGCTTAGCCAATGTACGTATACTTATTAAGAGAGTCCTAACGCACTCGAAGAACTCGGAAAGATGGTCGCGCAGGTCCACGTTATCTGCCAAGACTTCAGGCGAGACCTTTTCCACGGCTTTCCATAAGTTCTGAATAGCAAATAGTAGAGACGTGATCTTTGGGCGAGCACCTTGGCAGCTCTAGTTTCTGAGGTCAATATTGCCTGTTCTGTAGTATTCAACCACGCGTACCTCGAGCAGCTGGAGAATGTACAGAAATGTTTGCGGTGCGGCCTTGAGGGGCCAAGGTAGGCCATCCGTAATGTTTACCATGACGTTGATTGTGCTTTTGAGACCGTCGTATACTGTGTCTATGGCCTGTATGGTGGCGCTGCGCAAGATCGGTGATAAGTGAGATGAAATCAAAATGGCTTAGCACCCTACCTTAAGACGTCCTAATGGTCGTCATAGATCAGTACAGTACATCACATGATGACGTGCCATACCTTGTTACTTGTTTCGTCAATGCCGAGACCGGAGTACGACTCGAGCATAATGCCGCACTCGTGGTCACGAATCTGCGCATTGATAAGGTCTCTGAATTACACATCAAAGTTATGTGCAAACCTTGAGGAGCTCCTGCAGTCCCTGCATAGATGCCAGGTACCCGCCGACGGTGTCCGCGGTCAACCCCTTTGCGAAATAGCGAGTAACAGGACCCTTGCTGGCAACGTCGCGCATGAAGCTCGCGCACTGAGTAAAGAGACTGATATATACGCGTTTTAGCACGCATAACGACCCAGACAATAAAATCACACACTCTCTGGTTGCACCGAGAGCTGCATTCACCGATATTGCGGCACCAACTGTCTCGCCGCGATGACGCGCAGCCGCAGCCGTGTTGTCAATCGAGGTTGCTATCTCCAGAGCGACCTTCGAGATCTTGCGTGAGTTGTTCTTGCAGTTCTTCATGGCCTGAAAAATTATTGATGTGTCAGCTTTCCCCGCTCTTCATGTCGCGCTGTCTAGGCTTGCCTTCGAAGCATCATGTACGGCGTTTGCTGCCTCAAAAACCTCCCGGACTATAGTGCTCAAGGCTGCAGACATCTTTACGGAAATATGGGTGGGTAACTCTGAGTAGAACCGTGGCCAAGAGTCGCACGGCAGGCTGCCGAATGCGTACCAGCGACGATGAGCGTCCCAAAAGGTTTCCTGATCGAGACAAGCGGCGGTCAGCGGAACGACCAGCGAGATTCGCGCACCTCTCATCCTGCTTCTCGCGTTCGCTCATTGCCATCCCGATTTTCGCGACTTAAAACAACCAAATACGACTCGAAACAACCTTTGCTCTCGCGCGAGCAGACGCAGGACGACGCTTCGCCATTGTATGACGCCGCAACTGGCGCAGGTTCGGGCCTCGCCAGCATTTCGTAACGGAAGTTGCTAGCCAACCTCCACCTGGGCAGGCACTTGCGCCTGCTCATGCACACAGACATCCTTCCTATCAGACTAGCATGTACTCGAACCATCATGCGCAGTATACGCCATCACGCAAGCAGTGCACCGGTCAGGCCACCACCACCTCGAGTCTCGAACCGAGAAGCGCTTTATACAGGCGCTTGGAGTGGCGTGCTCGCATGGGCTAGGGAATTGACCGACGTCGTTCGACAGCCGGCGATTCGCGCCTCTTTTCCTCCTGCTTCTTGTGGTCCGCCCGTTTCTCTCGCCTCGATCGCGACTCGCGTGGGCGAAGGCGCCTCAAACTAACTTGCATTCAGACCAGCACCCACCCATCCTGTCAATCCGGCGCGCGCGCCCAACCCAATGGGTCCAATACGGCGCCACCGTGCCGCCCCAGCCACCTGTGTTTGCAACCCAGCCACCACCGCACCACAAGCCACCATCAACGTGCCGTCTTTCTGGAATGGACCTTGCTCACCATTTTCATGTCGAGCATTGCCGGCTTTGGGCATTCCTCGCGTCAGTCAACTAGGACCACCAACGAACCCGGTGTGCGACCGACGATGTCATTCAAGCTCGCGCAGCGTGTCGAGCGAGACGGGCGTACACTGAAGCGAGGTGCCAAGTATCGAGTCGCGTTCCTGTCACAGCAGCACTGACCTCGGCCCCGGTAAAGAGCAACACCGCACTCGACCTTCTCACGGACGATCGTAACACAGCAGGCTCGGTAGCATTCGAAGAGGGCTCGTCCGCGAAATGTTCGCGCTCGCGTCACATTCGACTACGATATACGTATCTACGAATTCCGTAAGATATGGAAGGTCTGCGTGCTTGAGCGTGACGCGGAGCGTGGCGTCGGTATCAACTTTCTCGACTACGGGCGCGCTAGCAGTACTGTGGGGCGCGACCATCTCACAGCTCAAGACACATATCTCAAGGATCAGCGCTCAGCACCGACATGCGCAACTACACACACGTCCCCAATGCTGCGGATGGGACTACCTTTGAAACTCTCGTTCTTTGCGGTACCTATGTGCGCGTCGACGCCATGACACCAGTCGAGATCGCCTCGCCTGACATCTCGACTATCAATGGTCGCGTCCTCGAAACTTGCTCTGGCACCGCCCTCATGCTGATCACCGCCCACGTCGAGGTATCTGACACCTACACCGCGCCCTCGTCGCTCGTCCTCAAACCGACCAATGGCGCAGTTCAAACCAACACCATCGTCAACCATACCACACCTCCAACGCACCGATTCATGGACCGGTGTTCTTCATCGGCAAAGCTGGCGCGTTTGACGCTACCTTGCGGACTAACGGCGCGTTGGATGGCCTGGTGCCAAAGCTTCCAGTCCATGTCACGCTCAGTCTGAACGCGTCCGCGAGAAACAATGTTGCGAGTATCGTACTGCCTGCGAGCCTCGAGGGTTGCCTTTGGCGGAGCACAAGCAATGGTGGTACACCGATGCTGGAGGTCGCGGAGCGAGTGCGTGACCCGGCAGGTGAAGGGCGCGAGTACATCGTCAAGCGCGTGTCGGGTAGAAAGAAGAAGTACAAGGATCAAGTTGGGTGGGGCAGCGAGCACGAATGGGGGCATGTCAAGTTCATGACAAGTTATGGTGCGGCAGGGGTGAGTATTGTTGAGGAGCCGTCATAGCACATCTCGTCGTAAACAACTTGCTGTATTCTAGGCGCATCTCGTGTATGACACGTAGATTCATTCTTTTTCATACTGCCACAGGGTTGGTGTTTGATTAGAAACCGCGAATTATGGGCTTTCGTTTTGCGCTCTCGGTCACTACGTCTTGCCTCCGAACAACTGGCGAGTAATATTTGACTCTCTGTAGATGTACGACGCAAGACATATATAAGCGGATACTTGCTGGAGCAGCTACCTAATACATCACAAGACATGATACGATGTCAGGCGAGCGAAGGACGATGATTGTACAGTAGACTCGCTCATAATGAATACTGTCGGTACATGCCATTTTCCTATTCATTATTGGCTTATTCAGACCTGGCGCACAGCCGGAAATTGCCGATAGAGAGACGCGCGTTGCTTGCCCTGCCCGTTGCTCGAGTTCAGCATTAATTGAACACTCTATTCATTCGCTACATCTATTGGGGCATTGAATGCGCTCTAAGGAGGCGTTTGAGGAGCTGGTTCGGCGTGATTTGGCAGACGGTGAGTGAAATATCGGGACAAGCCCACCTGCTTCAAGGATGCATTGATACGCTGTTGCAGTTCAGTGCGCGCCTTGTTGAGCTGATATTTGATCTCAAGAGCATTATCAATGCCCTTTGCTGTGCAGACTCTGGTGACCTGGTCGAGGAGGGCCACCAGCTCCTTGTCAGACATCGCAGCTGCGCGGTCCTCCTCAGCTGCTTCCTCTGCCTCCGACTTGGTTTCCTCGTCGCTCTCTTCGAGCTGTGGATCCATTCCAAGCTGCCGCCGCGCAGCTGCAACGAGTTCCTCTTCAGTGAGTGTTTCATACGCAAGTTGCTCGCCGATCTCGTCCTCCTCTTGAAAGCCGAGGAACTCCTCGACTGAGAGTGGCTCAAAGATGCGATTACGAGCTTTGAGCTGTGCGATGTGCTCAGCAAGCTCGCGCTCCTCAAGGGGCTCCACGACTTGATGAAGAGGTGGTTGGCATGGCGCACTCGCGATCACAGTGCGAAGATGGGCGTGCAAGCGCCGCTGAGCATCTGTCACCTCCTCCTCGTCAGATGCGTCAGCATCATTGGCAATGTTGAGTGCAATCTGCCATAGCGGCTCGTTTGCACGGTTGCCTAAGAGCTGGTGGAGGTGCTGTGCTGCTTCATCCCGTGTCGTCTGACCAGCAGCGGTAAAGCCGTGCAGGAATGCCTCAGCCACCTCGTCTGGTGTTGAGAAGCTGGCTTCAATGAGTGATGCAGATGTGATATCAGGTTCTGCCGCAGGCACGATGGCTGCGTGGGCCCAGCAGTTGGAGATTGTAGCGGCAGTGACCTTGCGCCATGCCGAGCGAGCAATCTCCATTCCTTCCTTGATGTTCACCTTCCATATCTCGCTCTGTCCCGCCTCATCGAGTTCAAGTGCATGCTGACAGAAGCCCGCACGATAATGAGCCTTGAATGAGCGAATGATCCCCGCATCCAGTGGCTGGATGTGAGAGGTCATGTTTGGCTCGAGGAACTCGATCTTGATGTTGGACGGTTCATACGAGGTGTAGTGACCCTTGAAGTTGTCAAGCAAAAGTAAGATGTGCCAATTCTGGGCTCGGAGCTCGCGGTTCAGTCGTTGGAGAATCCTGCGCAAATGATTCATGTTAGGACATGAGAAGACGGCCTCGCTAAAACACTCACTTTGTGAAGAGTTTTGCTGTCATCCAGGCCTTCTCGTTGTTCTCGTACCAAAAGCCACAGGCCTCCTGGCTGCGGCTTCGGAAAGGCCGCGGCGTGGCTGCCTTGCCAATGAAAACAATGTCCAATTTCTCCCCGAGTTGACTGCAGACAAACACAAGCGTGAGTCGATTCTTGCTAACTTTCTTCCCACTGATTTTTGCCTTCGACAGGCCTTTGTCAGGCTGGGCAGCCCAGAAGAGTGCCGCTTCATCAAGGTTGAAGCGATCCTTTGGTGGATATCGAGCCAGGACTTCACGCAGGCGCACGCGTGCTGCTTCTGCTGCCGCCGGATTGACAGAGCCTGCCTCACCGTGACGGATGTGCTGCTTGAGTCCATATCTGTGAATAAAGTGAGAAAATGATCGAGCAAAGTTGAAAGCCTCACGTCTTTTTGAACGACTCGACCCAGCCTGTACCCAATCGGTCTGCTTCGGGAATTCCTAAGGATTCCTCCACTCGGTTTCGCTTCTCGACAAGCATGGGACCTGTCACTGAGTGACCTTGCCTCTCCATGCTATCCTGCCAGAGCACAAGTGCTCGCTCCACAATCGGGTTCGAGACGATACGCGGACGCTTCGCATTTGCTGCAATTGGTGTCTGTGTGATCTTCTTCCGCAGCTCCTCTTCGTTCTTCTTGTTGCGGTTGAAGGAGGGCTGCGTGACTTTGTAGCCTTTGAGGCGCCAGAACTCGACAACCTTCTCTTCGGTAAGGTCTGGTTGCTTCTTGGCCCAGTCAAGAATCATCAGCCACTCCCCGTATGTGAGGTTCTTTTTGGATTGGAGTGTGTCTGATTGTGGGATCTCTGACTCTGCAGCCGTTGCAGATGCTGAAGCTGACGTGGACTGGATGGTTTCTGTTGGCGCAGGCTGTTTGGTGCGTTTCTTTCTCACTTGGGTGTCGAAGCGAGTGCCAGTTATGAGAATTTGGGTTGGATCGAAGCGGGGAACATCTTCAGAGGACTTGGAGGGCTTGGATTTGGGCATAGGAGGCGAAAAAGTGAAAAATGATTGCTGTGCGACATTGAACAACACTTGGATCTAAGATGAATCATGGCTGTGCGCTGGAAGGCGCCCCAGGCACCTCGCCCCGATCACACCCTGAGTCCGGCACGCCGCCCCGACGCCTATCCACTATTGGATATTCATTATCAGTGAGCCACCACCTGTATTCAGAGGGACACGGCCAATTCTAATCCATTATGACCGATATTCATTAAGCCCCTATTCATTATGAGCGAGTCTACTGTAACTGTTATACCGTCGCGCTACGGGTAGACTCGAGATATTCAATCCACTCTTGGCATTGCTTGACCCTGGTCTGTATCTGGAGCCTCTCATAGAGGCGGCGTGCCATCTTGAGTTGTACGAGGGCCTCTTCGTTGCGTTTCTGGTCGTTTCGAAGGTGACCCAACAGCTCTGCACAATTTGCAAGGCCGAGTGGGTCTCCATCAGTCTGGTGGATCAGCCGAGCCTCCTCCAGATACTGTTCCGCCATTTCGAAATTTCCCTGCAGACGCTGCGCTTCTCCAAGGAACTGCGTGGCCTCCGCGAATTGGGCTCGAGGCCCAATGCTGATGAGCACATCGCGCGAGGCCCCAAATTCGGCTATACCAGCGGCGACTTCTCCTAGACCCATATGTACGGCGCCAAGGCTACAGGTGCACAGGGCAGCGAGATACGTCTCGTTTAGGGAGTTAAAGGTGGACCGTGCAGCAATCAAGTGCTCGATTGCACCCACATGGTCGCCATCCATCTGCATGACCGTAGCCAGCATGTGGCGAGCTGTTGCCTCGCCTCTATCATCTTCCAGCTCGGCATTCATCTGCCGCACCTCTTCAAGCAACTTCCGTGCATTATTGCTCTCCCCAAGTAGTCGGTATATCTCTCCAGCACTGGCCTTGCAAATGGCTGCCGATAACAGATCCCCGAGCTCGAGATACAGCTCTGCTGCAGTGTTTGCAGCTTCGAGACCCGCTGAGTAGTCACCGAGACAGCCATTTCCCTGACTAATAGCCCGCAGGCAATCGGCCTTCCATTTGGGATGCGACTTGAGATATGGAAGCAGAGCGGATGCCACGGTCACAGACGGCCGATGAATGGATGTGTAATCGGTTAGGTAAATGATGGCATTCACAATCTCTTCTGATGGTTGGCTGACCATGGTGAGTAGCAGCGACGACAGGTTGCCCATCTCAGGTGCAGCTGCAGCCGACAGCTCCTGGAGGGTTTCGTCTGCTCTACGCGGCAAACGACCAGCAATGTCGAAATAAATGGTATGCAATGCATCTCGATGGCTTGAGTGGGCAGGATAAGCCTCCAGTACGACGTGACGGACGGGGCTGAGCGTTCTCAACACCCGGTCGGTGCCCACGCTTACGAGCGCGTAAGCGGTCAGAGTGTCGCGCGCGCGGTAGATGTGTTTGAAATGCGCAGACATTTTCTTCAAGACGTTTGGACGGAGGCCATCGGGTAGCATGCAGCAGACCGAGAGTAGCTTCAAAGACTCTCCTGAGTTGTCGGCAGCATTCACCATTGTGATCGACAACTTGACCGACACTTCGGCATTGTTGATGCGGCCAACATCGTGGGTTTGCAGCAGAGCACTGTGTTCGCTATTCCAGCGCTCTAGAAGCTCGGAAACAGGAGTGCCGAGTCGTGCAAGCTGCCCGAGAAGGGTCGCCGCGAGTGGCATATTGTCTATGGCGGTAAGCAGCTCTTTGGCGATGTCCTCGTCTGGTCCGACGAGGCGGTATCCAGCCCTATCCTGGAACGTCTCCAGCGCAGCCTCGAGCGAGAATGGCTCGAGGGTAGCAGTATTCGGGTTCGACCACTCGACGAGCTGTGGTAGGACGATCCCTCGACAAGTAATGATAATCGAGAGCAGCGGGATCTGCGCCAATCTTCCGAGTAGCTCCTCGATAGCTGCGGCTGGTCCACCATGTGCGAGCCAGACTGTCTCAAGATTGTCGAGTACCAGCAACGCGCGAGGCATGTCTGTCAGCCGTGTAACTACGGCGGTTAGTACGTCGCCGGATATAGAAAGTCCGAGCAACTTGGCAAGCGAAGTGACGACAGAATCTGTATCTACGTGTGCCTCGCATGAGAGGAAGAGCCACAGATCCTGAAAATGGCCTACAATATGAGCATCGTACAAAATGGCCAGGGCAATCGTTGTTTTGCCCATGCCGCCAGGGCCGAGGACCGCGAGTCGTGCAGAGATCGACGTAGTCAGTATCCGCACTGCATTGCTGACAAACTCGTCCCGTCCGTGGAACACGATTGGTCTTGGTGGCAGAGTCGTTGAAACGCTAGTGTCACTGCGCAACGTTCAGGTTCGAGACGTGTCAAAGTCTGAAACAACGTACATATCGTTTTGTGGCACAGGCTCAGTGGGAAGTAGCCTGGACATATCATTCTTCAAGCCTTTCAGCTCGTTAAGGGTTTGAACGGAAAAGACAGTCTGTGGAACTGTTGGTGCGTGGTGTATTTGGGAGCAAGCCACTTACGACGATCGTCTTTCCAGCTTCAGCAAGGCGCTGCTCCTCAAGTACAAGACATGCGCTAATCGTTTGAGCGGCCATCGTCTTCTTGATATGACTAACACGAAGCACGATATGAAGGCGGATGGCAGTACGCTGCAGAATCCTGCAGAAGTTCAGTCCATGACCGCACTTGCTACCAGTCAGAACACACTCAAAGAACTCGGAAATATGCTTCCGGAGGTTCACGTTATCCGCGACTACTTCAGGCGATACTTGTTCCACAGCCTTCCACAAGGTCTGGACAGCGAATAGTAGAGACGTGATCTTCGGGCGGACGCTTTGGCAGGTCTTATCTCCGAGATCAGCCTCACGGTTCCAATATGTACCGCGGCACCCGAGCAGGCATACCTCAAACAGCTGGAGAATGTAGAGAAAGGTTTGCGGTGCGGCCTTGAGAGGCCAAGGTAGGCCATCCGTAATGTTGATCATGACGTTGATTGTGCTTTTCAGACCATCGTAGGCTGCGTCCAGGGTCTTGATGTTGGTGCTGCGCAATATTGATTGGTGAGATGAGCTATTAATCGTCTCGGCATCATACCTTATGGCGTCCTGATAATTGCTACAGGTGAGTACAGTACTTCATATGAAGATTTGCCATACCTTGGTACTTGATTCGTCAATGCCGAGACCTGAAAACGATTCGAGCATAATGCCACACTCGTGATCCCGAATCTGCGCATTGTTAAGAGCCCTGAATGGCAAGTGAGTGTGATGCGCAGACCTTGAGGAGTTCATGTAGACCCTGAACAGATGCCAGGTACGCGCCGACGGTGTCCGCGGTCAAGCCCTTCGCGAAATATCGAGTAACAGGACCCTTGCTTGCAACGTCGCGCATGAAGCCCGCGCATTGAACGAAGACACTGAAAGACAAGTCTATCGGCGTGCAATCCAGTGCTGACAATTAAGGCACGCACTCCCTGGTTGCACCGAGGGCTGCATTCACAGAGATTGCGGTACCGTCCGCCTCCCCGAGATGACGCGCAGCCGCCGCGGTGTTTTCGATCGAGGTTGCTATGTCAAGAGCAGCCTTCGAGATCTTGCGCGAACCATCCTTGCAATTCTTCATTGCCTGCAAAGTGATCGGTGCGTCAGCTTTCCCTGATCGTGTCGCGGTGTCTGGCTAAGCTTGCCTTTGCGGCATCGTGGACAGCGTTCGCTGCATCGACAAGTTCCTGGACCACGGTGCCTGATGCTGTAGACATGTTCTCTGTGATCTGGGCGGGTACGGGTGAATATAACGGTGGCCAAGTGTTGCGCGGCAGGCGGCCGAAAGAGTGCTGGCGACAACGTGCTCACTGCAACAAACAAATTCCCGATTGAGACGCGGGCGGCCTGGAAACGGACCAGGCCGGGTGCCTATCCGGGCACCGCCAACATGTCGTAACGGAAGTTGCTAGCCACTGCCAGCCTCCACCGGGTAGGCACTTGGGCCGGGCTCATGCACACGGACAACCGTCATATCAGACTGACATGCACTCCAACTGTCATGCGCAGTATGGCACCACCACGCCAGCAGCGCACCGTTCAGGCCACTACCACCTCGAATTTGCATCAAAGCGCTTTTTTAAAGGCGTACGCTGCTCGCTTGAGCTAGGGAATTAAACGGCGGCGTTTAGCAGCCGGTGATTCGCGCCTCTTCTCCTCTGCTTCTTGTGGTCCGCCCGTTTCTCTCGCCACGATCATAACGCGCATAAGCAAAGGCGCTCCGAAGCAGCTCTTTTGGCACGCGAGCCGACAATGGACAACGCACGCTGCCTACATCGTACATCACCACAAATAACCCACGCTCAGTAACGGCGGGAATAACGCGCTCGCTGTCAATCAGCCCTCTGCGGCACAAGCACTTGCAGTCATACCAACACCCGCCCGTCTTACCAATCCAGCGCGCGCCGAAATCAATGGGCCTAGTACAGCCCCACCGTACCGCAGGGCACCCCAGCCAGGGCACACCTGTGTTCGCAACCCGGCCGCCACCGCACCACGAGCCACTATCAAAGCGCCTCCCTGAGCCTTTTTGAGCAGTGTTTCTGGCATGGATCTGGCTCGTCATTTTCACGTCGAGCATTGCCGGATGTGGTCATTCCTTGTGTCAGCCAACTCAGACTACCAACGAGCCCAGTATGCGACCGACGATGTCACTCAAGCTCGCATAGCGTGGCGAGCGAAATGGATATACAATAGGCGAAGTGCCAAGTATCGAGTCGCGTTCCTGTTACACCAGCACCGAACTCGACCTCGGCAAAGAGCAACGCCGCACCCCACCTGCTCACGCGTGGTCGTAGCACAATAGGCCTGTTAGCATTCGAAGAGGGTTTGTCCGCGGAAGGTTCGCGTTCTCGTTACACTCAACCACGATCCACGCATCTACGACTTCCACAAGGCATATGTTTGCATGCTTGAGCGTGGCGGCGAGCGTGGCGTCGGTATCAACTTCTTTGACTACGAGCGCGGCAGCAGCGCCGCGGTATGGCACAAGTTCGACGTTCGCGCGACCATCTCCTTGCCCAAGACAGATCTCCAAGTTCAGCGCTTAACATCCACACGCGCAACAACGCACAAATCCTCGATGCTGCGGAGGAGACTACCCTCTCCGTGGTACCAACCCCCACATCGAGGTTGCGACGCTTCTCACTGCCTGCACGCTCGACACTTCGACAACCAACGGTCGCATGTTCGGCTCCTACTCTAGAACCACCTTTGCAGTATCCTCAACCAACGTCGCAACTACTGGCGGCTACAATGCGTCCTCGTTGCTCGTTGCTCGTTCTCAAAACGACCAACGGCGCTGTCCAAGCCGATACCAACGTCGGTCACACCCTCAGTATCTCTACCTCAAACGCGCCGGTCCGTGGCCCGATCTCCTTCATCCGAAAAGCGGGTGTGTTCGACGCCACCTTGCACAGCACGAACGTTGCATTGGGCGTCCTGGTGCCCGAGCTCCCGTTCGGCGCTGTGCTCAGTCTAAACGCGCGGACGAGCAACAACGTCGCGAGCGCACCGGGCAGGCCACCACCGCCTCGGACTGGCATGACAGCGCTCTCTCAAAGTCTTTGGAGCTGCGCTGCTCGCTTGGACCTTGTTTGTTATTCTCATGTTGGGCATCGCAGACCGCCGGCAGAGCCAGTCGGGGCAGGTCGCGTAAGATGTAAATCAGGCTCGCTAACGGAGGGCGCAACTCTCATCGCGGGTCATGGAGATGGATGGGCGTTGGAGCGAGGTGCCGAGCCGCAAGTCGCCTTCCCGTTGCACCAGTCTCAATATCAACTTCGGCGGGGCATAGAGTGCCGTTCTGAACCCACTCACACGCGGCGGTTGCGTAGCAGGCTCGGGCACGTTCGAAGAAGGCTCATAAACCTTGGTCGAAGATTGCTTCATAGTGGGCTATGAACCTCACGTCCACCACTCTCCCCAGGTGTGGCTGGTCTACATGTTCGGGTGTGGCACAGAACGTCCCGCCTACGGCCGCGGTATCAGGCATGTTTCATCTCACTGGTTCGACGTGCGGGCGATCATCGCCCTCTTCAAGCCCTCGTGACCGTCGCCTCGCTTGACGCTGCGATGGCCAACGGTCGTATCCTCGGCCCCTACTATGAGGCCAATCTCGCAGCAGCTGCCACCAGTACCCGGAATGTTCTATTTGTTTGCCCTCAAACCAACCAACGGCACCGTAGAAACCGGAACCAACATTGGGCGTTCGACGCAACTTTGCGTACCGCGGACGTCGTGTTGGACTTCCTAGTTCCAGCGCTTCCGGGCCTCGCCGAGCTCAGGCTGCACGCGCGGGGCAACAGCGTCGCAAAACTCGTCTTGCCGGCGAGCATTGAGGAACATATCTGACAGCGTACGAGCAACAGCGGTACGCCAAAGTTGCGGAAGGATTGCACGATTTGAAGAGCAAGGGATGAGAGTACCTGATGAGGGGCTTGTTGAGCGGGAAGAAGGTGTGAGAGGATCAGCTTGGATGGGGGGACTGAGCGTGGGGCAACGTATGCAACAAGTAAGGAAGCGTTGACGGGGAGCACTGTGCCAGAGCCGTGATAGCACGTCTTCATAGATAGTGCGTTGTATTCTACACTCCTCGTGCGTGTCATGCGTAAATTCATTCATATTCTCGCTACCAACAGCACTCATGGCAGATCAGAGCTACTTGGCAAGTGAGACTCGACCTCGATAGTCGTTCATCGATTACTTTCGCGACTACACGTGATTTGAGACATAGTAACACAACCCCCATGTGACCGCTGGAGACTACACTACATGTCATTCTTTGTCCAGGTCCTTTGCTACAATAGGATACCTACGCGCGGTCGAATTACGGGACGTCAGATTCACCGCATCACACCAGTAGGACTTCTTGGCTTTCGTCTGGCGCTCCTGATTACGATGCACTGCCTTGAAGTAACCGGTGGCCGAGATAAAATGCTCGATGGATGTGGGATTGGACATGGATAAGCAAATATTTCGCTGCACCAGCTAGATATATGTTTGCGCGAGGTGACCCAAAGATGGAAATTGCAAAGACTCTACCGTGACGCTACTAGTGGACTCCAGGAGTTCGATCCATCTTTGGCACCGCCGAAGCTCATTCTGCATTTGAAGTGTCTCGTAGAGATGGCGTGACGACTTGAAGTGCACGAGTGCCTCCCCTCTGCGTTGCTGCTGGTGCCTAAGGAGTCCAAAATTCTCCGCACAGATCGCAAGGCCTATTATGCTGTCATTCGTCTGGGAGATCGCCTGCGCCTCGTCGAGATACTTCTCTGCTATTCCGAGATTGCCCTGCCTGCGATGTGCATCACCAAGAAACACCGTGGCCTGCGCAATTTGGTTGTGATGCCCAAGACGGATGAAAATATCACGAGAGGCCTCCAATTCGACTACACCAGCGGCGATGTTGCCCTGGTTCAAATACACAATACCAAGGGTCGACACACAGTTGGCAACAAGGAAGGTGTCGCCTAGGGAATCGAGGATGAGCCGTGCAGCAGTCAAGTGCTCAATTGCCCCCGTAAAGTTACCCTTCAACCGCATGACAACAGCGAGCGCAGATCGTACTTGTGCCTCGGAGCTATCATCTCCCAGTTCCACATGAGTCGCTCGTGCCTCTTCAAGAAGAATCTCCGCTTGATTATAATTTCCAAGCAGTCGGTATGTATCCCCAGCGATAGACTTGCATCTCGCCGCCGAGGCTCGATCTCCAAGCTCGAGATACAGTTGTGCAGCAGTGTTTGCAGCTGCTACAGCCGACGCATAGTCACCTAATTGACCATTTCCTTGGCCAATGACCCGCAGGCAATCGGCCTTCCACTTGGGATGCAACTCGAGATGTGGAAGAAGAGCGGATGCCACGGTAACAGTCGGCCGATGAAAGCTAGCCGATAATGTCAAGTGAACGACGGCATCCACAATTTCTTGTGATGGTTGGCTGACCATGGTGAGCAGCAGGGACGACAAATTGCCCATCTCTGGTGCAGCTACAGCCAACAGCTCCTGGAAAGTTTCGTCTACTACGACAGGCAAACGATGAGCAATGTCAAAATAGATGGTATACACTGCCTCGCGGTGGCTTGACTGTGCCGGATGATTCGCCAAAACGACATGACGGACAGGGTTCAGCGTTTTCAGCACCCGGTCGGTACCCACGCTTACGAGCGCGTAGGCGGTCAGACTGTCGCGCGCGCGGTAGATGTTTTTGAAATGCACACTCATTTTCTTCAAGACGTCCGGACAGAGGCCATCCGGCAGCATACAGCAAACGGAAAGAAGCTGTAGAGACTCCCCTGAGCTGTCTGCAGCGCTGACCATCGTGATGGACAGCTTGACCGACACCTCGGCATTGTTGATGCGGCCTATACTGTGAGTGCTAAGCAGTGCGCTGTGCTCGCTATTCCAACGATCGAGAAGCTCGGAAACAGGGGTGCCACGCCTCGCGAGTTGACCGAGGAGAGTCACCGCGAGCGGCATGTTGTCGACCGCGGTAAGCAGCTCCCTGGCGATATCATCATCTGAACCGGTGAAGCGAAATCCGGCCCTGTCCTGGAAAGTCTCGAGTGCAGCCTCAAGCGAGAATGGCTCGAGTGCTGCGGTACCAGGGTTGGACCACTCGACGAGCTGCGGTAGAACAATCCCTCGACATGTGATGATTAGCGACAGAGACGGAATCTGTGCCAACCTTCCGAGTAGCTCCTCCATAATTGCGGCTGGCTCACCATCTACGAGCCAGACCGTCTCAAGGTTGTCGAGAACCAACAACGCACGAGGCATGGCAGTAAGCCGCCTAATGACGGCAGTGAGAAGGTCACCGGATACATGTAGTCCGAGCAGCTTGGCCAGTGAAATGGCAACTGAGTTAGCGTCCACGAGGGCCTCGCATGATAGAAAAAAGCGCCGATCATGAAAGGTTTCCACAATGTGCGCATTGTGCGAGACGGCCAGCGCGATCGTTGTCTTTCCCATGCCCCCGGGACCCAGAACCGCGAGTCGCGTTGGGCTTGACTCGGTCAGCAGACGCACTGCATCGTCCACAAAAACGTCTCGCCCGTGGAATATGATCGGCTTTGGCGGCAGTGTTGTTGAGATGCTGATATCACTGCTTGACGTTCAGAGGTGAGGCGTCCACAGGTAAGGAATAACGTACATGTTGCTTGACGGCACAGAGGCAGTGGCTTGCAGCCTTGCCACTTCATTGCTCAGTCTGTTCAACTCGTTCAGGGTTTGTACCGAGAAGACGGTCTGTGTATGCTGTTGGTCAATTGTATGGCGAAGATCGAGACACGTACGATGATCGCCTTTCCTACTTCGGTAATGCGTTGTTCTTCAAGTACCAGGCATGCGCTGATAGTATGAATGGCCATCACGCGCTTGACCTGACCTACACATAGGACAATATGGAGACGAATGGCGATACGCTGCAGAATGCTGCAAAAGTTCAGTTCGTCTTTGTCTGCTTATAATCACTGGTCGGAACGCACGCAAAGAATTCGGAAAGATGGTTCCGCAGTTGCACATTTACCACAACGACTCCCGGGGAGACTTGTTCCAGAGCTTTCCACAATGTCTGGACAGAGAATAGCAGAGACGTGATCTTCGGGCTGACGCTTTGGCAACTCTGTTCTTTGAGGTCAGCCCTGTAGTTCCAATATCGATCGCAGCATCCGACAACGCTCACCTCGAACAGTTGAAGAATGTAGAGAAATGTCTGCGGCGCGGCCTTAAGAGGCCAAGGTAGGCCGTCGGTCATGTTGACCATGACGTTGATTGTGCTCTTGAGTCCATCATAGACTGCGTCCATTTTCTGTATATTGGCGCTGAGAAGTATCAGTGATCAATGACCAGAACTATACATCAGCTCAGCAGCTTACCCCACAGTATTCTAAGATTTACTGCAGGTGAGTACGGTGCGTAACATGAAGATGTCTCTCACTTCGTTGCTCGTTTCGTCGATCCCGAGACCAGAAAACGGCTCGAGCATGATGCCACATTTGTGATCGTGGATCTACATCTCGATGAGGGGATGAATGGCAGCTGGAAGCGATGTGCTGACTTTGAGAAGCTCATGCAATCCTTCGACAGATGCTAGGTACCCGCCGATGGTGTCCGCGGTCAAACCTTTCTTGAAGTGGCGAGTGAAGGGACCCTTCCCAGCAACGTCGCGCATGAAAATCGCGCATTGAAAGAAGACACTGAGCAATCGGTATACAACAGAATAAAAACGGAGAAGACTAGAGTACGTACTCTTTGGTTGCGCCGACAGCTGCATTTACCGAAACACTAGATTCGGTTTCCTCGCCGCGATGACTTGCGGTTGCGGCAGTGTTTTCGATAGAAGTCGCGATCTCTAGAGCCACTTTGGAAATCTTGCGGGAATCGTCCTTGCAGTTCTTCATGGCCTGCAAGATAATCGGGCTCATCATCAGCCTGCCGCGTGTCGGTGCCTCTTTCGACCTTCAGACTTACCTTTGCTGCGTCGTGGATAGCGTTGGCTGCATCAACAAGCTCTTTAATTTTAACATTCTGTGCTGCAGGCATCTTTGCTGAGATATGGGAGAGTACAGCCGAGGAGGGTAACGGCCAAGCGTTGCGCGGCAACGGGCCGGGCGGCAGCGGGTGCATTGTTGAGCGGCAGAAAAAAAGAACCCCTGAATCGACCTGCAGGCGTAATGACACAGAAGGGGGACTGGCAGTCACTGTGACAGCCGACGATTCGCGCCCCTCTTCCTCCTGTTGCACGCTAACTCTTGTGTCTCTGACCATGAGCACGACCGACACGAGCAAAGATGACTCAAAGCAACCTCTTTTATCTCACGGCACAACGCAGGATAATGAATCGGCGACGTCGTACGGAGGAACGAACGGCGAAGGTCCCAGCACCGGCGTGACGTATGCGCAAGTTGCTAGTCAGCCACCACCTGCGCAGGCACCTGCTTCTGCACCAGCATCGACGCAGCCGCCATACCAAGCTGGCGCGCATCCAAACCAATATGCGCAATACAGTGCCACGCCGCCAGGAGCCCAACGACCAGGATACACTAATACTCACCACCGAGGAGACACACCACCACCACCTCACGAGCCTGCGTGGAAACGTTTCCTGAAGGCGTTTGGAGTGGTGATACTTGTGTGGATTCTTCTTAGCATGCTCGCGTCGAGCATCGCCGACTTTGGCATACCTCGTGTTGGCAACAGACTCGCAAGCCCAACAAAGCCAGTCGCCGTTGATGGAGTCGTCCAGGCATGCTATGGTCATGGGGCTCGTAGTGGATCGAGTCGGACAGATGGACGGTGGGGCGAGGTACCCAGTAGCTCGCGTTCGCATGGCGCGAGTCTCGACCTCGACCTCGGCAAAGCGGAAAATGCAGCACTGTACCTGCTCACGCGCGGTAACAGTGCAGCAGGGTCAGTCACCATTGAGGAGGGTTTGTCGGCACAGGTCGGCGTGCGCGTCGTGGTCGACTATGATACAGAGATCTACCCATTCAACAAGGTGTGGCAGGTCTGCGTCCTTCAAGATGGAACAGAGCGAGGGTTGGGCATCTACTTCCCCGAATACGAGCGTGCCTTGCCACGACGCAAGTTCAACGTCCGCGTAGTGATATCGCTGCCGAGGACACGTATCACAAGGTTCAGGACCGACACGCGCAACTACGCCCTCATCCACAATGCCGCGAATGGTACTACCTTCGACTCGCTCAGGCTTATGACTGTGGACTCGCGCATAGAGGCAAAGGTTTGTGCCGTCGCTGTATTGTGCTGCCAACCTAGCTGATCTGATGCCGTAGACTCCCGTGACCGCCACC
>Ga0247815_10001125_pt1 | contig 20640 bp, 20 predicted proteins | sample UWRJL194509B1_FD_181014 | JGI IMG/M metagenome (GOLD analysis project Ga0247815, IMG submission 181014) | Plant litter microbial communities from Arlington Agricultural Research Station in Wisconsin, United States - UWRJ-L194-509B-1 | ecosystem: Environmental > Terrestrial > Plant litter >...
GGTGGCCGCGCAACGCACCATCGGCGACGAACGCCCGATCCACTCGATGCACGCCTACTTCCTACGCCCGGGGCAGATCGAGAAGCCGATCACCTTCTCGGTCGACCGCATCCACGACGGCCGATCATTCTCCACCCGGCGCACCCAGGCATACCAGGACGGCCAGCCCATCCTGTCGATGATCGCCTCCTTCCAGACCGTGGATGTCGGTCTCGAGCACCAGATCGACATGCCGACCGATCTCCCCGGCCCCGAAGACCTGCCGACCGCCGCGGACGTGCTCGACGGCGTGGATCATCCGGTGGCGAAGGTCTGGGCGCACGAACGCCCGTTCGATATGCGACATGTCCCCTCGTCTGTCTACCTCTCGGTGGACGGGCCGCACGTCGCGCATCAAGCGGTGTGGGTGAAGACCATCGGTCCCATGCCCGACGACCCCACCCTGCACCGCGCCGCGATGGCGTACGTGAGCGACTACACGATCCTCGAACCGATCTTCCGTCGCCACGGGGTTCCGTGGGCAACGCCGGGCCTGAAGGCGGCGAGTCTCGATCACGCCATGTGGTTCCATCGCTTCGGGCGCATCGACGAGTGGGTGCTCTACGTGCAGGAGTCGCCCACCGCCACGGGCGGGCGCGGACTCTCTCTCGGCCGCATGTACAGCCGCGACGGCACACTGCTCGCCAGCTTCGCCCAGGAGGGCACCGTCCGCACGGGTCCGCCGCCCGCGCGTTGAGCGGTCACGGCACTCGCCGCCGCTACAGCGACGTACGGAGCAACACCGTCCCGTCGCTGGTCGACCGCACATCCACCGTCCGGATCTGGTCGACGGCCAGGCTGGTCGTGCCCGAGGGCTCCGCGGCGCTACCCGGCCGCGCAGACCAGGTCGCGACCTCGATGGAGCGACCCCGGGCATCCGTCACGTACATCGCATAGTCGTGGGCCTGCGGCTCGGGGCCGCCGTAGCCGGAATCGGCTCCGTCACCGAGGCCATAGCTGCAGTCCATGTCGATGCGGGTGCCCCACCCCTCCGACACCAGACGGATGCTCGCCCGCAACGCACTCGGAGTGACCTGCTGCAGCGCCACCGCACGACCGCCGGCCGCCACGGTAGCGGTCGGCGCGGAAGAAGGCACAGCGGGAGCCTGCGCGAGCACCTGCGGCAGCGCGAACGCGATAACGCCCACCGCCGCGGCGACGACCAGCGCGCCGCCGGCGACGGCCGCGCGGGCGCGGCGCCTGCGCCGACGAGCGGAGCGCAGCATCCGTGGCCAGAGGGTGTCGGGCACCGGGACGGGCCGCGGCGTCTCGAGGATCGCTTCGTCGGCGGGCACTTTGGCGAGCAGGCCCGGCATTCCGGCCAACTCGGCGAGCGCCGCGGCACAGCTCGGGCAGTCGGCGAGGTGGCGCTCGTACTCGCGGCGCTCCTCCGGTGAGAGCGAGCCGAGCACGTAGGCCGCATCCCAGTCCCTATACGGATCGGCGCCATACGGATCGACAGCAGAGATGTCGTCGTTCACTGGGTCACCCCCCGTTCTTGCAGGGCGAGGCGCAGCGCGCGCAGGGCGTAGTGGAGGCGGGACTTCACGGTGCCGGCCGGTATCTCGAGCTCGGCAGCGATCTCGGCGATCGACTGCCGCTGGTAGTAGGCGTGCACCACGACGAGACGGTGGTCGGCGGAGAGGGTGCCGAGAGCGTCGGAGACCAGCCAGGCGTCGAGGAGCGCATCGGTGCCGTCATCCGTCGCCCGCTCTGGCAGCAGGTCGGTGGAGAACTCGTTTCGGGACGCCGCAGACCGCTTGGAGTCGATGACCAGGTTGCGCGCGACGGTGAACAGCCACGCGCGGGCCGACCCGGCGGACTGATCGAGCACCGACGGCTTGCTCCAAGCGCGCACCATGGTCTCCTGCACCACGTCTTCGGCGAAGTGTCGGTCGCCGGTGAGCCAGACGACGTAACGCCACAGCGCCGGGCCGTGCTCGTCGTGCAGGGCACGGAGCAGTTCTTCTTGGCTCTCCGCCATGCTGCACCTCCGCCAATGACACGAGAGCGACACGAATTCGGTTCAGAACTGAACCAGACAGACGCGCGGCTCGTGGGACACATGAACGGTAGTCCACGCGGTGCTCGCATCGCGCACAGAACGTTCACAGGCGAACGCAAGGGTCTGGCAACAGCCTGACCATAGGTTCGGCCGCACCGACCGACATCGACTGGAAAGAGATCATGCGAACCCCCCACAAGTACGCCCTGTCTGCGTTTGCCGGAGTATCGCTCGTCGGCGCCCTCGCCGGATGCAGTGCCACCGCCTCCCCCGGCACCGATACGTCGAGTTCGACCGGAACCGACGACTCGTCGGCGTCCAGTGGCCCCTTCAAAGACGGCACCTACACCGCCGACGGTGAGTACACCTCGCCGGGCGGCGCCCAGAAGATCGAGGTCTCGCTCACCCTGGCCGATGATGTCGTGACCGCCGTCACCGTCACCAGCGACGCCGCGAACGACCCCACCGGCAAGCAGTACCAGTCCCAGTTCATCAAGGGCATCAGCGCGGAGGTGGTCGGCAAGAAGATCGACAGCCTCACCGTCTCCAAGATCTCCGGCTCGTCGCTCACCAGCATGGGATTCAACTCCGCGGTGAAGAAGATCGAGGCCGAAGCGAGTGCCTAGCCTGCGCTTCTCGGCGATCGGCACCGACTGGCAGGTCGACACCGCTCAGCCCATCGGAGCCGACCTCGAGTTGCGCCTACACGATCGCATCGACGACTTCGATCGAACCTACTCGCGTTTCCGGGCCGATTCCCTGGTCAGCACCGTCGCCGAGACGGCCGGCAGCCATCGGTTTCCGGATGACGCGTCCCGCCTGTTCGACCTCTACGACGGTCTCTTCGACAGCACCCACGGAGCCGTGACACCTCTGGTCGGTCGAGCGCTGGAGCAGCTCGGCTACGACTCGCGCTACTCCCTCAGCCGTCGCGGGCCCGGGATGCCGGCTCCCGACTGGGCCGCGGAGGTCGCCCGCGATGGCTCGACTCTCGTCACCCGCTCCCCCGTGCTCATCGACGTCGGGGCCGCCGGCAAGGGCTACCTCGTCGACCTGCTCGGCGAGCTGCTGCACGAGAACGGCGTGCCGGCGTTCGTCATCGATGCGAGCGGCGATCTGCTGGTCTCGGGGCCGGAGCCGACCGCGGTCGGCCTCGAGCATCCGTTCGACCCGACGATGGCGATCGGCGAGGTGAGCATCGAGAACCGCTCGATCTGCGCCTCGGGCTCGAACCGGCGCGTCTGGGGCGAGGGATTGCACCACATCCTCGACGGGCGCACGGGCGAGCCCACCCGGGAGGTCATCGCCACCTGGGCGATCGCCGACACCGCGCTGCTCGCCGACGGGCTCGCCACCGCCCTGTTCTTCGCCGACCCGGCCGATCTCGCCGATACCTTCGACTTCGAGTGGGTGCGGGTATTCTCAACCGGTCGCGCGGATCACTCCCCGGCCCTCACCGGGAGACTGTTTTCATGAGAACGTTCCTCGACCGCCTAACCGGCCGTGTCACCATGTACCGCCTGATGCTGTACGTGCTGAGCGGCATCTTCGTGATCGCGCTCGTGCTGTCGCTCATCCCCGGTGGCCTCGCCTACAGCCCGCTGCAGCTGATCGCCAGTCTCGCGGTACTGCTGGTCGCGACCTATCTCTCCAACCGCCTGTTCGCCCTGATCTTCCGGGTGAAGCCGCACGGCGAATCCTCGAACATCAGCGCCTTCCTGCTGCTGTTCCTGTTCTTTCCCACGGTCGAGCTGCAGGGGCTGGGCATTCTCGCCCTGGTCGGCGTCATTGCGAGCGCCTCGAAGTACCTCCTGGCCATCCGCGGTCGGCACATCTTCAACCCGGTTGCCATCGCCGCCGTGATCATCGGGCTCACCCAGCTCACCGGGGCGACCTGGTGGGTCGCGACGCCGTATCTGCTCGCGCCGGTGGTCATCGGTGGGTTCCTGGTGGTCTACCGCACCCGGCGTTTCGCGCTGGTCGGCCTGTTCCTCATCGTCGCCTTCGTGCTCAGCACCGCACGCTTCGCCCTGGGCGGGATGGATGTCGCGACCGCGGCCTGGACGGTGGTCGGTTCCGCTCCCCTCATCTTCTTCGCCGTCTTCATGCTCGATGAACCGTTGACGCTGCCGCCGCTGCGCTGGCAGCAGCTCGTCTTCGCCGCCCTGGTCGCCGTGTTGTTCTCAGTGCCGTACCTCGTCGGGCCGTTCCGCACGTCGCCCGAGATCGCGCTGGTGGTCAGCAACATCCTGGCGTTTGCCTTCGGGCAGCGGCGTTCCGTGCGGCTGCAGTATGTCGGCAGTCGGCAGCTGACCCCGGGCGCGCGGGAACTCGAGTTCGCGACATCCGCCCCGCTGCGTTTTCGACCGGGCCAGTACCTGGAACTCGCTCTCCCGCACGCGAAGGCCGACGGTCGTGGCGTGCGCCGCACCTTCAGCATCGCCTCCGCGCCGGGCGCTCCACAGGTCGCGGTCGGGCTACGGATGCCCGAGCAGTCGAGTACCTTCAAGCGATCGCTGCGCGAACTCGAACCGGGCACGACCCTGCGTGCGACCGCGGTCGGCGGCGATTTCGTGCTGCCGAGGGATGCCGGGGTGCCGCTGCTGCTGGTGGCCGGCGGCATCGGGATCACCCCGTTCGTGAGCCAGCTGCGGCACCTCACCGCGTCGGGCGAGCGGCGCGACATCGTGCTCGTCTATGCGGTCTCCTCCAGCGAGGAGCTCGCCTACGCCGAGGAGCTCGCCGCCAGCGGTCTGCCCGTGCTGGTCACCGCACCGACGGCTCCCGTCGGCATGCCCGCGTCGTGGGAGTACCTCGGCCCCGGTCGGCTCGATGCGTCGCTGCTTACGTCGCGGGTGCCGGGTCTGACCTCGCGCACCGCCTATGTATCGGGTCCGCCGGCGCTGGTCACGTCGCTCACCCGCCAGCTGCGCGAGCTCGGGGTGCGCCGCATCCGCACCGACTACTTCAGCGGCTACTGAACAAACGTACGACCTGGCGGGTTTCGATACGGCTGCTCCTCCGTCGCGGCCTACTCAACCAACGGAGTACCCGCTGGTTGAGTAGCGCCCGACAAAGGAGGACGCGTATCGAAACCCCCGCGCGGGCTACCGGCGCTTGCTGAACCGGATCGGCTCGTCGAGGAAGGGCTCCCAGGCCGCGCGCTCGTAGTCGCGGATGCGGCGCGGTCGCATCGTCTCCCGATCCACCAGCACCAGGGTCGTCGCCGCCTTGGTGAACAGAAGCGCGGGCTCAACCCCGGCCGGCGACCAGACCTCGTAACAGATCTCGAAGCTCGCGCCGCCGATCTGGGCGATCCAGATCTGGATGTCCAGGGGCTGACGCATGTACGGGATCGGCAGCAGGTACTCGACCTCCTGCCGCGCGATCAGGCTGAGGGTGTCTGCACCGGGGCTGGCGTCCAGGACCGCGGTCGACGCCCCGGCCAGGCGGAGGTCGTCGCCGCCGTCGCCGAGAGCCGCGGCATCCGTCCAGAACGCTTCGATGCGCGCCTCTTCGAGCAGGCGCAGCATGTCGGCGTTGTTGACGTGGCCGTACCCGTCGAGGTCTGCCCAACGCAGGCGGGTAGGCACGTGCAACCGCGCCATCGATTAGTCCCGGGTGAGCTTGCGGTAGGCGGAACGGTTCGGCTTCGCCGCATCCGGTCCGAGGCGCTTGATCTTGTCTTCCTCGTAGGCCTCGAAGTTGCCCTCGTACCAGTGCCAGTAGCCGGGCTTCTCTGCGGTGCCCTCGTAGGCCAGGATGTGCGTGGCGATGCGGTCGAGGAACCAGCGGTCGTGAGTGATGACCACGGCGCAGCCGGGGAACTCGAGCAACGCGTTCTCGAGACTGCCGAGAGTCTCGACGTCCAGGTCGTTGGTGGGCTCGTCGAGCAGGAGGAGGTTTCCGCCCTGCTTGAGGGTCAGCGCCAGGTTCAGGCGGTTGCGCTCTCCACCGGAGAGCACCCCGGCCTTCTTCTGCTGGTCTGGGCCCTTGAAGCCGAACTGGGAGACATAGCCGCGCGAGGGGATCTCGGTCTTGCCGACCTGGATGTAGTCCTGGCCGCCGGAGACGACCTCCCAGAGGGATTTCTGCGGGTCGATGCCGCCACGATCCTGGTCGACGTAGGAGATGTCGACGGTGTCACCGATCTTCAGGTCACCACCGTCGAGCTTCTCGAAGCCGGTGATCGTCTTGAACAGGGTCGACTTGCCGACGCCGTTCGGGCCGATGACGCCCACGATGCCGTTGCGCGGCAGGGTGAAGCTGAGCCCGTCGATGAGCACGCGCCCGTCGAAGCCCTTCTCGAGCTTCTTGGCGTCGATGACCTGGGATCCGAGGCGCGGGCCGACGGGGATGACCAGTTCTTCGAAGTCGAGCTTCCTGGTCTTCTCCGCCTCGTTGACCATCTCCTCGTAGCGGGCGAGTCGCGCCTTCGACTTCACCTGGCGGCCCTTGGCGTTGCTGCGCACCCATTCGAGTTCGGACGAGAGACGCTTCGCGAGCTTGGCGTCCTTCTTGCCCTGCACTTCGAGGCGGGCGCCCTTCTTCTCGAGGTAGGTCGAGTAGTTGCCCTCGTAGGGGTAGAGGTGACCGCGGTCGACCTCGGCGATCCACTCCGCGACGTGGTCGAGGAAGTACCGATCGTGAGTGACGGCGAGCACGGCGCCGTGGTACTGCGCGAGGTGCTGCTCGAGCCAGAGAACGCTCTCGGCGTCGAGGTGGTTGGTGGGTTCGTCGAGCAGCAGCAGGTCGGGCTTCTGCAGCAGGAGCTTGGTGAGGGCGACACGGCGCTTCTCACCACCGGAGAGGTTGGCCACCTGAGCATCGCCGGGCGGGGTGCGGAGCGCATCCATCGCCTGCTCGAGCTGGGAGTCGAGGTCCCACGCATCGGCGGCGTCGATCTCCTCCTGCAGCGTGCCCATCTCGGCGAGCAGGGTGTCGAAGTCGGCGTCGGGCTCGCCCATCGCGAGCGAGATCTCGTTGAAGCGGTCGACCTTGCCCTTGATCGGGCCGACGCCCTCCTGCACGTTCTCGAGAACGGTCTTGGTCTCGTCGAGTTCTGGCTCCTGCATCAGGATGCCGACGCTGAAGCCGGGGCTGAGGCGCGCCTCGCCGTTGCTCGGGGTGTCGAGGCCGGCCATGATCTTGAGGATCGTGGACTTTCCCGCACCGTTCGGCCCGACCACGCCGATCTTGGCGCCGGGGAGGAACGACATCGTGACGTCGTCGAGGATGAGCTTGTCGCCGACCGCTTTGCGGGCGCGGACCATCGTATAAATGAATTCGGCCATGAGAAGAGTTTAGGCGGCCCGGATGGGATTTCCCGCCGCACTCAGGCTCTCCGCGGAGCGACGTCGTCGCGGAGACCGGCGCGTGGTGCCTCAGGGCGACTCGACGGTGAGAACCTTCAGCACCCCGAAGAGTTGTGCCCGTTGTGTGTCGTCCAGCGGCGAGAAAAGGGAACTCAAGACGCCGGCGGCTACCCGGTGACCGTCATCGAGCGCCCTGGTGCCGAGTTCCGTGAGCGTGTGCTCCAGCCGACGCCCTCGGCCAGCCGATCGCACCACGAGGCCGCGCGCGACCAGCCGGGTGGCAAGGGTTCCGAACGCCTGATCGCTCTGGAACGTCGCGACCGCGAGATCGTGACCGGATGCTCTCGGCATCCGATCGATCGCGCGGAGAGCGTCCCACTGCACGAGAGTCACCCCCACCTCGCGCAGCGCAGCATCCATCGTCTGGTGGTTTCGGTACTGCGCCCGTTTCACCAGTTGGCCGAGCGCTTCCAGATCCGTCGTCATGGTGTTACCGTATCAGCACTGTTATATAAACATATTGATTCAGGAGCACGATGAATTCCCTTGCCATGTCAGATCTTTCCGCGGCCGAACCCGGCGATCCTGGGTCGCGTCTGGTGCTCGTTCTCCACGGCGGGGGCGGACCGCAGACCGTCGCCCCCATCGCGGCCCACCTCGCCGCAACCATGCGCGTGCTCGCGCCAACCCACCCGGGATGGGACGGAACGTCTCGTCCCGAGTCGATCGCCTCCGTCGCTCAACTGGCGACCGTCTACCTGGAACTGTTGGCGGCGCGCGGCGAACGCGACGTGGTGGTCATCGGCTCGTCCATCGGAGGCTGGATCGCCCTGGAAATGGCCATCCAGGTCGCGGCCGACACGCGATACGCAGGGCTGGTCAGCGCCGTCGTCGACATCGACGGCGTCGGAGCCCAGGTGGATGGCGAGCCCATCGCCGACTTCTTCTCGCTCGACGCACGCGGCCTCGCCGAGGTCGCCTGGCACGAGCCCGATCGCGGCTATCGCGACCCTGCCGGGTTCACGGAGGAGCAGCGCGCGATCCAGCAGAGCAATGCACGCACGATGGCCGTCATCGCCGGCGCGGGGATGAGCGACCCGACCCTGGTCGATCGCCTCAGCACCGTGGAGGTTCCTGCGCTGATGATCTGGGGTGCGAGCGACGGTGTCGTCAGCCCGGCATACGGACGCGCCGTCGCCGAAGCGACTCCCGGGGCCGAGTTCGTCGAGATCGCGGACGCCGGGCACCTCCCGCACCTCGAGGCACCGGAAGCGACCTGGGCCGTGATCGACCGCTTCCTGGCCAGGGGCTGAGCGGCCTCGTCGGTCGCTCTACCAGTCGGCGCTCTACCAGTCGATCGGGCGGGTCTTGCCGATCAGGCACGTGCCATCGGCAAGTGTCTTCTGCACCGAGCTCACGTACGCGGCACCATTACGCTGCCCGAGCAGACACTCGCCGCCGATCTTCACCGAGAACAGGATCGAGTCGACCGTGCCGCCGATAGCCGTCTTGTCGGGCGTCACCTGCATGTCGGCCTTGGCGAAGCCGGACGCGACCAGGTTGTCGATGATGTCCCGACCGTTCGCCGAACCATTGGCCGAGATCAGCGTGCTGTTGACGAGGTCGAAGAACGGTTTCTGCTGCTCGGCCGTGCCGTTGGGCACCATCGTCGGAGCCGCGCTCGGCGTGGGCGACGGTGCGCTCGTGGTGGCGGAGGTGGTCGGCTTCGGGGCCGGCGGGCTCGATGTGCAGCCCGCAAGGGCTGCGACGGACAGCACGGCGACCGCGAGCGCCGCCACAGGGCTGAGCCGTACCATCGTGCGATCTCCCCCGGTGCTGTGTCACGGCGGACGCGAAAGCGACCGACCGCAACGATTCTAGGGCGATCGGCAGCGACGGCAGCTGGATGCCGGCACCGACCGGTCGGCTAGAACGGCACCGGCAGGCTGGCCGCAGCCCACTGCTCCGCGGGAGCCTCGGATGCTGAATCGGCGCCGCCCTGTTCCGCGTCGTCGGGCTGCGCTTCGGCACCGGGGTCCTCGGCTGGCCCGGCTGGATCCTCGGTCGGTGGGGTGCTGGCCGCGCTGGTGACGATGTTCCGGGTGAACGAGGCGGTACCCCAGCTGAGATCGTGACCGATGGAGTCGGCATCCACCTCGATGTTGGTGCCGGTCTTTTCGGCGCTCGTCCAGTCACGGATGCGGAGCCGACCGGTGGTGACGATGCGGTCGCCCTTGCTGATCGAGGCGGAGATGTTCAGCGCAAGCTGGCGGAATGCGGTGATGGTGTACCAGTTCGTTTCACCGTCGACCCATTTGGACTGCTGGCGGTCGTAACGGCGCTGGGTGGAGGCGAGCCGGAAGCTCGTGATGGGCAGACCTTCGCTGGTGACGAGGTGCCGGGGCGGGGTGGCGACGAGGCCGGTGAGTGTGATCGTGTCAGTCATGGGACGAGTGTGCGGCGGTGTCGAGAGCGATGAAACCGGCCGCCTCCCGAATGGGGAGGCGGCCGGTCATCCGTGGGATGTGGAGGACTAGACCGCGGTCACCGACGAACCGTGCGGGCCGAGCTCGATCCCGTCGACCGTGACTGGCTCCGCGGAGTGATTGAGCACGAAACGGACGCCGCCGCGCTCGAGGATCTCCACGTGCTCCGGGGGTGCGACGGGCAGCTCCGGCAGCGCAGCGCTCAGCACCGCGTCAACCACGGAGGCGAGGTCATCCGGAGCCGTCGCCACGTACCAACCCACCCCGTCGCCGAAGCCGTGTCGGGTGATCGCGGGCAGGCCGTCGAGCATGCCGCCCACGAAGGTCGAGAGCACCTCGGCACCCCCACGGGCATCGATCACCTCGCCCCACTCCTGCGCGCGGCCCGCACCGAGCCCGGCGATGGTGAGGGTGGCGACCTCCCCGCCACTCAGCGACGGATCGGCCGGAGGCGTGAACTCCTCGATCCGGATGCCGAGCACCTCGCGCAGTGCGCCCAGGTAGCCGCCTTCCGTGACGTGCAGATCGCTGTCGAGAATGGCGGACTGGTAGCCCACGACGAGATGACCGCCGCCCGAGACGAAGTCGGCGAGCGCCGCTTGTCCGGTCTCCCCCAGAACGACCGAGGAGGCCGCGACAATCAACCGATAGGCGCTGAGATCGCTCGTGGGATTGACGAAGTCCACCAGCACCCCACGCCGCCACAGCTCGTTGTACCAGCGGAACACGATCCGCACGTACGACAGCTGCGCCGGGGTCGCCGGCTGCTCCAGGGCCCACCAGCTGTCCCAGTCGAACAGGATCGCGACATCCGCCGACAGGGTCGCCCCGATCACCGGGCTCAAGGTCTCGAGCTCCGCACCCAGCTCCACCACCTCACGGAAGATGCGGGTGTCTTCCCCCGCGTGCGGCACCATCGCCGAGTGGAACTTCTCCGCTCCGGCCGCAGACTGCCGCCACTGGAACTGCATGATGCCGTCGGCTCCTCGTGCCACCGCCTGCAGGCTGAGGGCCCGGTACATGCCCGGCGGCTTGGCTGCGTTGCGCGGCCGCCAGTTGACCGCACTGGTGGACTGTTCCATCAGGATCCACGGCGCTCCGCCACCGAGCGAGCGCATCAGGTCGCGCGACATCGCGGCGAAGGCCGGCGCCGCCGGATCTGCGGGATCGACGTAGTGGTCGTCGGAGATGAAGTCCATCTCCTGCGCCCAGGCCCAGTAGTCGGCACCCTTGAAGAAACCCATGAAGTTGGTGGTGATCGGGATGCCCGGCGCCACCTCCCGCAGGATCGCCGCCTCGGCGCGGTACACACCGAGCCACGCGTCTGACGAGAACCGGTCGAAATCGAGCAACTGCGTGGGATTGGGGAAGGTCGGCATCGCCCGCGGCGGCATCACCTCGGCAAAATCGCCGTATTCCTGCGACCAGAAGGCGGTGCCCCAGGCCCGGTTCAGCTTGGCTATATCGCCGTATTTGCTCCGCAGCCAGGCGCGGAACGCCTCCGCCGACTCGTCGGAGTAGTCGTGCGGCACATGGCAAGCCAACTCGTTGTTGACGTGCCACGCCTCGAGCCCGGGGTGCGAGCCGTACCGCTCGGCGATGGCGCGCACGAGCCGATCCGCGTAGCGCCGGTAGGTCGCCGAGCTCGGCGAGTACTGCTGGCGACTGCCGGTTCCGAGTCGCACGCCGTCCGAGGTCACGGGCAGCACGTCCGGATGCTCGAGGGTCAGCCACGGCGGCGGTGAGGCGGTCGCGGTCGCGAGGTCGATGCGGATGCCACCCGCCTGGAGGCGGGCGAGGATGTCATCCAGCCACTCGAATTCGAACCGTCCGTCCTCGGGTTCGAGCTTGGCCCACGAGAAGACGCCCACCGTCGCGACGGTGACCCCGGCCTTCTGCATGAGGCGTACGTCGTCGTCCCAGATCTCGCGCGGCCACTGCTCGGGGTTGTAGTCCCCGCCGTACCAGATGCGGTTCATCCCTTGACTCCTCCTGTTGCCAGACCCGACTGCCAGTAGCGCTGCAGGAAGAGGAACGCGACGATCAGCGGCAGGATCGAGACGAACGATCCGGTCAGGACCGTCGAGAACAGCACCTGCGCGCCGCCTCCCGCCGATGCGGTGGCCTGCCATTGCGCCAGCCCGACCGTCACCGGGAACAGCGACGGGGTGTTGAGCATGATCAGCGGCAGGAAATAGTTGTTCCAGGTGGCGACCAGCTGAAACAGCAGCACCGTGACGATGCCCGGCGCCAGCAACCGCACCCCGATGGTGGCGAAGATGCGCAGCTCTCCCGCGCCGTCGATGCGCGCGGCCTCGAGCAGGCTCTCATCCACCGACTCCGACGCGTAGACCCGCATCAGATAGACACCGAACGGGCTGACGAACGACGGCAGGATGATCGCCCACACCGAATCGGTGATGTTGGCTGCCGCGAACAACAGGTAGGTCGGAATGGCCAGTGCCGTGAGCGGCACCATGATCGATCCGAGCACCAGTGCGAACACGGCGCTGCGCCCGCGGAAGTTGTACTTCGCCAGCGCATACCCGCAGGCGGTGGCGAGCACGGCAGCTCCGACCGCGCCCACCACCGCGTAGAGCACGGTGTTGAGCAGCCACTGCACGAAGACGCCGTCCTGGAAGGTGAACAGGTTGGCGATATTCGTGAAGAACTCGAAGCTGCGGCCGAACGCCAACCCGAAGGTGGTGAACAGGTCGCCGTTGTCTTTCGTGCTCGACACGAACAGCCAGATCAGGGGCACGACGAAGTAGATCATCGTGATCCAGACGATCACCGTGAGGATGTTGCTGCGCTTCGGGCGGCCGAGATTCTTGCGGGACTTCGGCTTCGAGATGACGATCGCGCCTTTGCGCGCTGACAGGGCGGGCGCGGTCATGACAGCCGCTCCTTCCGATTGGCCGTGGTCTGCACGACGAACGAGACGATCATGATCACGATGCCGAGCAGGAAGGCGATCGCCGCGGCGTAGTTGATCTCCTGGTTCTTGAACGCGACGTTGTAGGCGTAGAGGTTCGGGGTGAAGTCGCTACCGATCGCATTCGGCGCGATGTTGAACAGCAGACTCGGCTCGTTGAAGAGCTGGAACGATCCGATCACCGAGAAGATGACGGTGAGGATGATCGCCTGCCGGATCGCCGGGAGCTTGATGCTCCACGCGACCCGGAACTGCCCAGCTCCGTCGATCTCCGCGGCCTCGTACAGTTCTTCGGGAATCGACCGGAGCGCGGCGTACAGGATGATCATGTTGTAGCCGATGAACTCCCAGCAGACGATGTTCATCGTCGAGCCGAGCACGTTGCCGGGCGACAGCAGGTTGGGCGCGGTCAGGCCGAGCCCCTGGAAGAGCTGGGTGATGAGTCCGAAGTCGGTGCCGTAGAGGTATCCCCACATCAGCGTGGCGACGACGCTCGGGACGGCATACGGGATGAATACCAGGAGCCGCACGATGCGGCCGCCCCGGAGGCGCTTGCTGTCGATCGCGAGCGCGAAGAAGATCGACGCCGCGAGCATGATCGGCACCTGGATGAAGAGGAAGAGCGCGACCCGGCCCAATCCGCCCCAGAAGCTCGGGTCCTGCAGAGCCCTGGCGTAGTTGCCGAGCCCGGTGAAGACCTCGCCGCCGACCAGCTGTGACGAGAACAGGCTGAGATAGGCGGAGTAGATCAGCGGGGCGATGAACATCGCCGCGAAGACGATGAGGAAGGGGAGGGTGAGGATCCAGGCCGCGCGGGTCTGTGCCCCGTGCAGCAGGCGCGACCTGCGGCGCGCGTCGAGAACGGTCATTGTTCTTCTTTCCACGGATAGGGGGTGGTTCGGGCGTGCGGCCCGAACCACCCGGGTGAGGCTTACTTGACGGTGAAGCCCTGTTGCTTTCCGTAGGCGACGACCTTGTCCTGCCAGGCCTTGAGCGCGGCCTTCAGATCACCGTGGTCGGCGATCGCCTTGCCGAGGGTGTCCCCGTAGCTGGAGTTCACGTAGTCCATGTACGGAAGCCACTCGAAGTCCTTGTCCACGGTCTCCGAGACACCGGCGAAGAACTCGTTGACCTTCTGGCCGCCGTAGAACTCACTGGTCTGGTCGGTGAACTCGGGGCTCTCCAGGGTCGCCTTCTTCACCGGGAACAGGAACTGCTTGTTCGCCAGCGCCAGGGTCGACTCGTCGTCGTGGTTGATGAACTTCGCCAGCTCGTAGGCCGCGATCGGGTTCTTCGTGGTCGACATGACCGCGTCGGAGGATCCACCCCAGTTGCCGGAGATGTTCGCGCCGGCGGTGTACTGCGGGATCTTGCCCGCACGCCACAGGCCGCTGGTGTCTTTCACGGTGCCCTGCAGGAAGACGGGTCCCCAGGCTGCGACGAGCCAGCTGGCGTACTTGTTCTGGGCCAGACCCTGGTAGTACGCGTCGGTGAAGTCGGGATCGGTCGAGACCAGGTCCTTGTCGATCAGGTTCTGCCAGTACGACACGACCTTCTGATTGGTCTCGGAGTTGAGGTCGACGCCCACCGTCTTCTTGCCGTCGTAGCTGAACGGCTTGGCGCCCGCCTGCCAGAAGAAGCTGATGAGCTGGAACATGTCGTTTCCGGGCATGTTGGTGATGTACGACCCGGTCTTCGACTTGACGGCCTCGGCCGCTGTCGCGAAGTCGTCCCAGGTGGCGGGGGCGCCATCCAGCCCGGCCTTCTTGAAGATGTCGTCGCGGTACAGGGTTCCGAGCGGGCCGGAGTCCTGCGGCACAGCCCAGACACCGGTGTCGTTGGAGACCTGGTTCCAGACCCAGTCCACGTAATCGCCGCCTAGCTTCTCTCCGCCGTACGGGGTGAGGTTGAGCAGGCTCTTGGTCTGGTTGAACGACGGGATGTAGTTGAACTCGACCTGCGCGACATCCGGAACACCCTTGCCGGCCTTCAACGCCGAGCGGAGTTTCGGGTAGTGCTGGGCACCACCGGTGGTGTTCACCAGCTTCACCTTGATCTTCGGGTACTTCTTCTCGAACAGGTCGACCTCGGTCTGCAGGTCGGGCACCCAGCTCCAGAAGGTGAGGGTGGTGGGGGTGTCCATCGCCTTGTCGATCTCCGACTGTGTGACGGGCTTGGAGGAGGTCGCCGTTCCCGCTGACGGGGAGCAACCGGTGAGCGCGAGGGCCGCCACTATCGCGACGGCTCCCAGCGTCATTGCTGTCTTGCGTCCGTTTCTCATGATCTCTTTCGGTGGTGGGGGTTCGGGTTACTCGGTCGAGTCACCCGTGGCCTCGAGCACAACTGCTGACCTTCGCTCGAGGGGTATGGAGTCGCTCGCGGCGTAGCGCACGCCCGAGACGAGGTCGCGCACCGCGAAGGGCGCGACGATGGAGGTCGGGGTGGCCGACCAGTTGGAGGCGAACACCACGGCACGCCCGTCGGCCTCGCCGGTGGACACCGTGACCGTCTCGCCCGCGGCCCACTGTGCATGGGCGGTGTCGGGCACGAGCCAACGGCCGAGGCTCCGCCCGAGCGCAGGGTTCGGCACGGTGGCCACGTAGCTCACCGTGCCCGCACCGAACGGGGTGCTGGTGACCGCGGCATCCGCCCCCAGCTCCGTCGGAGTGAACCGCGCGAGCACCTCGGCCCGGTCTCCATCGGCCCGGTCTCCATCAGCCCCGTCGAGCTGCAGGATGTCGACCCAGCCCAGCCCCGCGGCATCCGCCTCGAGGGGAAGGGCCCCGCCGTCGCTCAGCACCGCGAGCGGCGCGTCGATGTTGCTGTATTCGTCGTAGTGCACTTTCGCCGGGCCGGCGAGCAGGCCAGGGGCGACCTCGTTACGCGCACGGGCCAACTCGTCGCCGTAGCCGGTACGGATTCCGATGACCAGATGCCCGCCCGCTGCCGCGTAGTCGGTGAGGTGTTGGAGCACGGCGTCGTCGGCGACGTAGATCGCGGGGGCGACGAGAACGGGGTAGCGCGCGGCCAAGTCCTCCGCGGGAATGGTGAGGAAGCGACGCACGTGCTGCACCCGCACCTGCGCTCCGGCCTCGAACAGACCGCGATAGTAGGCGTCGAAGATGTGCGCGTACGCGTCAGCATCCGGCCCACCGTCTGCCGTCGCCAGAGGCGGGTAGAACTCGAACGACCACTTCGTGTCGGTCGACCAGAGCAGCAGCACGTCGGCGTCGGGCTCGAAGTGGTCCAGCGCCGGACCGATCGCTTTGAGTGCGGCCCCGAGCTCAGCGACCTCGCGGTAGATGCGCCCCGGCTTTCCGCTGTGCGGGATGACGCCGCCCCAATAGGTCTCGATGCCGAAGTGCAGCGTGTGCCAGTGCCAGTACTCGATCATGCGCCCGCCCCGGGCGAGCAGCGCGAACGCCGACTGCCGGAGCTGGCCGGGGTAGGGAGGATGGTTCTGCCATGCGGCACCGATGGACTGCGCGTCGGTCTCGGTGACGAGGTACTGGGTCTCGGCGCTCGAGTAGGCGCGGTCTCCCCACTGGAAGAGAGCCCAGACACTGGTGTGCCACCAGCGGTCCGTCTGCAGGATCTCGACCTGCGCATCCAGGCCGTCCTGGGTCTTGTAGTAGGGGTTGCCCGCCACGAGGTCGAGGCTCTCGACTAGTTCGTCGTCGGAGACCTGCGGGCGGGCGTAGGAGATGCAGGTGGTGACGAACTGGTCGTCGCGCTTGTACTCGCGCACCAGGTCTGCCTGCCAGGCAATGAGCTCGGTGGCGAGGGTGGATTGGAAACGGCGCCACTCCAGCTGGTACTGCGGCATGAGATTGCCGTCAGGGCGCCAGAGCTCCGACCAGTCGGACAGCTCGTGCGACCAGTAGACGAGTCCCCACTCGCGATTGAGCACCGCCACCGTGCCGTACTTGGCCTGAAGCCACTCGACGAAGTTCGCGAACGTGTGCTCGTTATGCGGCAGGACGTTGCCGGGCTCGTTGTCGACCTGATAGCCGATCACCGCGGGATGGTCGGCGTAGCGTTCCACGACCTTTCGGGCGATGCGCTCTGCGTACTTTCGGTAGGTGGGGTGGCTCTGGTCCATCTCCTGACGGGCGCCCCAGCCCATGCGCACGCCGGTGGAGGTCTCGGCGGCGATCTCGGGATGCTGCACCTGCAGCCATGGCGGGACCGCGTACGTGGGCGTGCCCAGGATGACACCGATGCCCCGCTCGTATGCCCCGTCGAGCACCGGCTGCAGCCAGTCGAGCTCGAACTCGCCGTTGCGCGGCTCCCACTTCGACCAGGTGGATTCCCCGACCCGGATTACCGTGAACCCCGCCTGCTGCATGAGATCGAGGTCGACATCGAGGCGGTCGGTGGGCTGGTACTCCGCATAGTAGGCAGCGCCGAAGAGGACGCCGGAGAACTGCGGGGAAGAAGTCATCGTTGACCAATCGCTCGACATGTGGTCGATAACATCGTGGATGTTATCGGTAACATCTGGTGATTGACGAAGTTAGTCGACCCCCGCGGTCGCCGCAAGACCCAATTTCATAACGGGCTTCGACACCCAGTGGGACACAGCACGGCAGGATGGAGAGATGACCAGCGCAGCGGATGACTCCGCCACCCCCCGAGCGGTGGGATCAACCCGCGCGCCGCGCGCGGCGACCATCTACGACGTGGCCGAACTCGCCGGAGTCTCGCACCAGACGGTGAGCCGTCACCTCAAGGGGTTCCCGGGCATCCGCCCCGAAACGCGCGAGAAAGTCGAGCAGGCATTGACCAGCCTGGACTATCGCCCGAATCTCGCCGCGCGATCGCTGACCACCGGGCGTTCCCATCGGATCGGTGCTCTCACCTATGAGATCGATCAGGTCGGACCGAGCAGGATCGTGCAGGGGGCAGCAGCGGCGGCTCGGCGAGCGGGATATGTGCTCGACATCGTGACCCTCGACAGTGCCGACGAGAATGGCATCGCGACGAGTCTCGAGGTGGTCAACCAGAACGACCTGGCGGGCATCATCGTGCTCGCCTCCTCCGATGAGATGACGGCGGCCTTCCGCCGCACGCGGTTTCGTGTGCCGTCGTATCTCTCCTCCGACGAAGACGGCGCGGGAGATCCGGCGAGCGCTCCACTCGCGCTGGCCATGGACGAACTCGTCGAACACCTCTACGCCCAGGGGCACCGCCGCTTCTACCACCTCGGCGGCCCCGCCAACTGGGTCGCAGCCCAGCACCGCGAGGCGTACTATCGGGCAGCTCTCGAGCGGCGCGGACTCACGTCGGTCGGAACAACCCACGGCGACTGGTCGTCGGCGGCCGGATACGCCGCGGCCACCACCCTGCCCGACGAGGTGACCGCGATTATCTCCGCCAATGACCAGATGGCTCTCGGCGTACTTCTCGCGCTCGACCACAGCGGGCGCAGCGTACCCGGCGACGTTTCTGTGACGGGTTTGGACGACATCCCCGAATCGGCGTTCTACAACCCGCCGCTCACGACCATCCACCTGGACACGATCGCGCAGGGCGCGACCGCGCTCACCCGGCTGCTCGACCGCATCTCCCCCGGTGAATTCGAGATCCCGGTGGCCCCGCCGGCTCGAGTGGTGCTGCGATCGTCCACAGGGCCCGTCTCGGGCGGCACCACTGACGACCTGCCGCGATCGTGACAGAGCGATAGCCGCCTCCCGGAAAGAAGACGGCTATCGATCAGCTAGAACACTCGCGACCGGATACCCGCGACCGGGCGTCTGGTGATCGCGCCCCTAGTGCTCCCGAAACTCCGGCCATTCCGAGCCGGGCAACAGCGCCGAATACAGCGCGCTCTGCGCCACATCGAGGCTGGGATACTCGGCGCGGGAGACCGCGTCGGTCAACAGTCTGAAGGTGTAGCCGGCATCCGTCTTGTGCACGGAGCCCACCACCCCTGCGGGGCCATAGGCCACCCAGGTCTTCTCGATCGTCATCTGGTTACTCGTCATTGAGCGTTCCTTTCTTCGACACAAGCCTACGCGCGCGCCCGCCGCGAGACGAGGGGTCATGACGCCGAATAGCGTCGGTTTACCGGTCACATTCCGGCCCTAGGCTTGGCGCATGCCTTACTCTGCAGCAGACAATCGATACGACACCGCCGACTATGTGAGAACCGGTCGCAGCGGTCTGAAACTGCCCAGGGTCTCCCTCGGACTCTGGAACAACTTCGGGTACGACCGCCCCCTCGAGACCCAGCGCGCCATTCTGCGTCGTGCCTTCGACCTCGGCGTCACCCACTTCGACCTGGCCAACAACTACGGCCCGCCGGCCGGCAGTGCGGAGTCCAATTTCGGCACCATCCTGGCTCAGGACTTCCGCCCGTATCGCGACGAGCTCGTCATCTCCAGCAAGGCCGGCTACGACATGTGGCAGGGCCCGTACGGAGACTTCGGCTCACGCAAGTACCTGCTCTCCTCGCTCGACCAGAGCCTCGAGCGCCTGGGACTCGACTACGTCGACATCTTCTACTCGCACCGCCCCGACCCGGAGACCCCGATCGAGGAGACCATGGGCGCGCTCGCGACCGCCGTCACCTCGGGCAAGGCCCTCTACGTCGGTATCTCGAACTACAACGCCGAGCAGACCCTGGCTGCGCACGCCGCGTTGGCCGAGCACAAGATCCCGCTGCTCATCCACCAGCCGCGCTACAACATGTTCGACCGTCACATCGAGGCGGACGGGCTGTTCCCCGTGCTCGAGCAGCTGGGCATGGGCAGCATCGTGTTCTCGCCGCTGGCGCAGGGCCTCCTCACCAACCGCTACCTGAAGGGAATCCCCTCCGATTCTCGGGCGGCGGAAGGGCGCTGGATGTCCGAGTCGAACATCAGCGAGACCTACCTCGAGCGCGCCAAGGCGCTGCAGGCCATCGCGGACTCCCGCGGCCAGAGCCTCGCTCAGCTCGCGCTGAGCTGGGTACTGCGCGTTCCGCAGGTGACCTCGGCTCTGATCGGCGCCAGCAGCGTCGCCCAGCTGGAGGACAACCTCGCAGCGCTCGACGCGGCGCCGCTCACCGACGAGGAGATCGCCGAGATCGAGCCGTACGCGGTGGACGGCACCGGCCGCTAGAGCGTCGTTCTGAAGGCGGCGTCGACTACGGTCGGCGTCGCCTTCGGCGTTCGCGGGCGCGATTCCGGATGTCGGTGGTCGCCCGTACCGTGACTCTCGACACCAGATCGCCGGGCCGGCAGCACGAGAGGAACGACCATGACCACCCTCGCCTTCATCGACAGTGCTCACACTCACGCCGCCTCCGACGAGTACGCGATCACCCGCGTCGGCCTCGCCCTCGTCCGCGTGCACGACGATCTCTGGCGCATCACCCGCACCGACGGCGAGGTACTGGGCTACGTCGAGCGCTTCGAGGTGCGCGACGGGTTGCGGTATCGCGCCAAGCGCTACATCGCGCGGCAGGGTCGTTTCGTCGAGATGGGCGACTTCTGGGGCTTCGCGTCGGCCGTCGACTGCTTTTGAACGGGGCCGGATCGCTGCCATCGGCGACTCGCCACGGCATCGCCGGGGGTAGCCGCCCACCAGGGGTTATCGTCCTCCCATGCAGCTCTGGACCAACTTCGTAGACTGGCTCTCCTCCGACGACGGCGGGCGGATCGTCGCGACGATCGTCGTCCCCTTCGTCGCCATCATCGTCGCGGGCGTCATCGCGGCGGCCGTCGGGCGCGGATCCACCAAGCGGATGATCGCCCTCAGCGACCGTGAGACCAAGGCTTCTGCTGTGACGGCGTTGATCAGCGCCGCCCGCAAGGCAGCGGTCTGGAACACCATCTCGGCCCCCGAGCAGGCTCATGTCGAGCATTTGATCGGGGA
>Ga0247815_10001126_pt1 | contig 20637 bp, 26 predicted proteins | sample UWRJL194509B1_FD_181014 | JGI IMG/M metagenome (GOLD analysis project Ga0247815, IMG submission 181014) | Plant litter microbial communities from Arlington Agricultural Research Station in Wisconsin, United States - UWRJ-L194-509B-1 | ecosystem: Environmental > Terrestrial > Plant litter >...
AACTGCTGCATAAGCTGAGCCTGGTCCGGTACGGCTAAGGGAGCAGGTGCAGGCGCGGTCGGAACGATGGCAGGCGCGGGCGCGGTCGTTGGTAACGGAGGGAGTGCGTGCGTCGCGGGTTGAACCAGAAGCGGAGGTAGCGAACTCGTAGATGCATGCTGGAGAGTAGTTTGAGTAAATTGCTGGGGCTGAACGTTGACCTGTTGAATGGGTGTAGTCTGGTACGGGTTCGTCGACATTGTAGGGGGCTTCACCTGTTGCGCGCCACCCGTGTATTGAGGAATGACTTGAGCCTGCACTGCAGGTTGAGCGAACTGCGTCTGTTGTATAGGCTGTGACTGAAATGCTGGCGTCGGCGTGAATTGAGTAGTTTGGATCTGCTGTGGCGTTGACGCCGATCCACCAGTGAACTGAGGTTGCATCTGAACATTCTGCTGTTGCACCTGGACACCAACTGGCTGCTGGAACTGTCCACCCTGCTGCTGCTGCGCCTGCTGCTGGAACTGGTTCACCGGCTGCTGCTGCTGCTGGTACACCGTCTGAGAACCCTGCGATCCGACGGCTTGCTGACCCTCTGGCAATTCATGGTTGAATGGTACAGGTTTCGCTGAGCCCAAAATCGACGTCCACTTGAAGCTGCTACGCTTACCACCCATCACACCGGCCTGCGGGTGATACAGTGGCGCTTGGACCCTCGACGGTTGGTTCACAACTGGGGCTGGTGGCGGCGAGGTTGCCGGGGTGATGCTGCTTACGACTGACTGTGGGCGAGGTGGGATGCGTGGGACGTAATTCGCTTGACGTTCGGGCGCGCTCGCAAGTCGCGGAGGCGGCGGTGGGACGTAGTGCGACTGGACAGCCGGGCTGTAGAACGTTTGGGGTGCACCAGGGGTCGAGCCCTGTGGTGGAGAGGCAACGGTCGCAAGTTGAACAGATGGGGCCGGAGAGGTCACTCGAGACGGGTCATTAGCCGTCTGTGGGCGGGTGGGTGATGCCTGAGCGACCTGTTGTGGCGCGAACTGAGTTCCAGGACTTTGAGGGTTGAACGCAGCCGTATACAGGCGAGGGGTTTGTGCGATCTGCTGTTGTTGTAGCTGCTGCTGCTGTTGAGAGGCTTGGAACTGCTGCTGCTGCTGCTGCTGTGCGAGTTGCTGCTGTTGAACGTCTACTGGGTGCGTCCATGACATCTGCGGCGGGTTTACATTGCGATTCAGGTAGAACCTGTCCGAGAGGTTGACTGTCAGCATCGTATCCCGCGATCTCGACGAGGCGCTTAGTAACGGACCACGCGTTGTTCCTGTCGAGTAAAAAGCGCACAAGGTCAGTCAGAGGGATATGAATAACTCAAGCTCATCAGCACGTACTGGCTGTCGTGATATCGTTCAAATCCAGGCGGCAGCGCACGCGTGTCGGCTGGCGGCAGTACACTTGCCATCGTCAATCGTGTCGCTAAGGAGGAACTGGGGGGTGGACAAGGAATGCCTGGAGGCGGCGCTGCCGCAGACGCATTAAACCCGTCTGGAGTTTGTGCGGGCTGCCCTGAGCGGCCAGTGAGCGTGAGCGGTGATCAACCAAATTCAACCTGAGCGGCTGATCGACAAAGGATCCACGCCGAGCCAGAGCGATCGACCCGAACCGAACCCCGGCCGAGAGTCCTTTCGATAATCACAGCATGAGCCCGCATTCGCTCGAATTGGCCGAGCATGCAGCACAGCACTTTGACAACGACGATCAGGTAGATGCCGGGCTGTTGGATGTATCCAAAGCATTTGCCTATTGTGAGCCCAAGCGCGAGATATCCTCCAGTAACTCCTACGACAAATGAATTCTCAAACGGACACAAAACTCGTCACCTCGCCGTGTGAATCGTAGGTTTCGGCCTGATGGCTTTTAGTATCGCACTCATCGGGCACCATAGACGAAAGATTACAGCGAGAGCTCGTATTCAAACCATAGTCATAATCACAACAGCGAAATCCAGGTACACATGTCAAGAGCACAAAGAACGAGCACGCGGCCAGGGTCATCGTACAACGACGCGAAAGAGCTTTGAAAATCCAAGACGATCGGTTGTTGCCAGCTACTTTACTCGTCGCCGCCCCAGTCACCACCGTCATCGTCTGGAACATGGAATTTGAGTGAGCACGGCGCGAAACGTTATAGAAGTAGATGCGGACTAACCGTCAATGATCGCATCGGCAATGAGAGCACCACCTAGGATACCTGCGCCTGCACCGAGCGCCATTCCACCCATTCCCATTCCGCCACCACTTCCGTGTCCTTTCTTGTGACTGCCGCCGTATCCATGGCTCGAACCACCGTAATGCCCGCCACCATAATGACCTCCTGATTGGTGTCCATACCCGTGGCTCCCGTGAGATGAAGCTGCGTGGCCACCCATCAAGCCAGCAAGTCCTCCGACCTTTCCTGCATGGCCGCTGCTGCTACCGTGACTGCTTCCTCCTCCAAGGCCAAATTTGCCGAGCAGGCCTCCGACTTTGCCGCCTCCGCTTGAACCGTGACCAGAACTGCTGCCGCCTGCGAGTTTGCCCAAGGCGCCCATTGCTGCGAGCTTCCCGAGACCACGGTCGTCTCCTTGACCGCTGGCATGGGGATCTGCACCATGAGGAGGAGGAGGTCCAGAGTGACCGTATGGGCTGGGTGCACCGGGCGCGCCACCGTATGGGCTGGGAGCACCACCATACTGATTGGGAGCACCACCGTACTGGTTTGGCGCGCCGCCGTACGGACTGGGAGCACCACCATAAGGGCTGGGAGCATGGCCACCGTACTGGTCATAACCACCACCTGGACCTCCGAAAGGCGATCCAGCACCGTGTGAAGGATATGGCGACGGACCTCCAGGGTATGGAGAAGGTCCTCCGGGGAAGGGAGAACCACCGTAGGAAGGAGAGTTGTGATCAGGCATCGAAAATCCGCCCGGACCCTTCTCATGCGGGGCATATCCACCCGGTGGTGCACCAGGCGGTGGTGCATAAGACGGTGGACCCGGCGGTGGAGGTGGTGCGAGGGCAGCAGGGTGTGTCCAACTCGAGACGGGTGGTGTCTGGCGTGTGTCGACGTAGAACCTGATGATGTGCCAAGCGTGTCAGCTGAGCGATGACCGATAGCGAGTATATTCGCAAGCCGAGGCTTACCATGTGCCGTGTCTATAATAATGTGACCAGGTTAGAACTGAGAGAGTAGGTAGACGTAATCAAGCCACGTACGATGAGTCGTATTGCTCGATCCAGCCGGCGGGCAGAGGACGAGTGTCAGGATTCCTGCAGTCAAAGCGTGTGAGATCGGGCGAGGTCTGGGTCATGGCAGGCAGCTTAGACATACTTGGGACCGTCACCCATCGCGATTGTGAGATTGAGAGTTGTGGGGAAAGAAGGAGGGAGAGAGAGGAGGAGTGGCGTCAACCGAGCGCTCCTCGCCGTTTATGCTCCATCGCGTCCCGCGGAAGACCCGGGGGCGGTGTGACGCGGACCGTTCGATAGGCCCGTGGAAGCACACGACGCTCGGAAGCCAAGGCGTGGACAGGCACCAACTGCGCTGGGCAGTGCGAACCGATGAGAGGCCGAGTGTGCGGAGCTGCGCAGGAGGCCGAACGCGCGTCCCGCGCTCGATCGAACTCGAACGCCGTCGAACTGAGCCGGTGCAGTCGCAGCAGATGACTAAGCACGAGATGAGACGTCGAAACCCGGACAATAAGCAGGTGTAATACAGCCGGACGAGCAGTGCCCACACCCAGTCCGAGGACCGAGGTAGCCGAGAGAGCCGGGAGCAAACAATTGCTTTCGTGAGAATGCCGTGGACCTCCGCAAACATTAGCGAAAGCACAGCAGCAATGTCAAACGGTGGACTCTTTGCGCGAGCAGTGACAAGTGAGAACGCGTGGTCGGTGCAGAAGGATTGAGGCGGAGTGCCAACCCGCGAATAGAAGCGCGGTCGCGTGGCTCGGGCGAACGATTCAAAGGATCTGTCATTTCGAGAGCTATCGTAAAGAGACAAGACGTATGCGAGGACTTAGGACAATACTTTTACAGTTCAAGCAGGTCATAATCATATACAGATCGAGAGAGAGGAGGACGCCTCCAATGTTCAGGCCTTGCCCCTCTTGGCCTTCTTGTCCTTGACTGCAGCAGGCGGCGGTGGCGGCGGCGCTACCTGCTTTTGCTTCTTCTTGGGCTGTTCCTGCACCTCCTCCTCTTCTTCTTCCTCGTCATCGCTGCCAGATTCAGTGGCCGAGCCGGTCGAGCTGTCCTCCTTGACCACCGCCGCCGCTTTCTTGACTACCGGCGCGGGTGGCTCTTCCTCCTCCGAGTCGACCTCGTCGTCTTCGTCCTCCTCAGAAGCAACAGGAGCGACTGCAGCAGCGGGGGCAGCGGCAGTAGACTTGCGTGCTTTCTGTAATGGCAAAGTTCAGTCACGTAAAGGGGGCACAATGCCACACAGGAGGGAACGCACTGAGACAATTCCATTCGCACGCTCGTATTCGGCTCGGTTGCTCTCGTAGGTAGTCTTGAGTTGAGCGGTTTCATCCTGGAATTGCTGGGTCACGCGAGCGTGTTGTGGTCAACAAAGTGGCGCTTCCAACAGTACACAAGAGCACACACCTTCTTTTCCTTATCCCCCAGCTGGCCCCAGCTGTCTGCGATCTTGCCCAGCATTTCCTTGTACGGAAGCTCGGGGTACTTCTCTTTCATCTGGTGGCGAATCTGGTTCTGATAGAGGAGATACGCGCTGGGTGGACGCTTGGGGGCGTTCGGGTCCTTGATTTTCTTCTCCTTGTCTCCACGCTTGCGCTTCTTGGTTTCAACTGAGCCACTCGCGAGAACACCGTTCACGGCGACGCCAAAGTTGGGAAGAACAGCGGTGCCATTGGCGTAGGCCGAGGCCGGGGTGGACTCGATCTCCTTGGCAAGCTGCTCGAGCTGGTCTGCAAAGTTGTGAATGGTCTGTGCGAGAGCTTTGCCCTGTTGTGCGACCTGTGGGATGAAGCAGCGGTGAGATTGGCGGCAACGGCGGCGACGGCGGCAACGGGCAATGGCAACGGCAACGAGAAGGAGAATGTGAGCATTCAAGGGGAGAGAGAGGCGGAGACAAAGTGGAGACGGACATGATATTTGTGTTGCTCAACCTGGAGCACGGCTTTGTCGGCGGCGGAGGGAGGCATTAGAAAATTGAAGTGAGACGGGGGCGAAGAAGGGGGACTTGAAAGAACGGCAAGCGCGGACTCTACCTTTTTTTGTACTGGGATCAAATCAAAATTGATTACACTCGGAACTAAATAAATTCATTACAAACTGAGTTCGAAATTGGAAGCAGTCGCTTGCACTCCCGAAACGCCTATCCCGCCCGCTTCCCGCCCGGCGCGCAGAGAACTGAAACTCTCGCCCTACGGGTTGTAAGCGCGAGCAGAACGATAGTAGACAGATAGTCTGCGCGCACCCGCTCGTCGTGCCTGGACAGTCGTTTTTTCTTATCTGAAACCCGAGTAACAAACGCTCCAATTCGAGCAAAGGTCGTGTGAAATGGACTTCAATTATCAGCAGACCGCGCACGCGCCCCAATGGTCCTTCGACCTCCCGCCACAGCAGCAAGCACCTTCTGCCGCACCGTCTACTGACTGGTCGGCGATGGCGCCCGATGCCGGTCGCGACCCGCTCGACACGAGTGAGCCTCGTGACCACAAGTCAAAACGCCGCGAATTTAACCAAGTCCCCCTGCGTCCAGGCAACATCTTCTTCGCAAGTCTGCCCAGTCTGCCTAGCCCAACCCAGTTTGCCACTGCGCAGGCGCAAACACCTTTCTATAACCCTTCATTCGACCATGGTCCAGCATCAACCCTTGCTACTGCTTGGTTCGGCAACGGACACGCGTCACCAACCCGCCTCCAGCCACAACAAGCACAGCTTACACACCATGCCCAGACCATTGAGTAAGTGCTTGAGTGCCCAAGCCAAGTGTCCTAGTCACGCTGACGAGGCCGCCCCGCAGTCCCGCCACGTTCGTAACGATGCAGAGCAATCACCACCACTACGCACCCTCAATGCACCCCGTTCTCTCGCCTTCTCAGCAACAGCAACAGCAACAGCAACTCTCGCTAGGCATTAGCCCGTCTGCACTCCAGCTTCCTTCGCCTCCCACGCCATCATCCACTGTACCTCCCCCACCAGATCTCCTCACACGTCTCAAGCCTCATCTCACCACCAAAGTCCTTGAGAATGCATCTGGGGCTAAGACTGCCGTTCGCAACATTGTCGACCTGATTTCGGAACCATCCCCTGCAGATATCGAGCTACCGGTCCGGAAAGAGGTCATGAGTCGCATTCGCGATGCGGCGGGGTCGGAGTTTCTAGACGCTTGGGTGAACAGTGATCGTGCAATGACCGCCATCCGCGTGTGGCTCAAAAGTGGGGTCAAAGATGCTGCGTCCGACGAGAGCAATGAAGTGCTCATTGCAACCCTGATGGTGCGCGCACGCCCACACACCATGTGACTTGAAACCGTTTCCTGACTTGGACGTCACAGGTCGTGAGCCGGCTGAAGTTCACTGTCGAACTACTCAAGGCGACCCAAATTGGACGGCTGATCAAACACATTTCGAACAAGCCCCCGTCAAATGGTGAGTGTGTCTCGCTTACGTCAAAGTGCGATCGCAGCGCGGCGTCCGAACGGAGTCTGCCAAGTCTCGCTCGCACCGCAGCTGGGTCTACTTGGTCGATAGGAATGAGAATTGTATCTAACGGCGTACGCCTCAATTGTCCGTGTGGGCTTGCAGCGATCAAAAGCGTGGCACAGAATCTCGAATCGCAGTGGCGCGATATGATCTCGAAGCAGCAGCTGGAGGAAGACGGTTTAGAAGGACAGGATGGTACGCCCTTCTCGTCCCCGTCAAATCCGCATAGTCGGCTAGGCGCCCAAGGAAACACGCAGCTAAATACGTTCTTGTGCGCAGACGCCGACTCCAAACAGCGGAAGCGGAAGCAAACCGATTCGGCAACATCCCGAGAGGCACCGCCGGCAAAGAAGCAAGCCCTTTCGTCGTCACCAGCTCCCAAAGTTGTAGTCAAGAAGGAGCCGGTCAAAGCTAACGCGAGCGCGGTGGTCAAGGATGCGAAGAGTGATACATCGTTCTTCTCCGCCCCCAAGGCCAAGCCGAAACTGCCCAGCTTCACCAAGAAAGCGCCTCCCCCACCTACTGCATCTGCTGCGTCGTCTGTAAATGTGGCTCAGCCCATGTCGTCGCTCAATCCGTTCGCGGATGCGCTTAAATCGATTGACAAATCGCGGAATGGCACGCCGCCTGCCTCGATTGTGGGAGCGCCGTCGGCTTCTGCCGCGGTTGCCGTTTCATCACCCGCGGAGACAGCGGCAAATAAGAAGCGGAGGGTGACATTTGCACCCGATGACAGGCTTGTGTCCATTCGTTGGATTGAACGTGCTATCTACGACGATGATGCCGACGTGAGTGAAAGAGTAGCCGAATCGGGCTGTCTGCTTGAAGATGTTGACGCGCTTGGTTGGTTTGTAGGGCTCGCAGAAACATCACGATGTCAAAGACCTCGACCGGGCAGAGGGCGCTGCGATGCATCAGCACGTCTTTGAAGAGGCAATTGACTGGTTCGAGCCGGAGGGTGAGTCTGGATGATTTGTAACTCGATGGCGAGCGCGGGCAACTAACGGATTTTGCGCGGCAGAAATCGACGTCTCGGAGCTGCCCGTTCATACCGAGCTCGGCAAAGATAGCGAGGAGAAGGTGACGCAGGAGGAGCGCGAGTCCAAAACACTGGAAGCGATCTATGCGTCCGAGGCAGAGATTCCCCACACGCCGGCCGAGGCACCGCCACCTGCCGAGGGTGGCCCAGAACCCAAGACCATGTTGTGCGGCTCCGAGCTTGATGCCGAGAGCCAGGTTGCCGCACCCGTGCCGCAGTCTGCAACCGTGCAGGATCTGCTAGGTCAACTCGCATCGACTAGCGCCCCCATGCAGCCCATGGTGGTGGATAGTCCGGTGCTTCCGTCTGCTGAGACCCCCGCGCTTCCGGAAGGCACTTCTTCCATTATCCATCAGTTACTCGCGCAGTACGCCCACTCGACGACGACCCCGACTCCCGAGCAGACGGATACGTGGGGCCAGTGGGCACAACAGCAACAGCCACTTGCACCAACCCCTCCAGCCGCGCCGGCGGCTTGGGGAGCCTATACTGCACAGGCACCGCCACCTCCTGCTCCCGCACCTCAGGACGATTCTCGATGGGGAGGTGACCGAGGAGGTCGCGGTCGTGGGCGTGGTGCCGGACGAGGAGGTGGTCGTGGTCGCGGCCCACCACGCACACCCTGCCGGTTCTTCCTGCAGGGTACTTGCAGATACGGCGACCACTGTGACTTTTTGCATGAGCGCTGACAGAGTCAGCCTTTTCTTTTCTCGTGCCTGTTGCATTTTAATTTTTGTTTAGTTCGACTGCATCTGGCCTGCTGCTCATGCCGTCGCATAGCTTGATCCTGTCAACTCTACCCACCCACCCACTCATCGCATTGTTCCGTTGCATCTTGCATTTCAACTAGGTAGCTCCCTGTGAAATTCAATCAATCGCTTCTCATCAACTTGTTTGCGTGATGAGCGCTGAGCGCCAGACGGCTGGAAGCGGTCGGACTCTGGATACGTGGCTCGTCGTGTCTTTCTCTCTATTCGCCGATGAGGCGTGTGCCATTGCTCCTGGTCGCTGGCCTCGTGCCCCTCGCGGCATGGCTCATCTCACAGCCCTTTATCGCCAAAGTCGCCTTTCCAGTGCTTTCAGTCGCAACTGGCTTTGCGATTCTTGCATTTATCTGGACGGCGCACCTCATACCCTTGCTTGGGCCATCCTTCGTGCGCGCAAACTTGAAAGGCCGTGACCTACTCAAGCCAGGCTCGACAACAGAAATGTTTGTCCCGTTTCCTTGAGCGCGTCACGCTACAATATCCTAAACAACGAAGACCAGAGTCTCAAGGCCTTGTCGCAGCAGGCGTTTACATCCTGCTGCTCATCATCTTTATCCCGTTCCTCTTCGCTGACTCGCTACGACGCGAGATCTCGCCAGCTATAGATGAGGAGACGACCCCAATGCTCGAGCTCACGCGCCGTCCATTTCCCCACCAGCAGGCATGTGGCGTTTGACCCTACACTGAATCACGTCTGTGTAACTGACCCTGGCTCTTCAGATGTCGGCATATCTCTCCGCCCTGCTTTCCGTATACACCGCAACCTTTCTTGGCTTTTTGGACGACGTGTTCGACATCCGCTGGCGTCACAAGCTGCCCATTCCAATCATTGCCAGCATCCCACTGCTCATCGTCTACTTTGCGGACGACGGCCTCACTTCCGTTGTCTTACCGAAACCGCTCAGGCCGTACTTTGGTGAGGTTGTTGACCTCGGTACGTCTTCCTTCAGGAGGTCTGTGAATTCGTTCTCAACGTCATGCAGGTGTGTTCTACTACATTTACATGATGATGGTGTCTACCTTCTGCACGAATGGGATCAACATCCTCGCTGGCATCAACGGTCTTGAGGCTGGCCAGGCGCTCGTAATTGCGCTCTCCATTGCACTCAACGACGCCCTGTACCTCCCATGGAAATTCACTGGCGCAGAATGGAGCGCTGGTATGGCCCACGGATCCGGTGCCCTTGTCGAGCGCCACCTCCTCAGCCTGTACTTCATGCTTCCTCTCGCGGCAGTGTGTGCAGGTGTCTTGTACCACAACAGGTACGTTGAGGTGTTAGCCTAGTTGCCGCCAACTCATGTGCCATAGGTTCCCTGCCAAAGTCTTCCCTGGCGACACGCTCTGTTATTTCGCTGGCATGACGTTCGCAGTTGCTGGCATCTTGGGCCACTTTTCGAAGACCCTTCTGCTCTTCTTTGTTCCACAGGCGTTCAATTTTGTTTTGTCGTCGCCGCAACTCTTCGGACTCGTCCCTTGCCCCCGGCATCGCGTACCAACGTGAGTACTATCAGATTAACTGCACAACTACTGATCCCCACCAGTGTTGACCGAAAGACCCTTCTGCTCTCGCCTTCCCGAGCGATCTTCGAGCGGCCACCGTCGACGCTTGCCACCATCGTCTTGAAGATTTTCGCCGCATTTCATCTCACGAAGCTCGAAACACATCCTCGAACAGGCGTCATTATGGAGGCAACAAACCTCACTCTGCTCAACTCGGCACTGATCTGGTTTGGGCCGATGCGTGAGTACACCCTCGTCAACACTTTGCTGTTCCTGCAGGTCGCGAGCAGCGTCGCGGCATTCGGCGTGCGATACGGCTTAGCGAGTCTCGTATACGATGGTGATAGGAGATAACATATAAAAGGAGGCTTTCAGCAAGCAGATAATGAAGCGATTTCTTGGCGCGACAGTTTTTCCCAAACGGTTGAGGTTGAAGGCTGCGAAAGGTGCTTGCTGATCGCGCGAACCCGGTCACCTCAACCAGCGATCGCACTCATCTTTCTTTGTGGAAGCCATGCCTGAGACAAGCCAATTCAGGACGATCGAGTATATTCAAAGGGCTAGTCGCTGCTCTAATCCACCTTGTCCTTTTCCTCTTCCCCGTTACGACCCCGCTCTTACTTTACGATCACGACCACCACCTCATAGAAATTTTTGGAATGACTTCGCAGCTCGTTTCCAGCAGCTCTTTCACGTGGCAACAGTCCAACGTCAGCTCTGCACTCGCCCACAACAGCCACTGCGAACAGTCCCTTGCAAGCCTCCGTGTCGCGTCTCATGCTGAGACCTCGGCTGAGCAGTGCGATAGCGGCGTAGCAAACTCTCTCAAGCCGTATGTCGACCTTGTGAATATTCCGGTCGCTCTGGAGTTAGGAGACGGCCAGATAAGAAGCCGCAGTCGGGTCAGCCGCATCCATACGGTGCGTCCCAGCTCCCTCATTTGTCATTAGATCTCTCTACTCATTTCATAACAGGTGAATGTGCGCGACGTCTTCTCGCCGGGCGTGCCGACTTCCAAGCTGTATGGTGCACTCGCCTTGACAGGGGAACTGGCAGTCTTCGACTCGCAGGCATCTATCGGTCGTGCTCTGAATCCGCTCGTTCCCCAAGTGCAGGCTTCTGCAATCACGTTCGCCTCAGCCAGTGTCATGTCGACGTATGGTATCTCACGGGCCGAACACCACCAGGCTGGTTCCACCTCACCGCAGACTCCACCACTCACCTTGCCCCCAACTGAGGCATCATCAACTTCGAGTCGCACTATCATGGCCGCCATTTCTCGTCGCGTCTCTGAATCTTGCGAGATTGATCACCCACCCACGATCTCGCGCTGCGACTCACGTCGGCTCGATGAGGTGTTCGAAGGCGTCGGTGAACTGGACACACCTTACGAACTGGGAAGCTGTGCAGCCTCTGGCTCACTCGCGGTGCGACGTCTCATTGATGGATCGACCAGACGGTTTCGCTCAGTGCGCGGATCAAAGAGCAAAGCTGCGGCTGCGCGAGCGCGGCCGCGGGTGCAGGACATCTTCGCCCCTCTAGGGGGAAATCCCCAGAATTAACGACCTCAGGCCGCAAGGCCGCATGAATCAAACACTCATGACATACAACACGACTTTACGCTGTATACGACATGTCTGCTTCTTCCGTTCCTTATTGATCCGTCATGATCAGCGTTTCTTCAGCCTCACGAACCCCCACGATGTATTCCTTCTTCGCTGTGTTCTCATGATTGTCTCCGGAATAGAATCATGCATACTGAGAACATATGAGATACAATGGACAGCCAATATTAGACCGCATCTGCCCCTACGGCAGCCTGAAGTGGCTCGAGTTCATGGTCTTCGTGAGCTGACAGATCCCGCTGCGAAGATGTGCGAGAGCGAGACGTGCCCCAGAATGAGATCGTCCTCCGCGACGAAAACGTGGCAATCTGAGCGTTGTTTGCGGCAGCCTCTTCCTCCGGCGTTGGCATTACCACTTCCTGCAAAAATTCGATACGATCTGGACAGCTTGTGCACCGCGGGTGCTCTTCAACTGCCTTGACAAACTCCTCGACCGTCTTGTGCGGGTTGCTCTCACTCATGGTCCACTTATCCGCAGGGATCGCCTGAAGCTCTTCCTTAGTCTTGTCCCACCACTCCGGCCAGAGCTCGCGCGCGTGCAGCGCCAGAGTCACACCCAAGTCCGTCTGAATTAGCATGAGCCTGAAGCCGAGCGTGTCGCCGAGAAGCTCTCTGACGTGCTCCGTTACGTCCAGACCATTCCGCGATAGAATGCAGAGGTGGCTGATAAGATCGAGCGCGAGCCACAAAAGGTCCACGGAGGCACGCCCCTCTTCGTCGGGATCGCAAAGCAACTTCCACGTCGACGCCGTTGCGTCGCCTTGCTGCTGTGGAACGAGTATGTTAACCCTGCTGTGTTGGCCTGCTTCAAAGGCAGAGGTCCACGATGAAGCGATTAGTTCTGCCGCGTCGCCACAGCGTGGAATGCCAGCCAGACCGGATGCTAGTTCGTCCGCAGTACGAGCTGTTCGCGGGGGAGACGTCTTGCTACCGAGGTGGAGGCTGCGGTGAGCGATCTGGCCATGGGACTCAGACCAGTTGGATCGAGCTTGAACGAGGTATTGCTGGACAAAGCGTAGGATAGGTGCCGGATGTACGCCGGATGTCTCGAAGCCAGGTGAAGCCATCACGTCCAAAAGACGCGCCATTTCCTCGTGCTGGGCGTCGGATGGGGTTGCAACCGGACGGGAACGGCTGACAGTCACCGTCAAGATGGCCGCAGCTCGCTTGCGCACGTCGGCGTGCACGATGTTCGGCTTCGGATAGTTGATGAGGTGTCCGAGAGTGCGCAGTGCCTGGAGATGAATTTGCTCGGCCCTTGACACTCGCACCACAGTGCTGCGAAGCTTCTCGAGCGAGGTGCTATCATACGAAGCGACACCGTCCGCAGCCATGCAGGAGTCCAGCAGAATGAATGCTGTTCGGCGTTGGTCAAAGTCTCTTGCTGGCGACGAAAGTGGCTCGAGAAGATCACAGTATGTAGTAGCCACATTTGCGACCTCTCCTGGCACAATGTTTGCCCGGAGGAAGATTAGCGATAGCGTCGATGGCAGGATTGGAAGGTTTTGTCCGGTGTTGATGGTGGTGTCGGCCGTCCATCTGGACACGAACTCCATCGTCTTTCTCGTCCAGCCGTTCGGGAAGAGAACAACATCACATAGGACGTGAAGGTCGTGAGTGGTAATGTCGCGCCAACGATAGCCCGCTTCCCATGGTCGAATGGTCTGGTCCGCTTTCCACTCCTTGTCGACTCCAACGAACAAAAGTGTCCGGAGGCAATGGCCTGCAGCTTCGGGGTCGACGCCTGTGCCTGTTGCAGCAAGTCGATTGAAACGAGACGTGGCGGCCGAGCGAATAACATCGTCATTGAGCATCCCATCTGGGTAGTCTGCCAGCGGGTCCAGCGCTCCGATAGCATCAAGCGTAATATCCGCTTCGTCGACGGCAGGGAGCGAAGTGAGCATCCACCTCAGAACAATCGCATCTCGATGGCCGGGCTTGCCATCTGCAAGTATCCTGTCTTCGTCGAATGCTGCGCGGTCCCATTTTGCGGCGGCCGAGGCTGCCTTTCCTCTGAAGAAGCGCGTGATCTGCTCTAGCCAGTGGCGAGACTTGCGGAGGAGAGGTGTCGTCGTGGGACAGTCACCATGCCAGAGCGGCATAATTGTCGCACCAGTGTAGAAGGCGATGACACCGACGGTGACGAGCAGGACAATGGCTGTGGTGGCCCAGTCGAGCTCCGTTAAGAATGCCACGAGACCGAGGAGGAACAGAAACAGTGACCCGTGCATCATGAGAGGTAGTGCGCTGATGAAGGCATCCATGCCCCATTTTTTCAGGCCGGTATTGAAAACGACGTGGCGCCAGGCCCAACGACGCTGCGATGCAGAATGCGCGCGCATGCGAGAAGTGTACTCACTGAGCCACTGCTTAGCGAGGATGGCCAGCAGGGCTACAACAAGGGCGAGGGTGAGGCTGAAGAACCATAGGAGGTTGACGTAGCGAGCGAGGCCTGGGCGTTCAAAGTGCGTGATCTGGGCGATGGACTGTTGCAAGGCCGTGGTGTTGCCGTTAGCGGTGAGAGACGCGATGAACGCCTTGGCCATGACCTCGGAGTAGTCAGGTTTGAGATTTTTGTAACTGTCGTGATTGTTAAAAAATTCAGGAGATCGGGAATGGAGTGTTGGTGCATACGCTTCTATAACGAATGCTGTCGCGACCGCAGAGAACAAACCGGCCTGAGAAAGGTGTTAGTCTGCGGCAATCACTAGAGCAGGGTCCTCACGAAAATAAGGAGGATGTCCAGGGTCTTGTTCCAGCCCTCGATTTGATCATTATCCAATTCGCTGGCCCGGTTGCGATACAACTTCCACACTCGTGCATTCTCACCTGCCTCCTCTCCGTACCTTTGAGTTGCAGATATTAGTATCTTCGGGAAATGGTGCAGGGCCACTCACCTATCCGGGGGGTACTCTATTTCTGTTGCTTTGTTGAGGTCCTTGAAAGGGTATCGCTCTGTAGCTGTTGTCAGTCACCTCGGCTCTCCTCTCACATGTCACGACATACTCCCATGCTCAGTTTCCCACGGATATTTCGAATTGATTCCTCTACCCTCTCGTTCGTCTGGGTCGCCGCGATGACTACGCCTCGATTCCGGTCGTAGCGGTGGTTGAGCTGGCGGAGGAGTAGTAGGCCGAGGCGATGGTACGCGGCTTTTCTCTTTCTCTTCAGCTGCGGCGGCAGCGCGATTAGAGCTTTCGTAGTCAGGTGCAGGGGGACGGTCCGTGGTGGGTGGCGGCGGTGGCATGTCGACTCTCAGTAGCTCTTCGACGGGGTCCGTGTCGACCTCGAGTTCGGTGTCTGGATCTTCATCTTCGTCCTCGTCTTCGTCTTCGTCTTCGTCTTCGTCTTCGTCTTCGTCTTCGTCTTCGTCTTCGTCTTCGTCTTCGTCTTCGTCTTCGTCTTCGTCTTCGTCTTCGTCTTCGTCTTCGTCTTCGGCGTCGGATATTGCATCTGTTGTTGGCGCATTCAATGGCGAAAGTATAGGGAGCGTTTCTGCTGTAACCGGGGTTGGTGCTACTAAGCGGGGAGGTGGAAGAGGTGGAGGGCCTGGGGCGGCTGGACGAGGTGGCAGCACAGGCAGCAACCTCGGCAGATTTGGTAACGGTCGCGCACCAATTGAAGATCGTGGCGGCAGCGGTGGTGGTCTGATTGTACCACCTGGTGATGCTGGTACCGTTGGTGTGCTGGGCCTCACAGAGTCGAATGCTCCTGGTACTGCCAACGACCGGACACTCTGCGCATCATCATCTCGCGTCGATTGAGACAACGGTGACTGGGACATGCCGTCCGCTCAGAGTGATCTCGGTGCGACGTGGGTGAGGAACAGAGAGGGAATGAGATGGGTCCTACCCCGCTTCACTCAGGATGTTATTCTTGGGGGCGACCGTCGCATTATCTCCGCGGGATCCTGAATGCAGGACACGCTGCAGGCACGGCGGCGGTGGGGATTGCGCGGAACTACGACCTACGCGAGCGTCGGCGTTAAAAGAGTTTAATTCGAGTCACCAACTAGCAGCATACTCACAGTTTAAGCCACGGTGGTCTACGCGTCTGCGGCAAGTGTGCCTACTTGTGAGAGTCTGAGCAACCTGGTTCTGCGGCCGATCGGCGTGAGAGCAAGGACGCAATAGGAAGCGCCGGGCACTTCCCGGACTTGTCCCGTGCGCGATGCTTCCGAACATTTCATCTTGAGCGACATTGCTATCCCACGCATTAAATCAGAATTAGCTTTCTACCCGGCGCTGCACTGCTCATTTGTATCTGGTGACCTTTTATCTCGTCCATTGTTGCCTCGCTCATCATTGGGCTGATATTGCGGAATTCAACTCTATCAATAGAGGCTAGGGTAGCTAAGTGAAAGACGAAGACTAAACTTGAGTTAGGTTCTGTTTGGGTTCAATTGTGGGATGTTCCAACGAGGATCGGAGACATTGAGGCGAAGAAGGCGAAGAACCGGACCATGCTGACGAGCTGGAACCGATGACTGTGTACATCGGCCCTTGTAAAAGCGAAAGGAGATATTAGTGATTACGTCCGAGACGAAGAAGAGAAGAGAGTACGGCGGGGAACAAGATAGCGTCGGGAGACGAGACGTGACGACGAATTTCGCGTCCAAAGTTACAACCGTTCTCGGGCCGACATCGAGTGAGCAACCGACTTCGAGTATTACGCCGCCGCGCCATTACTATCTGGGCCGACGAGCGCAATCATGGCCATCTCGCTCTGTCCACCCGGCGCAGGCATCGGAACGTTTGCCGGCAGCTCGAGTTTGCGCGCCGGCTGCGACTGACCCCCATCGGCGTGTTGGCGGTCAAAACGCGAGCATGAGAGCCACGCGTACCACAGCATCGTCTTGAGCTGGAGGATATCCTCCTTCCAAAGCGATCCATGGTTCTGCTCGCGGAACTCCTGCGTGAGTCGTTCGCAGCGCAGGATGTTCTGCGGGCTGACAAAGTCGACAGCTACCTTGATGCAGTCCGCCAAGTTGCACACCTACAGTAATATCAGCTCCCTCACCCAAAAGACGCATTGACGTTATCCAACATACCTGGTGCGCACAACCAGCAGGAATGAATACCGCCTGTCCGGGACGCTGGAAGATGCGATAGCTAGTCACACCTTCCACCTCGAACAGCTGCTGCATCAGTTTGGTGTCGAGGTAGTGCGTCTGGCTGTGAATCGGATCGATCGCTGTCTGGTTCTTCTTGCCAAGCGAGCGCAAGAACGAGCGAATCTTGGGCGTGTCCTCTGCTGCGAATATGTCCCATACTGCGCCGCCTTCACCACCGTCGGGTCTCGCGGAGCTGAACTGCATGATGTTGACTGCATCCGCGACGTCCATGTGCAATCGTGTCGATCCTTTGCTGCCGGGCTCGAGTTGAGATGCCTGTCGCAAAAGAGAATCAGTGATGCTTGAGAGCGAAGACATAAAAACGCGACATACAAAGGCATTGTACATCTTCGGCCCCAGGTCCGGCCCAACCGTATTGGATGGGAAGTGTGCCGAAATATTGAGTACGCCGTCTCTCCTCGAGTAGTTGGGCATCGGCACCGTCTTCATGAAACAATCGTACAACGCCGGGAACGCGCTCTTGAAGTCTGTACTCGACGGCCAATCCTTGAGCTTCAAACACTCGTCCCGCCCCTCGTATTTGCCGAATTGCTTGAAGAACTCTTCCACCGTCAACCGGCGGTTGCTGTCGTTCTGGCACTCGACCACCAAACACTGGTCTGACCCGTGCTTCTCGATAAAGTACGACGGCGTCCACTGTATCGTGCTCCGCTCGCCAAGTCCTGACACGACGAACGGAGTTCCGGCTTCCCATAGTGGCGCGAACGCCGCATCCGTCAGTTCGGAGTGTGGCAGAATCCGCACGGGTCGGTACGCGAGGCCGTGATCCGCCGGTTCAGGTAGCTTCGAGCAGAACAGCTCCTCTGTCGGGGCAGGATCGGACGAGTGTACCGTCAGCAATGCCTCCGACAGCGGGCGGCCGCTGGGACCGTCGCAGTTTGGCAAGAGGCTTGAGTACGCCGCTGCACCGCTGCCACTCGGGTCAATGGGAGTCGGCAGCTTCTGCAGAGGGTCGTCTGGCTGGAGGAACAGCTTCATCTCTCGGATCGTATCGATGATCTCAGTTCGCGAAAACCGGGTGATGGCGCGGAAATTGCTGAGGACATGCTCCTGTTTCTTGGTGCAGGTGAGGAAGAACGGGCTCGCATCGAGCGTCTTTTTCTTCTCTTTGGAATCAGCGCTGATCTCCGCGACCCTGTCGTGACATGCCGAACACGCCTCGCGGCCGCAGTTCGTGCAGATCCAGGAACCCGCAAACACCGCAGTCAGGCAGGTGTCTACAACGGAGTGTCAAATGAAGTGATAAGGAGGGTGAAGGTCGGGACGGCCTACCACAAGTCGCGCGACAGTCGGTCTCTCGCTGACGTCGCACAATGTCTTCCTGTCGTACATGAACTTCCTCCTCTAACAAAGTCTCGAGCAGACCGCGCGCAGCAACCTCCTGTAATAAAATCTTAACCGGCTACTCCGTTGCTCGTGCCAAACACGAGCACGCACCTTGACCAGGCGCACGTGGTGGGCAGTGAACTCTGTGTTCCATTGGTGCGGGTACGCCATGTCCTGGCTCGCGGACACCGGTGCAGTAACAAAGTCGATGCCCTTGAGTTCGTTAGTCGCATTGCGGTAGAACAGGCGGATGCCTTGGAAGCGACAGGTATCGCCTGCCCAGCGGCGGGTGCAAGATAGGCAGCGAGGGAACTCGTCATTCTTGTAGCGGTTGCTCATGCAGCGTGAGTACTGCAGTTCGCCAAGCAGCTCCTCAGATGTCCCGTCACCGGCGGTAAACACCTTTTTGAAGACATAGCCGACCTGAGGGGTCTTGGGGTCTAGACCTAGCTGTGAGCAGATGACGGCGTTTGCAGCAAGTGCGACTGACTCGACTTCCAGTCGTCGGTTTGACGAATCTTTCGCGGTTTCTTGGCTTTCGGGGTGCCGTTCTGCTTCGTGACTTCTACAAGAGGAGAGTTAACAAAATAAGGATGACCGAGTCGAAAGATTGAGGCAAGACGGACCAGCGGTGCGAGCGTTCCTGGAAGAAGTAGCGGGAGGAGCGCGGGTCTTGGATTTGGGGGACTGATAGTCTGTCCGTGGGAACGATGGGGCTCAGCCACAAGATGAAACGGGCGACGAATGATTTCGGCTGACCTGTCGCGGCGGCGGCGGCCGGTTGTGCGGCTGAGTCGACGATCATGGGGTCCTGTGAGGGGATAGAAGACGAGGGTGACCGCTTCTTTGGAGGTGGTGGACGCGCGTCTAGAGAGCAAGCAAGAGCCGATGCCACAAAGTCAATACAAGAGGTCTGGCGAAAACGGCAAGACTCGATGTAACTACGGACCTGCGTTGTCGCCATCCCAGCGACGCTTAGTGGTACGGGAAGCGGCTGGTTGGACTGGTGCATGGTCGTAATCGTCCTGTAACTCGTCGACCTCGTGCTCGGCGTAGGAAATGCGGGCAGATGTTCCGCGTGCAGCAAGACGAACAGATGCCCTGTCAGTGACCTGTGCCAGGTCTGGATAGGCCTGGTGGATAGATGGAAGGTCTCTAGAGCGGACTGTGGGGTGTTGGGCTGGCGACTCGCGGGATGCGACATCGGATACTAAAGCAGCAACCGAGGCTCGATCAGCGGCCATGCGCGGGCACGCGAGATTCGATTTCAAGAACTCACATAGCTCTAGCGGGGCGCGCGAAGGCGTGTGGGTCGAAGACGATGGACTCGAGTCTAATATCGACTATGATGAGCGATTAGACGATAATGAAGCAAAAACAGGTGCTTGCCGCCATGAACATCGTGGGGAAAGCGATTTGGCGAATCCTCTTCCTTGACGCGAGCAGTAGCAGAGCTGGGCCAGGTCACAGGTCTGAGATTGAATGGAGAGTTTGAAGGAGAAGACTGGGTGTACGAGGACTGGTAGGACGGCTGGAACGGTGCAGAAGGGTAGAGCCGCGCGCCAGGCTGCTGGTGGTGCCCGTGACCATTTGCATGAGCTGGGCTCTGGTTGTCACTGTTGAGCAGCGCAGAAACCGCCATCCGGCTGCCCGAGCCATTCGACATGATGTTGGCAAGCGAGCGATGTGAGGCGGGGTTGCAAGTTGGTTGGTGGTGGCAGGAGGAAGAACTGGCTAACGGTGCAACTGCGCCCGACCCGCCCATCCGGCTCACTCCCGTCCCGCGTGGTGTCGCTTAGCCTGATTCTCATCTCCTCAAACCCTCAACACATCTCAAATGCCCTACTTCATCGGTATCGACGTGTGCGTCCCTTCAGTCTCAATATATATCGATCATGTCTCACCTTCTCCCGTAGCGGTACTGGAAGCGTTCGCGGCTTGGTTGCCGATGAACATGGCGGGGTGGTCGCATCCGCCTCGAAACCAATCACCACCTGGCGCGACCCCTCCGACCATCGCATCTTTGAACAATCGACTACAGATATCTGGACTGCCATTGCTACAGTTGTTCAGCGGGCCCTTGCAGATGCCAATATCGACCCAGCCAACGTCCGCGGCATTGGATTCGACGCCACGTGTTCGCTTGCCGTCACCGACCGTAGCGGCATTCCTGCCGCTGTAACCAAGGGCAAGGATTGCGGTGCTCTTCATGCGACCCGCAATGTCATTCTCTGGGCAGACCATCGTGCAGAGGCTGAAGCCAATCTCATCAACACCACCCCAGAGGCCGCTCCAGTTCTCGCCTTTGTCGGCGGCACTGTTTCTGTAAGCACTACTCTTTGCAGGCGCGAGATCGTTCTCGTCTAATCTATTTGCACATCCAGCTTGAGATGGAGGTGCGATCGGCCTCTCTTTCTGGCCGATTCCTCTGACGAGAACTGCTTCCGCGCTCTTATCCTCCCCGTAGATGCCCAAGATCCTCTGGCTCAAGAAGCAAATGACTGCAGAGCGCTTTGAAGACCTTCAGTTCTTCGATCTTCCGGACTATCGTGCGTTT
>Ga0247815_10001128_pt1 | contig 20624 bp, 34 predicted proteins | sample UWRJL194509B1_FD_181014 | JGI IMG/M metagenome (GOLD analysis project Ga0247815, IMG submission 181014) | Plant litter microbial communities from Arlington Agricultural Research Station in Wisconsin, United States - UWRJ-L194-509B-1 | ecosystem: Environmental > Terrestrial > Plant litter >...
CGTGGAACGCAAACGCACCTATAGCAAATGAGAACAATTGAGACGTAATCCAGACGGCAGCTGCGGACGACTCGCCTGCGGGGAGCTCGCCGATCTGAATAGGCCGCCCCTTGGGATACGAGCCGGGGTAACCTTCAGATGCCAACACCACTGACACTGCGAAGCCGTTTTTGGTTTTGATTGGAACCGAGTCGAGGCGGTGCTCGGCACAGGCTAAAAGAACCTCCGCGAGGTCCGTCTCATCACTTAACAAAAGCATGAGAGCCTCCGTTTCGGGGTCTCCGAAGCGGACATTGTACTCGAGAACTTTCGGTCCCGTGGACGTGACAATGAAGCCCACGAACAGCAATCCGACGAATGGGAACCCTGCAAAGGTTGCTTGAGTAGCTTGTCTAAGTGCCAAATGTCCAGGGACGTACCTTCTCGCCGCATGGCATCAATGCTCGGCTTCAGAGACTCAGTGTAGATTTGATTGTTGAGCTCGGGAGTGGCGAGCGGTGCAGGCGCGTAGGCACCCATACCACCCGTGTTTGGACCAACATCTCCATCTCCAATGCGCTTGTGGTCCTGAGCAGCGGGGAGAGGGACGATTGTGTAGCCATCGGAGAAGGCAAGGACTGATAGCTCTGGCCCCTCCAGGAACTCCTCGATCACGACTGTCTGACCTGTCCCGGATGTGAGAGGAAGACGTATAAGACGCCGGGGCGACGTACCGGCGCTGCCAAATGCTCGGTCAACGAGGATTTGCCGCAGACCGGTCTCGGTGTCTTCGAGGGATTCCGGCACTAGCACACCCTTGCCAGCGGCAAGTCCACTTGCCTTCAGTACCACACGGTGGCCGCATGTTCGAACATATTGAAGCGCTTCGTCGTACTGATTGGCAGCAAAGACACGATAGGTGGCTGTGGGAATGTGGTGTCTTGCCATAAAGTCTTTGGCGAAAGATTTAGAGCCTTCCAGCCTCGCGGCCGCAGCGGACGGTCCGAACACAGGAATTCCAACTGCACTGCATGTTACTGCACCCGCTACGGCACCGTAGAGAGCGGAACGTGCCCTTGCGAAAAATGAGCTCGATTCCATCGACAAGGGGCTGCTCGGGACCTGGAACGACGAGATTGACCTGCGCAGAGGAGTCAAACAGTGTTTACAGCCGTCTAGAACCCCACCCGTGACAGGGAATTAATGCGTACCTCGTTATCGACAGCAAAGCGCACGAGTGCAGGAAAATCTTCGCCGGAGATGCTGACTGTTTGCGTCTTTGGCGATGCTGTCGTGCCACCGTTACCAGGCGCGACATAGACACGCTCGACGCGGATGGATTGCGCGATCCTCCATGCGAGAGCGTGCTCGCGGCCACCTGCGCCGATGATGAGAACGCGTAGAGGGTCTACCATGGCCTGTGAGGGCGGGATGCGAATAGGGGGTCAGAGAAAATCGTCTGTGGCGCATCGGCTTTCCGCGGGTCGGTCGAGTCGCCCGGGACCGTGTCAGCCGAAGCAAAATGCCCGCCGATGCGTCTCCGTCACGCCGCCGATAAGACTTTACGTTTCATTTGCTGCATCGCGATACTCGCCTTGTGGAGTTGAACGGCTTTCGCACGTCAGGTATTGCGTACGTACTACCGGCATTCAAGGGGCACAAACAACTCGGCTAATAAATGCCTGTGAAGACCGGGGTGACAGCGACATGAAGCGCGCAAGGTCCTAAAGGCCGGCTGTTGAGTTCCCACCTGATCCACCAGCCGGTGATCCGACAGAAGTCTCCAACCGGCTTCACGTCAGCCTTGCGACGCATATAAGCGTTGCCTACCGTAAAAAGATGTCTTCTGACCGTTCTCCAGCCTCCTCGCACAATGGCCAACCCCAGCGAAATTGCTCAGTCATGGCTCCTCAAATTCAGCAGTGCCGTCGCGGCTGGTAGGGTCTCCGAGGTATTGGCATGTCTCCATCCTCATGGCTACCTCCGCAACGTCTTCGCATGGCAGTTTGCCATTCGGTCGCTGTCAGGTCACGGCGAGATCACCAGCTTCCTGAACGAAGTCAACATTCCAAGTCTCACCAGCTTTGAGCTTGAAACGGACGCCAATAAGTCCTCTTGGACGCCACAGACCTTCCAATCGTCTCCACCAATGCCGGTCACCGACAAGCCCGGAGTGTTGGCCTCCTTCAGCTTCCGCATCGCCAGTCCCACGAGTGCTTCTAGCACGCTCGCCATTGGCCGCGGGCTCGTCCGGCTTATCCAGAGCAATGGAGGCGATTACACCGCGACGACGCTGCTTCTAAAGATGGAGGACTTCGTGGGGTTTGAAGAGCGACAGGACTATATCGCGCCGCCTCACCCACTGCCCTGGCGACTTGGCACTCTCGAAGAGCGGATCGCGGCGAAAGAGGCGGTGTTCCTGCAAACGCCTGACGTGCTCATTGGTAAGAATTAATTGCCCCCGAGTCTCGGCTACGTGTATACTAAAATACTGTTGCATGCAGTCGGTGCAGGCCAGTGCGGGCTCACTCTTGCCGCGCGTCTGTGGCAGAATGGGGTCAATGCGCTGGTGCTCGAGAAGGACGCCAAAGTTGGCGACATTTGGCGGAAGAGGTACCCCTCACTCAAACTACATAGTCAGTACACTGCCACAAGTTCGAGCCCCTCGGGCATGTCACGGCTGACACGGCACCAACCATATTCTCCAGCTCCAGCGAGCATGAGTTCGTTCCTCTACCAGCCATATCCAAGCACATTCCCCGAGTTCATTAGTAGGGATCGGTGCGTCGGTTTGTGCAAATCTGATCGGTGGTGTTGCTGACCCGCCTCTGCACCGGTTCTCGCTGACCCAGCATCGCCGATTTCCTCGAGTATTACGCCAGGGCACAAGAGATCTGTGTCTGGACGTCTTCCACCATAGCGGCGCCGCCAACCTTTGACTCGGAGGCGGAAACCTGGCGTGTCACGGTCGAACGCGGCGACGGCTCAACGATGGAGCTGCGGCCAGCACACCTGATCATGGCCACCGGTCATACCGGTGGTGCGTACATCCCGGAAATCAAAAACATCAGCGCATTCCGCGGTGAGACCATCACCGGTATTTCGTTTAGCGGGCGAGAGGAGATCGCGGGAAAGAAAGTTGTCGTTATTGGTGCGGTAAGTCGATCCCATACGGATGAGGTGCCCAGAGTGCAAGGCTGATGACAAGTATGTGCAGAGTAATACGGCGTCGGACCTGTGCATTGACTTTGTGGCGAGGGGTGCGGCCTCGGTGGTGATGGTGCAGCGCAGTTCCACGTAAGTATTGATGTTCGAGCGACAAGAATCCTGTCTCACATCATTTGATCAGTGCAGTGATGACCCATCACACGGCCAAGACATTCGTTTTCCCCAACATGTATCCGTCACATTTGAGTGTTGGCGAGTCAGACTTTGCTGTCGAGTCGATGAGTCTCGGGTACCAGCAGCAGATGTTCGCACAGGCCATGACAGAGTTCCTCGAAAACCAAGACCGCGACTTGTTCAACAAGTTGGAGGCGAAGGGCTTTAGGCGCAACCAGGGAGAGAGGTACGGCAAGGGGAAGATCGGGGTCTTTGGAGTAGTGTGAGTGCAGGTTGTGGCAGTTTGAGCTCGGCGCTGACACAGCAGGAACTTCTAGGGCTGAGCACCACGGCGGCATGTTCCTTGATGTTGGATGCGCACAGCTAATCATCGATGGCAAGGTCCGAGTCAAGCGCGGCGAAGTCGAGGAAGCCAAGCAGGAGGCGGTCGTCTTTTCCGACGGGTCCGTGGAGGAGGCAGATGTGCTCGTTTTTGCGTACGTTCGACCGTAGTTTGCACTGAATCAGCGTTGACACTGCAGTAGAACCGGCGGTCAAGGTGCCATGAGCACGTTGAGGCAGATTCTTGGGGACCAGCTCGTCAAGCAGACGAACATGCCAGTCTGGGGTGTCAACCAGGAAGGCGAGATGTCCAGTGCAGGGTTCACGCAGCCTCAGCGCCACTTGTGGGTAGCTCTCGGAGGAATGGCCCAGATTCGCTGCTGGAGCAAGTATCTCGTGAGTCCTCAATCAGACCAGGCGGAGAAGCGTACTGACCGAAAGACAGACTTTGCGCATGGTCGCCTGGAAACACAAGCTTATTTAGATTGTTCTAAGAGTATAGTTTGGGTCGAAATCGTCACCGTTCGGGGGTGTGTATATCATGCTAGTAGGCTCGTCTTCAATTGAACATATTCGCGCTCTATCTCAACTCCGATGTCGTGCAGGCCATGCGCCCAGCACTGCATCCATGCAACAGCACAGATCGTACCGTAGGCGGTACCCGCGGCAATTTGTGTGATGTTGTGGTGTCCCAGCGAGATCCGGGACCACGAAACAAGCAGAGTCCAAACGAGGACCACAAGGAATCCCAAGTCTCGAATGAATGGTGATTCTGGGATGTTTGGATGGCGCGGGCGGGAAGCCAAAGCGATGGTGAACGACGTAAAGAGAAACCAGATTGCCGTAGAATGGGTGCTAGGCATACTACAAAGCAAGTGTTCGCAGACTAGCAACAGGTTCTCGACCAAACGATGACGAACCCGTAGGTCTTCTTGCCCGAAATCGACGGCCTCGGTTGTCGCAGAACACGTTTGATTACCTTTGCGCTGAGTGTTACGATGATAGACACGAGTAGAGTCGCGACAACACAGGCAGACTGCGTGTAAAGTCCATAAAGCGCGCAGCTAACAATGGTGATTTTGTTGGACTGGCGCGAACATGAGGATTAAGCATGTATTAGATGCGATACGAGGTAAGCGCACATGATCGAGTGCGCGATGCAGCATGCCCTTGTTACGAGCCATTCGAAAGGTGAGGCAGGTGAGCAAGGAGGAACCGCGCGGGCGGAGCTGCGCGGGATTTGAACTGCACTTGGTCTCGTTCAATCCAGCCACAGCATCATGGCGCCAGCTGCGTTACCCACCGCTCGCTTCAGGCGCGTGGTCGAGGATGGCAAGCCACCTAAATACCCTGCGGGCACCGAACAGCAGGCCATTGCGTGGGGTTGTGCGTACACTCCTCTCCTAGGCCGGACTTGTGAATGCTAAAGCGTCTCCTCTGTTTAGATAACAAGCTTGACGGCGAGGAATTTGCGCTACCAGCGCAATACATCCACCATGTTGGTGCGTTGGCTTGTGCACATGACGCGCGACATGTGGGGCTCATGCGGCTGGTACAGAACCGCTCGAGAGCGAGCTCGCTTATCGTGTCGAATACGATCTCGACGAGCAGGGTATGCAATTACATGTGTCGTAGTGTATACAGCTGATTGACTATCACGCGCAGACGAAGAGTGGCTGAACGCGGTCAATGCGGAGCGCAAGCGCGACCATCTGGACCCCGTCTCATATGAACTCTTTGAAGTTCTGATGGACCGTCTCGAAAAGGAGTACTTTGAATTGGTATGCGATTCGGAGTTCTTTATCCGTGACCAATGCTCATTGCACGAGTAGATCAAGCACGTACCTAAGCCAGACAATTCCTTGCCCGCAGAGGATTCAACTTGCGCTATCTGCGACGACGGTGAAGGCGAGAACAGCAATGTAATCGTGTTCTGTGATGGCTGCAACCTGGCCGTTCACCAAGGTACGTTTCACCCTTCAATGTAGCGGCCTGCCTGGTGGCTGATTGGACTCGCAGACTGCTATGGTGTGCCCTACATTCCCGAAGGTCAATGGCTCTGTCGGAAGTGTACCGTATCACCCGAGAGTCCCGTGGTCAGTTATACGCCCTTTTCGAAATGCTCAGCCGGCTGATTTCTCCCAAGAGCTGCGCACTGTGTCCAAACGAAGGTGGTGCTTTCAAACAAACCACGACCGGACAATGGGTTCACCTCCTCTGTGCCATATGGATACCCGAAGTCATGGTCGCAAACTTGACGGTCATGGAGCCTATCGAGAATGTCGACCGGATTCCAAAGAACCGTGTCAAGCTGGTGGGACGCCAGTTTTTGTGTTGTGGGCTGTAACTGACAACCCAGCAGACGTGTTCCATCTGCCGCAAGCGAGGACCATGCATTCAGTGCGATGTCAAAGCGTGCTATGCTGCGTTTCATACAACGTGCGCGAGACAGGAGAAATTTCTCGGACCCATGAAGGCGCTCCCAGACGCGGATGAAGCACCACCACTCCGCGCTTACTGCGAAAAGCACCTTCCAGTAAGTACCCGCTTTTCATTTATCTTTGCTGCTTGAGATGCTGATTTACCGCAGCCGGACATGGTCGAACTTCGCAATGAGGCACTCGAGGAGCAAGAAGCGAACATGCACTCAGCCAGCCCTGGTCGCAACGCTAAAGCCGCGCGCGCGCATGCCAAAAGCTACACACTTGGCCCACCACTCGTTCCAGCGATTATTGTCGATCACCTCATGTGGTACACTGTGAGGAGTAAGGTTCGCAAGATGAAGGAGTTTGTCGTGCTGGTCTGCAAGTATTGGAGTCTCAAGCGAGAGGCGAGGCGTGGTGCTCCATTGCTGAAACGGCTGTATCTCGAGGTGAGCCCGCAATTTATAGACTATTTATCTGGTTGACGATGCGATCGCAGCCCTGGACGACTTCCAGCGTCGACAAGGATATGAGCATCGAACAACGGGTGGTCAAGATTGAGGTAACTGCCAGACTGCCAGTTACTAATTTGGCTGACTCTTTACTCGCAGCTCATGGCAGAAGTTCGCAAGGACCTCGAGAAACTTCGGATGGCCAGCGGCATGGTACAGAAACGCGAGAAGGCTAAGAAGACTCAGGCGGGCATCGTCGCCAACACTATCATCGAGCTTCTATTCCCTCACCTTGACCTCATGCGATCCATTTTAAGAAAGTTCTCTGAGTGAGTATTGCCGATTCACTCATGCTGGAGGATACAGTTAGACTCACCTGCCTGTAGTCTCGACCGCATGAATTTGTTCACCATGCCGATCACCATGCAGGACGCGCCGCCGGAGTACTTTGATATTATTAGTACGGCCATGTCCTGGTCCGAGATCAGCGACAAGATAACAGCATTCGAGTACTGCGACGTGCAAAGCTTCGCCGACGACATTCACTTGGTTCTCGATAACGCTACGACCTACAACACCAAAGATTCCAAGTACTACAAGGTCGCGGAGAGGATCAAAAAACAGGCTGATGCGATCCTAGAGCCTCTCTGGGCAGTGGCGGTGCCAGTGGACACGGTGAAGAGCGAAAGCGAAGCGGGAGGCATTGCGCCGAATGCCGTCGGTAGCCTCGAAGCCCCACTTAACCACGTCCAGCTACTCTTCGAGGCGGAGCTGCTGGAGGACGACCCAGACTTGCGGACGGAGCTTGAAGAGCCCGCACTTGCCTCATTGCTGGCGATTGAAATGGGCTATCCGAACTCCAAGTACAACGGTCCTGCACCGATCGCGACGAAAGAGGCGACACCTGCAATGAGCATCCCACCGGGAGACAACGAAGCGATACTTCAGATGGGTGATATCACCGGCACATCTTACCAACAACAAGCGCAGGAACCAGCACGGTATATCAACCGGAAACGCGATCGAGAACGGGAGAAGAAGAAACAAAAGGCTGCAGAGAAGGCTGCGGCGAGGGCGGCTGCAGATATGGACGCAGGTTCTTCTGAGGTTCTCCCGTCAATAGCGACATCGATTCCCGCTGTGTCCGAGGCAATGCATGTCGACCCGACTGCCGAAACGGGGCCGCATTCGCACATCGAAAATTCGTCAGGTGCAGCGCGGCTGGATGCTGAGGTTCAGCCCGCCGTCAAGAAGGAGCACATGCGGGACGACCCGCTCGCACCTGCCCCTCGACAACACGACGTCATCATGGAGGACGCTGAAGCTGAATCGGGTGTTGTAGTCGCGGCGAATAACGTGCCTCAGGCCGTTGAAGCGCGCCACTCTTTCATCGAACGCTCCGCAACGCCACCAACCACTCTCTCGGACAGTGACAGTGGACCCGCCCCGTTGGCACCCAACGACGTCGGAAAAGCTCAACACAGAACACCAGAGATGGCGTCCTTGTCCGCTCTGCCCAATGCAGATACCTCAGTGTCAATGCCGCAGTCTCCTGCAGACATCCAATCTTCTCCATTAGCGGAGCCACCGACGCCACGTGGAACCAAGCGCAAGCGACAGTCAACCGCGGCGGAAGTTGCACCAATCGTCATCCCGGATATCATCGCAGACGTGGACAACCGATCATCGTTCGCTTTGTTCAATAGTGGCTGGGTTCTCGACTCTGGTACGAAGAGACATGGCAGGAATGGCCCGGACCCAAACCTCCCGCCGCTGCCCAAGAAAGGTATGCTGCCACTTAGATTCTGCGAGCAAAGCGCTGACCCTGAAAGCCATAGCCGATCGCAAGAAGTCGAGGATGGACACGTCAGGGACGGTATCAGAACCACTCGCAGAACCGTCAGGCTCGCAGCCGCCGTTCCACCCTGTACTCGCAGCGGCTTCAGCCTCCGACACGGCCGCAGAACTGCCTCCCACCCCTGCCATTACCGACACGTCAATCATGGTGGCAGTTGGCGCGCCAGACAGTCTCTCGCCGCTATCTCCGCCTACGCCACAATTGGCCGGCGCCATTGAGACTGTCGTTTCGGAACCCGTCGTGCATCTGCCCTCGCAAAGCGCTGAAACGGTCCCTGCGCGAGTACCGGAGCCTTTGCCCACCACGCCAGAAGCGATTCAATCTTCAGCCTCTCCAGCAACCGGGTTTGCTGGGCCCCTGCTACATTTGGAACCAGGCGATTTCGTTTCTCCAAAGCAGAAGGACAATATCGAACATCCCTCGCACATATCTCGACCAAGGAGAGGCGACAAGCAGAAAGTTCACGATTCACCCGCGCCACCAGTGAACATTCCTGGAATCATATTCAAAGTGCAGTCTGGCCCGCCAAAGAAGGCAGCCAAACCGCACCCGCCTGAAGCCAAGGTCAACCTCAACAGCGTATCGCCAGTCAGGTTCGAAGATGGCAAGGTGATGCTGGAGAATGGGATAATGGGTACGCTCCTCGCAATGAATACCTGATATAGCAATGCTAACTCGAGGTACAGTTTGGGGCAAAATGGGTGAGTGGAACACGTATCGAACGTGTTTCGTCGTACTCACGTAAATTCGTAGCCGGGTACCCATGGTATCCTGCGATTGTGCGTAACCCGACAGACCCTGATGTACCCGCGAGAGTTCGGGAGAAGGAGCGACCAATCGATGCAATCAAAACCAACGCACATCTCGTCTGCTTCGAGTCCAACCCGATCACCTGGTTTGCATTGCTCAACTCTCGAGTTGTGTCATCAGTCTGACGCTACTCACCACAGGGGCTGGCTCACTCCGGAAAACATGCAGATGCTCGGTGACGATCCACGAGCAGACCAGATCATCCTCACCAGACAACACTACAAGAGCAAAGCGGTCCGCGGGGATGTCAAGAAGGCATTTGAGTAAGTTGCTTTGAGCTTTTGTTTCTTCGGATCTAACGTTTGAGCAGTAAAACGATGGCGCAAATGGCGCCAGAAGGATTTGAATTCTCGCCTCCTACCACAGAGCCGCTAGCTACGGTGGCGTCCGAAGCTGAGGTCGTGCAAGATGTAGCTCTACACCCTTGACCCGGCCGGCTGGTGTAAACGAATGTCATGGATGTTTTCGCAGTCACCATTTGCGCACTATTCCTCCGTTTCCTTCTGTAACTCGCTGTAGTTCGGCCACTGGCGGGCATTTTGTAATCGCACGGTGCGATAACCGTTTCTATGTGCGGCCCAGGGACTGTCCTTGAAAGGCGTGGCAGTCAGAAGTTGCCCGCTGCCGCAGCAGCACCTACTTCAGTTGGTTGCCAATGTCAGATGCGCGCAGTCGGCAACATGGCAATTGCCCACCCACACCGCGATGCATGCTTGAGGCTTCGCAAATCATGTGTAAACTTGCCTAGGCATGTTGCCTCAAGCCACCTGACCTAATGACTGGTGACCCATAAAAGGCTTTGGCGCCGAACTGCGACGACGCCTCAGTTTGTTCAAAGGTGCTTTCCCCCTCATGGACGCCTCTACCGTTGGACGCTTCGTCCTCAGGCGCCCGCCGGCGGCCCTGATCCCTGCGACAGGGGCTATTGCGTATGCCGCGATGAGCACTGTGCCATACTTCACGCCATTAGTGTTCCTACATAGTGGCATCCTCGTCGGTGCACACGACGCGCTCCAACTGCCTGCCACAGGTGCTCTTGGCAAAATCTGCCTGCAATGGCTCGCCATTTCAGTCGGAGGGACGCTCGCGCGACTGGGTCCTAGCCTCCACGCGCTTTCAACAGGACCAGCCGGTTCTATAGCCATGTCTTTCCTCTTTGTTTCGATCCAAGCCGCCCTCGGTGTCGGCATTGCCCAGTTGTCACTGCGTGCAATGTCGTACAAGGCTCTCCCTGCGTGGCAACAACTTTTGATTTATCCTAGCGCATGGAGTGTGACTGGGATGGCCGTGTCTCTGTCGCCAGTTGGGCGACTACTCGCGGTGACACCGGCTGACGGATACTCGGCGTACGCGTGGACTCTCCCGTTCATTGGCGTCTCGGCTATCGACTGGATTGTCGCAGCGTGGGCTGTCGTTCTATCACAATCCCTCTTTGCGTCTCATCTGCCTGATGTGCCTTACGCTGACGACTCAGACGACGATGAGCCAGCAACCCCGACCAACGGTCGGAAGCACGTACCCACGCTTGCAGCACTTCTGATCGCACTCGCCATGCCTTCTTTCTTCCATCGCCCGGTTTTTGACCATGACTCCGCAGACAATGCGACGCTACTGCCTGTGGCGTGCATACTCCCGCCACCCTCAGAGTCTCTTCCACTTATTCGCTACATCGAGGAGAGTAAGAGGTACATGTCCAATGCCAAACTCCTGGTATGGCCGGAAGCGGCAGTAACTGTTAACAGTGCTGAGGAGAAGGAGGAGCTGTTTACGAAGGTTCGCGACTTGCTCGACAACCAGAAGCAGACGTGGATTGCTGTATCCTACCTCGAGCGGGTCGAGAAAACTGAAAAGTACTTGAACTCGGTGACCATTGTTGGTCACCAACAGACGCTCCCGGGGTGGTCAAAACAACACCTGGTCCCACGTGAGTCCTGCAACAGCACTCCTAACGTACATAGACTAATCGCACACAATGTCTTACAGTCGTAGAATCCTACTCCCAGGTGACATTGAACGAACTACCATCTGTCGTCGACCTCCCACTGCAAGTTGCGCGAACCGGACATGGAAAACCCATCATTCACGACATCCCAATCTCGGCCTCCGTTTGCCTGGATTTCGCCTCTCCGCTTGAGTTTCTGGAGCAGCGCAAGCCTGCGATCGTGTTGGGACCCGCCTCCACCTGGCATTCGGACATTGGAGCAGCCATGACATCCCAAGCCCGAGCTCGGGCATCGGAGGTCGGAACACATGTCGTCTGGTGTGACGGTGGGCTCGGAGGCCAGAGCGGTGTGCTGAGCCCTAATGGGGATGAGCTCATTCAGCCCCGCGCTGACGGCACATGGGTCAAGACGATTCGACTTGCTCATCCGTACGAGGAGTCACGCACGCCGTACGCTCTTTTTGGCAGCTTCATCTCACTTGCGGTGATACTTGTGCTTCTCCCAAGTGCAAATGGGCCTGCGCATCTCCTTCGACGCACCGCTCGCGGACGAGCCTGGCTCGCTGGAAGGTTCACCGCAGCTACCGCCCGCATTCGGCATATCCGCGAAGGACGCCCATCAGAGCAAACGCCACTACTCATCGACTTGTGATAGCAATTGTGTCGGCCGGCTCTAGAAGATCGCTATTCTCGCATTCGTGCTGTGTATCCAATGTTATAACAAAGCTCGTTTCATCCAATGTGTGCCGCACCGGAATAATCCCCGATGTTAAAGCACTGTTTTTGATGCCAAAGCCACGGGACTGCCCGTTGCAGAGGATCTTGGCGTCAAAGAATACGACTGATGTGCATCGGCGGTGAACACCCACCGTAGCGAAGCTTGTCCGTCTCCATGGTACAATATAATTGACGGCCATCGACGATCGGCTCAGCCACTGAGCAAAGAGTAAGAAGCTTTCTGGCGCGAATGCGAACTCGACAGTCTTTAAATACGGCAGAAAAGCGAGGAACGAAGGTTTCGGTCGGCTCGTTGCGGGGTACTTTTTGCACCCGTCCTCGTCAGTTGTCAACAACCCCTATCGCCAAGCCCAATGGTCAAGTTCTTCACTCAGTCAGTTACGACCCAGTGTACCATACATTGTTGTGGTCAGTTCATCAGTCAAAATCATCCCGTTGGCCCTAGTGACGGCAAGAGCACTGGGCAGTCGTCACCGCGGGTGAACGAACGAGCATATGGATAACGACAACGAGGGCGCAGCAACACATGCGTGCTCCACACATTCGCCACGTTTGCTGATGGGTGCCGTGCTTTGGACCCATTGGATCATCAACAACCACATCGCATCGTCGGCAACGAGACGCACCGCCTGGTGTTACCAGCGGGGACTCTCCAACATATAAAAAGACCGCCGCGCCGTTCAAGCCTACAGCAGTTCCCCACTTCTTTTTCGCTCCGTTTTCTTTCTTTCTTGTTCGCTTTCTTCTTCGAAGTTTCAAAGATCGTTCTTCAAATGTCGTTCGCAAAGCTCGCAATCGCCGTCGCTTTGGCTGCCTACGCCGCACCTGTGCTCGCGCACATGGAGATCACGGAGCCAGCTCCATTGCGTAGTAAAATAAACCCCCAATATTCGGGCAGTCCTCTTATCGACTACAGTTATACTTCGCCTCTGGCGAAAGATGGCTCGTGCGTTTGGTGGCTCTGGCGCTCTCCGATCCTTCGCTGACGCTGTTCGCACATTTTCCTCAGGCAGTTCCCATGCAAGGGCTACCACGTTGATATTGGCACCGTCTCTGGCTCGACTGCAACCATCACTGCAGGCCAGGAGATGACTGTCAAGATGGGTGGTTCGGCCACTCACAATGGCGGCTCCTGCCAGTTTGCCCTTTCCTACGACAACGCGGCTACGTTTGGTGTCATCCACGAGGTCGTTGGTGGCTGCCCGATGGACTCGTCGTACAGCTTCATGGTTCCCGCTGGGGTTCCTGCCGGCAAGAACGTCGTCTTCGCATGGACTTGGTTCAACAAATCCGGCAACCGCGAGATGTACATGGACTGTAAGTTGCCCTCGCGTCACTCTCACAGTGATGGGTTCTCAGCCACTGAAATGTATGCTCAGGCGCTGCCATCGACATCGACTCCTCGGGCAGTGGTCTGACAGTCCCGCGTCTCTTCGAGGCGAATATCTTCGGCGAAGAAACCTGCACCACAATTGAAGGCCAGGATGTCAACTTCGCGGACCCGGCCCCTGCCATGGCAAACTGCCCTGCCGATAAGCTCATCACGAAGGACAAGACTGTCTCTTTCGGTGCTGGCGGCAGCGCTCGTAAGTGGAAACGGAGTCCGGCGTTTGCTCATCTAACGGAATACCATCTAGCTGCCCCTGAGCCGACCTCCGCACCAGAGCCTACGGCCGCACCAGAGCCCACGTCTGCGCCTGAGCCAACTTCCGCACCTGAGCCCGAGCCTACATCTGCGCCCGAGCCCGCTCCAGAAGACGTGCGTATGCGATCAAACCTCACCTGCGCAGTGGTTCTAACATTTCGTCATCCAGCCCTGCCCGCCGGAGGACGAGGAGCCCCCGGTCGAGGAGGACGTGAGTGTATTTCTGTCTTCTGCTACCGCACACGCTGATATATCATTTCCAGCCGTGCCCTCCTGAGGACACTCCCACGCAGGCCCCGCCGCCTTCCACACCTACCTCTTCCCAGGCTCCGACTTCAAGCGCACCTCCGAGCACCACGCCAGCTCCTCCGCCGACTTCCGGTGGCTCTTGCGAGGCTGGAGCTATGCAGTGCAGCGCTGACGGTATGTCAACTTTACCTAACCTCGCGCTCATCGCTGACCTGTCCACGATTCAGGTGCCTCATGGAGCTTGTGTGCAAACGGTGCCTGGGTTAACATGGGAGCGGTCGCTCCTGGTACGACCTGCAGTTCGGGGGCGATGAACGTGATCAAGCGGTCTGCGAAATTCTTGGCGAGCCACTACCGCAACAAGGCGATTTGAGCCTGAATTACCTACACACTGAGCGATCTTTGTAACTTAAACCATGCCTTTAACTTATCCACTTTGTTTCGCGCTCATTTTTGGTGTTTAACTGCTCCTGAGGAGTTGGTTAGAAGTTGGTGCCGTGGGGAGAAGAAACGGTAATCGCCGATCACACTTTGGTATCTAGCATCGAGGAATAAAGCTTAACATGCTCGCAGCTGCCCAGATTTCGCTGCATGAATGTCGATTAATGACGCAGAAGACTCGCCCACCACGCTCGTCAACTTGCTCAACATGTTGAAGTCACAGCGCTGGGTGATGTTCGTTGCTCCAAGCGAATTCATGACCGGTCAGGTCCTGGCGCTTGGACACGGTGACTGATAGCGTGGACAGTCCCTGTGCATCCGTCACTGGCAAGAGCCGCATCGACATCTGCAAGGCCGAGGTCGAACCGACCGGGATGAGCCACTGCAGCAGCAAGTTTACTATGGTTGTGCCTTTCTCAAAGCTAGCTGGCAGGCTTTGGCGCAACAGGTCATCCAATTTTGCATCGCGTCGTGGCCCTCTCGCATGCACATATCGTTTCCACTGACGCAATATGAGGTCCATGTCCGTACCCTCCGCATCTAAACCCGTCTACATCGCGCACTAACGGCCGAGGAGGACGCTCGCAACCCTTCATCTCCGAACAGTCAACTAAATCTGTACTGATATGCTTCAATCAACTCTCTTTCATAGCTTTCATTCGTATACGTCGAGTCAGCTGCTTGAATGGTTCATTTTTGCATGTTGTCATTACCACCCACCTTCTCGATTCATCATCTAATTACAGCAACTCGTGACCCAGGCACGGTCGATCTCCCCTGAAGGATTCAATGTGGCGAGGATCCATGCCTAGATGCCGACAAAGAAACGTGAGTTCAGGGTTTGCCCGGTGCGAAGCCGTGGACGGTAGTGGCCGGCTATTCAAACTTCGTCCTGACCGCTGAGGAGGCTCAAATCACTGTTCTTGTGGATGATTTCCAGCTCGCTGACAGCGACCCTTGCGGTCAAGATCGTCAGTTTGGTTTGCTCAAATGTATGGCAATTGAGGGAGATCGACTCGGATTCAGCTCGTTGTTAGATTTCAGTACGCTTTCTCGTCAACGGGCAGCGACTTACTGCGGTACAAGATGAAAAATACGCTGAAATCGTTTTTTCTCGTTGTTCTGGCCCGCAATACAGTCGGGTCGGTCCCGATACAAGCACGACCACACTAGCGACCGCGGAGGACCTGGTGCCTCATCACCGCTTCTGACTTCACAGCTCTGAGGTCTGGGCTGCCACCGCCTTATCAACAAACACTCCTCGAACTACTTCGTACCCGCTCCGATTGAGCGCTTTCCACTATGACATCCCCGTTTCGTTGACGTAGCACCTTTCTATTCCGCGGGGCATTCACGAGGCGAAGGCTGCCGTGTCTAGCCCGGCCATGTTGTGAAACCAGCTACCTCGCTCTCTCCTAAAGTTGCACATGGGCGGGTTGTCCATGGTTGCAGCACCTCAACCCTACGCACAGATATAAAGCAGCCTCAGAAGTCTTGGTCAATGTCGCAGGTTCCCAGCGACCTTCCCACTGAGATGCGTCTTCACTCAGGCTTTGCCACTCTCTTCGCTGCCGCCGCCGTTTGTGCGATTGAGGTCGACATCGTTCCACGAGCGGCCAACCTTACGACTGCCTGCTCTCTGATCGCTCAGCGCATTTCCAGTGCGAGTGCAGTCTTCTACCCAGGTGAGTTGACGAAAGTGTCTTGTTACCTTGAGCTTGTGACTGATTTTGTCACATGGCAGGATCCGCTGGATACGATGCGGCAATCAAGCATTGGTACACCTCTTCATCCGACGCGTCGGCATGTGCCGTAGAGCCCGCGACGACGCGTGATTTGGGGAAGATCGTGAGTCTAATGCTAAAATTTTGCGCTTCTCGGTAGCTAAATCGCCGTAGCTTGATATCATTGGTCGCTACAAAGTCCCGTTTGCGGTAAGTCCCTCCTCGTACGCCCGCCAATTTTCATGACCGAGCTCTCGTAGGTCAAGGGTGCTGGCCATATTCAGCAACCTGGCTACAGCTCTACAAAGGGTGTTCATATCGCCATGCGCCGCTTTAACGAAATCACATATAATTCTAGTAAGGACCCCTCAGCAGTGGCACTTGAGAGGTTTGCTGATAACCTTCTCCTAAACTCTATTCCTTTCCTTGCCTGCTCACCTTTGTAGCCGCTCCCCTCGGCTATAAGTCATTTGCGCCTCTCGGCGCTGTTACAGTTGGCATGGGTCTCAAGTGGAATGAGGTCTACGAGTACCTCAGCCCCCGCAACGTTACCGTAGCGGGAGGACGTGTCACTGGAGTCGGTGTTGGCGGATTTACTTTGGGAGGAGGTCTGTCTCAGGATTCTTGCATTTATTGTCGACTTATGTCTTTTTCAGGGTATTCTTGGCAGGCAAACCAAGTCGGCATGACTGTGGACACGATTCTCAAGTTCGAGATCGTTCTCACCTCGGGTGAGGTCAAGACGGTCACCGCAACATCGGATCCAAGCCTCTTTTGGGCACTCAAGATGAGTTCATCCTTTGCGGCACTGTCGTCTGATGCTTATGCTTGTCGTCTTGCACGGAGGTGGCAATAACTTTGGCATCGTGACGCGAGTCACCCTCAAAGCCCTCCCTTACAATGGTGTCTGGGGTGGGATTCTTGACTTCCAACAGCAGAAGGACGAGGTTTTCAACGCTATAATGAACTTTGAAAACACTGTGACGGACCCCAAGGCAAATGTCATCATCTGCATCAACTACATGAATGGCACGGTGAGTACGCGATCATCAACTTGACCTGCAAAGCTGACTGGCTATTTACATCAGCCTGACATCGCGGTTGTGCTATATTACGATGCTCCAACGCCTCCACCCGGCATCTTTGATGGACTATTCACTATTCCTCATAACGTCCTCGCACCTCCCATCTCGCGGTCCTTGACAGACATGACGACGGTGACTTCGCAAGATGCATTTGGTGGACCATTGTACGTTGGCCTGGCGTTGACTGAACTCAGACGAGCTCATTTGCGATGCAGGGCGTTCGGCCAGCATAACACGTACGCCGATATGGTGCGATGAAGACGAGCCATGCTCACTCGTGACAATAGTGTCACCGTTTACAGAAACACGCTGGACTACCTCAACGCCGTGTGGGACGAATGCAGCGTGCGTTCTAGGCTCTCGAATTTTATCCTGTTCTCTTTGCTCACGCATGAGCAGAAACATGGAAGCGGTCTTCGCGCAAGCTCTTCCGGATTCTCGACGGTTTACACTGTGGAACCTTTGATGCGCGACTACCTCACGCGTCCCCAGCGCACCTCCGACAGCGCATTCCCTCCGACATCAGGACGCAGCTACGGCGGACAGCCTACGCTGATTAGCTTCAGCTGGCTGAACGATACAGGCAGTGACATGAACCGTATGATGCTGCACCAAACCGGCTCATACCTTCAGGGCTTGCAGACTACGATTGCAAACGGCACCAACCTTGGGCTCTACCCGAATTACGCGATGAAGGACAACTCATTGGAGAGCGTCTACACTGCGGACGGTGTGGCCAGGCTCAAGCGTGTCGCGAAACGCGTTGACCCTCATGGCATTATGAAATTGGCTGGAGGATGGAAGGTGTAGACGAGCAAGCCCTGGAGCTGAATCTAATAAAATACCCCGGAGGTCACGAGAACTGTTTAATAAAGACCCTCAGAGGGTTGGACACAGTGTCTGTGATGAGGCACAATCTCCGCGAGTATGTTACACATGAACACCGCCGTCTCCCAGCTTCAGTTGCATTCGTCCTCGTCACCCGCAGTGCGCCGCGTTCGTACTCTTCTTTTCGCATTAAATCCTTGGAGTGCATGTTCCTCAAGAAGAGCTCTCAGCTTGACCTGTGCAGCTCGTTGAATAACTGTAACCATCGCTGGAAATTCTACGAACTGCTCACCTGGCTCAGCACTGGCAGGTGGGAGTCGTAATTGGGCCAACAATCTCGCGGCCCTCCACGTCTCGACGCTTCACGCAGATAGTCATTGGGCACATCGGAATGGTGACCGGTGCCCGTTCATCCAATGGAGCTGCCGAAGGAGCTGGTGATGGAATTGGGTTCGCCACAGCACTGAGAGCGAAGATAATGATGACGGGGACGACGTGCATGCTCTCTGCTGGATGTAGGATGTGCTTTAGAGGGCGGGGGTGTTGCAAGAATGCTCCATTTGGTCTTTAAATGAGGGCCAAGAAGCGGGAGTTGTGTATCCGAGTTTTGTGCGAGTGCTGCAATGGGTTGCGTTATCGGAAGTCCTTGTGATCAGGGCGGAGACGAGGCGAATCAAGCCGTTATGGGATTACATTTGCTCAGGAGCTGGAGTAGTCTAGGGGCCACCTGGCAGGCAGGTGGCCTGTGGGATCTTTCCAGCACACGAAGATTGCTGCTATTGGCCCCATCGTTCCTGTGTGAGCGATGAATCGGACGACGACATCATCGTTCTGAAATTACATGAAATATTTAATAATAAAAGCACACAGGATCAAGGTCATGGAACGAGCTGTGAGTAGGTTAACGAGCTGTCATGCTACTGAAGCCACTCGCATCAAGGACTAACGGGCTCGACCAGAACCCCGCGACCCAGCACAAGCTTTCAGACTCGTTCTAGCGCCTCTATTCAATCGAGTGCCGCTGCAGTATTGTGTCACGTGTTGAAATCTCGGTCGAACCTGGTTGAGGATCGGAGTTTGGGCAACCCGGTAACAGCCGACCAGCCGACGCGTTTTGCTCTCTTACCATGGTGTCCTCGTTTCCCCTCACGCGCAATCAGCTCGAAGACTCTTGTGCAGATGGATGGGACGTCTTTGACGATGATAGCGAAGACGGCTTGAGCGACGAACATCAGCTCACGCCACAACCTCAACCAGCGAATCATCATCACCACTACCCTCATCGCCCAACGCACTGTGCCGAACTCACCACATACCGACACGGCGAGAAGCAAGGTATGATCTGCTCCTTTCTTGGTGCGCTGGATCTTCATTTTGGGCAGTGCTTTTCGTCAGTGTGGACAAGCCAATCACGATCGGACGCAATGGCTCGCACTGGCAAGCCACATTTGCTGTCACCCTTGTGCAGTAAATCATTCCTTCTTACAGTGACTACCAAATTCCCGAGGCAGTTGTATCCAATGTACACTGCAAGTTCTACGCGTAGGTGTGGTCCTACGAGCGACCTGGTTGAACTGAGGTTTTGCGCAGCGTCTACACACACAACGGCACTGTCATCGTGTCGTGCCAGGTTCTTTCGTTCTGTGACATTATGTATGTCGCTTGTCGCTCACTCGGTCTTGCTCGTCAGGACCTGTCATCCAATGGCATCATTCTCAACGGCGTCAAGGTCCATCGTCGCACCCTCATCCTGTGCGAGGGCGACAGACTGCAAATCCCGCGGTCGCAAGGTGAGCGAACATTCGGCTACGCGAGCGAGTTTCTGTAGTTGACCGTTTGCTGTCTGACATCTGCTTTAGAGTTCGAATGTCACCTTGTGCAAACGGTGAAGGTATCTAAGAAGGACGTGTTCGACTCGACGCAATCGCAGACGACCAAGCCGCAGAGGCATAAGCAACTGGTCCTTCCTCAGGGCTACCTCGCTTGTATCTTTCACTCACGCGAGAGCTTCAGGAGATACTTCAGTATATCGTCCATGACCATACTCTTGGCAGGTGGGTCCTGTACTTCCTTGCCCTGTACTTGTTTCGTTGCTGATGCTTGAGGTTATGCTTAGCGGCTCATACGGCAAAGTCTATCTTGCCATGGACATGAAGAAGAAGAAACAGGTCGCCTGCAAGACCATCCGCCTCAGCAAGACGGGCTCTGCGACGTGGCCTAGCGAAGTGCACAAGGAGATTGACTTGCTACAAAGGCTCCGTCATGTGCGTCTAGTTCTCGGAGTACCTGCCCTCCTTTCGTTCCGCGCTGATGTTCTGCCTGCTGCAGCCGAACATCAATTATGTCCTCGACATGGAAACGCAGGATAAGTTCACGTTGGGTTGTGTGCTTGCTGGTTTGAAGATGCATTCACATTTTGTGTTTAGGTTTTTATTCCTGGAGCTCTCGATGGGCGGCGACCTCGACATGTACATCCGCATGCACCGCCGCCTGCCGGAAGACGAGACCAAGTACATATCATACCAGATCATGCTCGGCCTGGAGTATCTCCACGATAAGGAGATAGCGCATCGAGGTATGTCCCGTCTGCAGTTGTGTTGATGACGCATCCAGCTGATGTAATTTCAGACCTCAAGGTGGGCGATACGTCGTTGAAGCGGCTCCATCTCATCGCATTTCTAGCCCGAAAACGTTCTGTTGCACGAGGCTGGCAGGTATCCACGAGCGATCCTTGCAGACTTTGGTCTCGCCCGTCCCCAAGCCTATGAAGCAACTCTTCGCGTGGTC
>Ga0247815_10001129_pt1 | contig 20620 bp, 17 predicted proteins | sample UWRJL194509B1_FD_181014 | JGI IMG/M metagenome (GOLD analysis project Ga0247815, IMG submission 181014) | Plant litter microbial communities from Arlington Agricultural Research Station in Wisconsin, United States - UWRJ-L194-509B-1 | ecosystem: Environmental > Terrestrial > Plant litter >...
CGTTTTCCTCCGGAACCAAGTTCACGCTGGCCGACCACTTCGTCACCTCGCTGAACGCGTCCTTCGTGCTGCGCCGCGTGCACCACACCGCGCGCGACGATATGTACACCAATTCCTTCGAAGCGTTTCCGGCCGCCACGCCGTTCCGCCCGCCGGTGCAGACCGCCCGTCCGCGCGCGGTTGGTTGCGAGACGGCGCTGGTGTGCGGTCCCAGCGGCGAGGAAATCTGGACCGACCAGTACGGCCGCATCAAGGTGCTGTTCCCCTGGGACCGCGTCGGCGCCAAGGACGATAAAAGCACGATCTGGATCCGGGTGGCGCAATCGGTGGCCGGCAAGGGCTTCGGCGCGCTGTTCCTGCCGCGCGTCGGGCAGGAGGTGGTGATCACTTATCTGAACGGCGACCCCGAGCGGCCGCTGGTGACCGGTTGCGTCTACAACGGCGAGAACAGCACGCCGGCCACGCTGCCGGCCAACCAGACCCAGACCATCATGCGCACCTGGTCGTCCAAGCAGGGCGCGGCCGGCAACGAACTGCGCTTCGAGGACAAGAAGGACTCCGAGCAGCTGTACATGCACGCGCAGAAGGACATGCTGACCGAGATCGAGAACGCGCTGACGACCACGATCAAGAAGGGCGCCGAGATCCACACGCTGCAAGAGGGCGACCGCACCGTCGATGTGCAGAAGGGCAAGGAGATCCACAAGGTCAAGGGGACGCGCGCGCTGACCGTCACCGGCGACGAGACCCATACCAACAGCGCCAAGTTCACCCACACGGTCACCGGCGACTATGCGCTGACCATCGACGGCAAGCTGAACATCACGGTGACCGGCGCCATCAACATCACCTCCAGCGCCGGCGTGACGCAGGAGTCCGGCACGACGTTCGAGGTGACGGCCGGCACCGCGCTGACGGCCAAGTCCGGCACCGAGCTGTTGGCCCAGGCCGGCACCAATTTGACCAACAAGGCCGGCATGAAGATGTTGAACCAGGCCGGGGTGCAGATGGACAACAAGGCGCCGATGATCAACAGCAAGGCCGACGCCACCCAGACCGTCGAGGCCGGCGCGATGCTGACGCTCAAGGGCGCCTTGGCCAAGGTGAACTGACATGGCCGTCCAACCGCACCCCGCCGAGGCCGACGTGGCCGCCGCTGCCGCGCCGCCGTCCGCGCCGCTGCTGCTGGAGGAACACGGTCCTGCCGGCCAGGTTTTGCAGCGCTGCTGGATGCGCGACGGCGTGCTGCACGGACCGCTGGAGCAGTTCAACGAGCGGGGCGGCACGCTGATGAAGACCCATTTCGAAGACGGCAAGATGCACGGCGTGATGACGGTCTACGCCGAAGACGGCAAGCTGGTGCAGCAATCGCAGTTCCGCAACGGCGTGCCGCACGGCGCCATGGACACCTACGCCAACGGCCGCTGCATCTCGCAGCAGATGATGGTCGACGGCGTGCCGGCCGGGCAATCGCTGTCCTACGACGAGGCCGGCCAGTTGACCGCCAAGCTATATATGTTCGACGGCCAGGTGCACGGTCCTGCCGAGTTTTATCACCAGAGCCTGCTGGTGCGCAAATCGAACTACAAGGCCGGGTTGATGGAGGGCGAGTCGATCGACTACGACCCGCAGGGCGGCGTGGTGCAAAGCTGTACTTACCGCGAGAACTTGCTGCACGGCCCGCTGCGCCGCTTTTGGCCGGACGGCGAACTGATGGAGGAAGTGCTGTACCGCGACGGCAAGCCGGTCGGAGCGCCGTCGCGCTACGACCAGAAGGGCCGCCGCACCGACAACGCCAAGGCGACGCCCGATGTGCTGGAGCGCCTGCGGCAACTGGTGAGGGGCAACTGATGGGACAACAAGTCTGCATGGGCGCGATGCTTAAATGTACCTTCGGCGTGGCGCCGGGCACGCTGATGGTGTTGCCGGCCAACCTGGTGCTGACGGCGGTGCCGGACGCCAACATCATGGACAACAAGCCGATGATGAACATCCTGCCGTTCGGCATGTGCCAGTCGATGGCCAATCCGATGGTGGCGGCCGCCACCGCCGCCGCATTGGGCGTGCTGACGCCGATGCCGTGCATTCCGATGACGATGGCGCCGTGGGTGCCGGGATCGCCGACGGTATTACTCGGCAATATGCCTGCCTTGAATAATTCGTCCAAGCTGATGTGCATGTGGGGCGGCGTGATCGGCATCAACATGGCGGGACAGGCGACGGTGTCCATCCCTTGAACTGAGGGGGAAGCACCCGCTATGAACAGATTTACAATACTTGCATATATGAATTACCCTTACCAACTCACGCAACACTAGACACGGCGACCGCATACCATGGAATACCGATTCAGCCTCACACCGCGCCTGATCGCGCTGGCGATATTTTCCGGCGTGGCCTTGATGGTGTTGTTGTTCGCGCTGGGTTACCAGGTCGGGCAGGGCATGGCGCGCGAGACGCGGCCGGCCGCCGCCGAGGCCAGCGCCGCCGGCAACCTGGCCGACGACGCCGAGCGCCGCGCCGCCGGCAAGCTGCGGGCCGGCGTCAACGCCGCCGTGCCGCCGGCCGTGCGCACGGTGCAAAAGGCCACCCAATGACGCGCGCCGCCCGCTTCTCCCTGCCGACGGCGCTGGCCGCCATCGCCGCGCTCACGATGGCGCTGTGTGTGCCCATTCCGGCCGCCGCCCAAGGCAAGGCGACCGCCGCCGCACAGTCGGCCCAGGCGGCGCAAGCCGCGCAGTCCGCCGAGAACCGTTTCGCGATGGTCAAGATGGCCGACGGCCGCTTGCTGGCGCCGGACATCGCGCGCATCATCAACCGCGGCGAACTGGTGGTGTCGATGCACGGCAGCGACAACCCGCCTTTTTTCTCGACCAATAAAAAGGGCGATCTGGTCGGCACCGACGTCGACCTGTCCCGGCTGATCGCCAAGGAGCTGGGCGTGGTGGTGCGCTTTGACCGCAGCGCCAAGACCTTCGACGCGGTGGCCGAGGTGGTGGCCGCCGGCCAGGCCGACCTCGGCATCAGCCGCCTGGCGCGCACCCTCAAGCGCGGCCAGATGGTGCATTTCTCCAGCACCTATATGCGGCTCGGCCACGCGCTGCTGATCAACCGCATCCGCTTCGCCGAGCTGGCCGGCGACCAGCCGGTGGCGCAGGTGGTGCGCAACTTCACCGGCACCATCAGCGTGATCGCCAACTCCTCGTGGGAGGAGTTCGGCCGGCGTAATTTCCCCAACGCCAAACTGGTGCCGTTCCCGACCTGGGCCGAGGCGGTCAACGCCGCCAAGACCGGCATGGTGGTGGCGGCCTACCGCGACGAGATGGAGGTGCTGCAGTTCGTCAACAACGATCCCAGCCTGGCGCTGACGCTGCGCACCGTCACCTTCAGCGACCTGGAGTCGCCGCTGAGCGTGATGGTCGGCGTGCGCGACACCACGCTGCTGTCGTTCGTCAACGAAGTGATCGCGCAGCGGGCCGACAAGCCGACCGTCAGCAGCGTCCTCAAGTCCATCAAATAAGGGAACACCGTGGAGATGCCTACCCGCATGCAGCAATTCCAGCGCTGGGCCCTGAACCCGTGGACCGTGCTGGCCTGCGTCCTGGCCGGCGGCACGCTGGGCTGGGCCGCGCCCGAGCTGTCGAGCCGGCTGGCCGTGGTGGGCGTGGTGTATGTCGACCTGCTGAAGATGATCGTGCTGCCGTTCATGATCTCGGCCGTCATCTTCAGCCTGCAAAACCTGTACCGCGACGGCGGCGCCGCGCGCATCTTCAAGCGCGTGGTGGTGGTGTTCCTGGTGTTCTCGCTGGCGGCGGCGGTGCTGGCGGCGGCCGCTTCGCTGCTGGTGCGTCCCGGCGGCAACCTGGCGCCGGAGACCCGCGCCGCACTGGGCAAGATCGTCAGCTCGGACGAGCAGCACAGCAACACCGAAATGAGCATGCGCAAGACCGAGGAGGCTGCGCCGGAGACCAGCCTGCGCGACGTGGTGCAATCGCTGATCCCGCAGAACATCTTCGCCTCGCTGGCCAACGGCGAGACGCTGAAGGCGCTGGTGTTCGCGCTGTTGTTCGGCTTCGCCGCCGGGCAGGTGCCGAGCCGCATCTCGACCGGACTGCACCAGGCGCTGGAGACTATTTATCACGCCTGCCAGACGCTGACGCGCTGGGTCAACCTGCCGGTGCCGTTCGTGCTGGTGTGCATGGCGGCCAGCCAGGTGGCGCTGACCGGGCTGGCGCCGATGCGGGCGATGGCCGGCTTCGTGGTGGCGTTCCTGCTGGTCTGCGCGCTGCTGCTGGCGCTGGCCATCGAGCTGATCAGCCGGCGCGCCGGCGTGCCCTATGGCGAGGTGATGCGCGCGATGCGCGAGCCGTTCGCGCTGGGCGTCGCCACCAACAACAGCGCCACCTGCATGCCGGCCATGGTCAGCGGCCTGGTCGGTCAACTGAAATTCGCCCGCGCCCGGGTCGAGCTGCTGGTGCCGTTGAGCATCTCGCTGCTGCGGGTCGGCGCGGTCGCGTATTTCGTCTGCGGCACGCTGTTCATCGCCGCGCTGTACGGACGCGCGCTGTCGCCGCTGGACCTGGGCCTGCTGCTGCTGGTGTCGGCGCTGGCCGGCTTCGCCTCGGCCGGCATGGCCGGCATCGTCACCGTGTCGCTGGTCGGCACCGTCTGCGCCTACCTGTCGCTGCCGTTCGAGGCCGCGTTCGTGCTGCTGGTGGCGGTCGATCCGATCTGCGCCATGGGCCGCACCGCCGTCACCGTGATCGCCAGCTGCGCCGCCGTCGCCACCATCTGCGCCAAGCCGGTGAAGCTATGAAAGGGCGGCCGTGAACCTGAATCCGCTCGACGCCCCGGCCGCGCTGCAGGCCATCGTCCGGCAGACCATCGTCAAGCCGGCGATGATCCAGCTCAAGGACATCTTCCATCACCCGGCCGCGCTGCTGGGGACGATGCTGCTGGGCGGCTGGGTCGGTACGCTGTTTCCGCGCAGCGCGCCGCTGCTGGCGGCGGTGTCGACGCTGTATCTGTCGCTGATCCACATGGCGGCGTTCCCGTTCGTGATTTTGGCGGTGTACTTCGGGCTGCAGCGGCTGCCGGCGGTCCCCGGCGCCGGCAAGCGGCTGGCGCAGATGGCGTTGCTGTCGCTGCTGGCCATGCTGCTGTGCGCGGTGGTCGGCGTGATCGTCGCCAGCGTCACCTCGGCCGGCGGCGGCATGACCGCCGAGCAGACCGCCGCCTTCGGCCGGCTGGCGCTGCGCTCGGAATCGCAATTCATGATGACCATGCGCGGCGCCGGCGACGGCGGCACCACGCTGTGGAACGTCGGCGCGCTGGTGCCGGACAATTTGTTCGCGGTGCTGGCCTACGGTTCGCTGCCGTCGGTGCTGATCGGCGTGCTGTGCTTCGGCGCGGCGGTGGCGGCCCAGCCGGGCGCGGCGTCGGCCTCGCTGAACGCCATCTTCGAAGGCATCTACCGCGCGCTGGAGTCGCTGGTGCAGCGCTTCAACACCATGTTGCCGGTGGCGTCGTTCGTGCTGGCGGCGGCCGCCACCGCCACCGCCGGGGTCGAGGCGATCATGCTGCTGGGCAGTTTCTTGCTGGCGTTTTTCATCTCGGTGCTGGCGGTCAGCGCTGCGGCCATCGGCATCATTTGCTGGCGCTTGCAGCAATCGCCGTGGCGGGTGATGCTGGCGCTGCGCGACCCGATCACCGTATGCCTGTTCTCGCCGGTGGCGGTGGCCGCCGTGCCCGGCTTCATCCAGGCCATGAGCGTGCGGCTCGGCTTCAGCCGCGGCCTGGTGGAGCTGTGCTCGCCGATCGCGCCGGTGTTCATCAAGGCCGGCGAGGCGATGTTCTTCGCGGTGCTGGCGGTGTTCATCGCCAACTTGTACGGGCGCTCGCTGACCGCTTCGGAAGTGGCGCTGATCTGCTTGCTGTCGTGGACCGCCGCGTTGTGGTCGGTCGGCGTCACCGGCGTCAAGTCGGTAATACTCGGTTCCTTTGTGTTGGCGACCGTCGGTTTGCCGCTGGAGGCGGTGCTGCCGGTGTTCATGCTGGTCGAAGTGTTGTGCGAAGGACCTCGGAATTTACTTTCCTTTCTCATATCATCGGCGCTGATTGCACTGGTCGCTGATGGTCTGTATATTAATAGCGAGCAAGATTCCGAGGTGTGGCATCCGTCGACATTGAAGCTGGCTTTTAGCCGCAAACAAGCGCTGTTTGGATTGCTGTTGTTGTCGATCGCCCTGTTTACCGTGTTTTGCGCCGGCGTAGGTTACGGCATGCGCAAGGCGTTCTGAAACCCCGTTTAAGCCCATGTATTTAATGATGACTCCACCCTTGCTTGCCGCCGTCTGGACCCCCGCATGACGCGCCGCGCCGCGCTTAAACTGGCGCTGGGCCTGCCGTTGGCGCTCGCCGTCGCCGGTTGCGGCGTGGTCGCCGGCACCCGCTCGATGCTCGGGCTGGACCCGAAGCCGGTGGTGCCGGACTGGAAATCGCTGGCGCTCAGCACCGCCGACGACGCCAACGCCAACAGCGCGGTGGCGGTCGACGTGGTGCTGGTCAAGGACACCGCCGTGCTCGAATCGCTGCTGGCGATGCCGGCCGCGAAATGGTTCGCCTCGCGCGCCGACCTGCAGCGCAGCTTCCCCGAGGCGCTGACCGTGTTCAGCTATGAACTGGCGCCGTCGCAGACGGTGCGCGTCCCACCCAAACAATGGAGCGAGCAGCGCGCCTGGGCGGCGCTGGTGTTCGTCAATTATCTGAGCCCGGGCGAACACCGCGCCAGGCTGATGCTCAACACGCCCGGCTATGTGGTGCGCCTGAACGCCCAGGGCATGGCCGTCAACGATCTCAAGTCCGGCGCCGCCCAGTAGACCATGGAAAACATTCAATGACCCACCCGCAACTTTCCAACCGCATCCAGTGGCATGAGGGCATGCTGCTGACGCCGCAGCATTTCCAGCAGGAGGGCGCCCGCGTCGACGCCTTGCTGGCCTGGCAATCGCTGGCGGCCCAGCCCTACGGCTGGGGCGTGCGCACGCTTGAGATCGACGAGGCGCTGCTGACCACCGGCTTGCTGCGCGTGAAGCGGCTCGATGCGATCCTGCCCAACGGCATGGCGGTCAGCTACGACAGCACGCAGGACCAGGGCCAGGCGCTGGAACTGGACTTGACGGCGTGGTCGGAGGCGATGGCGCAGCAGGACCTGGCCATCTACATCGTGCTGGGCAACACCCGCTCGCTGCGCCAGGCCGGCCAGCCGGCGATGTTCCGCGGCGTCGAGAGCGCGCCGGTCGAGGACGAGGTGTCGCAGGCGCTGGCCGCCGACCTGCCGCGCATGGCGCTCAACCTGGCGCTGGCCGCCGGCGCGGTGCCGTCGGCCGCCTACGTCAGCTTGAAGCTGATGACGGTCCACAAGGGCAACGAGATCGTGCGCCGCGGCGCCTACATGCCGGCGCTGCTGGAGGTGCCGGCCGGCGCCGAGGTGCGCCAGCGCGCTCAGCTGCTGGCGACGCACATGCGCAACAAGGCGGTGTTTTTGGCGCGCCAGACCGCGCAACCGTCGTCGCGGCTGGAAGACCGCTTGAATTTGCTGGAGCAAAAGGCTCGCCTGTCGAGCCTGATCCTCAACCTGCCGCCGCTGGAGGCGCTGCTGCGCTGCCCGGTGGTGCAGCCGCTGCCGCTGTACCTGGCGCTGTGCGCCCAGCTGGGGCCGCTGGCCACGCTGCGCGCGGGCGCGGTGCCGCTGCTGCCGCCGGCCTACGACCATGCCGACGCCTGGGCCGGCTTCGAGGCCGTGCTGGGCGCGCTGACCGAGCTGGTGGCCGAGGTCAGCCAGGAATGGAAAACCTGCACCTTCGGCTACGACGGCCAGGTGTTCTCGCTGGCGATGCAGCCGGACTGGGTCGGGCAGCGGCTGGTGATCGGCCTGCGCGGCCAGCCTGAGCGCGAGGCGACGCAATGGATGATGGGCGCCGTGATCGGCTCGAAGACGGTGTGGACCTCGCTCAGCGACCGCCGCGTGCTCGGCGCGCCGCGCGTGCGCATCGACGAGGCGCCGGAGCTGGGCCTGCGCGCGAGCGCCGGCTACACGCTGTTCAGCGTCGAGGTGTCCGACAGTTTCATCGTGGCCGACCAGGCTTTGTTGATCAGCAACGCCAATGAAAGCCTGGTGGCCCAGCGCCCGCAGGAAGTGGTGTTGTTCATAAAAGGATGATGCAGTGAGCCTACCTACCAGCCCATCGGCACAACCCGCCTGGAGCGGCAGCAGCGTCGGCGAAGGCGTCGACCTGGCGTCGGTGCAGTTCCGCGACTTCTACGACGTGCTGTCGCGCTCGGCGCAGGCCGCGACGCGGGTCGGCGACGGCGACGCCAAGTCGGCCGCCGAGGCGCTCAGCCGCCAGCTGTGCCAGCTGATCGAGCTGCAATCGCTGGAGGCGCGCCGTGTCGGCGGCAAGGCCGGCATCGAGGCCGAGGTGCAGGGCCGCTTCCTGAAGGCGGCGCTGGCCGACGAGGTGCTGCTCAACACCGAATGGGCCGGGCGCACCTACTGGCGCCACGTGCTGATCGAGGCCACGCTGTTCAAGTCCAGCTTCGCCGGCGAGCGCGTGTTCGACGACCTCGACCAGATGCTGCGCGAGCGCGAACCGTCGCGCCGCAACCTGGGCCGGCTGTATCTGTATTTGCTGTCGCTGGGCTTCCAGGGCCGCTACCGTGGCCAGCGGCAGGACAAGATCGCCGAATACCGGCGCGAATTGTTCCAGTTCGTCTACGCGCGGCCGGCCGACCTGCAGGGCCGCGACCGCACGTTGTCGGAACAGGCTTACGCCAGCACGTTGTCGCACCTGGGCGCGCACCGGCTGCCGAAATTCAATCGCAGCGGCATGATTTTCGTGCTGGTGTTGCTGGTGCTGCTCGGCTTGTCCGAGCTGCTGTGGCTGTGGCAATCGTGGCCGGTGCGCACCGCGCTCAGCACCACCGTGTCGCAGGCCGCGCCGCCGCCGCCGGCCGCCATTCGTCATTTAAGCTAGGACCTTATAGTGCTGAATTTCCTGTCGGATAATATGGCGATCGCCACCTTGCTGCTGATGACCTTGCTCGTCATGCTGTTGTTCGCGGTGGTCGTCTGGGCGGCGATGAAGGGCGCGGAAAAAGCCGAGCGGCCCGCCGACCAGCAGCCGCGCCTGATCAGCGCCGATTCGCTCAAGCAGTCGTTCCGCGTCGCGGTCGAGCTGATCGAGGGCAATATCGCCGCGCGCTCCGAACGCTACAACCTGAGCTGGACGCTGATCCTCAACGAGGGCAAGCAGGGGCGCGAACTGCCGCTGGTGCAATCGGGCCTGCAGAGCGCGCTCAGCGCGGACAGCACGCTGACCGCCGGCGCCCAGGGCATCAGCTGGAACTTCTTCGACCAGGGCGTGGCGGTGCAATTGCAGGCCGACTACCTGGGCGCGCCCGATCCGGAAAAGGACGGCGGCGGCAACAACACCTGGGACGATTTCCTCGGCCTGTGCCGCAACTACCGGCCCGACCGGCCGTTCGACGGCATCGTGCTGTCGATTCCGGCCAGCGTATTCCTCAACAACGAAGGCCAGGGCCTGCTGGACCTGGGCGCGCGCGCCAAGGCCATCCACCGCCGCCTGTGGCTGGCGCAAAACCGCTTGGCGCTGCGCTTCCCGATCTACATCGCGATCGCCGATTGCGAAACCATTCCCGGCTTCGCGCGCTTCGCGGCGGCGCTGCCTGAGCCGCTGCGCCGCTCGATGCTGGGCTGGTCGTCGCCGTACGAGCTGAGCGCGCCGTTCCAGTCGCAGTGGGTGGACACCGCGATGAACGACGTGGTGCGCACGCTGTCCGACAGCTGCGCCGAGCTGTGCGCGCTGGAGCCGGCCGGCTCCGACAGCAGCGACTACTTCATGCTGCCGAACCAGGTCGAGCGCCTGCGCGCCGGCCTCAAGCTGTTCGCCGAAGAACTGATGCGGCCGAGCGCCTACCACGAGCCGTTCCTGCTGCGCGGCATCTACCTGACCGGCGATTGCAGCGACGCCGCCACGCTGCTGGGCCAGAGCGACGGCCATGCGCCGGACGCCGACGCGGCGGCGCTGATCGAAGCGGGCGCGCCAAGCTGGCAAGACGCCGAGTTCAACGCCGTCATGCCGGCGTTCGCCGCCGGCCAGGGCAGCGCCGTGCCGGCCTTCCTGCGCGACATTTTTGAACGCAAGATCTTCGCCGAGGCCGGCCTGGTGCGCTCGTCGTCGACGCAGCACATGCGCCGTCCGGCGATGAGCCGGGTGGTGCGCTGGGGCGCGGTCGCGGTGGTGGTGGTGTGGGGCGTCGGCCTGGTCGGTGCCTGCATCCGCCTGCACCGGCTCAACGCCGAAGTGGTGGTCTACCTGCAAAAGCTGGACCGCGATTCGCGCGACAGCCTGCACGACAGCATGCGCAACGTGATCGACCCGCTGCAAAGCCGGCAGCGCGCCACCGAGGCGCTGCAGAACATCGAACAGATGGGCGCGGCCCGCATCGGCGCGCTCGCCATGCCCGGCTCCTGGCCGTGGTTCGACAACCTGCACGAGCGGGTTCAGGCGCGGATGGAGAAGGGCTTCGCCGACAACGCCTTCGAGCCCCTGCGGCGCGGCGCCTACGCCCACATCAGCGAACTGACCGGGGTGCCGATCGATCCGATCTCGGGCAGCCTGATCATCGGCGCCCACTGCACGCTGCCGGCGCGCTGGACCGAGCAGACCGGCGGCGCCAACAGCGCCCTCAACGTCGAGGATTTGCCGGAGTTCGCCGCGCTGTCGCAGTACGTGGCGCGGATGGAGGAGATGGACCGGGTGCTGCGCGCGATGATGCGGCTGAAAACCCCGACCTCGGGCCCGGCGTCCGGCGACGACCTGGCGCTGGTGGTGCGGGTGCTGCTGGGTGCCGAGCTGAACGGCAACCTGTCGCGCACCGCCGACCTGTTCCGCCAGGTGGCGCTGCGGGTGCCGTCGCTGACCATGGAGCCGCTGCAGGAGGCCGCCGGCTGCTCGCTCAAGCTGGCGATCAAGGCCACCAGCAAACGCTTGTTCGCCCACAACGGCCTGCTCAAGGCCGAGCAGGCGATCGCCGAGAATTCGACCGCGCTGTACGGCATCGAGCCGAAGGCGTCCGACGCCGCCGCCACCATGGCGGTGTGGCAATCGCTGCGCGCCGCGCTGAAGGCGCAGGAAGCCTACCTGGTGGCGGGCAAGGGCGGCTGGATGCGCCAGAGCGGGCTGGAACTTGGCCCGGCCTGGGACAGTCTGATGCAGAAAATCCAGACCGTGTCGCTGCTGGGCAAAAGCGCCGTCGACGACGCGCGCCAGCAGACCGACGAGGGCTACACCCAGTTCGTCTCGTCGTGGGACGCCATCCTGGCGGCCGACAGCCACAGCCAGGGCCTGAGCTCGGGCCTGGAATGGTCGGACACCACCAGCTCGTGGGCGTTCGCGCCGGACCGCAAGGCGTTGCTGGAGGCGCTGAACGGCCTGCTGTCGCAGCCGTACATGAAATTCAACAGCTTGAGCCGCTTCCCCGACATGCCGGCCGGCGCCACCGTCAGCTGGGACCGCACCAAGCTGGACCAGATCCTGGCGCTGGCCGACGCCCGCAAGCGTTTCCAGACCGAGGGGTTGCCGAAGTTCCCGATCCAGTTGCAGAACGCCGCCGCCGCGCTGGCCGACGCCGGCCTGACGGAAACCGCGCGTGACCTGTTGTCGCAGGCCTATCTGGTGTCGTCGCGCGAAGTGCAGGCGCCGACCTCGGAGGCCGATCGCGGGCGCGTGCTGCGGGTGCGCGGCTGGCTGCAAGACCTGGGTGCCGCCGGCACCGCCGACACCCTGGCGTCGGTGCTGTCCAAGGACGCCTTGTCGCGCTTGCAGATACTGGATGAAACCTTCACCCGCGCCGAGGTGTTCGTGCCGCGCGAGCGTTCGTTCCGCTCCTGGACCGGCGGCAAGGGACCGCTGCTGGACGCCTTCGGCGCCGCCGACGCCGGCGCGCTGGCCGGCTACGTGTCGCAGCAACAGTCGTTCATCGAAGCCACCGGCAAGGACGCCGAAGGGCTGCTGATGCAGCTGGGCAGCGCGCCGTCGAACAACGCGCTGGTGGCGCGCTGGCAAGCCACCGTTAGCGACCTGAACCGCTATCGACTGAAGAGCCCGACCAGCAGCCTGACGGCGCTGGAAAGCTTCGTGCTGTCGGGCGCGGCGGACCTCGACATCGGCAACTGCCTGGATAAATTGTCGGCCCGCGCCGCCCAGCGCCGCGCCACCGACGTCTTCTCCGAGCGCATGCAGCTGTTGCAGGCAGGCCTGTATTCGCGCTGCCGCGACCTGCTGCAGAACGGCTACCAGGACGCCTGGACCCGCTTCGCCGACGCCTTCAACCGCGACCTGGCCAACCGCGCGCCGTTCCGCAGCCTGGCCGCCGACGCCGCCCGCAGCCCGGTCGACCAGACGCCGGCGGCCGACGTCGACGAAGTCGGCACGACGCTGAAGCTGTTCGACCGCGTGCACGCGCTGGCGCTGGCCGCCGACCGCGATCCGACCCGGCCGTCGGCCGCCACCAACGTGCGCAAGGTCGACGAGCAGATGCAGAAGGTGCGCGACTTCCTGGCGCCGCTGTATCCGTCCGACGAGGGCCAGCCGGCCGGCATCGACGTCAGCGTCGAGTTCCGCGCCAACCCGGCCGCCGAAATCGACGGCAACAAGATCATCGACTGGGCGCTGACCATCGGCAACCAGACGCTGCGCCAGCGCGAAGCCGCGCGGCCGCTGCGCTGGGAGCCCGGCCTGCCGGTCACGCTGACCTTGCGCCTGGCGCAGGACGGCCCGGTGGTGCCGAAGGCCGAGGCCGGCCATCCCGGCATGAAGGTGGACGACCGCACCGTCAGCTACCGCTTCGACGATCCGTGGTCGTTGTTCACGCTGGTGTCGGCCTACCGCGAGGCCGACGGTCCGGCGTCCGGCGCCCGCTCGCAACTGCTGCGGCTGGAGTTCCCGATGACGGTGGTCGGCGACAAGGCCATCGCCACCCGCGAGACGCGCGCCCGGGTGTTCGTGCGGCTGACCGTCAGCGCGCCGGGCAAGCGCACGCCGCTGGTGTGGCCGGGCGTGTTCCCGGCCAAGGCGCCGGCCTGGTGACCCGACAACATGATCGATAGGATGCACGCCATGAACTCTCCCAGCGCGGAACTGCGCATCGCCGTCTTCGGTAGCTTCTACCGCGGCTTCCATGTCCTGAGCGAACTGCTTAAGGGGCCGCTGGCCGACCGCGTCAAGGTGGTCGGCGTCGCCACCGACGACGTCGGCTCCGGCTTCGTCAGCCGCGAGCGCCGCGTCTGGGCCTATCCGCACAGCCGCGACGAGGAGCTGATGGTCGAGCGCCTGGCCGCCGCGCACGGCCTGGACGCCTACAAGGGACGGGTCAAGACGGACGAGTTCTACCGCCTCTACGAAGAGGAATGGCGGCCCGACATCTGCATCGCCGCCACCTTCGGCCAGCGCATCGACGCCCGCCTGTTCGAGCGGCCGGCGCTGGGCTTTTACAATCTGCATCCCTGCATCGACGACGGCTGGCCGTCGCACTATGCCGGGCCGAACCCGTTCCAGGTGCTGCTTGACCATGGTTCCGACCATGTGGTGGTCGCCCTGCATCAGGTCGACGACGGCTTCGACACCGGCAAGCTGTTGGCGCTGTCGGACAAGGTGTATATCCCGTCCGGCGCCACGGTGGTCGACCTGCATAAGCAGACCTCGCCGATGGCGGCCAAGTTCTTCGTCGACCAGCTGGGCAAGATGCTGGCGATGCCGCACAGCGCGGTCGCATAGCGAAGCATGGCGACCTCCAAACCCGGCGCCGGCCTCACCGGCAATCTGCGCAACCTGTACGACAAGGCGCGGCTGTTGGTTTCCGACGACCGTCCACCCCGATTCCCGACCCCGATGGCCCCCATGAACCCACCCAGCCTGCCGATACCGCTTTCCCTGATGAGCATGGAGCGCCAGGAAACGCTGGAATTGCTGCTCAAGCCGATCGCCGAGGATATGCCCTGCGGCCCGGCGCTGCGCTACGACCCGATCTTCACCGAGATCCGCCTGGCGCGCGAGGAGGACGACCCCAGCCTGCCGATGGGCGAGTGGGAGCGGCCGCTCAAGCGCGCCGACTGGCCGCTGATCGAATCGCGCTGCAAGGCGATGCTGGGCAGCCGCTCCAAGGATTTGCAGATCGCCGTCTGGCTGCTGGAGGCGTGGACGCGGCAACATGCCTTCGACGGCCTGTACCAGGGCTTGAGTTTGATCGACCGGCTGGTGCGGCAGTTCTGGGAGCCGCTGCATCCGATGATCCAGGATGACGACGCCGACGCCCGCGTGGCGCCGTTGGAGTGGCTGAACGGCGCGTTCGCGGTATCGGTGCGGCTGCACATGCCGCTGATCAGGATCGCCAACCGCAAGCCGCCGGGGCTGACGCTGTCCGACTGGGAAAGCATGACGGCGCGCGAGCTGGCGGCCGGCGGCCACGTGATCGAGAACGCCGAGGCGGGCGAAGCGCCGATGACGCGCCAGGAAGTGATCGGCTACGCGCAGCAGCGGCTGGGCAGGGAGCTAGCGCTCAAGCAGCAGGTGTTGCATCGCTGTATCAACTGCCTGGAAACCATGCTGGCGTTTCTCGATCTGCAATTGGGGTCGCAGTCGCCGAATTTATCCAAGCTGAAGGCGGTGCTGGTGGCGATCGAGCGGGTGCTGGTGCAGCTGGCGCCGGAGCAAAAGGAAGAAGAGATGCCGATGACACAAGAAACGCGCGAGGAAGACGTGGGCCTGAGCGCCGAGGCGGCGCCGCCGGTGGTGGCCTTATCGGGCTGGAAAAACCGTCACGAAGCCTATGCGACGCTGAGCGCGCTGGCCGATTATCTGAGTTTGGTGGAACCGCACAGCCCGACGCCGTATCTGCTGCGGCGCGCGGTCAACTGGGGCCGCATGCCGCTGCCGGAGCTGATGGCGGAGATCATCCGCGAGGAGGGCGACTTGAACCGGCTGGTGAACATGCTCGGGCTCAAGGAGTGATCAGCGCAGGTGGTAGACCGAGGTCTGCTCCAGCAGCGTGTTCTCAATGCACAGCACATAGGTCGAAGCGCAAGCCAAGCTGACCAGTAAAGCGCCGACGGCGAATTGGGCGTAGCGTGCCATGACAAACTCCCGGGTAAGGTTGGACTAGCGATAAGTACAGAATAGTCCAACGTATGTCCCGGCGGGATCAGCCAATAGTCCGACAATTTGTAGGACTACACGCCGTCCCCTAGCTTTTAGGAAATGTTACTTGGTCTTCCAGAGGATGATCGGGCCGGCCGGCGCGGTGTCGAGCGCGCCCGAGATTTCCAGCCAATGCTGCAGCAACTCCGGCGTCTTCAGCTGGATGCCGGTGCCGTCGATGATGCCGACCTGGTCCAGCATATTGGCGTTGATCTTGGCCTTGGAGACGGTCGGCGCGCCCATGACCATGCGGTCGTAGGCCTTGCGGGTCTTGTCTTCCCACTTGTGCAGGCTGCTGTCGTCGAAGCGGTTGGCCTCGAAATACACGGTCAGCGAACCGTCCGGGTTGCCGAAGCCGACGATGCTGGCGCCCTTGCGGATGGCGGTGTGGGCGTTGGCGTCGAACGTCGGCGACGGCACGAACACGCCGGCGCGGCCATCGGTGTCGGGACGGCCGACGGGGGTGTCTTTGCTGTAGGTGCTGACTTCAAACAGCGGAGTTTTTTCTTGGGACATGACGATCTAAGTATACGGGGGGAGCTTGCATGGACATGCAAGACGGTAGTCATTGTAGCGCCAATCAAGTTCTGATGGGCAACAGGGCTGGCGAAAAGATTGTAACGATATGAACTGCGCTATAGTTGCGGGATCACCATCGCCCATGGAGGAAGCATGCCGGCTCATTCGGGACTGCGGGTCTTTATCATCGACGACAATGAAATGACGCGCGGCCTGCTGCGCGTGATCATACAGGGCGACAAATTCGAGGTGGTGGGCGACGCCGGCTCGGCCGAATCGGCCAAGCTGCGGCTGCGTTCGCTCCAAGTCGACATCGTCTGCCTCGACGTGGTGATGCCGGACGGCGACGGGCTGACCTTGCTGCAATGGATCAGCGAAACGCTGCCGCGCACGGCGGTGCTGATGGTCACCGCCAGCAACGACCGCAGCACGGTCGAGCAATCGCTGCGCAACGGCGCCAAGGGCTATATCGTCAAGCCCTTCAATCCCGGCACCGTGATGGACACGCTGGACCACATCGCCGCGCAACTGCGCCAGTCCGCCTCGCGCGCTTGATCCCAGGGAGACGCCGGGTGCCCATGTCCACGCTGCTGTCGAAACGCGAAGTGCGGCGCACGCTGGCCGGTTGCGCGCTGCTGGTGCTGGCGACGGCGGCGGCGGTGGTGCTGGTGGGACGCCACGAGCGGCAGCGCGGCCTGGCCGAACTGGCGGCGCGGCTCGGCGCGCAGGCCGGCGCCGGCGCCGAGTTGCTGGACCGCGACATCGCCCAACTGCGGCGGCAGGTGAGCTTCCTGGCCAGCGTGCCGCCGGTCTGGGGCTTGGCGCGCGCCGACGGCGGGCCGATGGACCCAGCGGAAAACACCTCGGCCGAACGCCTGAGCGCGCGCCTGGCCACCATCTTCGAAGCGTTCGCCATCGCCAACCCGGACATCTTCCAACTGCGCCTGATCGGCGTCGCCGACGGCGGCCGCGAACTGGTGCGGGTGGACCGGCGCGGCGGCGCGGTCCATGTGATCCCGGCCGCCGCGCTGCAGCGCAAGGGCGGCACCGACTACATGCGGGAAGCGGCGCGGCTGCCGGCCGGCGGCGTGTATGTCTCGACCATCAATCTGAACCGCGAGCACGGCAAGATCGAGCTGCCGCCTGTGCCGACCTTGCGGGTGGCCACGCCGCTGATCCACCGGGGGCGGCTGTTCGGCGTGGTGGTGCTGAACTACCATGCCAGCGCCCTGCTGAAGCAACTGGGCAGCGACCTGCCGGACGGCATGCGCGGCTACCTGGTCAACGGCGACGGCGATTTCCTGCTGCATCCCGATCCGCGACGCGCGTTCGGCTTCGACCTCGGACGGCGCTGGCGCTGGCAGGACGAGTTCGGCGAGCCGTTGCAGGGCGTCGGCATGGGCTCGTTCGGCGGCGGCGCGCTGCACGCGGTGCGGCGCGCCGCGCCGCTGGAGGACGGCCATCCGCAGCGTGACCTGCGCTACATCGCCGCCGCACCGGACAGCCTGTTGGGCCAGGCGGTGCGGCGCGCCCAGCTCAACGCGCTGATGGCGATGCTGGCCGGCGCGGCGGTGGTGGGCGGCGCCGCCTTCCTGTACCAAGGGCAGCGGCGCAAAGCCGAGGCGCGCATCCAGGCGCTCAACGCCACGCTGGAGTGGCAGGTGCGCGAGCGCACCGGGCGCATCGAAGCGTATTCCACGCTGCAGCGCGCGATCCTGGCGCACGCCTCGTACGCCATCATCGCCGCCGATCTCGAAGGGCGCGTCACGCTGTTCAATCCGGCCGCCGAACGGCTGCTGGGCTATGCGCCGGCCGAGGTGCTGGGCGGCACGCCGGGCATGTGGCACGAACCGTCCGAGCTGGCGGCGCACGCGCAGGCGCTGACGGCGGAGCTGGGCTACCACGTCGAGGCCGGCTTTGAAGCGTTCGTCGCGCACGCCAGGCTGGGCCTGCCCGACGAGAAGGAATGGACCTACATCCGCAAGGACGGCAGCCGCTGCCCGGTGATGTTGTCGATCAGCGCCATCCGCAGCGACGACGGCGCCATCACCGGCTTTCTCGGCATCGCCTCCGACATGTCGGCGCGCAAGCAGGCGGCGGACAACCTGCGCGCCGCCACCATCGCGGCCGACGCCGCCAACCGCTCCAAGTCGGAATTCCTGGCCAATATGAGCCACGAGATCCGTTCGCCGATGAACGCGGTGCTGGGCATGCTGATGTTGCTCAAGCAGACCGCGCTCGACGCCCGCCAGCTCGACTACGCCGCCAAGGCCGAGGCGGCGGGGCGGGCGCTGCTGGGCATCCTCAACGACATCCTGGATTTCTCGCGGGTGGAGGCGGGCAAGATGGCGCTCGACCCGCAGCCGTTCAGCCTGGACAAGCTGCTGCGCGACGTCGCCGTGATCCTCGCCGCCAATGTCGGCGAGCGCGAGGTCGAAGTGCTCTACGAGATCGACCCGGCCCTGCCGGCGTGGGTGGTGGGCGACTCGATGCGGCTGCAGCAGGTGCTGATCAACCTGGCCGGCAACGCCATCAAGTTCACGCCGCAGGGCGAGGTGGTGGTGTCGGTGCGGCAGCTGCCGGCCGACGCCGAGCATCCCGGCACGCTGTGGCTGGGCTTTTCCATCCGCGACACCGGCATCGGCATCGCGGCCGAGCAGCGGCAGCGGATCTTCGACGGCTTCTCGCAGGCCGAGGCGTCGACCGCGCGCCGCTTCGGCGGGTCCGGGCTGGGGCTGGCCATCAGTCAGCGGCTGGTGCTGCTGATGGGCGGCGCGCTGACCGTCGACAGCGAGGTCGGGCGCGGCAGCACCTTCCGTTTCAGCGTCGCGTGCGGCGCGGCGCCGGTGGATGCCTTGCCGCTGCTGGAGCAGGTGCGGCCCGGCGCGCTGGTCGAGGCGCATCGGCTCAACGGCCTGCGCTGCCTGGTGGTCGACGACCACGACACCGCGCGCGAACTGCTGGCGGGCATGCTGCAGACGTTCGGCTGGCGGGTCGACGTCGCGGCCGGCGGCGAGCCGGCGCTGGAGTTGGTGCGCGGCCGCGGCGACCAGGGTTACGACGTGGTGTTCCTCGACTGGCGCATGCCGGGCATGGACGGTTGGCAGCTGAGCGAGCGCATCGTCGCGCTGTTGCCGCCGGCGCGGCTGCCGCTGATGCTGATGGTGACCGCGCATGGACGGGAGATACTGGACGAACGCGGAGTCGAGCATTTCCGCAGGGCGCTGGACGGCTTCCTGGTCAAGCCGGTGACGGCGTCGATGCTGTTCGACGCGGTGGCCGACGCCACGGCGGCGCGCGAGCTGGCGCGGGCGCGGACGACGGCGCCGGAAACCGCAGCGTCCGAGGTCGCGCGGCAACAGCGACTGAATGGTTTGCGCTTGTTGCTGGTCGAGGACAACCTGATCAACCAGCAAGTGGCGCGCGAGTTACTCTGTTATCAGGGCGCCGAGGTGACGCTGGCCGAGAACGGCCGCATCGCGATCGAAGCGGTGCGCACGGCGGCGGCGCCGTTCGATTGCGTGCTGATGGACATCCAGATGCCGGAGATGGACGGCTACGAGGCGACGCGGCTGATCCGTGGCGAGCTGGGCATGGTGGACCTGCCGATCATCGCGATGACGGCCAACGCCATGGTCAGCGACCGCGAAGCGGCGCTGGCGGCCGGCATGAACGACCACGTCGGCAAACCCTTTGACCTGGACGAGCTGATCGAAGCCATCCAGCGCCACACCGCCGCCGCGCCGGCCGTGTGATCCATATCAATCGGCGCGACCACCACCGGCCCGCAAAAAGTATAAGATAGTCGCTCGCGGTGATTCCTTCGAAGGAGCCAAGCCATGATAGTTCGATCCAATACGGAACCGTTGAACGGCGACATGCAGTTTGTCTTGCTGGAGATCGGCAAGTTGTCCAGCAATGTCGAGCGTCTGATCACCGACGTCAATGCCATGGGCGACAAGGTTGACAACCTGCGCCATCAGGTGACATTTGTGCGCGGCATGTTGTACGTGCTGAGCGGGGTCATGGCGGTGGGGGTCTATCTGCTGACCAGTAAATGGGCCACGTTGGCGACGGTGGCGAAGGCATTAGCCCAATAAAAAAAGCCGAAAACAGAGTTTTCGGCTTTTTTATTACTATTCTTTGGGGTGGCTGATGGGGCTCGAACCCACGACAACAGGAATCACAATCCTGGACTCTACCAACTGAGCTACAGCCACCGCTGTCTTACTTCACACATTCAGCTTATCGCTGAACAGGTGCCGAATTATACAAGCCTGTTTTAAATCCTGCAAATCTAAATGCGCAATTTTTTCAAGTTGCCTAAACGGCCACTTTCTCCACCGGCGGATGCAGGCCCAGCAGATTGGCGAAGGCCGCCGCCAGCGCGCCGACCTCGGCCGTGGTGTAGCCGCGCAGCGTGGCCGCCGCCGCGCCGCCCAGCGAGGTCGGCCGCAGCAGCCCGGCGCCCTCCAGCAGGCGGCCCAACTGGCGCGCCACCGCGTCGCCGGTGTCGATCAAGGCCACGTCGGCCCGGCCGTGCGCATGCAGCACGCGCTCGATGCCGGTCTTGACGAAGGGATAGTGGGTGCAACCGAGCACCAGCGTATCGGCGCCCTGGTCCAGTAGCGGCGCGATGTATTTCTCCAGCATGGCGGCGATGGTCGGCGCCTCCAGGTCGCCCAGCTCGATCTGATCGACCAGGCCGACCGCCGGCTGCAACAGGAACTCGGCCTTGCTGGCCGCGCTGATCTGCTGGCGCAGTTCTAAAAATTTTTGCCCCTGCAAGGTGCGCGCCGTCGCCAGCACGCCGACCTTGCCGT
>Ga0247815_10001131_pt1 | contig 20611 bp, 16 predicted proteins | sample UWRJL194509B1_FD_181014 | JGI IMG/M metagenome (GOLD analysis project Ga0247815, IMG submission 181014) | Plant litter microbial communities from Arlington Agricultural Research Station in Wisconsin, United States - UWRJ-L194-509B-1 | ecosystem: Environmental > Terrestrial > Plant litter >...
CCTCACCGCCGTTCCCATCGCTCACTCGGTGGTGCCGTTCTCCACTGGACTCCCTTCGCCTCTCGGCCTCGAACCGCTTCCCCTCGTACCGCTTCTCGGCGCCGAGGCGGTCGGCATCGTGGCTATTGCGATGCTCGCAGCACGCACCAGACGACAGAACCGGGGTCGCCGATCGTGAACCGCTACTCTCTCGTCCGCGTGCTGGTGCGCCAGTTCCGAGCGGATGCCGTGCCGCACCTCGCGCTGACCGCGCTGGTGTTCGTGCTCGCCGGGCTGGCCGCGGTGCTGCCGGTCGCGGTACACACGATGCAGTCCGACGAGATCGGCTACCGGCTCGCCAGCCTGTCGCCACTGAATCGAGATGTCACCTCGCGAACGCCCGACGGTCCCGCGGTGGCCGACGGCAACACGGCCGCAGAGATATTCGCTCCGACCACGTCGGGGTTGCGAAAACTGCGCGCCGAACAGCCCGAACCGCTGCACTCACACCTGAGACCCGCCCAGTTCATCGCCGCGACCAAGGAGGGCTCGGCGAACACTCCGATCCTTGACGGCGATCCCGTCTTCCAACTCCGTTTCGTGGTCTCCCCGGACCTGTTGTCGCAAGTGCAGGTCTCGGATGGGTCTGCACCCGCACCCTTCCGCGAGGTCAGTGCGACCGGTGCACCGATCCAGATCATGCTGTCGGCGGCGAACGCCGAGTCGCTGCGCTGGAAGGTCGGAGAGATCCGCGCAATCGATACGCAGCTGGTGAACGGTGTGCCGGTGCAACTCAGCGGGCTCTTCGACGCGAAGTCAACGAGTGATCGGTTCTGGAGCTTGGAAGCCTCTGCTCTGACCCCTTTTATCGAACGAAAGTTGGTCGGCTCCGAAGTCACGGAGTACCGCACCAGCGCGGCAGTGATCGATCCGTCTTCGTGGAGCGCACTCTCGGCCGCGTACCTGGAGGTCAGCACCACCATCCGATACGGCACCAGCGCGGCTCCGCTCTCGCCCGCTGCGGCAGAGAAGCTGCTCCCGCAGCTGCGCCGTTTCGCCGAGACGAGCCAGACCGTCGCCGAGCGTTCGTTGCGCCGCACCCTCACGTCGGTCACCTTCCAAGCCCCGCAGATCTCCGTCCTCGAATTGGCCGTGGATCGCAACCGCACCGCGACCGCGCTGATCGTGCTCGTCGTCGTCGGCCCGATCGGGGGCGGCCTCACCGTGATCTGGCTGCTGACCAGTCTGATCGTCCTGCGGCGGCAGAGCGCTCTCCAGCTGCTCCGCGCCCGAGGGGCGTCACGCACACAGCTGTCGGCGACGCTGGCGATCGAGGCCCTCGCGCTCACCCTGCCGGCAGCGGTGATCGGTGCCGTCATCGCCATCCTGATCGTCGGGTTCTCGCCGGAGTCTCTGATCGGCCCGGCCGCGCTCGCGTTCGCCCCCGCACTGATCATGGTCATCGCCAGCGTCGCGGGCGGAATCGGCAGACGCGAGCGCAGCGACCTGTCTCCGCGGTCACGCGGACTCGGGAGGGTGCTCGCCGAGGTGCTGATTCTCGCGCTGACGGCGGTCGCGATCATCCTGGTGCGACTGCGGGGTTTCTCGACCTCGAGTTCGCTCGGTTTCGATCCGCTTCTCGCCGCCACTCCGCTGCTGCTCGGGTTGAGCACAGCGATAGTGGTGCTGAGGATCTATCCGCTGCCACTGCTGGCGCTGGTGCGTCGCCTCACTGCCTCACGCGGCCTCGTGGGCCACCTGGGCTCGGCCCGGGCGGTACGGGAATCGACAGGCGCACTCGCCGCTGTGCTGGCAATGGTCGTGGGTCTTGCTGTGGCGGTCTTCTCCGGTGTGCTGGTGGGAACCGCGCAAAACGGTGTGACGGTCGCAGCGCAGTCCGCCGTCGGCGCCGACCTGCGGGTGACCGGCAAGCTGCTGTTCCCCGAGGATCTCGCCGCACTGCAGAAAGTGCCCGGTGTTGCCGAATCCGCCGGCCTGTATCAGGTCTCCGAGCCGTTCGACGCGATGATCGGGGACGACCCGCTCGAGATCAATCTCGTGGTGACGGATACCGCGAAGTTCGCCTCCGTGCAGCGCGACCTCGCTCAGCCGCTCTCGCTCGGCGTCGACATGAGCCGGAAGGTGGACGGCAAGGTGGCCGCGGTGATCGCCGACTCCCCCAACCTCGCCGACGCGCAGCGCGTTCCGGTCAGTGTGGACGACGTGCCCGTGGCAGCCGTCGGTGGCGCCGCTCGCACCAGCGCCATCAGCGCCGACGACGACTGGGTGCTGGTGGATCGGGCCCAGGCGAAGGAGTTCGGTGTGACGATCTTCCGCCCAGACGTGGCGCTGTTGCGGTTGGATGCAGCGGCGGATCCGCGGGCGGTGGAGCGCGACATCCGTCAGCTGCTCGGCCCCGACGTTCGGTTCACGACGCCGGCCGACCAGGCCGATGTCTTCCGGTCGTCGCCCGCGAGCACCGGGTTGCAGACGTTGCTGTTCGTGGTCATCGGCGTCGTCGGGCTGCTCTGCGCCGCCGCGATCGTACTCTCGCTGCTGGTGTCCGCGGCGCCGCTTGAGCGGTTGCTCGCGCTGCTGCGGACGCTCGGCCTGTCGCGGCGCCAGGCGCGCGGGATCGTCGCCTGGGAGGTCGCACCGTCGACCATCGTCGCCCTGGTTGCGGGCGCCCTGCTGGGGCTGGCCCTCCCGTTCTTCACGCTGGTCGGGGTGGATCTTCGACCCTTCACCGGCGGCCTCATCCAACCGGGCGTCTCCATCGTGCCGCTACCGCTCGCCCTGCTCGTCGGCGGCTTCGTGCTCATCGTGGTGGTCGCCGCGACGGTCGCGATGACCGTCGGGCGCCGCGCCAACATCGCCTCAACCCTCCGCACCTCCGGGGAAGGATGATCATGACCCCCACCACCGCTATCGCAGAGCCGCACATCTTCTGTTCGGATGTCGTGCGCATCTTCAGCGCCCAGGGCGTCGAGGTGCAGGCGCTGCAGGGCCTCAATCTGCGGGTCGACAGAGGCGAGATGGTGGCCCTGATCGGTGCCTCCGGCTCGGGCAAGTCGACCCTGCTGACCATCCTCTCCGGGCTCGACACCCCGACCGCGGGAATCGCCCGCTGTGCGGGATACGACCTGCTCGCGCTCAGCCGCAAGGAGCGGGTGAACTACCAGCGACACAGCGTGGGCTTCGTGTGGCAACAGACTTCCCGCAACCTGCTCCCGTATCTCACCGCGGGAGAGAACGTGGCGATGGCCATGATCGTCGCGGGCACCTCCGCCGGTAACCGTGCTACCCGGGTCGACGAACTGCTCGACCTGGTCGACATCGCCTACTGCCGCGACCGACTGCCGTCGCAGATGTCCGGCGGCGAGCAGCAGCGCGCGGCGATCGCGGTGGCGCTGGCGAACTCTCCGGAGATCCTGCTTGCCGACGAGCCCACCGGCGAGCTCGACGAGGCGACCTCCGCCGAGGTCTTGGAAGCGATGCGCAGCGTGAACGAGAAGCTCGGCACCACGGTGCTGATCGTCACCCACGACCCGTCGGTCTCTGGGCATGTGCGCCGCACCATCCAGATCCGCGACGGGCGCACCTCGACCGAGGTGCTCCGCCGCAGCGAGGTCGACGAACACGGCCAGGAGACGCACATCGCCGAGGAGTTCGCCGTGATCGACCGCGTCGGGCGCCTGCAGCTCCCGTCGGCGTACACCGACGCGCTCGACCTGCGCGACCGCGTGCGTCTGTCGCTCGAGTCCGATCGGGTCGAGGTGCACCCCGCCGTGCCCGCCCCTCACCAACCGATCACGGACCCCGAGCTCGCGAGCGATGGATTCGACACCAGCACCGAGGAGCCCACACGATGAGCACCGCGCCCGCCCTCCGCGCCGTCAGCGTCAGCCGCGTCTTCGGCTCCGGAGACACCGCCGTCCACGCCTGTTCCGACGTCTCCCTCGAGCTGCACGCCGGAGAGCTGGTCGTGCTGCGCGGCCGCTCCGGTAGCGGAAAGTCGACGCTACTCAACATGCTCGGCGGCCTCGACATCCCGACCGACGGCGAGATCTCCTGGGGCGATGACTCGCTCGCCGGACTGTCGGATGACCGCCTCACCGAGCTGAGGCGCGGTCGCGTCGGATTCGTCTTCCAGACGTTCGGTCTCGTGCCCGTGCTCTCCGCGGCCGAGAACGTGGCGGTGCCGTTGCGCATCATGGGTGTCGCGCCCGCCGAGCGCGACGAGCGGGTACGACGGATGCTGGAGCTCGTCGGTCTGGACGACCACGCCAACCAGCGGCCGACCGAGCTCTCCGGCGGACAGCAGCAGCGCGTCGCCCTCGCCCGCGCGCTGGTGATGGAGCCGGCCATCCTGATCGCCGACGAACCGACCGGGCAGCTCGACAGCTCGACGGCGGCCGAGATGATGGCGCTCATCAACACGCTGGTGCGCGATCGACAGATCGCGGCGATCATCTCCACCCACGACCCGCTGATCGTCGCTCAGGCGCAGAGCGTGATCGAACTGCACGACGGTCGGGTGACGGGCACGCATCGCGCGCGTGGCCGGCATGCGGCCCCCGTCGCCGCCGAGTAGCGGACTCCCCGCCGCTCGTCGGCATCCCGCCCGCGGGTAACAGCGCGCCCGCTTGTCATCTCCGCGGGGGTTGTACCCGGCGCGGTGATGACGAAACCCCGCGGTGTTGCTGAATCGCCGGCGCGGGAGTCCGCGGGCGGCCCCGCTGTCCCGCGGGCCCGCTGTCCCGCTGGCCCGGCGATTCGGGCTCTTCGTCATTCAGGAGGTCGCGGGGCTCGAGTGATCTGCGTGCCGGGAGTGGCGATCGTCCGTCGCTCCCACCACGGCAGCATCACGACCTCCTGAATGATGTCAGCGCGCCCGCAGGCGACCGCGCCTCCAGGCGACAGCGCGCCCGCTTGTTATCTCCGCGGCGGTTGTAACGGGCGCGCTGATGACAAAACCCAGCGGGGTGGCCGATTCGCCGGCGCGGGAGCCCCCGCTGGCAGCTCCGGCGAAGAACCGCAGCTCAGGCGAAGAAGGAGGGTCTGGCCGCGAACCGGTCGGGCTGCTCGACCGTCAGCTCCGCCAACCGCAGCGCCCCGTCCAGCGGACCGCCGAGAGGCTCGCGCAGGTCGATCTCGCCGCCGACACGCACCAGCTCGTCGCGGAAGGCGGCGAGCAGCGGCTCCCCCGCCGCGAACACCCCGCCCGTGTACGACGCGACCCGCGGAAGCCCGGGGACGAGCGCCGCCAGCAGGGTCCTCGCCAGTGCGCGCCCGGCGGTGCGGAGAACGGATGTCGCGGCCCGATCGCCCTCGGCCGCTGCGAGTGCCACGTCCGGAACGACCGTCGCGAGTATCCCCGCGCGATCGTCGCGGGTGTAGAGCTGAGCCGGCCAGCTCTCCGGCTCGCCGAACCGGTCCCGCGCCAGGGCGAGCAGTCGGGCTCCGTCGTCGCGCCGCCCATCGTGCTGGGCGATCGCGATGCGGAGGGCCGCCATGCCGATCGCCGCGCCACTGCCGTCATCGCCGAGCAGATGTCCCCAGCCGTCGACACGCGCCCAGGTCCTCGTGAGATCGGTGCCGATCGCGATGGTTCCTGTGCCTGCGGCGACCACCGCGCCGGGCTCCCCGCCGAGAGCTCCGACCTGCGCGGCCAGACCATCCGTCGCGAGCACCACCGGCACCGGGCCGATGCGGCGGGCGACCATCGCCCGAAATACCGCCGGGTCGGGCACCATCGTCGCGAGGCCGGTGACCGAGAATCCGACGGCCGCGATCCTCCCGGCCGGGACGCGGGCGAGGAGCTCTTCAGCGACCATGACGGCATCGCTGCCGCCGGCACCGACTTTCACCCCACGACCGGTCAGCACGACCCCATCGACGGATGCCCGGCTGCCGGACCCACCGATGTCGATGCCGAGCACCCGGTCGGCCATCGTCACTCCTGCACGCGGTGCAGGGCGTCCCGCACCGAGAACCCGGTGGATTCGAGCACCCCGCGGGCGTGACCCGCATCGATGCCGCCGACCTGGGCGACGATGGCCACCCTGAGGTCGCCATCGGCCGCGGCGAGGGAGGCGCGAGCGGCAGCATCCTCGGTCCCGGTCGCCTCGCGGAAGATGCGGATGCTGCGATCGCGCAGCTTGTCGTTGGTGGCGACCACCGAGACCATGAGGTTCGACCAGGTGCGGCCGAGGGCGATCATGAGCGCCGTCGAGAAGCCGTTGAGCGCCATCTTCTGCGCGCTGCCAGCCTTGAGGCGGGTGGAGCCAGTGACCACCTCCGCGCCAGTGCGCAGCACGATCTCGATATCGGCGAGCGGGGCGAGCGCGGCGTGCGGGTTGCAGGAGATCAGCGCCGTCGCGGCACCCTGCGCGCGGGCCGCCTCGAGCGCGGCCCCGACGTAGGGCGTGTTGCCGGATGCCGCCAGTCCGATCGCCACGTCGTTCGGTCGGAGGTCCGCGGCGGCGCGTGCGCCATCGACCACCGAATCCTCGGAGTTCTCCACCGCGTGCACGAGCGCACGCTCGCCGCCCGCGATATGCCCCACGACGATATCGTCGGGCAGGTTGTAGGTCGGCAGCAGTTCTGCGGCATCGAGCACGCCGAGCCTGCCCGAGGTGCCGGCTCCGAAATAGTGGATGCTTCCGCCCGCCCGCACCGCGCCGGCCGCGACCTCCACGAGCTCGGCCAGCTGTGGCAGCACCGCGCCCACCGCCTCGACCGCGATGCGATCCTGCTCGTTCATGAGGGTGAGCCGCTCGAGCGTGGTCATATCGTCCAGGCCGAGTGAGGCCTCGAGACGGGTTTCAGTGGGAGGAAGAGCCATTCTCCGATGGTGTCAGCCGCGCGCGGAACCTCCAAACGGGTACACGCACAAACGGCGCCGCCCCGATGTCCAGGGGCGGCGCCGTTCGGTCGAGCGTGACTAGGCCAGGCGCGCAGCGAGGTTCTTGTCGAGGGTGTCGAGGAACTCCTCGGTGGTCTCCCACTTCTGGTCGGGACCGACGAGAAGGGCGAGGTCCTTGGTCATGTGCCCGTCTTCGACGGACTTGACCACGACATCCTCGAGCGTCTCGGCGAAGGTCGCGAGCTCGGGGTTGTTGTCGAGCTTGGCGCGGTGCGCCAGCCCACGGGTCCAGGCGTAGATCGACGCGATCGGGTTGGTCGAGGTGGGCTTGCCCTGCTGGTGCATGCGGTAGTGACGGGTCACCGTGCCGTGGGCGGCCTCGGCCTCGACGATCGAGCCGTCTGGAACGGCGAGCACGGAGGTCATCAGACCGAGCGAACCGAAGCCCTGGGCGACGGTGTCGGACTGCACGTCACCGTCGTAGTTCTTGCAGGCCCAGACGTAGCCGCCCTCCCACTTCATGGCCGAGGCGACCATGTCGTCGATGAGGCGGTGCTCGTAGGTGAGACCGGCGGCGGCGAACTGGTCCTGGAACTCGGTCTCGAAGATGTCCTGGAAGATGTCCTTGAAGCGACCGTCGTAGGCCTTGAGGATCGTGTTCTTGGTCGAGAGGTACACCGGGTAGTTGCGCGTGAGGCCGTACTGCAGGCTCGAGCGCGCGAAGTCGCGGATCGAGTCGTCGAGGTTGTACTGAACCTGCGCGACGCCGCTGCCCGGGGACTGGTAGACCTCGAACTTGAGCGGCTCGGAGCCGTCCTCGGGGGTGAACTCGACGGTGAGCGAGCCCTTGCCCTCGAAACGGAAGTCGGTGGCACGGTACTGGTCGCCGAACGCGTGGCGGCCGATGATGATCGGCTTGTTCCACCCCGGCACCAGGCGCGGGATGTTGGAGATGATGATCGGCTCGCGGAAGATGACGCCGCCGAGGATGTTGCGGATGGTGCCGTTCGGCGACTTCCACATCTTCTTCAGGCCGAACTCAACGACGCGGTCCTCGTCGGGGGTGATCGTCGCGCACTTGACTCCGACGCCGTACTTCTGGATGGCGTGGGCCGCATCGATCGTGACCTGGTCGTCGGTCGCGTCGCGGTTCTCGATGCCGAGGTCGTAGTAGTCGAGATTGATATCGAGATACGGGTGGATCAGGGTGTCCTTGATCTTCTGCCAGATGATGCGAGTCATCTCGTCGCCGTCGAGCTCGACGACTGTGCCTTCTACCTTGATCTTGCCCACGCGGTTCTCCTTGAGTTCAGGGCGGTCTGCCCACCTCCGACAGCTTAGTCGCTGCGCCGAAGTATCTCGACATCAAGATACTTCTGCACAGCCGCGTAACTCCGCTATCGCGGGGGCAGCCGCTCGACTAGCCTGTCCCCATGGGCGAACTGCGACTCGAAGAACTATCGGCGAAGACGATCGTCGCGGCCAACAACCTCACCCTGTTGCCCGGTCAGGAACAGTTCGTCACCCCACCGTCGTACGCCATCGCCGATGCCTACATCAACCCGGCGACCACGTGGCCGCGCGTCGTGCTCGACGGCGATGACGTCGTGGGGTTCATCCGTGGCAACTTCGACCCGGAGAGCCCGCAGCAGGAGTTCCGCAGCTGCATCTGGCGGGTTACCGTCGCCGGCAACGCGCAGGGATCCGGAATCGGGCGGTTCGCCGTCTGGGCGCTCGCCGACGAGGCCCGCTCCCGTGGATTCGACCGACTGACCGCGCTCTGGGAGCCCGGCGAAGACGGGCCGGAAGAATTCTTCCTGCACACCGGATTCACGGTGGTCGGCGAGACACAGTACGGCGAGAACATCGGCGCGCTCGAGCTGTAGGTGGTAGCCGAAGACTTCGTCGGCTCCGTGTTGGGGGTGGTCGAGAGCATCCCACCCGGCCGCGTCATGAGCTACGGGGATGTCGCTGCCGCCCTCGGATCCCGAGCCGCGCGTGCGGTGGGTCAGACGATGGCCTACTACGGCAGCACCGTTCCCTGGTGGCGGGTCGTGAAGGCCAGCGGACATCCGGCCACCGACCACGAGCAGCGAGCGCTCGAGCACTACCGGGCCGAGGGCACGCCACTGCTCTGGTCGACATCCGGGGTCTTCCGGGTCGATCTGCGGGCAGCTCGCCACACGCCGTAGCATCGACTCAGACCCGATCAGCAGGAGACCCGTGAGCGTTCGCAGTGCCACCGTCATCGGAGGCGGCATCGTCGGCCTCGCCGTCGCCGAGAAGCTCGCCAGGAGCGGCATCGACACCACGGTGCTCGAGAAGGAAGACCACTGGGCCGCGCACCAGACGGGACACAACTCCGGGGTGATCCACGCCGGGCCGTACTACAAGCCCGGATCGCTGAAGGCCCAGATGTGCGCCGCGGGCAACCGCTCGATGGTCGCCTTCGCCCAGGAGCACGGCATCAGCCACGACGTCTGCGGCAAGCTGATCGTCGCGGCCAGCGCCGACGAACTGCCCCGGCTCGAGGTACTGCACGAACGCGCGCTGGCCAACGGAGCGGACGCCCGCGTGATCAGCGCCGAGGAGGCGCGCGAGTACGAGCCGAACGTGGCCACGGTCGGCGCGCTGCGGGTGGAGAACACCGGCATCATCGACTACTCGGCGGTCTCGGCGACCCTGGCACGGCTCGCGCACGAGCACGGCGCAGCGCTCGAACTGGGCACCCGCGCGCGGCGGATCACGGGCGAGAACGGCTCGGTGACCGTCGACCACGATCGCGGATCGGTGACCTCGGACATCCTGATCAACTGCGCGGGGCTGCAGAGCGACACCGTCGCGCGCCTCGCCGGCATGGAGCCGGAGGTGCGCATCGTGCCGTTCCGCGGCGAGTACTACGAGCTCGTGCCGTCGCGACGCGACCTCGTGTACGGCCTGATCTACCCGGTGCCCGACCCCGACCTGCCCTTTCTCGGCGTTCACCTGACCCGGATGATCGACGGCTCGGTGCACGCCGGACCGAACGCGGTGCTCGCACTCAAGCGCGAGGGCTACCGCTGGCGTGACGTCGACCTGGCTGAGGCCTTCGCCTCGGTGGCGTACCCGGGCTTTCTGCGACTGGCGAGTGGCAACGTGGTCACCGGGGGCAAGGAGATCATCCGTTCGCTGTCGAAGCGGGTATTCGCGGCGAGCCTCGCCCGACTGGTTCCCGCCATCACCGGCACCGACATCGTGCGGGCCGGAGCCGGGGTGCGGGCCCAGGCGATTCGCCGCGACGGTTCCCTCGCCGACGACTTCATCATCCAGCGCACCGACAACCAGATCCACGTGCTGAACGCGCCGTCGCCGGCCGCCACCAGCTCGCTCGAGATCGCGGACTTCATCGTGCGCCAGGCGGGCGTCGCCGCGTAGCGCGTCTGCGCTGCCGTTCGTCATCCGCGCGGGGGTCATAACCCCCGCGCGGATAACAAGCGGGCGCGCTGTCGGCTACACCAGCGAGTCGCGCCAGGCGGCGTGCAGCTTGGCGAAGCGCCCGGTGCCCGAGATCAGGTCACGCGGGGTGCCGTCTTCGACGATGCGCCCGTGCTCCATCACCAGCACGCGGTCGGCGATCGCGACCGTGGACAGGCGGTGGGCGATGATGATCGCGGTTCGGTCGGCGAGCAGGGTCTGCAGCGCCTCCTGCACCAGACGCTCCGACGGGATGTCGAGCGAGGCCGTCGCCTCGTCCAGGATGAGCACCGCCGGGTCGGCGAGGAACGCCCGCGCGAACGAGATCAGCTGACGCTGCCCGGCCGAGACGCGTCCGCCGCGCTTGTTGACGTCGGAGTCGTAGCCGTCGGGCAGCGCCATGATGAACTCGTGCGCGCCGACCGCCTTGGCGGCCGCGATAATCTCCTCGTTCGTCGCGTCCGGCTTTCCGAGCGCGATGTTGTCGCCCACCGAGCCCGAGAACAGGTACGCCTCCTGCGTCACCATCACGATGGCGCGACGCAGGTCTTTCGGGTGCAGCGATCGAAGGTCGACGCCGTCGAGCTGGATCGAGCCGTCCGACGGATCGTAGAAGCGAGAGATCAGCTTGGCGAGGGTCGACTTGCCCGCACCCGTGGACCCGACCAGGGCGATCGTCTGCCCCGAGGGGATCTCCAGGTCGAAGTGCGGCAGGATGACGCGCTCCGGCGTGTAGGCGAACTCGACGCCGCGGAACGACAGTTCGCCGTTCGACTCCCAGAGGTCCACCGGTTTGATCGGATCGGGAACGCTCGGCTGCTCCTCGAGCACGCCCGAGATCTTCTCGAGCGCCGCCGCCGCGGACTGGTACGAGTTGTAGAACATCGCCATGTCCTGCGCCGGGGCGAAGAACGACCGCGTGTAGAGCAGAGCCGCGAGCAGCACACCGATGGCGAGCTCGCCGCCCGCGACCCGGAGGCCGCCGACCAAGAGCACGACGCCGAGCGTCACGTTACCGATCAGCACGAGGCCGGGGTCGAGGATTCCGAAGAGGCGGATCGTCTTGAGGTTGGCCTCGCGATAGTCCTCGGTGAGCTGACCGAAGTGCACGGCGTTGCGCCCCTCCTTGCGGAAGGCCTTTACCGCACGGATGCCGGTCATCGTCTCGACGAACTGCACGATCAGGCGCGCTGACGCGGTACGGGTCTCGCGGAAGGCCCGCTGCGAGCGCTTCTGGAACCAGCGCAACAGGAAGGCCAGCGGCACGAGCGAGCCGAACAGCACCACGCCGCTCCAGAAGTCGATCGAGAACAGCGCACCGGCGATGAACAGCATGTATAGGCCGCCCTGCACCAGCTGGTTGATACCGGAATCGAGCAGCTCGCGGATCGAGTCGAGGTCGCTGGTCTGTCGAGCGATGATGCGTCCCGAGGTGTAGCTCTCGTGGAACTCCAGGCTCAATCGCTGCGTGTGCAGGAACACCCGCTTGCGCAGGTCGATGAGGATCGCCTGGCTGATGCGCGCGGTGAGCACGGTGTACCAGGCGATCAGCACGGCGCCGGCGATGCCGGCAGCGAGGTACCCCGCCACCGCCAATCCGAGCGGCAGCCAGTCCTGCGCCATCATGCGCGGCAGACCGGTATCGATTCCATAGGCGATCAGCGCCGGCCCGGCCACCTGTGCGGCCGTGCTGATCACCACGACGATGATCGTCAGGGTGACCCGCGCCCGCAGGGGGCGCAGCAGACTGCCCAGCAACCGCAGCGAGCGATCGCGGATCTGGCGACTCTCGACCTTGCTGAAGTCGTTGCGCTCTTCGCCTTCTACTCCGGTGACGGTCGTCATGCGTTCACCTCGCTCTCTCGCTGTTCGCGTTTCTCTTCGTCCTCGAGGCTCGAGATGACGAATCTGTAGTGGTCGTTGCTGGCGATCAGCTCGCTGTGGGTGCCCACCGCGGTGACCTTTCCGCCCTCGAGCAGGGCGACGCGGTCGGCAAGGTTCACGGTGCTCGGGCGGTGCGCGACGATGAGCGCGGTGGTGGAGGCCAGCACCTTTCTCAACGCGGCCTCGACCATGGCCTCGGTGTCGACATCCAGTGCCGACAGCGGGTCGTCGAGCACGAGCACCTCTGGCTTCGCGGCGACCGCTCGGGCGAGCGCCAGCCGCTGGCGCTGGCCGCCGGAGAGCGACATGCCCTCCTCGCCGACCACGGTGTCGAGGCCGTTCGGCAGGTCGTACACGAAGCTGGCCTGGGCGATGTCGATCGCGGATGCCAGCTCCTCCTCCGACGCCTCCGGGCGCCCGAGCAGCACGTTGTCGCGCACGCTCGCCGAGAACAGGGTCGCGTCTTCGAAGGCCATGGCGATGTGCGTGCGCAGATCGTTGCGCGTGAGGTCGCGGATGTCGACCCCGTCGAGTTTCACGGCCCCTCCGGTCACGTCGTACAGGCGGGTGGTCAACGCGGTGAGCGTGGACTTTCCCGATCCCGTCAGCCCGACCAGGGCCATGGTCTCGCCCGGCTCGAGTTCGAGGTCGATCCCGTCGAGCAGGTCTGCATACTGCGCGGGCGAGTCCTGGTAGCGGAAGTGCACGTTCTCGAACACCAGCCGCCCCTCCGGGTTCTCGATCTTCTTCGGGTGCTCGGGGTCGGTGATGGTGTTCTCCGAGTCCATCACCTCGAAGAACCGGTCGGCGGCGGTGCGGGTGTCGAAGGTCATCGACAGCAGGAACCCGATCGACTCCACGGGGAAGCGCAGCACGGTCGCCGTGGCGAAGAAGGCCAGCAGCTCGCCGACGCTGATCTGTCCATTGCCGGCCAGCCAGACTCCCGCGAGCAGGCAGAGCGCGAAGGTCACGTCGGGAACCAGCAGCAGCCAGAGCCAGATGCCGGCGATCGCCTTGGCCTTCTCGATCTCGGTGCCGCGCAGCTTCTCGGCCTGGGAGGCGAAGTTCTTCAGCGCGTGCTGCCCCCGACCGAAGGCCTTGAGAACACGGATGCCGTGGACGGATTCCTCGACCGCCGTCGCGAGGTCACCGGCCTGGTCTTGGCTGCGCCGAGCCACCACCGAGTACTTGGCCTCGAACGCGAAGCCGTAGATCCAGAGCGGTATCGAGCAGACCACGAAGATCACTCCGAGCACCCAGCTGATCGAGATCAGGAACACGAAGCCGACGACGATCGTGATCACGTTGACGACCAGCAGCACGATGCCGAAGGACAGCCAGCGACGGATGAGGTTGAGGTCGCTGAGTGCGCGCGACAGAAGCTGTCCGCTCGGCCAGCGGTCGTGGAAGCCGACCGGCAGGTCTTGCAGCTTCGCGTAGAGCGAGTTGCGCATGTCGGCCTCGACGGCCGTGCCCGGCTGGAGCACGAAGAACCGGCGGAACCAGATCATGACGGCCTCGAGCACGCCGAGTCCGAGCACGGCGGCGACGGGCCACCAGAGCTGGCTGACGTCGCCGTCCTGGAGGGGGCCGTCGACGATCTGCTCGAGCACCTGCGGAATGAGCAGGGCGATCAGCGCCGCGAGCAGCGCTGAGGCCATGCCCAGGTAGATGCGCGGCATGGCCGGTTTCGCGTACGGGAGGATGCGTCGAAGGGAGGCAAAAGTGCCCGGGCGTTTGGTTTCTGCAGACACAGAGAGATTCCTTGATTTCTACGGTTGCACGACGGCGAACCGGATGTGTGACGAAGTGGTGAGGGGTGTCGGATGGAGCTGTGACGGGGCGTCAGCCCCGCGGCACTACCGGGTTCCGAGAAGGTTCACGAACGGGAGACGGGTGACACTTTTCGCGCCTGCAGTTGCGGAAATGGATGTCATGGCGTCCTCCTGAGTTCGTGGCAGTATTCACTCTGGTCCCGGCAGTGACGCACCGGACAGCCTTACAGGATATGGGCGGCCGTCCCCCGAGCGCAAGGCTTGCCCCCGCCTTGGGGCGTTCTCGTCGAACTTTCACTGATCGAGTAGCGCCCGAGGAACGGGGCCGCCCGTCGAATCTGCCGCGCGACCCTTGTCCCCGTTCTGCAGCAGTACCTGCACAACCGTGACAGCGGGCGATCGAGTTGTCACAGAACGACCTGTTTAGCGCGCGAACAGGTCGTTCTGTGACAACTCGAGGACGGATGACAGCACGAAGTGGCATCTCGACGACGCAGGCGGCGCGAAGGGGGCTTAACGCACGAACCCGTTCTGCAGCCGTGACTGCAGAACGGGCTCGCGAGCGGCGCGACCTAGTGGAAGAAGTGGCGCTCGCCCGTGAAGTACATGGTCACGCCTGCCGCGGCGGCGGCGTCGATGACGTCCTGGTCGCGGATCGACCCACCCGGCTGCACGATTGCGCGCACGCCGGCGTCGAGCAGGATCTGAGCGCCATCCGCGAACGGGAAGAAAGCGTCGGATGCGGCGACCGACCCCGCGGCCCGCTCCCCCGCCCGCGCCACGGCGAGGCGGCAGGAGTCGACGCGGTTGACCTGCCCCATACCGACGCCGACGGATGCCCCGTCATCGGCCAGCAGGATGGCATTCGATTTCACGGCGCGCACGGCCCGCCAGGCGAACTCGAGGTCGGCGAGGGTGGCAGCATCCGCCGGTTCGCCCGAGACCAGCTGCCAGCCGTCGGAGGTGAACTCGTCGAACACGTCCGGGGTCTGCACCAGCACACCGCCGCTGATCTGCTTGAACTCGACCGCGTCGCGGTGGTAGCCCTCCGGGAGAGTCAGCAGACGGATGTTCTTCTTGGCGCTGAGGATCTTCAGTGCCTCCGGCTCGAAGCCGGGGGCGATGACCACCTCGGTGAAGATGTCCTTCACCGTGTTCGCCATCTCGACGCTCACCGTGCGGTTGGCGGCGATGACCCCACCGAACGCAGAGACCGGATCGCACTCGTGCGCACGCAGGTGGGCGGAGGCGATCGGGTCGCCTGCACCGCGCGCGACGGCGATGCCACAGGGCTGCGCGTGCTTGATGATGGCGACCGCCGGTTCGCTGAAGTCGTAGGCGGTGCGCAGGGCCGCGTCGGCATCCGTGTAGTTGTTGTACGACATCTCTTTGCCGTGCAGCTGGGTCGCCTGTGCGATTCCGGCGCCGTCGGCGGTGACGTAGAGCGCCGCGGTCTGGTGCGCGTTCTCCCCGTAGCGCAGCACGAGGGAGAGGTCGGCCGAGACGGCGAAGGTGTCTGAGGCCCCGGTCGGGGTCTCCTCGATCAGGTCGGCGCGCTCGGGGGCCTCGACCAGCGGGGAGGCGTCGACGACGGATGACTGCGCCAGCGAGTGTTGCGCCCTCACCCCGATGGTGTCGGCGAAGAACTCGGCGACCGCGGTGTCATAGGCGGCCGTGTGGGCGAAGGCATCGCCCGCCAGTCGCTGACGCTGCGCGAGGGTGGTGCCGCCGAGAGTGACGGCCTTCACGATCTGCGGGTAGCTCGCCGGCGACACCGCGATGGCGACGTTGGCGTGGTTCTTGGCGGCGGCGCGCACCATGGCCGGGCCGCCGATGTCGATCTGCTCGATCGCGGCGTCGCCGGTGACGCCCGACGAGATGGTCTCGACGAACGGGTACAGGTTGACGACCACGAGCTCGAACGGACGGATGCCGAGGTCGACCAGCTGCTCCTCGTGGGCCGCGAGCCGCAGGTCGGCGAGGATGCCTGCGTGGATCGACGGGTGCAGGGTCTTGACCCGGCCATCCAGCGTCTCCTGGAACCCGGTGACACTGGCGACCTCGGTGACCGGGATCCCGGCGTTCGCGATCGTCGACGCGGTCGATCCGGTGGACACGATCTCGACTCCTGCCCCGGCGAGCGCGGCGGCCAGGTCGAGCAGGCCGGTCTTGTCACTCACCGAGATGAGAGCGCGAGTGATCGGGATCGCGTCGCGGTCGCGATAGTCGGAGGCGGAATGGGCGGATGCAGACACGGAAGTGCTCCTTCAAGACGGAACCGGACGACGAGGCGTGCGGTCCGGCCCAGGCGAACGGCCGAAACGAGAGTCTTGGTGTCGCTCCCCGAGGGTGTCCCTCTCAACGCCAGTCGCGACCGGACAATCTTACCGAGCGAGAGCGGCGAGGTCGATCTCGCCGTTGGCGATGTCCAGCACCGCCTGTACCAGCAGCTGCCGCTCCACCGGCTTGATGCGCTCGTGCAGCGACTCCTCCGTGTCGGTCGGCAGCACCGGCACGCGCTGCTGCACGATGATCGGGCCGTCGTCCACGCCGTCGTCGACCACGATGATGCTCGCTCCGGTCTGTGTCACGCCGGCCGCGAGCGCATCCCGCACGCCGTGCGCTCCGGGGAACTCCGGCAGATAGGCGGGGTGCGTGTTGATCAGGTTCGGGCTCAGCGCGGCGATGACCCGCGGCGGCAAGAGCTTCATGAACCCACTGAGCACCACCAGGTCGGCGTTCCAGACCTGGATCTGCTCGAGCAGCGCGTCGCCCCACTCGTCGCGGCTGTCGAAGTTGGAGAGAGCGACCGAGAAGGTGGGGATGCCGAACTGCTCGGCGTGCGCGAAGCCGTCAGCGTCGCGATCGGCGCCGACCGCGAGCACCCGAGCCGGGTATTCGGCGTCCTCCGCCGCCTCGAGCAGAGCGCGGAGATTGGAGCCCCCACCGGAGATCAACACGACGAGAGAGAGCATCTGCCGAGCCTAGCGCGAGGGTGAAACGACGGATGTCCGCTGTCGCCCGGCAAGCAGACCGACCGTCGCCGAGATGGCGATCTCCAGCGCGGCGAAGGCACCGACCAGCCAGGGTGACGGTCCGACATCCACCAGCCTGCCGGGACCGGCAGCGCCGGTGGAAGCCCAGGCGAGCAGGCCGAGGATGATACCGCCCACGACGCCCGAGAGCACGCCTGCCAGCACCAGCCACGGAAGCCGGCCGACCGTCGGCAGCGCCGCGACGAGCCGACCGCGCACGACGAGGGCGATGAGGAAGCCGGTGACGACGGGGATGAGCAGGGCGAGGAATCCCCAGCCGAGCTCGTGCTGTGACGGCAGCGCACCGAGCACCGGCACCGCCGGGATCGGCCCGAGGCTCGTGCCGAACGGGCTCACCGACGAGCCGGTTCCGATCGCGAAGCCGGGACCGACGATCCAGCTCGCCGTCCAGACGATGAGGTTGGGCAGAAAAGCGAGCTGCCCGACGGTGAGCGCGACGCCGCCGAGGATGCCGGCGTGCACGCCCTCGTACAGCGTGATGATCTTGGCGTAGTCGGCCAGGATCAGGATGGCGAGCAGAACGGCAGAAGCCCCGAGCACGATCGCCGCCGTGGCCGTGCCGCCACGGAATGCCGCAGCGAGACTCGCGCGTACCTCTGGACGCCAGCGACCGACCCAGGCACGGATGACGCGGTCGGCCCGAGCGGGCAGCAGGGCATCCAGAGACGGATGCGACCACTCCGCACCGATGACGATTCCGACGGTGAAGCACAGCGTCGGCAGCAGCGTGCCCTGCCAGATCGAGGCGCGCGCGGCCGGCAGCAGCGCACTGAGCGTCACCGCCAGCGAGAGCACGGCGAAAGTGCCGACGGCCACGGCGAGCCCGACGAAACGGTGCGGGGTCTCGCTGATCCTCCGCCCCGCGCGAGCGCCGAGCAGCACCGTCAGCAGAGCGAACCCGAGGGGCGCGATCGTGAGGATGAACGGCTTCCCGGCCTCGGCGAACCCGAGCGCGTCGGCGAGCGCAGGCTGCAGGGTCATGGTGACGTCTGTGCCCGAACCGAGCAGCCAGATGTCGACCGCTGCGCGCCAGAATACGACCCAGTCGACGCCGAGGTCGTACTGGAACGCCCAGAGGATCGTGAGCGGCACGAGCGGGATGCCGATGCCGATGCCCACGACGAGGAGCGCCTCGAGCGCGGCGAACAGGGCGGTGAAGGAGCGGTTCATACGGTGGGCGAGCCTACCGGCGGCATCGCGCGGCGCGAGCTCGACGGTCCGGGATGGCCGAGTCTGGTCAGGAAAAGCTCAGCACTGCGGGTCGCTGGCTGGCACGATGCCCCGCACCAGGTACTGGTCGACGGTGCGGTCGATGCAGGCGTTACCGGAGGCGTAGGCGGTGTGCCCCTCACCCGTGCGGGACACGAGCACGCCGCTGTCGAGCTGATCGGCCAGGGCCACCGCGCCCGAATAGGGCGTGGCCGGGTCATCCGTCGTTCCGACGACCATGATCGGAGCCGCGCCTTTCGCGGTGATCGGTGCGGCGGACAGCACGTTCGGGTACGGCCAGTTCTGGCAGGCGATGCTGACCTGCACCCAGTCGCTGTAACTCAGCAGTTCCCCGACGGTCGGCGCGGCCTGGGCGATCGCGTCCATCGTGGCCCGCGTGCCGGCCAGGTCGGTCGGATAGGCACCGTCGAGGCAGAGCGCCGCGGTGTAGACGTCGACCGAATGGTCGTAACTGCCCTTCGACGATCGCCCGTTGTAGGCGTCGGCGAAGCTGAAGGCGAGGGTCGCCGATCCCTTCTGGAGGCCGGCGATCATGGAGCTGAGTGAGCTCCAGGAGTCGCGGTCGTAGAGCGGATAGGAGATCGCGGTGCCGAGCACTCCGAGGCTGAGCTGCCGCCCGTCGGCGATGGTCAAACCCTCGGTTCCGGCCTGCTGGAACAGAGCCTTCGCCTGAGCCAGCGCAGCGTCGAGCGGACCGGTGAATGGGCAGTCGGCGGTGGTCAGGCACTCCGTCACGTAGGCGCGGAATGAACTCTCGAACCCCGCCATCTGGGTGGTGAAATCCTGCGGTTCGCTGAGCGCAGGGTCGACCGGGCCGTCGAGTACGAGGCGGCCGACCTTGCCCGGAAACAGCTTCGCGTAGTGCGCTCCGAAGAAGGTGCCGTAGGAGAAGCCGAGGTAGTGCAGCGTGCGGTCGCCGAGCACGGCGCGCAGCAGATCCATGTCGCGGGCGTTGCTCTCGGCGTCGATGTGACCGAGCAGGGGCCCGGTGTTCTTCGCGCAGGCCTCGCCGAAGGACTTCTCCCCCGGCACGCGGGAGGCGAGCCAGGCATCCGAACCCTCCGGAGCGCTCGGCGGTGCGTACAGGAAGGCGTCCATCGCGGGTCCGTCGAGGCAGGTCACGGGCGTGGAACGCCCCACGCCGCGCGGGTCCCAGCCGACGATGTCGTACGCCTTCCGCAGCGCAGCGCTGGTGAGGTAGTCGAGGCTCTGCGCGACCGCGTCGAAGCCCGACCCGCCCGGTCCACCCGGGTTGATGAGCAGCGACCCCACGCGGTCGGCGGATGTCGTGGCATGGCGCACCACGGCGAGCTTCAGCGAACCGTCGCTCGGCTTGGCCCAATCGACCGGCGCGGTCACGGAGGTGCAGGTCATCCCGCCCGCCTGGCACGGCTTCCAGTCCAGGGTCTGGGAGTAGAACGGCTGGAGGTCGGCCGCCACCGTCTCGGGCGTGGGACGCGTCACCGGCGGTGCGCTCACACATCCGCTGAGCACGAGAGCGACCGCAACGGCAACGGCCAGCAGGGCGGGTCTGGCCATCAGTGGACGACGATGTTGAGCACGATGATGAACACCCCGAACAGCGCGGTGCCGAGCGCCCCGAGGATGCGAACCCACATCTTCGCCTTGCGCTGGGCGAAGGAGAAGTACCCGATCACCCCGAGCAGCACGACGACGAGATCGAGAGCGTTGTCCACGGCCTCTTCGTCGGTGACCACGCCGAACAGGCTGGGAAGCACGACGAGCGCGGGAAGCACCGCGGCGTAGAGCATTCCCGAGACGTGAGCGATGGTGTGTCGGAACGCGCTCCCCATCGACTGCGGCAGCCCGTCCGGACCCCGGTGGGTGGCGATGGTGCCCGCGTAGACGTGGGCCGCCCAGAACACGATCACGGTGCCGCCGGAGATGAAATAGGTCTCGAGCGCGCTGTGGTCGTCGACCAGAACGGCGAGGAGCGCCGAATACAGGATCAACCCGTAGACGGCGTCGGCCGTCACGAGGTGGTCACGCAGCCAGTACAGGAATCTCATAGATCCCCACCGTAGCCGCGCGCCACCCCGTGGACGATGCCTTACAGCGCGGCGAGCACCTCGCGCATGAGCGCCGCGGTCTCGCTCGGGGTCTTGCCGACCTTGACTCCGGCGGCCTCGAGGGCCTCCTTCTTGCCCTGGGCGGTGCCTGCACCGGACGAGACGATCGCCCCGGCGTGGCCCATGGTCTTGCCCTCGGGAGCGGTGAATCCGGCGACGTAGCCGACGACCGGCTTCGTCACGTTGGCCTTGATGTACTCGGCCGCACGCTCCTCGGCGTCACCACCGATCTCGCCGATCATGACGATGGCCTTGGTCTCGGGGTCGGCCTCGAAC
>Ga0247815_10001132_pt1 | contig 20609 bp, 19 predicted proteins | sample UWRJL194509B1_FD_181014 | JGI IMG/M metagenome (GOLD analysis project Ga0247815, IMG submission 181014) | Plant litter microbial communities from Arlington Agricultural Research Station in Wisconsin, United States - UWRJ-L194-509B-1 | ecosystem: Environmental > Terrestrial > Plant litter >...
GCCATCACCATGCGCCGCTGCTCGCGCCAGGCCGCGCCTTCGGCCAGGAACACGCCGGGACGCCCGCCCATTTCATCCGATACCCGCGCCGTGATCGATGGCCGGCGGAAGCCATCCGGACGGTCGCGCAGCGTGGCGCCGACCAGCTCATGGCCGGACACCACCAGCAACGGCGTGCGGCCGAAGCTGATGCGGAACAGCGGGCCGTATTGACGGCTCCACGCCTCCACGTCCTGATGGATGCGCAATGGGCGGATCTGCGGCAGGTTGCCCAGTAGCGGCAACGGACGCGGTCCCGGCAAATCGGCGATGCGGCGCAGTGTGGCGGCGGGGGCTGCGGTGCTGGGCATTGTGTTCTCCATAAACGGCTCCTTGGCTGACGATGAGCCACTATGCCTCGTCCGCCGATGCGCGTATTGAACGTTTGCGACAAACGAGTATAAACTTCAGCGATGACTGCTTCCAACCCCACCCGTCTGATCGTGCCGCCGTTTGCGCTGGCCTCCTGCGTGCGCGCCTGCATCACGCGCAGCACCGTCGAGACGCCGTTGCTCAAGCCTGCCGACCGCTTCAATCATTTTCCCGCCACGCCGTTTTGCTCGATCACATGGTTCATCGAGGGCGAGGCGGAAGTGGTCGAGCCGCCGACGCCATGCCCGCCGATGCGCGTGGTGTTCTGCGGCCCGCAGACGCGTCCTTTGATCACCTACAATCCCGGCCCGGTGCGGATCTTCATGCTGATGCTGTATCCGCAGGCGACGCATGCGCTGGGCGGTGTCGACGTGCCGGGCTGGGTGGACCGCTGGGCGCCGCTGGAGGAGGTGCTGGGCGAGGCTTGGCAAACGATGTCGGACGCCGTGCTGGCCGCGCCGGACGACGATGCGCGGCTGGCGGCGATAGCCGCTTTCCTTGAGCCGCGCTGGCAAGCCACGCGTCCCGGCGGCGCGGCCGGCATCGCTGGCGATTGGGTGCGGCACCTGGCTTGGCAGGCCGCCGATTCGGCGCTGGGACGCGGCGTGCGCAGTATCGAGCGCCGCATCAAGGCCAGCGCCGGCCAGCCCTTGCGCAGGCTGCTGAGGATGCAGCGCGCCGAGCTATCGTTCTTCGACGCGCGTGATGAGTACCTGGCTGGTCGCGTGGTTTGGTCCGACGTGGCCGCGCGCGGCGGCTATTCGGATCAGGCGCATCTCTGCCGCGAGGCGCGCGAGATCACCGGCCGCAGCCCGGCGGAACTGGCGCGCATGCTGGCCAACGAGGAAAGCTACTGGATCTACCGGATCTGGACTTAGCCCGCGTGCGGGATGGTCACGGCAGCAGCGCGGCGATGCGGTTGCGGCCGGCGCGCTTGGCCTGGTACAGCGCGCGGTCGGCGGCGCCGATCAGCGCCTCGAGATCCACCGGCGTCTCCACCTTCTGCGTGGCGATGCCGATGCTGACCGTGACCTGGCGCAGATCCGTGCCGCTGCGCTCATGCGGGATCGCCAGCTCGTGCGCGCGGGCGCGGATGGTTTCGGCCATCAGCGTGGCCTGCTCGACGTCGGTCTCGGGCAGGATCATCGCGAACTCCTCGCCGCCGTAGCGCGCCATCAGGTCGCACGGGCGCTTGAGCATGCCCGCCAGCGCGGCCGCCACCTGGATCAGGCACTGGTCGCCCTTCTGGTGGCCGTAGTGGTCGTTGTAGGCCTTGAAGTGGTCGATGTCGATCATCAGCAGCGACAGCGGCGTGCCGCCACGCTTGGCGCGCCGGTGCTCCTTCTCCATCGCGACGTCGAAGTGGCGCCGGTTGGCGATGCCGGTCAGGCCGTCGGAGAAGGTCTGCGAGCGCAGCACCATGGTCTGCTCGCGCAGCAGCTTTTCGCGCGCGACCGCGATGCTGACGTCGGTGATCTGGATCAGGCAATGGCGCGGCGCGCCTTCGACCGCGATCGGGGTCACCTCCACCGCTTGCTGGATGCGCTCATTCCGCGCCACCGCCAGCGCGTTGGCGTGCAGCGCGAACGGCGACTTGTTCAGCGATTGCGACAGCACGGACGGGAAGTTGTTGTACAGCGCCTGCTGGATCGCGGCGTCGACGCGGCCGCCGCGCAGGCCGGGGCAGGTGGCGAAGAAATCGGCGCCGATCACCTTGTCGTTGTTCAGGCCTGAGTGCTTGATCATCCAGGCGTTCCACAGCACGATGCGGCGATCGCCGTCGAGCACCACGGCGCCGATGTTGACCGCGCACAGGACGCTGTGCAGCAGGTGGAGCCGGTCGCCGGCGGGCAGGGTGTGCATGGCCGCCATCGTCACGCCTGGCCCATCGCGCGGGCGATGTAAAGGTTGATCTGGTCCTTCAGGTCGTGCAGCGCGGTGATGTCCAGCACGAAGGCGACGTAGCCGTGGATCTGGTGCTTCTCCAGCAGGAAGTCGATGTGCAGCATCAGCACCACGGTGTCGGCGCCGCTGCCGGTGGCGGTCAGGATCTCGTCGCTGGTGCCGAGATGGTACTGCGGCAGCGAGCCTTCCAGCTCGTGCTGGAAGATGTTGGCCAAGGTGCCGACGCAGGAGTTCAGGATGATGTTGCCGATCTCGCACATGGCCTCCTGCTCCATCTCGGTCAGCTCCTTGAGCGGCACCGATTCGCCCACCATCAGGCGCACGATCTCCAGGCTTTTATCCTCGGGGAACATGAGGATCGCCTCGGTCTCGAACGCGCCCTGGTAGTGCTGGCTGATGCCGCAGATGCGTTCCGGCTCGGCGGCGTCGCGCGCGCCCAGCAGGCGCGCCGCCTCGGCGCGCGGGATGAAGCTGATCGACGGCACCGACATATGCACCGCCTCGTGGACGATGGCGCTCATCGAGGCCGCCGCCTGGCCGACGCCGATGTTGAAGATTTCGATCAGCGCGTCGTTTTCCAGTTCGGTGAGGTTGAACATGTTCACGCCGCTTCCAACGGCGACAGCAGCAGCGCGATGCGGGCCTCGGTGATCGGCTTTTCGACGAAGCCGACGCCCATCGCGGCGGCGCGCTCGCGGGTGGCGGTTTGCACATTGGCCGTCAGCAGCGAGATCGGCATGGCGGGGAACTCCTGGCGCAGCAGCTCGGCGGCGGCGATGCCGCCCATGCCGGGCATGTTCACGTCCATCAGCACCAGGTCCGGCGCCACCTCGCGCGCCTTCAGCAGCGACTCTTCGCCGGTGGCCGCCTCGACGACGGTCCAGTCGGCGTGCAGCCCACCGATGTACTGCCGCGCCATCATGCGCGAGACGCGGCTGTCGTCAACTATCAGGACTGTTTTGGCTTGCATCATGGCGGTATCCCCTGCGATCTTCTTATGAACCTGTGTTGCGGTCATTCTCGCATATCCGGCCCCTTGGCCGACAGTGATCGTTGCATCATTGGCAGCACTTGTGCCAGTCTGCGACACCAAGGCGGGGTGAGTGTTGTCTGTGCGCAATTTTTTGCCGAAAACGGGGGCGGGCGAGGGCGATCCGTTAAAATAGCGCCATTCGATTTCCCCTCTCTTATAGAAACATCATGACCCAAGACGAACTGAAACAAGCCGTAGCCCGCTCCGCCATCGCCTACGTGGTGGCCAACGAGATCATCGGCGTCGGCACCGGCTCGACCGCCAATTTCTTCATCGACGAACTGGCCAAGATCAAGCACACCATCAAGGGCGCGGTGGCCTCGTCGGAGGCGACCGCCGCCCGCCTGCGCGGCCACGGCATCGAAGTGTTCGACTTGAACGACGTGCCGGAGATCGCGGTCTACATCGACGGCGCCGACGAGATCACCGACGCCGGCGCCATGATCAAGGGCGGCGGCGCGGCGCTGACGCGCGAGAAGATCGTGGCGTCGGTGGCCAAGCAGTTCGTCTGCATCGCCGACGGCTCCAAGCTGGTCGAGGTGATGGGCAAGTTCCCGCTGCCGGTGGAAGTGCTGCCGATGGCGCGCGCCGCCGTGACCCGCGAGTTGGCCAAGATCGGCGGCACGCCTAAGCTGCGCCTCAAGCCGGGCACGGACGAAGCGTTCATCACCGACAACGGTGGCATGCTGATCGACGTGTCCGGGCTGGCTATCGCCGACCCGGTGGCGCTGGAGCAGCGCATCAACCAGATCGTCGGCGTGATCGCGGTTGGCCTGTTCGCCGCGCGCGGCGCCAATGTCTGTCTGCTCGGCACGGCGGACGGCGTCAAGACGCTGACGTTCTAAGCCGCTTGTCGTTCCCGCGTGCGCGGGAACGACGGGGCCACTTTCCGAGGATTTCATGAAACGATCTTTTATCCTGCTGCTGTGCGCCGCGTTGGGCGCCTGCTCTTGGCTGCCTTCGCAGTCCCGCGACGACGACGCGGCCGCCGCCCGTGTCCTGGCCGCCGCGCGCGCGCCGGCGCCGCGCACCGTGGCGGCCGACGGCACGCCGCTGGCGCGCGTCGACGGCGTCGAGATCGAGAAGGTGCCGTTCCGTCCCGGCGTATCGTCGGCCACGGTGGAGAAGCTGGCCAAGCAGCGGAGCTGCACGGGCGGCTGGGGAGCGGGATTGGTGAGCGAGCCGGGACCGGTCGAGATCTATCGCATGACCTGCGAAAGCGGGAAGGTGTTCATGGCCAAGTGCGAGCTGAAACAGTGCAAAGCCATGTGAAGTGACTGCCGGCGGCTGCGCGCCGCCGGCATGATGCGGACTTAGTCGGCCGGCGGCACGTAGCCCATCGCGGCGTCGGCGCCATCGCCGAAGAAGTGCTTCTCCATCTGCGTCGCCAGGTATTTGCGGGCGCGCTGATCGGCCAGGTTCAGGCGGTTTTCGTTGACCAGCATGGTCTGGTGCTTGAGCCATGCGGCCCAGGCTTCCTTGGAAACCGACAGATAAATCTTTTTACCCAGTTCACCCGGATACGGCGGGAAGTCCAAGCCCTCGGCTTCCTTGTTGAGTTTGATGCATTGAACGGTGCGGGCCATCTGTGTTGCTCCTAAAGCGGGATGTAAAACGTCATTATAAGGTTTTCACCAGGACCTGTGACTTGCGCTGCCAGTTGTACATGCGCTGGCGGTCTTTCGGCAGCGAATCGACGGTGGTCGGCACGAAGCCGCGCTTCTGGAACCAGTGCGAGGTGCGGGTGGTCAGCACGAACAATTTTTGCACGCCGATGGCGCGGGCGCGGTTTTCCATGTGCTTCAGAATACGCTCGCCGTCGCCCTGGGCCTGGACTTCGGGGTTCACCGTCAGGCATGCCATTTCGGCCATCTTCTGTTCCGGGAACGGGTACAGCGCCGCGCAGCCGAAGATCACGCCATCGTGCTCGATGACGGAGAAGTAGTCGATCTCGCGTTCGATCAGTTCGCGGCCGCGCTTGACCAGCGTGCCGTCGGCCTCCAGCGGTTCGATCAGCTTGATGATGCCGCCGACGTCCTCGATGGTGGCCTGGCGCAGCGATTCCAGGTTCTCGTGCGAGATCATGGTGCCGACGCCGTCGTGGGTGAACAGTTCCAGCAGCGCCGAGCCGTCCATGTCGAACGAGACGATGTGTGAGCGTTCGACGCCGTTGTCGCAGGCCTTGATGCAGTGCTTCAGGTAGAAGGCGGTGGCGTCGGGCAGGAAGCCCGCCTGCAGCACGGCTTCGGCCTGGTGCGACGACAGCTCGCGGATTTCGGCGCCGCCGGCGTCGGTCATCATGCCGGTTTCGGTGATGAAGATCAGTTTATCGGCGTGCAGCGCGATGGCGGTGGCGCAGGCCACGTCCTCCATCGTCAGGTTGAACGCCTCGCCGGTCGGCGAGAAGCCCAGCGGCGACAGCAGCACCAGGCCGTCCGAGCCGAGGATCGAGTGGATCGTTTCGGCATCGACCTTGCGGGTGATGCCGGTCAGTTCGAGATCGACGCCGTTGATCACGCCGAGCGGGCGGGCGGTGATGAAGTTGCCGGAAATGATACGGATCGACGCGTTCGACATCGGCGTGTTCGGCAAACCCTGGCTGAACGCGGCCTCGATATCGAGCCGCAGTTCGCCGGCGGCCTCCTTGGCGCACTCCATGGCGGCGATGTCGGTGATGCGCACGCCGTTGTGGAAGCGGCCTTCGACGTTACGCAGCGCCAGTTGTTCGGCCACCTGCGGACGCGAGCCGTAGACCACGGTGACGTTGATGTCGAGCGCGTGCAGCAGCGACAGATCGTGGGCCAGCACCTGCAACGCGCCGGCGCTGACCAGCTCACCGGGGAAGGCGACAACGAAGGTCTTGCCGCGGAAGGCGTGGATGTAGGGAGCGACTGAGCGCAGCCATTGGACGAATTGGGTAGGGTTTTCCATTAGCCGCATTATAATTCGGTGCGCGACCTCCGCGCCAAAACCTTTGTAAAAAACAATGTCAGAAGCCAGCAACAAGCCGAAAAGCGCGCAACCAAGCCCGCAAGCCCCTCGTTCCCGCACTCCGCAAGCGCCCGCCGCCCGGCAGGCGCAGGGCCAGCCACGCCCGCAAGGGGAGCCGCGACCAGACGGCCGGCAGGACCAACGCCCGTCGCGCGCCGAAGGCGCAGCCCAGCCGCAGCGCGCCCCTCGCCCGGCCGGCGAGCAATCGCGCGGCCCGCGTGCCGAAGGCGTAGCCCATCCGCCGCGCACCCCGCGCCCGGCCGGCGAGCAATCGCGTGGCCCGCGTACCGAAGGCGCAGGCCAGCCACAGCGCAATCCGCGCCCGGTGGGCGAGCAGCCTCGCGGTCCGCATGCAGATGGCGCCAGCCAGTCGCCGCGCGCCTCGCGTCCCGACGCCGCAGGCGAACCACGCGCGCCGCGCTCCGAGGGGCAGGGCGGTCGCCCGCAACCCGCGCGCGCGCCGCGTCCCGACGGCGAAGGCGGTTCGCTGGCCCAGCCGCCGCGTCGTGAGGCCCGGCCACGCCTGACGCCTGAGGAGCAGGCTGCCAAGGAGGCCGAACGCAATTTCCGCAACCCGCTGCCGCCGATCACCTATCCTGAAGACCTGCCGGTCTCCGGCCGCCGCCAGGAAATCGCCGACGCGCTGATGAACAACCAGGTCATCATCGTCTCCGGCGAGACCGGCTCCGGCAAGACCACGCAGCTGCCGAAGATCTGCCTGGAACTGGGCCGTGGCCAAAAAGGCATGATCGGCCACACCCAGCCACGGCGGATCGCCGCCTCGTCGACCGCCAAGCGCATCGCGCAGGAACTCGGCACGCCGTTGGGCGAAACGGTGGGCTTCAAAGTCCGCTTCGCCGACACGCTGATGAAGGGCGCTTCGGTCAAGCTGATGACCGACGGTATCCTGCTGGCCGAAACCCAGACCGACCCGCTGCTCAAGGGCTACGACACGATCATCATCGATGAAGCGCACGAGCGCAGCCTGAACATCGACTTCCTGCTCGGCTACCTGAAGCAGCTGCTGCCGCGCCGCCCGGACCTGAAAGTCATCATCACCTCGGCGACCATCGACGCCGACCGCTTCTCGCGCCACTTCGGCACGCCGGAGAAGCCGGCGCCGGTGATCGAAGTCTCCGGCCGGTTGTACAAGGTCGAAGTGCGCTACCGCCCGATCGAAAGCGACGTGGTTAATCCAGCGGTGGCCAACGCCGAAGGCAAAGGCGCGCGCACCGCCGCCGCCCGCGAAAAGCGCGACCTGATGGACGCCGTGGTCGACGGCGTCGATGAACTGTGCCGCATCGGCTCCGGCGACGTGCTGGTGTTCCTGCCCGGCGAACGCGAAATCCGCGACGTCGCCGAAGCGCTGCGCAAGCACCACCCGCCGCACGTCGAGATCCTACCGCTGTTCGCCCGCCTATCGGCCGAGGAGCAAGAGCGCGTCTTCAAGGTGAGCAACGCGCGCCGCATCGTCCTGGCCACCAACGTCGCCGAAACCTCGCTGACCGTGCCCGGCATCCGCTACGTGGTCGACGCCGGCCTGGCGCGCGTGAAGCGCTACAGCTACCGCAACAAGGTCGAACAGCTGCAGATCGAATCGATCGCGCAATCGGCCGCCAACCAGCGCGCCGGCCGATGCGGCCGGGTCGCCGACGGCGTCTGCATCCGCTTGTACGAAGAGCAGGATTTCCTGCTGCGGCCGAAGTTCACGGAACCGGAAATCCTGCGCTCGTCGCTGGCCTCGGTCATCCTGCGCATGAAGTCCCTGCACCTGACCGACGTGGAGACCTTCCCGTTCATCGAACCGCCGCTGGCGCGCGCCATCGCCGACGGCTACCAACTGCTGCAGGAGCTGGGCGCGGTCGACGAATACAACCAGCTGACGCCACTCGGCAACAAGCTCGCCAAGCTGCCGCTGGACCCGCGCGTCGGCCGCATGATCCTGGCCTCGCTGGACAACGCCAGCCTGAATGAGATGCTGATCATCGCCTCCGCGCTGTCGGTGCAGGACCCGCGCGACCGCCCGATGGAGCATCAGCAGGCCGCCGACGAGGCGCACAAGAAGTTCGCCGACGAGAAGTCCGAATTCCTCAGCTATATCAAGATCTGGAAGTGGTTCGAAAACGCGATTGAACACAAGAAGACCAACCGCCAGTTGATGGACAACTGCCGCACCAACTTCCTGTCGCAACTGCGCCTGCGCGAATGGCGCGACGTGCACTCGCAACTGCTGACCATCGTCAAGGAGCAGGGCTGGCGCATCAACGAAGCGCCGGCGACCTATGAAAACCTGCACCTGGCGCTGCTCACCGGTTTGTTGGGGAACATCGGCTTCAAGGGCGAGGACGAACCGGGTTCCGGCTACCTGGGCGCGCGCGGCATCAAGTTCAATATCTGGCCGGGTTCCTCGCTGTTGAAGAAGCCTGGCAAATGGATCATGGCGGCGGAGCTGGTCGACACCACGCGCCTGTACGCGCGCTGCGTGGCGCAGATCCAACCGGAATGGCTGGAGAAGGTCGGCGGTCATCTGCTGAAAAAATCCTGGGGCGAGCCGCGCTGGGAGAAGAAATCCGCGCAGGTCAGCGCGTCGGAAAGGGCGACCTTGTACGGGCTGGTGGTGTACAGCCAGCGCCGCATCAACTACGGCTTGTTCAATCCGACCGAGGCGCGCGAAATCTTCATCCGCGACGCGCTGGTCGGCGGCGACTACGAGACGCGCGCGCCGTTCTTCGCGCACAACCACAAGCTGATCAAGGAGATTGAAAACCTTGAGCACAAGTCGCGCCGCCTGGACGTGCTGGTCGACGATGAATTGATCGCCGCCTTCTACGACAAGCTGATTCCGGCCGACGTGGTCAACGGCGCCGGCTTCGAGAAGTGGCACAAGGACGCGACGGCGCAGGAGCCGAAGCTGCTTTTCCTGAACCGCGACGAGTTGATGCGCCACGAGGCGGCCGGCGTGACGACCGACCTGTTCCCGAAAATGATGTCGGTGACCGGCCTTGAGCTGGCGCTGACCTATCACTTCGAACCGGGCAGCGTGCGCGATGGCGTGACGATGGCGATCCCGCTGTACGCCTTGAACCAGCTGCCGCGCGAGCGCGTCGAGTGGCTGGTGCCGGGCATGCTGAAGGAGAAGGTGCATTTGCTGCTTAAATCGCTGCCGCAGAAACTGCGCCGGCATTGCGTGCCGCTGCCGGATTACTCGGCCAAGTTCTGCGAGCGCGTGAACGAGGCGGGCACCTTCGGGCGCGGCGACTTGATCGACGCGATCATCGCCGACATCCGCAAGGAGATCACGATCGCCGTGCTGACCACCGACTTCAAGCCGGAGACGCTGCCGGCGCATCACTTCATGAACTTCAAGGTGATCGACGAGCACGGACGCCAACTGGAGATGGGCCGCAACCTGGCCACGCTGCAGGCGGAATTCGGCACGCAGGCGCGCGAGAGCTTCCAGAAGATGGCCGAGTCGTCGAGCGGCCAGGGCGTGAACATGCGCGCGGTGTCGCCCACGCCAGGAGCATCGGCGGCGAAAGCCGGCGCTGCGGCCGCGCAGGGCAAGGCCGCAGCCGCACCTACGGCGGCTGCCACCGCCAGCAGCGGCATCACGCTGACCGGCCTGACCTCGTGGACCTTCGGCGAACTGCCGGAACTGCTGGAAATCGCCCAGGGCAAGCTGACGCTGATTGGCTTCCCGGCGCTGGTCGACAAGGGCACGCACTGCGACCTGGAAGTCTTCGACGATCCGACCGTGGCGGCGCGCACGCACCGCGTCGGCCTGCGCCGCCTGTTCGCGCTGCAGATGAAGGACCAGATCAAGTTCATCGAAAAAGGCATCCCCGGCCTGCAGCAAATGGGCATGCAGTTCATGAGCATGGGCACGCAGGAGGAGCTGCGCGAGCAGATCATCAACAAGGCGCTGGACATCGCCTGCTTGCAGGATCCGCTGCCGGTGGACGCGGCCAGTTTCGCCAAGCGCAAGGACGAGGGAAAATCGCGGCTGGTGCTGCTGGTGAACGAGATCGCGCGCCTGCTGTCGCAGGTGCTGACCGAGTTCCACGGTTTGCCTAAGCGTTTGCAAGGACTGCCGGCGCAGGCCGCGGCGGACATGCAGTCGCAGTTGCAAGGACTGGTCAACAAGCGCTTCCTGTCGGAGAACGATTACAGCCAGCTGGCGCACTTCCCGCGCTACCTGAAGGCGATGAACGTGCGGATCGAGAAGCTGCGCGGCGATCCGTCCCGCGATGCGAAATTGATGGCGGAGTGGCAGCAGGCGGCTACCTTGTATCAGCGCCTCAACAAGGACAAATCGGCCGGCAAGAACACCGATCCGAAGATGGTGGAATTCCGCTGGATGCTGGAGGAATTGCGCGTGTCGCTGTTTGCGCAGGAGCTGCGCACGCCGATGCCGGTATCCGCCAAGCGTCTACAAAAAGTATGGGAGTCGATGCAGCGCTAAGCGCGTTGGCGAACGAAGGCCGGGAGCGGTTTCGAGGTAGACTTTATCCCAACTGGAGGTGTTGCGATGAAGCTCAAGACCGCCGGGTTGCTACGCAGCCTGGTTCGTTCCGGCAAGCGGATGACGAAGTTGCTGGTCGCGGCGACGGCGCCGCCCAAGCCTAAAACCACACGCAAGCGAAAGCCGGTCGCCGCTTCGGCGGCACCGCGCCCGGCCGTTCGGCGCGCGGCTTCCGCGTCGGCGGCATCGGTCGCAACGCCGTCCGCCGCCGACGTCCGCATTCCGCCGTCGCCGGGCAAGTGGCTGGCGTCGCACCTCACCGCCTACGGGCACCGCATGAGCTACTGGCTCTACATTCCCAAGAATATTCCCGAACCGGCGCTGCGCCAGGGGTTGCCGTTGCTGGTGATGCTGCACGGCTGCCGCCAGACCGCGACCCAGTTCGCGCAAGGCACGCGCATGAATCACTGGGCGGAGCAGATGGGCTACGCGGTGCTGTATCCGCAGCAGCTGGTCAGCACACACGCCCAGCGCTGTTGGAAATGGTACGACCGCGCCACGCAGGAGGGCGGCGGCGATGTGCCGATGATCGTCGGTATCGTCAACAAGGTGCTGACCGAATATTCGATCGACAGGTCGCGGATTTATATCGCCGGCATATCGGCTGGCGCGGGCATGGCCAACATCGTCGCCTTGAATCATCCGCGGATGTTCGCGGCGGTGGGGATGCATTCGGGGCCGGTGTACGGCGCCGGCCACAACACGCTCGGCGCGTTGGGCGTGATGCAGCACGGCGCCGGCATGCGCGCCGACGTGGCCGCGCGCGAAGTGCTGCTGCGCCAGCCGGGGTTCCCCGGCATGCCGGCGATCCTGATCCAGGGGGAGGGCGACAACGTGGTCCGCCCGATCAACCAGGTCCAGCTGGCGCGGCAAAGCCTGCTGCTGAACGGCCTGGCCGACGCCGCGAAAATCACCGACAAGCCGCAAGGACGCGGCGGCAGCCGCAACGCGCACCGGCTGCACGACTTTTACGCCGGCCGCAAACTGCTGCTGCGCGTCGCCCGCATCGAACAACTGGAACACGCCTGGAGCGGCGGCGACCCAACGCTGGCCTACAACGCCAAAGCCGGCCCAGACGCCAGCCAAATGATGCTGGAATTTTTCTCCCGCCATCAGCGCACTTAGTCTGCGGCGGTCACCTTGCTGACGCGGCCTTGCGCGTCGATCATCACGACGGTCGGGATCTGGCGTACGCCGAAGGCGCGGAAGACTTCGCCGTTCTGGTCCAGCGCCAGCGGGATGCTGGTGCGCTTCTCTTTGGCGTAGGCGGCCAGCTCGGCGCGCGAGGTCCACAGCGGCGCCGAGACGCCCACCCATTCCACGCCGCGATCCTTCGCTAGCTTCTCGGTCTCAAGCCGCACGTGCTCGCAGGCGGCGGAGGTGGCCGGACGCGTTTCGCGCAGATAGGATTCGCACCACGGCGAGAAGAACACCAGCGCGCGCGGCTTGCCCGCGCCGAGGGCGATGGTCTTGCCGGCCAGCGTGGTTAGCTTGATGCCGTCCACTTGGTCGCCGACCTTGAAGGCCGTCTTGGCGGCGCTTTGCGGCGCCAATGGAATCGCGCCGGCCGATGGCGGCGTGTTGGCCACGCGCTCCAGCGCGTCATGCAAGGCCTGGTCGTCCAGATGGCCGACATGGACGATGCGGCCGTCGGCGTCGATGACGATGTGCTGCGGCGTGACGCGCAGGTCGAGTTGCCCGCCCAGGCTGCCGTCGTCGATGACGACCGGCATGGTCAAACCATAATGCGCGCGGAAGGCGCGTACGGCGGCCTCGGTCTCGCTATAGCCGGTGTTGACCGCCACCACGGCGATGCGCTTGCCATACTGTTGATGGATCTTCTCGAAGCCCGGCGATTGCTCGCGGCACGGTATGCACCACGTGGCCCAGAACTTCAGATACACCGGCCGCTTGCCATACAGCGCGGCCAGGTCGATGCGCTGGCCGTCGATGCTGGTCAGCGTGGCGGCGGGGCCGGGCTGGCCGATCAGCTTCTTGCCGATGCGCTGGGCGCGCTGCTTGCCGTCGCCGCCGTCGTTGTCGGCGGCCGTGGCCGAGGCGCCGTAGTGCAGCAATCCGCAGAGCGCAAAAAACAATGCCCGCCATTTCATGGTGTACCTTTTGATGAGTTAAATGTCACCCATCGTACTCAGTGCATGGCATGGAAAACAGGTACAAGAACGGTATAAACGAGTGGTCCAAGATTACAGCAGCAGGAAGGCCATCGCCGCCACCGCCGTCGGCGCCAGCGCGCCGGCCAGCAGGCCGACGGCGCCGATCGATTCATCACGGAAGCCGCGCCGCAGCAGCGAGGCGCCGGCCGGGTTGGGCGCGTTGGCGATCACCGTCAGGCCGCCGCCGGTGACCGCGCCGGCCATCAACATGTATTGCGACGCCGGCGAGATCCCCTGAATCAGGGAGCCGAGGTAGGTCAGCGCGGCGTTGTCGGTGATCGCGGTCAGGCTCATCGCGCCGAAGAACAGCGCCAGCGGCGACAGGCTTTCGACGATGGGCTGCAACCACCATTGCTGCATGCCGCCCAACACCACCAGCCCGGCCAGGAAGAAGCCGACCAGCAGGGCCTCCTTGATGATCAGCGGATGTTGATAGCGTTGGTAGGCTTGCGTAAAACCGAGGAACAGCATGAACAGGCCGAGGAAGAGCACCGGATGGTGGCCCAGCACCACGATCGCGGCCAGGAAACCGAGGTGGAACAAGCTCACCGCCAGCGGCACGTCGGGCGCTTCCGCCGTCGCCGCCGCGTTGGCCGGCGCGCGCAGATGCTTGCGCAGCATGTAGGTGATCGCGCTGGCGTTGACGACGACGGCGACCGCCGCCTTCCAGCCGAAATGCGCGGCCATGTAGGCGCTGTCCCATTGCCAGGTCTGCGCCACCATCAGCACCGGCGGCGCGGCGTAGGAGGTCAGCATGCCGCCGATCGAGACGTTCACGAACAGCACGCCCAGCGCGCCGTATTTCAGCCATTCGGGCACGCCGTCGCGGAAGATCAGCGGCGCCAGCATCAGCGCGGCCAGCGTCATCGCGGCCGGCTCGGTGATCAACGAACCGGTCAGCGGCACCAGCGCCAGGCCGAACCAGGCCAGCGCAAGCTCGGTGCGCAGCGGCACGACCGTGGCCAGCGCCAGCAGCACGCGCCGCACGATGTCGAGCACCGGGCGCGATGCGGCCACCACCATCACGGCGAAGACGAACAGCGGCTCGGTGTAGTGGCGCGATTCGGCGTAGGCCAGGGCGGTATCGGCGCCGCTGAGGAACGCCATCGCGATGATCAGGATGAAGGCCCAGAACCCGAACACCACCTCGACCTCGCCCAGCAGATGGAACAGGCCGGCGTGGCGCGGGTATCGATGCCCCAGCGACTCGACGGATTTGGCCGCGAAAGTGTGCAACAGCGCAAGTCCGAACAGGACCGCGCCCACCAGCTGTATCGTTTGCAAAGGGATGTCCTTTTATGTGTTCTCTGGCAACATGGTACAGCAAAGGCGCGCACGAATCAGATAGGCCTTGCCAAAATCGCCTTCAAATAGTACTGTGTATTTGTACAGTATATGCGGTAAAATTCCATGACACTCTCAGCCACTCTGGCCGCGCCTGAAGCCGTGCACCCGTCGTTATGGCGGGCGTCACAACTGGCGCACAGCGCGACCCGCTGCGTCGACACCGGCTTCGCCGCCTTGTCGGCGCAGTTGCCGGGCGGCGGCTGGCCGCTCGGCACCTTGATCGACCTGCTGGTGCAGCAGCACGGCATCGGCGAACTGCGCTTGTTGCGGCCGGCGCTGGCGGGATTGGGCAAGCGGCCCATCGTGCTGTTGCAGCCGCCGCACGCGCCGCAAGCGCTGGCGCTGGCCGCCTTGGGGCTGGAGCCGTCGCAACTGATCTGGATCCGCAGCGGCGCCAAAAGTAGCGATGCGTTGTGGGCGGCGGAACAGGTGCTGCGCAGCGGCTGTTGCGGCGCGCTGCTGCTGTGGCAAAGCCACGCGCGCGGCGAAACGCTGCGGCGCTTGCATCTGGCGGCGCAAAGCGGCGAGACCTTGTTCTGCATGCTGCGGCCGTTGGCCGCCGCGCAGGATTCGTCGCCGGCGCCGCTGCGGTTGTCGCTGAAACCGGCGGCGGGCGGCATCGACATCGGCTTCGTCAAGCGGCGCGGACCGCAGCGCGACGCGCCATTATTTTTACCCATGTCTCCTTCACTCCTTCAACGCCATGCGCCTCTGGATAGCGATACACCTGCCGCGGCTCCCGCTCGAAGTATTCTGCCCGCGCTGGTCGGATGACCACTGCACGGTGGTGCTGGAGCAGGAGCGGGTGGCGGCGATGTCGGCGTTGGCGTGGGACGCCGGCGTGCGGCTGGACATGCGGCGCGGCGGCGCCTTGATGCTGGCGCCGCAAGCGCAGTTCCAGCAGCGCGCGCCGCAGCTGGAAGCGGAGGCGCTGCACGCGGTGGCGATGGCGCTGCTGCAATTTACGCCGCAGCTGGCGCAGGCGGAGGAGGCCACGCTGCTGCTCGATATCGGCGCGAGTTTGCGCTTGTTCGGCGGCATCCGCGCGCTGTGCCGGCTGGTGGGTGAAAGCATGCGCGCGCTTGGATTTACAGCCGTGCTCAGTTGCGCGCCGAGCGCGCGCGGCGCTTGGCTGCTGGCCCGCGGCAACGCAGGACGGGCCTTGACGATGGAGGCGGTGGTGCGGCGCATGGACCGCTTGCCCTGCAGCCTGCTGCCCCCGGCTCGGCCCTACCTGAGCTGGTTGGAGGGCATCGGGTGCATGACGCTGGGTGAGATGCGCCGCCTGCCGCGTCCTGGATTGCAGCGCCGCTGCGGCCGGGCTGTGCTGGACATGCTGGACGACGCGCACGGCGAGCGTCCGGAGTTGCATCAATGGCTGGAGGCGCCGGCCAGCTTCCGCGCCAAGCTGGAGCTGTTCGACCGCGTCGAGAACGCGGAGGCGCTGTTGTTCGGCGCGCATCGGCTGCTGTTGCAATTGACGGGCTGGCTGAGCGCGCGCCAGCTCGCGGTCGAGCGCATTCATTTGTTGATGGAGCACGAGCGCGGCAAGGTGGCGCGGCCGCCGACCTTGATCGAGATCGTGCTGGCCGAGCCGACCTGGCGCGACGCGCATCTGGTGCGGCTGCTGAAGGAGCGGCTGGCCAAGCAGGTGCTGGACGCGCCGGTGATCGGCCTGTGCCTGGAGGCGCCGCAGGTGCGGCCGATGGCGGTGCCGAGCGACTCGCTGTTTCCCGAGCCGGGCGGCAGCAAGGAGGACTGGCAGCGGCTGCTGGAATTGCTGACGGCGCGGCTGGGGCCGGACAACGTGCTGCAGGCGGCGCCGCGCGCCGACTACCGGCCGGAGCACGCCAACGCCTGGGTCGGCGTGCAGGAGAAAATCCGCCCGGCCGACGCGCGCGCGCAACTGCCGCCGGACATGCCGAGCCTGCCGCGTCCGACGTGGTTGCTGGCCAAGCCGATCGCCTTGCTGATGCGCGACCACCGTCCGTACTACGGCTCGCCGCTGCGCATCATGTCGACCGGCGAGCGCATCGAAGCGGGCTGGTGGGGCCAGATGCAAACCCGCGATTACTTCATCGCCGAAGGCGCGGACCGCGCCCACTACTGGCTCTACCGCGAACGCAACCCCAACGACGCCGAACCGTCGCCCCGATGGTATCTGCAAGGGTTATTCGGCTAACAGATCGGCCTATAATAAGCTGTCCACTATCCATAAAGGGAGTGATGTCATGACTAAGCGTGCGGCAACAAAGATGGTAGAAACGTCCGACACAGAAAAAGATCTGCGCACTGAGAAGACACTGGAACGCGCTATCAGTGTTCTTGGAGAGGAAAAATGGGCCAAGTTGTGGCTCGCCTCCGAAAATCGCGCACTGGGTGGTGTGACTCCGCTCTCATTACTGGATACCGAGGCGGGTTATGAAAGTGTGCTCAATACGTTGGCGCAGATTGAGTATGGAGTGATTTCATAGGTGCGCCGCCCAGACAAGTTCTTGTGGCGCATCGCCAGGGACACGGATAAATATAGCGCTGATGATTTAACCGGCAATGGTGCAAGGATCACCCGAGGGCGCTGGAACAGTCAGGGTCACGCCGTCCTGTATGCCTCCGATTCGATCGCGCTGTCAACATTGGAAACTTTAGTTGGCCTCGGGCCGAACATCGCCATCCGTAACACTTTTCTGGTTCGTATCACCGTACCACGGAATATTTGGGCTATGCGTGATACGCGCCATGCGGACTCGCTGCCAGTCGCCTGGGTGGCGGAACCGCCCGGAACAGCCTCCACGGGGATCCGCGATGCCTGGCTGTTGACGGGGACGGCACCGCTGTTGTTGGTGCCGTCAGTGATTGTTCCCGAAGAGTATAACGTCTTGATCAATCCCGCCCATCCTGCGGTGGCCGCCATCACCGCAAAGGTTGTTCGACAATTTATCTACGATCCGCGTTTAAAATAGCAGCTACGCTTTCAACCGGGACATGCGATGCAATCACAACGACAGGAATTCACCGGCGCCGATGGCAACAAGCTGGCGGCGCGGCTCGATGCGCCGGATGGCGAGGCCAAGGCGTATGCCTTGTTCGCTCACTGCTTCACGTGCGGCAAGGACGTGTTCGCCGCCAGCCGCATCGCGCAGGCGCTGACCGAACACGGCATCGCCGTGCTGCGCTTCGACTTCACCGGCCTCGGCGCGAGCGAGGGGGAGTTCGCCAATACCAATTTCTCGTCCAACGTGGAAGATCTGGTGGCGGCGGCCGATTTCCTGCGCGATACCTATCAGGCGCCGCGCCTGCTGATCGGCCATAGCCTGGGCGGCGCGGCGGTGCTGGCGGCGGCGTCGGAGATGCCGGAGATTAAAGCGGTGGTGACGGTGGCCGCGCCCAGCGATCCTTCGCATGTCACCCATCTGTTCAGCGCGCACTTGGACGAGATCGCGCGCGAGGGCGAGGCGAACGTGCAGTTGGCGGGCAGGCCCTTCCGCATCAAGCAACAGTTTGTCGAGGATGCGGGCGAGCATAATTTGAAGGTGAAGATCGCGGCCCTGAAACGGGCCTTGATGGTGATGCACGCGCCGGGCGATGATACCGTGGGCATCAGCAACGCGATGGAGATTTTCACGGCCGCCAAGCATCCGAAGAGTTTCGTGTCGCTCGACAGCGCCGATCATTTGCTGACCAAGCGCGCGGACGCCGTCTACGTGGCGAACCTGATAGCGGTCTGGGCGGACCGCTACATTTCCTGACGCCGGCGATTACTCGTCGTCGAATTCTTCGGCCAGGTCTTTCCAGCCCTTGCCGGCGGCGAAGGTGTTGAATTCATCCGGCGATTCCAGCACCAGCAGTTTGCTTTCCTGCAGCACCGAGTCGCCGGCCGTCAGCGCCGGGCCTTTGTAGCCGACGGTGCGCAGTTGCGCGACCACGGCGTCGATCAGCGATTTGTCCTTGTGCAGGCCGCTGATCGAGCTGGAAAAGTCCACATACACGTCGATCGCGCCGTAACCTTCGTCGAAGATACGGATCGCCTTGGCGTCGTGGGCCCGGCCGGAGCCGTCGGTGGCCTTGAAAGGGCCGCTGAGTTGGATGTCGGTGTCTTTGTTCATAGGCAAAGCATACACCAAAATACTTCAGCCGACCTTCGGTAACGCCATGCCGCGCTGCACCGCCGGACGCGCCGCGATCAGCTTCATCCAGCGCTGGATGTTGTGCCTGGCGGCGATTTGCCCGCCCAGCGCCACCTGCATTTTTTCGACGGCGGCGGCCAGCCACGGATAGGCGGCGATGTCGGCGATGCTGTATTCCTCGCCGGCCAGATAGGTGTGGTGCGCCAGTTGCCGGTCCATCACGTCCAGCAGGCGTTCGGCCTCGTCAAGGAAGCGCTTGCTCGCCAGCGCCGATTTTTCCTTGGCGCGCAGCTCGAAGAAGCCGACCTGGCCGAACATCGGGCCGAGGCCGCCGATCTGCCAGTGCAGCCATTCCAGCACCTTGTAGCGCGCGGGGCCCGAGGCGGGCAGCAGCTTGCCGGTTTTCTCGGCCAGGTAGGTGAGGATGGCGCCGCTCTCGAACACCGTGACGGTTTCACCGCCGGCGTCGGTGTCGACGATGGCGGGGATTTTATTGTTCGGGGAAATCGCCAGGAAGGCCGGCTTGAATTGCTCGTCCGCGCCGATGTTGACGGTCTCTATCGTGTACGGGATGCCCAGCTCTTCGAGCATGATGGGAATTTTACGGCCGTTCGGCGTGGTCCAGGTGTGCAGCGTGATCATGGTGTTTCCCTTGAGTGGCGTGTGCGACACGATAATCGATCCGAAAACCACGCCGCGCCCGTTATGCCGGGCGCGGCGCGGCTTTTACTTCAGCGGCTGCAGAATCTCCGCGAGGCGGTCCGGCGTGCCGGCGATGCGTTCCAGGCGCGGATACTTCAAGCCGTCGTGGTAGTCCAGCGCGTAGGTCTGGTACAGATTGCCTTTCTTGACCAGCAGGTTGATCGGCTCCTTGCCGGTCTTGGCGGCGGTCACCGCCGCGCGCAGCAGTTCCGGCTTGTAGGCGCGGCCGTTGACGGCCAGCAGCGTGCTGCCGCCCGACAGGCCGGCCTTGAAGCCGACGCCTTCCCATTGGAACGCTTCCAGCTTGCCTTCGGCGCCGACCGAGAAGCCCAGCGAATACTGGAAGTTGGCCGACTTGCTCAGGTCTTCCTGCGCCTTGAGGAAGTCGGTCTGCTTTTCCGCGTAGACCAGTTTCCAGCCGGCGCGCGCCAGGCCGTCCAGCGGCGCGCCCGGACCGTGGCCGTCGAGGCGGGCACGCAGGAAGCTGGTCCAGTCGTAAGGCTGGACCGCGTTGAGCGCTTTGACCACGTCCTCGAAGCTGTAGTGCTTGGCGACGTTGACGCCGTCGTCGACGCCGAAGAAGCTCCGTGCGAAGTCGTTCAGCGAGCGCTTGTCGCCGGACAGTTCGCGGATCTTGGTATCGGCGTCCAGCCAGATCAACTGGCCTTCCTGGTAATAGTCCTCGCCGCGCTGCCAGTTGTTCCACACCTGCGGACGGCGCGCGTTGACGATCGGGTCGTAGGTGGTGTCCTGCACCGCGCGCCATTCGCGGCCCTTGACGTTGTCGAGGCGGGCGGCCGAGGCGGCCAGCAGGTCGCGCGTATTCTCCGGCTTGATCATGCCGGAGCGGGCGGCCAGCACCGCACCCCAGTACTGGGTCTGGCCCTCGTAGACCCACAGCAGCGAATTGTCCATCGGGGTGTTGAAGTTCGGAACGTCCTGGCCACCGGGACGACGGAACTTGCCGTTCCACGAGTGCGCGAACTCGTGCGGCAGCAGTTCGCGCCGCGCCTCGTACTTGTTCCATTCGGCGAAGTAGCCGAGCTTGACGCCGTTCTCGCTCGACTGGTGGTGCTCGCGGCCGATGCCGCCGAAGTCGTCGCTGATGGCCAGCAGGAAGTCGTAGTGCTTGTAGTGCTTGGAATTGAACAGCTTGTAGGACTGCTGGATCAGCTCGCGGTGCGGCGCGATCTGCTCGGGCGTCGCGTCGAGCTGCTCGGCGCTGTCGGCCACCAGGTTCAGGTGCACCGGCGTCTTGGCGCCCGGATCGAGGTCGATGCGGCGGAAGTAGCGGCCGGCGAACAGCGGCGAGTCCAGCAGCGTTTCCAGGTCCAGCGGCTTGAAGGCGATCTCGTCACCCTTGCGCTCGGATACTTCCAGCGCGCTGCCGAACTGCCAGC
>Ga0247815_10001134_pt1 | contig 20601 bp, 16 predicted proteins | sample UWRJL194509B1_FD_181014 | JGI IMG/M metagenome (GOLD analysis project Ga0247815, IMG submission 181014) | Plant litter microbial communities from Arlington Agricultural Research Station in Wisconsin, United States - UWRJ-L194-509B-1 | ecosystem: Environmental > Terrestrial > Plant litter >...
ATTCGCTCCGCAAAACAGCTGGTCAGGTATATCTTTAAAGGATCTGGTGTAGAAAGTTATGAACCACATTTTACTTACCAGGGTTTCAGGTATGTGAAAGTAACAGGAAATGTAGCCAACCTTAGTCCTGCAGCTTTTAAAGCTATTGCTGTTTATGCTGATATGGCGACGACAGGTAAGTTCAGTACTTCAAATACTTTGCTGAACCAGCTACAGCATAATATTGAATGGGGACAAAAGGGTAATTTTATGGATGTGCCGACGGATTGTCCGCAGCGTGATGAACGTTTGGGCTGGACAGGAGATGCACAGGTGTTTTTCAGAACGGCAGCATTTAACATGGATGTGGCGGGATTTTTTACCAAGTGGATGAAAGATGTAGCTTCAGATCAGTTACCGAATGGAAGTGTGCCTTTTGTAGTGCCTAACATATTGAATGAAGGTTCTACGGGATCTGCTGGCTGGGGAGACGTAGCAACGATTATCCCATGGAATATGTACGTTGCTTATGGTGATCAGCAAATACTGGCAAACCAGTATCCCAGTATGCGGGCCTGGGTAGAATTCATGACGTCGAAAAGTACAAATGATCTTTGGAATACGGGCTTTCACTTTGGCGACTGGCTGTTTTATCGTCCGGATGATGACAATGACGGTCGCTCAGCCATCACAGATAAATACCTGATTGCTCAGGCCTTTTATGCACATTCTACACAGTTGCTGATCAATGCGGCAAAAGTGTTGGGCAATAAGGGGGATGAAGATAAATATACTGCACTGCTGGAGCGGATTAAAAAGGCTTTTCTAAAAGAATATTTAACACCTAACGGCAGACTGGTTTCCGGTTCGCAGACAGCTTATGTGCTGGCACTGAATTTTGAGCTGTTACCGGAAAACCTGAGACAACAGGCAGTAGATTTCCTGGTTACAAATATTAAAAGTTATGGCAATCACCTCACCACCGGTTTCCTTGGAACTCCCTATTTATGTCATGTACTTACCCGTTTTGGTCGTACGGACGTAGCTTACGAACTATTGCTGCAGGAAACCTATCCTTCATGGTTATACCCTGTTAAAATGGGCGCAACCACTATCTGGGAACGCTGGGATGGGATCAAGCCTGATGGCAGTTTTCAAACCACGGGCATGAACTCGTTTAACCATTATGCCTACGGTGCAATCGGCGACTGGATGTATAGGGTGATGGCAGGGCTGGATACGGATGAGTCGGGACCAGGCTATAAGAAAATAACCATCTCCCCAAAACCGGGGGGCAATATCACACATGCGGCAGCAGAACTGGAAACATTATATGGGCTGGCAGTAAGCGACTGGAAAATAGAGAACGGCAATTTTAAATTAAAAGTAGTTATTCCTCCCAATACCACAGCGCTGATCAGGCTGCCTGGTGCCGCAAAAGCGTCTGTAACAGAAAATGGGCTTGTATTGAAAGAAGTTAAAGGATTTAGCAAGGTGGCAGATCAGGGTAACGATGTTGAAATAAATGCTGGTTCCGGTACCTATCAGTTTGAATACGCAGTAAAATTGTAGATATTACGCAGGCTAATGGAATCGGATCGGCTGAAATATTCAGCTGATCCGATTCCATTATAAAACCAAATAAAATTAATGAGCAGGTTAAAGAATAGCATATATTTTTTACTCATCGGCTGTATACTGGCGGCATTTTTAATCCCTCCGGATAATATTTCCCGCAAAGGTGGGCTGAAAGACCTGCTGGCTACTATAAAATATTAGCCTTAACCCATGATCAAGATGAAATATCCCCTTTTGTTAGCCTGTTTTTTATCCTTGGCGATCACCGTGTCTGCCCAGAAAGATCCACGCGTTCGTGAATATCTTTCTCCCCGACGCATCCTGTGGCAGTCGGACACCACCGGCAGGTACATCCTGGATGCACAGCAATTACTCAAAGCAGGAAACGGGCAGGCAGAGCTGGTCAATAAAGATCTGGTCACCTTAAAAAGTGATAATAATACCAAACCAGGTATTTTGCTGGATTATGGCAAAGAACTCCACGGAGGTTTGCAACTCGTTACCGGATTGATGAATAAACAGGGCCCCGTGAAGGTGCGCATTCGTTTCGGGGAATCTGCGGGTGAGGCTATGGCGGAAATAGATACTTTAAGCGGGGCTACGAACGACCATGCCATTCGTGATTTTACTGTTGAGCTGCCCTGGCTGGGGGGGCTGGAATTGGGGAACACAGGATTTCGTTTTGTGCGGATAGATCTGGCCGATACCAATACAGAACTGCTGTTAAAAGAAGTAAGAGCAATTGCTACTTACCGGGATGTACCGTATCTGGGTTCCTTTCACAGTAGTGATAAAAGACTCAATGAAATCTGGGCTACCGGTGCCTATACTGTTCATTTAAATATGCAGCAATATTTGTGGGACGGAATTAAAAGAGACAGGTTAGTATGGGTAGGGGATATGCATCCTGAAGTAATGACCATAAATACTGTTTTTGGTTATAACGAGGTGGTACCTAAAAGTCTTGATCTGATCAAAAAGGTAACGCCAGTACCAGAATGGATGAATGGGATCAGTTCCTATTCGATGTGGTGGATCCGGATTCAGCGCGACTGGTATCAATACCAGGGAAATCTGAATTACCTGAAAGCGCAGCGTACTTATCTGCTTAGCCTGCTGAATCACCTGATGACGAAAGTGAAAGGCAATGAGGAAGACCTGGATGGCATGCGCTTTATGGACTGGCCATCTTATGCCAATAAACCCGCCGTGCATGCCGGTCTGCAGGCCATGATGGTGCTTACCTTAAAAGACGGTGCTGAACTCTGCCATATCCTCGGCGAAGAAGCCACAGCACTTAAATGTGAGTCGACCCTAAATTTGTTAAAGAATAGCGTTCCTGACGCAGCAAACAGTAAGCAGGCAGCCGCATTGTTGGCTCTCGCAGGATTAATGCCAGTTGAAAAGGCGAACAAAGAATTTATTTCAGTAGGCGGCACAAAAGATTTCTCTACTTTTTACGGCTACTACATGCTGCAGGCAAAGGCTAAAGCAGGAGATTACCAGGGAGCGATAGACAATATCAGGGAATATTGGGGCGGGATGCTGGACATGGGGGCTACTACCTTCTGGGAGGATTTTGAGCTGTCCTGGACGAAAAATGCGGGACGCATTGATGAGCTGGTACCTGCCGGTAAAGTAGATATCCATGCAGCCTATGGTGCCTACAGCTATAAAAAACTAAGGCATAGCCTTGCTCATGGCTGGGCATCCGGACCTACCTCATGGCTTACAGAACATGTTCTGGGGGTGCAGGTTATTGCGCCCGGCTGTAAAGTGATCCGGGTAAGGCCGCATTTGGGCGACCTGAGTTTTGTTGAGGGTACATTTCCAACGCCCTATGGCCTCGTAAAAATAAAACATACTCAACTGGCTAAGGGCAAAGTGAATACGGTAATTGATGCGCCTGAAATGGTGAAGGTGATCAGGTAATTTCCTAATTTATGCTAAAAGGTTTTAAAAAGATATCATTATGATCAAGACAAGTGATTTTTTCAAATTCATTCATGTGGATGAATATTCTGCTACGCCCAAGTATTTACAGCTCAGTGATTCTATCATTGAAGCTGTGGAGGAGGGGATATTGAATAGAAATGATATCCTGCCTTCTATCAATGAATTGAGCAGTGTACTCGAAATATCCAGGGACACCGCAGAAAAAGGCTATAAATATTTGAAAAAAAAAGGCGTTATTTTGTCGGTACCCGGCAAGGGGTTTTATATTGACAATACAGAGTTCAAGAAGAAAATCAAGATCTTTTTATTGTTTAATAAGCTGTCTGTACACAAAAAGATTATTTACGATTCTTTCGTCGCCGCATTGGGGGAAGATGCGCTGATCGACTTTTACATTTATAATAACGACTTCGCCATCTTCAAAAAGCTGATCATGAACAAGCGGACTGAATATTCTCATTATGTGATTATTCCGCATTTTGTGGAAGGCGGTGAAGATGCCTACAAAATTATCAATACGATTCCGTCCGATAAGTTAATCCTGCTGGATAAAAAGGTTCCCGGAGTAACGGGTCACTATTCAGCGGTATACGAAAATTTTGAAAAGGATATCTACATGGCGCTTATACAAGCAAAGGAGCAATTGGAGAAATACCATACCCTGAAGCTCATCTTCCCAAAAAAGAGTTATTTTCCAAATGAAATTATCGATGGGTTCAGAAGATTTTGTCAGCAATATGCCTTTAATCATGTGATTGTGAACGACGTGTACAATGAGCCTATAGAATCTGGTGAAGCATATATTAACCTCATGGAAGATGACCTTGTGGTGCTGATTGAGCGGATCATGGCGATGGAGTTAACCATGGGTAAAGACGTAGGGGTAATTTCTTACAATGAAACCCCGCTTAAAAGATTTCTATTGAATGGCATTACCACCATATCCACCGATTTTAAGATGATGGGAACTATTGCTGCCGAGATCATCAAGAGCCAGAACCATCAGGATCAGGAGGCACCATTTTATCTTACACTACGGCCATCTTTATAAAGATTTCCTTATCACCTTAAAAGGAACAGTGATGCTTAAATCAACAATCTGCCAGTCGTGAGGCTGATTTCACGCTGTCTGAAAGCACTGGGTGTGATTCCTGTTTTATCTTTAAATAATTTGGAAAAATAGAAGCTGGATTCAAATTTCAGCGTATAAGCAATCTCTTTCACAGAAAGACTGGGGTCAGACAGCAGCGATTTTGCTTTTTCTATTTTGAGCTGGATAAAGAACTGTCCGGGGGAGAGACCTGTATAGCTTTTAAATACTTTTCTGAACCAGGAATACCCTACCTGCAGTTCCTCAGCAGCCTGTTCAGGGGAATAGCTTTTATCAATATTGGAGCGGAATAGAATCCTGGCTTTGTTGACAATGAGTTCCCTGTCATCATGTATATTGGAATTTTCTTTTAATAAGGCACGCAGACTGCCCATCAAATGGAGAACTGCGCCAGAAATTTCTGGCTGGTAACCGGTAATCTCCGTTTTGGTCTTTTCGATGATAGACTCAAACATGCCGAAGATCTGTTCATTAAAACCGATATAGAAACAGGGCTGTGCCGGACTAAAAAAGCTATTGCGTACAAGGTTATTCATTATTTCCCCTTTAAAACCTATCCAGTATTCATCCCATCCCGTTTCTTCTGAAGGTTTATAGCGATGTCTTTCTCCCGGGAAAAGCACAATAATTGAACCTTCTTCGATTTTCCTGTAACTGCAGTTATCCGATTCAAAATACCCGGATCCCCTTGTGATGTAAAGGAGTTGGTACTCGTCCAAAATGCGGCCATTGTTCCAGTTGAAATAATGATGTGAAGGGTGAGTATTTACCGGATATACTGCTTCCGGACCTGTACGAATGGTTCCTGCATTGAGTACATATAAGCCCCAGTTCTTATCTTCAGCACTGACAGGCAGGTATTTATAATAATCGGTCATAGGGCTATATATGGTTTGCTTACAGGAGGGAATAAAAATACTAAGAAATAATGAATTTGAAATCTCTTGAAGAATTGCAGGCTAATGGCCAGGGACAGTAAATTAACGCAGATGCTTCAGGTAATTAAATCGCTATTTTTGTTGTCTTTATTAATTAAAATAGAAATTATTTTTTATTAAAAATTAAATAAGGTAATTTTGAAATACTAATTCAGGATTTATGGAAGTCGTTAACAAAAGGTTATTTGAAATTGAAAAAACGAGTTTTGCACTGTTAAATCTTTTCCAGGAAATGAGCATTTCCATGGAAGCAGGCTTCGACAGAATGGCGGGGAGAATCAATAAGTTAGAGTTACAGCTCACAAATATGGAATCCAGGATCGATCAGCTTGAAATAAGAACGGGTCGGTTAGAAACAAAGATTGATGAGGTAGCGAATGGTCTAACGGAAATTACCATGATGATTAATCAAGGAATGATCTCAGTCTCTGCCGGAAAACGCAAATAACAATGCCAAAAAGTATAGCTTAAATATCAAATCATATAGGTGGCTTATTTTCTTTAGTGATAATTTGGCTATACCAAATATATTCCACCTTATGATTGATCAAAGAAAATTCAATAGTATCTCTACACCCCTTCCTGCGGGTTCGCATCAGCGTGTTATGAAATTCCGGAGCAGGACAGTAAATAACAGTTAACCCATTTCAAAGCATTATTATCGCTTAATTATTCTAACCAAATACATAAACACGTATGCAAATCATTTTTGGAGTTATATTCCATTTCATTGGCGGTTTCGCCTCCGGGAGTTTTTACATTCCTTATAAAAAAGTTAAGGGCTGGGCCTGGGAAAGTTACTGGATTGTTGGCGGTATTTTTTCCTGGCTGATTGTACCACCATTAGCGGCATATCTTACTATTCCTGACTTTTCTGCAATTATCAAACATACTGATGGTGCAGTGATCGGCCTGACTTACTTCTTTGGTATTTTATGGGGCATAGGGGGACTCACCTATGGTCTGGGTGTACGTTATTTGGGTGTCTCACTGGGTAGTTCGATCATTCTGGGCTTAAGTTCTGTATTCGGTGCTCTGCTGCCTTCAATCTACTATGATATTTATCCAAAATCAGGAAAAGATACTTTTACTGATATTATTGGCAGCTCCTGGGGGCAATTGGTCATCGTTGGCCTGCTGGTTTGTGTAGTCGGCATTTTCATCTGCGGGAAAGCGGGAATGATGAAAGAGAAAGACCTGAATGCACAAGAGGAAAAAAAAGAAAGTACCGAGTTTAAGATCGGACTGGGACTTACTGTTGCGATTATCTCTGGTATCCTGAGTGCCTGTTTTGCTTTTGGGATTGATGCAGGTAAGGATATGGCGCATGAAGCTAATAATTTGTGGAAAACGCTTCATCCGGGACAGGGAGAGTTTCTCTACCAGAATAATGTCACTTATGTGGTGATCCTCTGGGGCGGGCTTACGACCAATTTTCTCTGGTGTATGCTGCTGAATGCGCGTAATAAAACATTCAAAGATTATACAAACAAAAAGACACCATTATTGGCCAACTACATTTTTGCTGCGCTGGCAGGAACTACCTGGTTTCTGCAGTTCTTCTTTTATGGTATGGGCGAAAGTAAACTGGGCAATGGTGCCAGTTCATGGATCCTGCATATGGCCTTTATAATCCTCGTGGCCAATGTATGGGGATTAGTGCTGAAAGAATGGACAGCCGTAAGCAAAAAAACATTCCGTACAGTGCTTGCAGGGATCGGTTTCATTATCGCATCTATCCTGATTGTAGGGTATGGGAATTCAATTAAATAGTCACAAAAAATATTAAATCATATGTTCGAAAGAGACCGTTTTAAGCACGTAAGTTATTTATGGGACGAAGCCGAAGCCGCTAAACTGGCAGGAGATGAGGTGGCCTTATTACTTTACCGCTCCAATTTACTGGGTGCAGATTTACGCCTGACCAATTATGGCGGAGGAAATACTTCCTGTAAGGCAGAGGCAATAGATCCGCTGACAGGTGAAACAGCAGAAGTAATGTGGATCAAAGGTTCCGGGGGCGATATAGGTACATTAAAGCGTAATGGACTGGCTGCACTATATGTAGAGCGGTTAAGAAGCTTGAAAAAGATTTACAGGGGACTGGATCAGGAGGATGAAATGGTAGAGCTTTTCAACCACTGTATTTATGACCTTAATTCTAAAGCACCTTCTATTGATACGCCACTGCATGGCTTCCTGCCATTTAAACATATTGATCACTTACACCCTGATGCTGCCATCGCCATTGCTGCGGCAAAGGACGGCAAACAGATTACGCAGGAACTTTTCAACGGTACTATTGGCTGGGTAGACTGGCAAAAACCAGGTTTTGATCTGGGACTGCAGTTAAAGGCCTGTCTGGATGAAAACCCGGGAATCCGGGGGATCATGCTGGGTTCTCATGGTTTATTTACCTGGGGAGATACGGCTTATGAAAGTTATATCAATACCTTGGAAGTCATAGAGATCTGCGCGACTTACCTGGAAGAGAACTATGGTAAAAAAGGACCAGTATTTGGCGGTCAGCAACTCACTTCGCCGGAGCAGTCTGTAAGAACAGCACAAGCCGCATTGCTGGCACCGGTATTACGTGGTTTTTGCTCTAGTGAACGCCATATGGTAGGGCATTTCACGGATGATGCGAGAGTGCTTGAATTTATCAATTCCAAAGATCTGGATCGGCTCGCTCCTATGGGTACCAGCTGTCCTGACCACTTTTTGCGTACCAAAATCAGTCCGCTGGTACTGGAACTTGATCCTTTAGCAGATCTGACTGATCCTGCGGTGATCAAAGAAAAACTGGCACCTGCTTTTGTGGCTTACCGGAAAATGTATGCTGATTATTATGCTACCTGTAAACATGAAAACAGTCCTGCAATCCGTGATGCTAACCCTGTAATCATACTTTATCCGGGTATCGGACTTTTTTCTTTCTCCAAAGACAAACAGACTACCCGTGTGGCAGCAGAATTTTATATCAACGCCATCAATGTAATGAAAGGGGCTGAAGCCATTTCGGAATATACTTCATTGCCACGTCAGGAAGCTTTTAACATAGAATACTGGTTGCTGGAGGAAGCTAAACTGCAGAGAATGCCTAAACCAAAGGCGCTTTCTGGCAAGATAGCTCTGGTTACTGGCAGTGCCGGGGGAATTGGTAAAGCTATCGCAAAGAAATTTGTAGAAGAAGGTGCGGTGGTAATTATTAATGATAACGATGGTGGCAGATTAGAGCAGGCAGATCAGGAGTTTAAAGGTTTATATGGAAAAGACGCTTATACTACAGCAGTGCTGGATGTCACCAAGGGTGATGATATTCAGCAGGCTTTTAACATTGCTGCCCTTGCTTTTGGCGGGATTGATATTGTAGTCAACTGTGCGGGTTTGTCCATTTCCAAACCTATCGAAGAGCATACCGATAAAGACTGGGATCTGTTATATGATGTGCTGGTCAAGGGACAGTTTAAAGTTACACAGGCGGCGGTAGCAGTGATGCGCAAGCAGGCAATTGGTGGTGATATTTTAAATATCGTGAGCAAAAACGCTTTGGTATCGGGACCGAATAATGCTGGTTACGGCTCTGCAAAAGCTGCGCAGTTACACCTGAGCAGATTGAATGCAGCAGAACTGGGCGGAGACAAAATTCGTGTAAACGTGGTAAATCCGGATGCTGTGATTTCAGACAGCAAGATCTGGGAGGGCGACTGGGCAGCTGGGCGTGCGAAGGCTTATGGGGTGAAGGTAGAAGAACTGCCGGCCTTCTATGCCAAACGTACTTTGCTGGACAAGATTATCCTCCCCGAAGATATCGCAAATGCCTGCCTGGTATTTGTTGGCGGACTCTTAAATAAATCAACTGGTAATGTATTGAATGTGGATGGTGGTGTAGCCATGGCATTCGTAAGATAAATTAAAGCACATGGAAATAGAGAAATATCAGATAGATGCCCATAACCAGCAGCTGGAAGCTGAGCATCGACGCAGATTCGAATTTGCAGCAGCAGAGCATGCGCAGATCGAAGAAGTGATCAGTAAATTGATAAAATTTCAAATTGCTATCCCCAGCTGGGCTTTAGGTACAGGCGGGACACGTTTCGGCCGTTTTTCCGGTGGAGGGGAACCCCGTAGCCTGGAAGAGAAAATTCAGGATATCGGATTACTGCATCAGCTGAACCAGTCCAGCGGTGCCGTATCACTCCACATCCCATGGGATATCCCACAGGATTACGATGCGATTAAAAAGCTGGCCGGGCACCATCACCTCCGTTTTGATGCGATGAACTCCAATACCTTTCAGGATCAGGCAGGACAGGCACATAGTTATAAATTCGGCTCTTTACAGCATGTAGATAAAGCCGTGCGCAAGCAGGCAATCGAACACAATATTGAAGTAATTCGTCAGGGTGTTGCCCTGGGATCTGATGCGCTGACGGTTTGGCTGGCGGATGGTTCTTGTTTTCCCGGACAACTGAACTTTAGAAAAGCATTCCAGAATACACTGGAAAGCCTGGAAGAGATTTATGCTGCATTACCGGAACAATGGAAGGTATTTGTGGAATACAAAGCTTTTGAACCTAACTTTTACTCTACTACGGTGGGCGACTGGGGCCAGTCGCTATTGTATGCAAACAAACTGGGACCGAAAGCCTATACGCTGGTCGATCTTGGGCATCACTTACCGAATGCCAACATTGAGCAGATTGTTTCCCTGTTGCTGATGGAAGGTAAACTGGGCGGTTTTCATTTCAACGATTCCAAATATGGCGATGATGATTTAACTGCCGGAAGTATGAAACCTTACCAGCTGTTCCTTATTTTTAATGAACTGGTTGAAGGAATGGATGCTAAAGGAATAGACCATGCCAGCGGATTAGGCTGGATGATTGACGCTTCCCATAATGTAAAAGATCCTTTGGAAGATCTGCTGCAGTCGGTCGAGGCTATTATGCTTTCCTATACCCAGGCTTTACTGGTAGACCGTGCTGCATTGGCCATCGCACAGCAGGAAAATGATGTGGCCCGCTGTCAGGAAATTCTGCAGCATGCCTTCCGGACAGATGTTCGGGCGATTGTGCAGGAAGCAAGGCTGAGAAGCGGTGGTGCTGGAAAACCTGTCGCCTTATACCGTGAGCTGAAAGTAAGGGAAAACCTGATTGCAGACAGGGGAATGAAAACCGTAGCCACAGGATTATAATGAGTGCGCTGCCGGTTATAGTAGTTTTCGATGTCGGGAAGACCAACAAAAAGATCTTCCTCTTTGACGAGAACTATAAAATAGTTTTTGAGCGTTCTGCCCGTTTCATAGAAACCTACGATGAGGATGGTGATCCCTGTGAGAACCTGGAAAGTTTGCGGCTCTCGATTTTTGATTCTTTGCGCGAAGTACTGAAGCGCAAGGAATTTGAGATCAAAGCCATTAATTTTTCAACCTATGGTGCCAGCTTCGTCTATATCGATGCCTATGGGAAACCACTGGCACCCTTATATAATTATTTGAAAGCCTATCCTGAGGAGCTTAAAAAAGAATTCTATGCAACTTATGGCGGGGAGCAGGCCATCTCTGCCGCTACGGCATCACCTGTGCTGGGTAACCTGAATTCGGGCATGCAGCTGTACAGGATTAAAAAAGAGCGACCTGAACTGTACAAGCAAATTAAATATGCGCTGCACCTTCCTCAGTACCTCAGTTACCTGGTTTCCGGTGTGGAATATTCAGATCTGACCAGTATAGGCTGTCATACCCAGCTATGGGATTTTAGTGCTAATGACTACCATCAGTGGGTAAAAAAGGAAGGCCTGGATCTTAAGCTGGCACCTATTGTGGATGCCGACCAGGTATTTCCTTCAGAATTCCCCGGTAATCAGTATAAAGTAGGAGTTGGTCTGCATGACAGTTCTGCTGCGCTGATCCCTTATCTGATCAATTTTCATGACCCTTTCCTGTTAATCTCTACAGGAACCTGGTGTATCACTATGAATCCTTTCAACCACTCCCCGCTAACAGTAGATGAGCTGGAACAGGATTGTTTGAGTTATATGCAGTTCAAAGGCAAGCCTGTAAAGTCTTCCCGTATTTTTGCCGGTTATGAACACGATCAGCAGGTGAAACGTATTGCAGCCCATTTTAAACAAAGTGCGGGCAGGTACAAAACAATGAAATATGATGCCGGGATTATTGAGATATTGCTGAAGGGGATGGCAGAAAGAAAGGAACTCAATCCTCCGGCCAGTAAAGAATCGGCTTTCGCAGCGCGGGATCTGTCTTCTTTTCCCTCTGATAAAATCGCTTACCACCAGTTTATGCTCGATATCGCTGTTCAGCAACAGGCTTCTTCCCGACTGGTCATCAATGCCGAGGTAAAAAGGATTTTTGTAGATGGCGGTTTTAGTAAAAATGCGATCTACATGAACCTGCTGGCCTTGCTTTTTCCAGATATGGAAATTTTCGCCGCGTCAATGGCACAGGCCACAGCAATTGGTACTGCACTGGCCATTCACCGGTGCTGGAACAGGAAGCCAATGCCAAATGATATTATTGAATTAAAATATTACGCAACGAATAACGATATTGCGGGTAAAACCAAATAATTCTAATGAAAGTCGGATTGTTCATTCCATGTTACGTAGATCAATTTTATCCCAATGCGGGGATTGCCACTTATCAGCTGCTCGTTAAACTGGGGGTAGATGTAACTTATCCCAGTGGTCAGACCTGCTGCGGTCAGCCTATGGCGAATTCAGGCTTTGAACACCTGACCAAAGACTGTAACCAGTTATTTGTCGACAATTTTGCGGAGTTCGACTATATCGTTTCCCCTTCGGGAAGCTGTGTGCTGCATATCAAAGACCATTTGCATACAGACAAGGATGAGCAGAAAGCACTTGTGGTGCGGACTAAGGTTTACGAACTGGTAGAATTTCTGGTAGACATTTTAAAAGTAGAAAATCTGCAATCCAGCTTCCCGCATAAAGTAGGATTGCATCAAAGCTGCCATGGTCAGCGTGGTTTGTTCCTTACGCAGATGACTGAGCTCGTTGCCCCGTATTTTTCCAAGCCCCAGCAATTGTTATCACAAGTAAAAGGATTAGAGCTGATCGAACTGAGTCGCACGGACGAATGCTGCGGCTTTGGCGGAACCTTTTGCGTAGTGGAGGAAGCAGTTTCCTCCAAAATGGGTAAGGATCGTGTGAAAGATCATCTTGATCATGGCGCAGAATATATTACCGGTGCTGACATGTCCTGCTTAATGCATATGGAAGGGATTTTAAAAAGAGAGAACAGTAAAGTGAAGGTGCTGCATATTGCAGAGATATTAAATGCAGAATAACCCGAGATGACAGACGAAGCTATAAAAACACATCCCGAATTATCGGAGACTTTTAACCAGGATGAAGCAAGGGTAGACTGGCATGATGAAACCTTATGGTGGATCAGGCAGAAAAGAGATAAGTCGGCCCACAGTATTCCCGAATGGGAAATGCTCAGGGAGACTGCATCACAAATTAAAAATAATGTATTGTCTGATCTGGGGAAATACCTGGTCAGTTTTGAGGAGAAGGCCTTAGCCAACGGAATTATTGTACACTGGGCTGCAGATGCGGCGGAGCATAACCGTATTGTGCACGATATCCTCCAGAAAAACGGCATTGGCCAGATGGTTAAAAGTAAATCCATGCTGACCGAGGAATGCCACCTGAACGAATACCTGGAGCAACATGGTATTGATGTCATTGATTCTGACCTTGGGGAACGTATTGTGCAGCTGGCCAAAGAGCCGCCAAGCCATATTGTATTGCCCTGTATCCACAAAAAGAAAGAAGAAATCGGCGAGTTGTTTTATCGGCATCTGGGTGTGCCTGAAGGTACTTCAGATCCGCAGATACTGACAGAGGCCGCCAGACAACATCTCAGGGAAACCTTCCTGACCAGGAAAGCGGCACTGACAGGCGTAAACTTCGCCATTGCCGAGACTGGTGAATTTGTGGTTTGTACAAACGAAGGGAATGCCGATATGGGCGCGCATCTTGCAGATGTGCATATTGCCAGTATGGGCATGGAAAAGATCATTCCTGAGCGCAAACATCTGGGGGTATTCCTGAGGTTACTCACCAGGAGTGCAACCGGACAGCCGATTACTACCTATTCCAGTCATTTCAAAAAGCCCAGACCCGGGCAGGAAATGCACATTATTATTGTAGACAATGGTCGCACTATCCAGATGGGGCGTGCAGATTTCCGTGCCTCATTAAAATGTATCCGCTGCGGAGCTTGTATGAACACCTGTCCCGTATATAGAAGGAGTGGTGGTCATAGTTACCATAATGCCATATCAGGGCCTATCGGAGCTATTCTCGCGCCAAATCTGGATATGAAAAAGTATGCGGATCTGCCGTTTGCCTCTACGCTGTGCGGATCATGCTCTAACGTATGTCCGGTTAAAATAGATATTCATCAGCAGCTCTATAAATGGCGGCAGGTCATAGTTAAAGAAGGATACGCAGATACCTCGAAGAAGATTGGCATGCAGCTGATGACCTTTACCTTGTCTTCGCCGGTGATCTACAGAACCGCAGGTAAAGCGGGGCGCTGGTTTTTGAAACATGTGCCTTTTGCCGTAAATAATAAGTTTAATCCCTGGTATAAACACCGTGATATGCCAGAAGCCCCTGAAGAGTCGTTCGGCGAGTGGTATAAACGAAATGTGAAGCAGAAATAAAGATGAGCAGAGATAAAATACTGGCTGCTTTGCAGCAAAACCAACCGGAACTGAGTGCCTTACCTTCGATCCCGGTTTTTGAAAGAGATCAGGAACTGAGCCTGACGGAAAAATTTAAGGCCATGGCTGAAGGTATAGGGAGCAAAGTATACCTGGTCAGCTCTCTGCAAGAGGTTCAGGAGCAGATGAATGTTGACTTTGCAGATGAAAAGCGGATTGTATCGACTGTAGCGTCATTGGTTTCAGCAGAAATACCTGCTTTTGAACTGAATGCTGATCCGCATAGCTATGCTGATGTGGATGTCGCAATTTTCGAACCTTTGCTTGCCATTGCGGAAAATTCAGCCGTATGGATTACTGAAGACAGAATGGGGGTGAGGGCTTTGCCTTTTATTACCCAGCATATCGTAATGCTGGTTAACAGTCATATTCTTGTTCCTGATATGCATGCCGCTTATGAGCGGATCGGCAGGACAGATTATGGTTTTGGATCTTTTATCGCCGGCCCTTCCAAAACAGCTGACATAGAGCAATCGCTTGTTCTTGGTGCGCATGGCCCGAGAAGTATGACGGTATTCCTGATTAATGAAGTATAAATAATACCGGTAATTGAAGAATCTTCTAATAATAGCTACTATTTTATTGATATGGACTTTGCCTGCAAAGGCACAAGCTGTTAATTCTTATATTGCTCATCAGGTAAGCTTTAAAAGTGCAGATGGTCAAATTAATTACTCCGGGACGCTGACCTTACCTGGAGATGTGAATAATGTGCCCGCTGTTATCATCGTTTCTGATAGCGCAAAACAGGATCGGGACGGCAAAATGGCAGGCCACCCACTATTTGCACAAATAGCGGATTATCTGAGTAATAATGGAATTGCTGTATTGAGACTGGATGATCGTGGAGTCGGAAAAACTACAGGCGAACTTGAACTGGCTACTACACGCAATTTAGCTGATGACGCTTTAGCTGCAATTCAGTTTTTGAAGGGTGTAAATGGTATCAGTAAAAATAAGATCGGGTTAATGGGGCACGGGGAAGGCGGTGCCGTAATTGCTCTTGCAGCAGCAGGAAGTAAAGATGTCGCATTTCTGATCAGTCTCGCCGGTGTGGCGATGGCAGACGCCAACGGCGTTAAAACACTGGCAAAACTGCAGGTTCCAATATTAGCTTTACATGGAGATAAAGATCTTGAGGTGGCTGCTGAGCAGAACCTGGATAACTGGAAGAAATATACGGCCCTTGGTGGGAACAGGAAGGTGCGTACCGTCTTGCTTTCCGGATTAAACCATTTGTTTTTGCCTTGCAAGACCTGCACGATAGCGGAGTATCCATTTATAAGAGCAGATTTCTCTCTGCGCACGCTCAATGTGATCAATCTTTGGCTGCAAGCCAATATGGTTAAACGCTAATGATGCCCAGATATAATACCTGTGGCTGATACGTTTTGTCATTATATAGCTTAATCTTCTCAAGATTGGTATTTAAATCAATATTATCACGATATTGAAAAACTAATCATCATACAATGGACGACAGAAGATCATTTCTAAAAAAGACTGCTTTACTCAGTACAGCATTAATTACTTCCAACTCGTTGCTGTCTATGGCAGCTGAGCCTTACCTGAATAAAAAAGTCAGGGAGATCGGTTTACAGTTATACACCATCAGAGACGTTCTGAATCAGGATGTACGTTCTTCGATACAGAAGGTAGCTGGAATAGGTTATCAGCATGTAGAGACCTTTTATGGGTATCAGAAAAATGATGCAGCAGCTAAACTCTGGGGACTTACTGTTCCGGAACTGAGTAGCTTATTAAAAGATAATCAGTTGAAAACCTATAGCGGTCATTATCAGTTAAACGATTTTCTGACAATTGGAAACGGCGATGACAGCGCATTGAAATACCAGATTGATATTGCTGCAGCTCTTGGTCAGAAATACTTCATTGTACCCGTTCCACCCGTTATGCTTTTAGATAAACTGGGTAAAGCTGAATTCCAGTATATGGCTGCACAGTTAAATAAGGCTGGCGAATTATGTGCTAAAGCTGGTCTGACCGTAGGTTACCATAATCACTTCTGGGAATTCAGACAACTCGCAGATGGCGGTAAAGGTTATGATATCTTATTGAATGAAACAGATCCTGAACTTGTTACTTTTGAGCTTGATTTATTCTGGATCAAAAAATCGGGCATTAATCCGATAGATTATTTTGAAAAATATCCTAAACGTTTCTCTATGTGGCATGTGAAAGATATGGACAAGAACAATACGGCAGTAATTACTGGTGGCGCACTTGATAAGGCACCTTCAAAAGATGTGTTGACAGGAATTAGTTATGCTGAAGTGGGTACCGGAAATATTGACTTCAAAGACATTTTTAAAGGAGAGAAAAAATCCGGCCTGAAACATATTTTTGTGGAACAGGATGTGATTAAAATTGATCCTTTCACGAGTATCAAACAGAGTTTCGATTACGTAAAACAGAATCTTGTAAAATAAATAACAGCTGGTCCGGTTGGTTTTTTTAAGCCGGACCAGTTCTATTTTGGCTTTACCAGTTGTTCCCTGATCAATTCATTATTCTTTTGTATTTTTATCCCCATGCTGAATAGAATTATAATCGCGGCCCTTCTTCTTCTTTCCGGAGAACAATCCATTGCACAGACTTTTATTAAAAATGATGATACTCACCTGCATTATATGGGGCGTGTGCAGCAACTGGATACCGCTGCAGCTATGTTTTGGTCGGGCACCACAGTAAGCATTAATTTTAACGGAACAGGTGTAAAAGCAGTTTTGAATGATGAACGTGGAGATAACTTTTATAATATTATTGTTGACGGCAAGGTGATCCGAAAGTTCAATCCCGGAAAAGGAAAAAGAGAATATATTCTTGTTGCAGACTTACCAGCCGGAAAACATGTGCTGGAGTTATTTAAGCGTACCGAATGGACAATGGGTAAAACTTTACTTTACAATTTTACACTGAACAAGGGGGCTGAGTTATTACCCGCCACCCCGACACGCAAGCGAAAAATAGAGTTTTTTGGTAACTCTATTACCTGTGGAATGGCCGTTGAAGATAGTACTGGTCAGGATCGTGGTTCAGGTCCTTACGAAAATAACTACGTAAGTTATGCAGCAACAACCGCCCGTCATTTTGATGCAGAATATTATTGTATTGCGAGGAGCGGGATAGGCGTAACAGTAAGCTGGTTTCCTTTGATCATGCCTGAAATGTACGATCGTTTGGACCCGTCGGATGCGAAAAGCAAATGGGACTTCTCCAGATACACACCGGATCTGGTTGTCGTAAATCTTTTCCAGAACGATTCGTGGATAGTCACCAGACCAGACAATCCTGAATTCAAGGCCCGTTTTGGCAATCAGGCTCCATCAGCAGAACAGATCGTAGCGGCGTACCGCGATTTTATCAAATCTGTAAGAGGCAAATATAAAAATGCAAAGATCATTTGCGCATTGGGGAATATGGATGCAACTAAGACGGGATCTCCATGGCCCGGATATATTGAGCAGGCGGTTGCTTCTTTGAAAGATGAAAGCATTTACACCCATTTCTTCCCTTTTAAAAACACTGCAGGACACCCCAATGTGGCGGAACAGCAGGTAATGGCAAGAGACCTGATTCAGTACATTGAACAAAATGTAAAGTGGTAAGCTAACATATCTTTTTAAACCATTAAAGGATCTTAAATTTTCTGACATTTTGTAATTTTATATTGTGAATAGTCGGTTAATTCTGCTGTTTTTGCATTTAGCTTTTGCTTCGTCAACAAACATAAGATACAAATTGACGAAATTTATCACCTCCTGTCAAAATACTGCTGTATGACATCATATGGCGTATACATGGCCTATAATGTGGTTCTTAATACTGATGGGTGTGCTTCGTTACAGAGTAAGTGATGTGCTGCCAGCTTTGTATCAGGTCGTATCAACGTTTGGATAAGTCCACGTCAAAAGCACGGTAATTCCAAGTGAAATCCACCCATTTTTCAACTAGTAAATTTGGCGTGGACTGGGCGTGGACTTGGGGTGGACTTACCGTGCTGTCATCCAAACGTTGATACGGATCTGTTACCTTTCAGATCCTAATCAGCTTACACCATTTATTTTCTTTCTGATTACAAATACCAATTGCACCATTTTTGCATAAAGCATGTTTGTAATCAACAGTTTAAGGTATTATTCTTAAATTGTAAGTCAGTAATAACCAAATATTAAATCTTATGATTCAAAACCATTCCTTTAGGTTTATGGCTGTATCTGCCATATGCCTCACCCTATTTTCCTGTAAAAAAGAGACTCCACTGCGGGAGTTGCCTGATTTGAAATTGCCACAAAATCGGGCAGTCTCTGTAATATCAATTCCAAGTGTTAAAAGTGGACCTTTAGGCGTCTGTTACGTCGAAGTGAATTACGCGGACATCAGGAATGTGGGTAAATATACACTCAATGCTGGTGGAAAAAGACTTTTTGATATGGCTATCATTTTTGCCGCTAATATCAACCGTAACGCAAGCACGGGAAAGGCGGAACTATATTTCAATGAAAATGTTACTAATGTGCTCAATAATAAGGCAACCTACATTGAGCCGTTGCAAGCTAAAGGCATCAAGGTTACTCTTTCCGTTCTAGGCAATCACCAGGGTATGGGCATTTCTAACTTAGCTAATCAGGCGGATGCACAGGCATTTGCTCAGCAACTCAGCAATGCGGTTACGACCTATGGGCTGGATGGGATCGATTTTGATGACGAATATTCGGACTATGGTGTTAACGGCACCGGGCAACCTAACGCCAGTTCATTTGTTTATCTGGTCACTGCCCTGCGGGAGCTTATGCCAACAAAGCTGATCACATTTTATTATTATGGTCCTGCGGCATCAAGGCTGTCCTTCAATGGAGTAACCGTTGGTTCAAAAATAGACTACAGCTGGAACGCTATGTATGGCACTTACTCGGTTCCAAATGTACCCGGGCTGACGGCCAGTAATCTTGGACCCGCGGCAATTGACATCCAGGCAACCAGCAGTACCATAGCTGCAAATCTGGCTACTCAGACAAAAAATAACAATTATGGGGTATATCTTTATTACAACCTGCCCAATTCTAATGTCGAAAGTTACCTTTCGAGTATATCAAATGTGCTTTATAACACGAATTCGCTTTATAATTCTGGAGGTGAAGGGACAACTGGTGTCAACTTTTATCAGGATGCCAATTACAGGGGTGCAACTACCAATGGTATTCCAAAAGGAACCTATACGTTAACTCAATTAGAAAGCTACGGGTTTATTAACGACTGGGCTTCTTCAGTCCGTATTCCGCAGGGGTGGACTGTAACTATGTATGCTGATAATAATTCCACAGGAACATCGTGGGTACTGAGTAGTAATCATCCGAACTTTACTACACTCTCACCAAATGCAAATGATCTGGTTACATCTGTTAAAATTCAATAAGCATAGTATTAAACTAATGCAGGATTATCTGCATAGTCACCACACCAGAAAATCCTGAATTCAAAGCACAGACATTTCACAGCTAGAGATGATATGATGGTGGTACGGTGGTGATGTGAAAGTATTAAATAGTCACATTATTCCAGTTCTATTTCTACAATACTCCTACCCATGTGTACCCTATCCGTATCCATACTATAGCCTATCTATACTTAGAGAGTACAGATCAGGTATGGATAGTGTACGGTTTAGCTACAGTATGGGTACACATGGGTAGGAAAATAATGGAAGTTATATCAGTTAAATGTGAGTTTTCTATTAATCTGCATCACCACCATAATACCGTAGTCTATACTTAGAATTATAGATTGAGTGTAATGAATCAGGCTTCTTGATTATGGAAAGCGGAATTGTCTTTGAGGAACCACAAGCGAAACTGCTATCACCTGTTTGGATAAGTACAATTCAATTTAATATTTTTTATTGGGATCATATTGAAATTTCCAAACAATTGTTGCCAGATCAACTTAAATACAATTAGAAACTAGTTAGCTCTAGTGCTATAGATTTTAATTTTTGGCTCACCTTCGGGGTACATAAGTTGCTATGTATAAATTAATTATTAGGGGATCATTTTAGTAGCAGGAAGAGTTGAAACCACAAATACTTTTCTTCACTCCTGAGAGCTTGAATTCCAGTTTACAAAAGGCTATAAAAAAAAGAAAGGGTTGTTCCATCCAGACACATCCCTATTCTAACCAAATATAAACCTGTATGAACGGGTTTTCCTTTATTTCTCAAGTTCAAGATTGAAGCTTGATG
>Ga0247815_10001135_pt1 | contig 20599 bp, 28 predicted proteins | sample UWRJL194509B1_FD_181014 | JGI IMG/M metagenome (GOLD analysis project Ga0247815, IMG submission 181014) | Plant litter microbial communities from Arlington Agricultural Research Station in Wisconsin, United States - UWRJ-L194-509B-1 | ecosystem: Environmental > Terrestrial > Plant litter >...
TCGGCCCGCCGATCCATCTTGTCTCTGAGGATACCAAACCCAACATGACGGTCAATCCATCTTTTGAACTCTCGTACTGGTTCCTCGGTCTGGACGTAGCTTCTCGTTGGATGACGCGGCTGGGAGAAGAGGTACCGGAGATTTGGACGCATGTCAAAAGTAACCTTGCGCCACTGCCTGTCACCGACGGACTATACCAGGTGTACGAGGGGATCAAAACGGACTTCTGGACAGATGAAGCGTACATTAATGACCACCCGGCACTGGCCGGTCTGTTTGGATGGCTGCCACCTACGGAGAAGTTGGATCTCGTGGCGGCGGCGGCAACCACCCGAAAGGTATGGACGGCATGGAACCTTACATCGTGCTGGGGGTACGCGTTTATCTCACGTATTGCTCAATATGCTGATATAATGTCTTACAGGTGGGACTTTCCTCTCCTCGCGATGTCGGCTGCGCGGTTGGGTGACAGAGAGCAGGCCATCGACTGGCTGTTGCACCCTCTTTTTGGCTTCGATGAGGTTGGCATGCCCACAGGTGGAGTGCGGGTGGCAACACCGTACTTTCCTGGCTCTGGCGGATTGCTCCTAGCTGTGGCGTTCATGGCTGCTGGGTGGGATGAAGCGCCGCCGGGAAACGCCCCTGGTTTTCCGCGCGATGGGTGGTCAGTTGTAAGCGAGGGTCTGATGAAAGCCCTGTGAAAGGCCGTCATGCAGCCAATGAATGTTATTTCCAAACGTTGAGAGTCATAAAATGACCTTCACTGATATCTCTTGAGGTCTCGAAATTTCAATCGGAGTCTAAAGCGCGACGAACCGCTCTTCTACTTCTTTCTCCATGCCGCCACGCAGAGCAGCCGCTGCCAAGGCGAGCGCCCCTACCTCGCGCAAACGGAAGCCCGAGGCAGACGACTCGGATGCCGAATCCGTAGCAGCTGCGCCATCTACATCGACTCGACCACGGCGTACGACGCGTGTGGTATCCGATGCGAGCACGGTGCCGCCGAGCGTTGTCGATTCGGATCCTGAGGCTGAACCAGAAACCCCACCAAAGAAGAAGGCTGCACCTGCGCGCAAGAGTCGTGCGAAAAAGGTCAAAGCTGAGTCTGACGACGAAGAGCACGTTGAACCCGAGCCAGCACCCAAGCCAGCACCCAAATCTGCGCGCAAGGGCAAGGGCAAGGCTGCAGCACCGCCACCTGAAGAACCAGATGATGACGACGTGTTCACACCAAAGGCGAATCGCAAGCTCGCCCACACGACGCCAAAGGCGCTGCCCAAGAAACAGCCTGTTGAGCTCAATGTGCCCGAAGTCGAGCTCGATTCCGAGGATGAGTCCTTCATGGCATCCGGAGGCGGTCGTATCAAGCGTACCATGCCCACTCCGAAAAAGCAGCCTGCGCCGGCTGTCGAAGAGAGCGAGGAGGAAGACATCGACATGACAGAAGTTCATGTGCGTGACCGCGCGGCTCAGCCACACTCCGATCCTAACCACAATTTGTACTCCGCAGGCCTCTAAACCGATCAAGTCGAGCTCGCAGCCGCTGCCGATACCCATCAAGGAGCAAGAACCGCAGGGCCCGCGTGCCCGCCTCATCATCCACAAGCTCGTCCTCATCAACTTCAAGAGTTACGCCGGCCGGCAGGAGATCGGTCCATTCCACAAAGTCAGTACTCCCGCCATCCCATCCAAACTCCACACTGACCTTGCGCAGTCATTTTCGGCCATCGTTGGCCCCAACGGCTCAGGCAAGTCGAATACCATCGACGCCCTGCTCTTCGTATTCGGCTACCGTGCCGCCAAGATGCGACAGGGCAAGCTGTCCGAGCTCATCCACAACTCGGCCGATTTCCCGGACCTACAGGATTGCAGTGTAGAAGTTCACTTCCGCGAGATCTTCGACACGTTGGATGGTGGCGCAGAGGTCGTTCCTGGCAGCTCCCTTGCCGTCACCCGTACCGCTTACAAAAACAACTCGAGCCGATACACCATCAACAACAAGACCTCCAACTTCAAGGAGGTCACCGAGCTGCTCAAGGGCAAGGGCATCGACCTCGACCACAACCGTTTCTTGATCCTGCAGGGTGAGGTCGAGAGCATCGCGCAGATGAAGCCTAAGGCACCGACCGAACACGAGGATGGTCTACTCGAGTATCTCGAGGACATCATCGGCACCGCGCACTACAAAGAGCGCATCGACAGCGCGCTAGCTGAGCTCGAGCGAGTCGGCGAGGACCGCGCGGAGAAGTTATCGCGGCTCAAACTCGTCGAGAAAGAGAAGGCCAAACTCGAGGAGGGCAAGCGCGAGGCCGAGGACTACATCCGGACGCAAAACCAGTGGGTTCGCTCGCGCAGCCGGTACGTGCAGTGGAGCATGTGGCAAATGCGCGAGGTGCGTGAGCAGACCGGGGGCACGGTTGAGACGATCGAGACGGAGCTCAAGGAGGAAGAGGAGAAGCATAAGGATGACCTGCACGACTGCGAGGAGCTCAATGCCCAGTACGAGGACAAATCGGCGGCGTACGAGTCAATCAAGAAGCTCACCGCAACGATCGTAAAAAATCTCGGTGCTCACGAGAAAGAGCAGGTCGGACTTGAAGAGCGCAAGAAGCACGCTCAAGGCAAGGCGAAGAAGCTTGAGAAGTCGATCAAAGACGTGAGTGAACTCGTCTACCGCGCAGCATATCTCTGACTATCCTGTAGGACACTAAAGCCAAGACTGTGGCTCAGCGCACAATCGAGGAGAGCGAGCAGAAGATTGCGAAAGAGACTAAGAATTCCGAAGAGCTCGAGGAGCAGCTCGAGGAAGCTGAGAAGGCTCTCGAGGCAGTCACCAACTCGCTCCGCGGCAAGACTCAGGTGTTCCACGACCAGATCGAAGCCAAGCAGAAGGAGCTTGCGCCGTGGACCACTAAGATCAACACGCTCAAGGGCAATCTCGACGTCGCGACGGGTGAACGCGACATGTTGCTGGCCAAAGTCGAGCAGGCACGCGAGGCTACTCGTAAGGCGGAGGAGAATGTCCAGGATCTGAAACGCCAGCGGCAGGACAAGCAGGTCGAGACGGACGACATCAAGCGCGATGGTGCGAGTCTGGCAAAGGAGGAGAAAGCCGAGCGGGCCAAGCTAGCTCAGCTCAAAGCGAGTGTCGAGCAGCTACGCTCTCAAGCTACGAGTGCACGCCAGAAGGTCGATGAGGCCAAATCGAACCTTCAGCAGAACACGTCGAGCAACGCCGTCCTCGATAGCCTCACGCGGCTACGCGATGCTGGGCGTGTAACTGGCTTCCATGGGCGACTCGGTGGTCTCGGAACGATTCCTGCCGAGTACGATGTTGCGATTACCACGGCGTGCGGTGGCCTCAACAACCTCATCGTTGATAACGTCGAGCAGGCGCAGCAATGCATGAACTACTTACGTAACCAGAACATTGGCCGTGCAACATTCATTGCGCTCGACAAGCTCAGCAAAGGCGCGCCGCCGTCCGAGCCAACACCAGAGAACGTACCTCGCCTCTTCGACCTCATCAAGCCACGCGACGCCAAGTTCGCAGCAGCGTTTTACAAAGTCGTCGGCAACACGGTAGTCGCGAAGGACTTGACTCAGGCGAACCGCGTCGCGTTCGGTGGCGGCAAGCGCTGGCGCGTCGTCACGCTTGAGGGTCAGGTCATCGAATCGAGCGGTGCGATGAGCGGTGGCGGCACCCGCGTACAACGTGGCGGCATGAGTGCCAAGCTCGCATCGGACGCTGTCACTCCGGACGTGATGAGACGTTACGAGCGCGACAACGAAGAGGCAGCACGTGCGCTTGAGGAGCAGACTGGTGCGATGGCCGAGTGTGAGGCCACACTGGAACGGCTGGCCAAGCAGATTCCGCACCTCGAGATGCGTCAACAGAAAGTCAACATGGACCTGACGACATTCACGACTCGGATCACGGACGCGGAGAAGAGGTTAAAGGAGTTGCGCGGTAGCTCGAATTTGCCGGATGCGGGCGATGCGGCACGGGTCAAGACGCTCGAGGGTGAAATCAGGGCGACCGAGGCCGAAATGGCGAAGGTGCAGACCAAGGCGGACGAGATCGAGGAGGCGATCAAAAGCCTTGAAAAGAAGATCCTCGATGTTGGTGGCTCAAAACTGCTTGCACAGAAGAGCAAGGTCGACGGCATCAAGACGTACCTCAAGTTGTCGGCGGACGAGATCAGTAAAGCGGAGGTTGCCAAGACGCGCGCAGAGAAGGACCTTAAGCGGCTAGCTAAGACAATCAAGGACAACGAGCAGCAGCTTGAGGGAGCAGCGGACGAGCTGAAAACGCTCGAGGAGCAGTACGAGGAGTGCACCGAAGCTCTGAACGACATGCGAGCCAAGGTGCAGGAGGCACAAGAGGCGGCTGACGGTGCCAAGGTTGAGCTCAAGCAGCTCAAGTCGGACCTGGATGAGAAGCAAGCCTCGCTGCGCAAGTTCAAGCAAAAGCAGGTGCGCTGCTCTTGGTCGCCAATGGAGCGAGGCGTGTAACTGACAATGTTTTGCTTGACAGCTCTCGCTCCAGCAAAAACTCGAGGATGCGGCGAAGGCACTCGCTGAATGCGAGGCGCGTCTCGAGCGTTACCAATTGATGCACGACGAGCTTGCGCTCGAGGAGGTTGAGTACGCAAAATTTGTCCGTAGCCGCGACGCAGAGATTGACAAGTTGCATCAGTGACGACGAGGATGACGAGGACGAAGAAGCAAAGCAGGATGATGTCGAGTCCGGCTCCAAGGCCAACGGCGAACCCGTGGCCGACGCCGAGGACAAACCTCATTCCAACGGGGACGCCATGCAGGTTGACGGCCAGGAGGATGTCAAGCCAAAGATCGGCAAGGACGGCAAGATTCGCGAGAAGCACGACCCAATGGAGCTCCAGATGTACGGCGATGCAGAGCTGGCGCAGTTCAACAAGGCCGACCTCCTCGCTGAACAGTCGCTCTTTGAAGGTCTGTGCTCACCCAGTTAGATCCACTGCACAGAACCTAACGAATTTGCAGAACGACTCAAGAATGCCAAGCCGAACATGCACGTCCTGAAAGAGTACCGCAAGCGCGAGGAGGAATTCCTCAAACGAGCAGCAGACTTGGACGTCGTCACAGCGGAGCGCGACCAGCACAAGAAGGCGTTCGACGACCTCTGCAAGGCACGCTACGACGAGTTCATGGCTGGCTTTGGTATCATCTCTGCGAAACTCAAGGAGATGTACCAGGTACGTGGAGCGGTCACTTCGTAAACCCAATCTGACTGCGGGTCTTAGACCATCACGTTTGGTGGCATGGCAGAGCTCGAGCTCATCGACAGCATGGATCCCTTTGCGGAGGGCATCACGTTCAGCGTTATGCCGCCCAAAAAGAGCTGGAAGAATATCTCTAACCTGTCAGGCGGCGAGAAGACACTCAGCTCGCTGGCGCTCGTGTTTGCTTTGCACGAATTCAAGGCTCGTAGCACTGTTTGAAATTCTGCTCGTCCATCTAACCTTGCCGTGCAGCCAACACCGTTGTATTTCATGGACGAAATTGACGCCGCCCTCGATTTCAGGAACGTCTCGATCGTGGCTAACTATATCAAGGACCGCACAAAGAACGCGCAGTTCATCATCATCTCTCTTCGGTACGGTCTTGAGTGGCGGGTATTGATTTTCTTCGTTAACGTTGGGCTACAGCAACGACATGTTCGAGCTGAGCAAGCGGTTGGTCGGAATTTACAAGACGTCTAATCAGACAAGAAGTAAGCACACTGAAGCATGTTTCGATGGTTGAACTAACGGTTTGTGCAGGTATTTGCATCGACAACACACCGCTCAACGCCCAGCCGCAAGCACAAGTAAAGGTTGCGGCGGCATAGCTCACCTGATCGATCTCTCGTTGTTTGCTCGCTATGTACCACTAGGACAGTACTTCTACTTGTTCGCCTTGCTTTACCACAAAAATGCTTGTTCATCTTCAGACAGTTGAGGTATTAGCAGACCGCGAAACTTGCCGCGTCGCTATCCAACGGGTGACATGACCCACGACCTGACGCGAGAGAGGACCGCACCGGTCATCCGCAATGCGCGGCTTCTCAACCGTAGCCCGCCCCGCCGCATGGCTGGTTTCGCGTTTCTCCCACCCTACACCTGCTTTACAGTACTGTCGGCGCGTCATGTCGACTGCCAGCCCATTCAAATACCCGCCTGCGCGGCGATCTGACCATGTCGACGTGTACCAGAGCGCAAAGCACGGACAAGTACGTGTGCCGGACCCGTACAAGTGGCTAGAGAACAAGTCCGAGGAAACCGACGCGTGGATCGATGCCGAGGATAAGCTCACCAAGGATTACTTGAACGGATTTAAGGATCGCGAGAAGCTGGCCACTGCGCTGAGGGAGGCGTACGATTTTGCTAAGGCGCGCGCGCGCAGCTAAGTTCTTGACCGGCGGACCATCTGCTGACCAGATGGTGCAGTTCAGCGTCCCATCTCAGAAGGCCGATGGCCGTTGGTATGTGCCCGCGCGTGCAATTAGGCCACCGCAGAGGCGCCAGCTGACTTTCCCGGGCCGCGCGGCACAGGTACTGGTCGTTCAACGCCGGACTAGAGCCACATGGGGTGATCTACCGCACTCTAGGAACCGAACTTCCAGACTTCAGCAAGCCAGACATCGAGCAGGAGGTGTTCTTCGACGTACGTGCTGGGTCAAGGTCACACTACCACTTCCGTAAACTGACCGAGGATCCCCCTATTTCAAAGTCAAACCTGCTTTCCGAGGACAAGACCGCATCGCTCCAGGTGACTTCATTCTCAGACGACGGCAAGTATTTTGCCTATGCTGTGTCACGATCTGTGAGCTGGATTGCTTCGAGCAGATGCCCCGTATTTGGCACTGACGAGCACCAGGGCAGCGATTTTTCCACCATTTATGTTCGTTCTACCGACTCACCATTCCGTATTGGAGAGGACGGCAAGGCACCAGACTTCCGCGAAGGCCAATTCCAAGACGAACTGCGCTTTGTCAAATTCAGTGGGATCTCGTGGACGCCAGACTCGAAGGGCTTCTTCTATGGCGTGCGTCTCGACTCCCACACATGAAATAACGCATACCTAACACCGAGCCCAGCGCTATCCCGAGCGCAAGTCACACGGAGATGCAACAGACGATAAGGCCGGGACAGAAGTAGGTTTCGAAATTTGACTGGGACTGGGACGAGAGCTCACGCGTCATCAGACGGACGAAGACAAATGGCAGAAAGTCTATTACCATCGGGTCAACACGGCTCAGAGTGAGCTACTCAGCTCATCCGAGTCGCCTCATCAGCTTACTCTCCACCAGGCGAGGACGTCATCTTCTACGAAGATTTAGAGAACGAAACCTACATGTCACATGCTCAAGTGACCGACGATGACCGCTACCTAGTCTTGACCACGTTCAGATCCAGTGCGCATGTGAGTGATATTTATTTGCAATCATTCATCGGCTGAGTCTGTTATCAGAAATATCGGGTTTGGATCACAGACTTCAAACCAGATACGCCAATCAACGGCAAAGATATTCGGTGGATCAAGTTTCAGGACAAGTTTGAGCAGGAATGGCGCTAGTGAGTCGCGGCAGCAAGGCAGTTTCACACGCCTCTGAATACCCGCAGTATCGCGAACAACGGCCCACGCTTCTTTTTCCAGACTGACCTGGACGCGCCGAGGTCCCGCATAGTCTCAGTGGACATCACAGACCCAGAATTCGCGCTCTCAGAAGTCCTACCACAGGACCAGGAAGCCGCTCTCACCAGCTGCAGTATCTTTGCCAACGATCACGTACTCGTCCAGTACTCTCGCAACGTCAAAGATGAACTGTACGTGTACAAGCTCATCAACGGCGACACTACGGGTGCAGCGCTAGAGCTCGTGGAACGGATCACACCAGACTGGATTGGCACAATCTACGGGTATCACGCTCGCACTCGCGAGCAAACATTCGTTGGCGCAATGCTGGTTGGGTTCACCTCTCCTGGTATTGCGGGACACTATGACACGACAAAGCCCGTCGGGCAGCGATGGTCGAAATTACGCGAACACGTAGTCGATGGTCTCAAGCCCGAGGAGTTTATTGCTGAGCAGGTGATTTACATTGCTGCTGGCGTAGAAGACGCCATTTATTATTTTCTCGCAGGTCTGGTTCGCAAGTAAGGACGGAACGAAAATTCCCATGTTTATCGTACGCCACCGCGACACTCCGCTGGACGGCACGGCGCCTGCTTTCCAATACGGGTTCGCAGACGCTTGTTACATGTTGTGGCTCTTACTGACGCATATTCGCATAGTTATGGTGGATTCAATCACCCAGTTGGCCCGCGTCACTCCACTCCGTGGTTGACGTTCGCAAAGAAGTACCGCGCAGTCATTGCCAGCGTCAACATGCGCGGAGGTAGCGAATTTGGCGAGGACTGGCATCAAGGCGGAATGCTGGACCGCAAGGTACATCGCCCTCCATCTCGCTTGGTGGTGCTCTGAACGCTGATTGTATTGTTAGATGAATGTTTTTGATGACTTCATCGCTGCAAGTCAGTGGCTTGTGCAGAACAAGTATGCGGCTCCAGGAAAGGTTATCATCAACGGAGCCTCGAATGGAGGACTGCTCGTCGCAGCGTGTGTGAATCTTGCACCAGAGGGCACGTTCGGCGCAGCCGTCGCCGAAGTCGGCGTCTTGGATATGCTCAAGGTAAATTTGATCGACTTACCGGGCATTTGGAGATTATATCTGATGGTCATCTCGCTAGTATCACAAGTTCACCATCGGTGAGCCGTATTCATGTCAGCACAAAGTGCGGAATGCTCATATCGCACTCAGGGAAGGCTTGGATGGAAGAGTACGGTGACCCAGACAAACCGGAGGACTTCGATTTCATCTTCCCGTATTCGCCGCTCCACAATGTCCCGAAGGAAAAGCAGCTACCCGCACTCATGCTCATGACCGCCGATCGTATGTCCTAGTCGCCACGACCCACCTAACCACCGAGCACTGACCTCTTGGCTCTGGTTGCCACAGACGATGACCGTGTCGTGCCACTGCACTCATTCAAAGCTGCCGCAGAGTATCAATACAGCCGCGCGGACAACAAGCAGCCTATTCTCATTAGAATTGAGCGGAAGACGGGTCACGGACCGGGAAAGTCAACCGACCAATTGTGAGTGTCGGCGCGGAACGCCATATTTCGACATGACTAGCTTACTCTTTCTTTAGCATCAGCGATGCGGCCGATCGCCTTGGTTTCCCAGCACATGTTCTCGGTCTCAAGTGGCACGATGACTAATTATCAGTGGACATTGGCATCGGGGAACACAGGCCGGTCTTGCCTCGCCGAACCCCGTCCGCCACTCTGGAGGGCATCTCCAATTGAACCTTCTCCTTTACGATTCATTTTTGCTTGGAGTCACGATCAGATGTGTGCGCAGTCGGAGTTGAGCTGTGTGACGACCGCGAGGTGCAGCACAGCACACTCTGCCGCCCGCATGAGTAAATGCAAAAGCCATGCGAAGAGGTCCGAAAATCTGACATTGTACAGCGCCGGGCTTCAGTTCCGAAGCTGAATTCCAATGTCAATGTTCCATAGTTGCTGCTTCTTTTTGAGGCGGTAGTTGTGAGTGCAGTGCCGGAGCGAGAATCAATACGCGAATCCGGACAAGTCCGGCGCGCGCCTCCTCTGCTTCTTAACCCTCCCTCTTCCCCCACTACCTTTCCACGACGATGGCGAGCGCATCAAAACGACTTACTGTCGCAATAATAGGCGCTGGAGTTGCAGGGCCTGTGCTTGGGCTCCAAATTCTCGCCCATCCTCGTCTTGCAATTACCTACGTTCCGATCTTATTTGACCAAGCACCGGACCCTGCCCTCACGTCGATCGCGGATGAGCGACGACGGAAGGTCCAACCAAGTGCCGGCGCAGCCGTTGGCATTTTTGCGAATGGTCTGTACCCACTTTATAAGCTAGGGCTGAGGTCAGAGGTTGAGGTGTGTGCTGCGCCGTTCATGGGCAAGCCGTCTCCAAGCCGTCTCGCTGACCCGTGAGGCCTTTCAAGGCGGTCAGCACGTCCTTTGAGGGTATACGCCTGTTCCAAACACCAAGCGATGGGACTTACAAGCAGACGAGCGCGTGTAAGAACCCTACATGGAGTTCAGACATTCAAGATGGCGCCCGCAGCGTATCCCGTACCGATCTCCAACGGCTTCTCGTGGACGCGTTTCGCAAGCGCGGCGGCGAGATTCAATGGAACTCCAAATTCGAGTCGCTGCGTACGCTTGAGGATGGACGTGTTGAGCTCACGTTTGCTGGCGCCGCTGCGGTCGAGGCCGACCTGGTGGTCGGGGCCGATGGCGGATTCTCACGCGTGCGACGACATATTCTCCAACAACGCAACGCCACTACTGCAGATGAGCGATGGTTACCAGACTATATGTCACAGTCTGGCTTCTACGCCATCTCTCGAATTTCAGAGGACCAGCGCAAGTTGGAAGACCCCGAGTGGGCAACCGAGACCCATGCGCAGTGGCTCCAGGGCGGCATACTGTCAAGTGCACCCTTGCCCGGCGGCCGCATCCGCTGGGATCTCATTCTTGCTGCGCCTGAAGCACCTCCGCCCGTAGACGAAACGGCGGAAGTCCGCATTCCGACGGATGCTCCGGCGTGGGCAACCGCGCTGATGCCGTCTCCGTACAGTTCGAAAGACAGCATAAAAGTGCTCAATCAATTTGAGAACACGTTCCACCCGATAGCAGGCACGTTTGGGAATCTGCTGGCACATGCAGAGCGGATCATTCGACGGCCACTGCGTCAACGGGTGTGGAAGGCAGACGAAATTCAGCATGGAAGCGTTGTTCTCATTGGAGATGCCAGCCGTTTGATGCTTCCCAGTAGTGGGCAAGGTGCGGTGATAGCTTTGACGCAATTCTATCAAGTTCTGACCTGTTCGCAGGCACCGGATTTGCCATTGAGGATGCCACATTCCTCGCTCAGCAGCTCCTCAAGTCGCACTGCGACAACCCTAGTGCGGTGACTCTAAAAGCTGCTCTAGAGCAGTACGCACGTGAACGAGCATCGCGGTCACAAATGATGGCGAAGGTGGCATACTGGGCGGGTGAGGTTAGCATGGGGCGGACATGGTACTGGCGTATGTTGCGAGATTGGCTACCAGCGGGTTCGGACCGCAAGTGAGTGCACCAAGTATCTATGCATATTCGGCTCTGATGACCTCCCAGGAAATCGACTGCTTCTAAGGATCCGTGGCCTCTCAACGCCAGGTTTGAGGTCGAGTCCAAGTCCTGAGAATCCACGGGACTTTCATTATTTAAGATGATCTTGGAACTAGAATAGGTAGGGAAGGCTCTCAATGATAGAAATGGACCCATCTTGCATGCATGCTTGTCGTACCCAAGGGTGATCGGAGTTTGAAACCGTGTCACGACGCGTGCCCATCACGGAAACAGACCTAGCAACCACTCATGTCCATGAAATCATATAGGTCCATTCGAGTGTTTAGTATTTGGGCTGGGGACGCTTGCCTAATACAGACTACAGGACGCCTGTCAGAGTACTGACAATCCTGCCTGCCTCACCACCTCACTGAACTCTGAGCGGCGGCTGTCAATGAGTAAGTGGCATACCGTTGCTTTTACAAATTGTGCGCGACTCGTATGCCTAGCTACGTGACGGAAGCAAAGCTGACTGCATCCGCTACGCAGTCCTCTTCTCGATCATGTCGTCCAGTTACATTCTTGCGCACCTGGCCTACCTTAAGATTGTGTTTCACGCCGCACAACACCCACATAAGCCTGTGAATGGCGTGCTACTTGGAAGAAAGGCTGCCTCATCGGCTGTCGAGATTGTCGATACAATCCCGCTGCTGCACCTCTGGACGTCACTGTCGCCAAGTATGGAGATTGGCCTTGACCTTGCATATGGCCACGCGGAAACTCGGGGACTGAGCGTCGTTGGATACTATCAAGCAACGGAGCGGTTGGACGATGCCGCGCTTGCGCCGGTAGGCGAGCGTGTCGCGAGCAGGATCAAGGAGAAATTCCCAGACGCCCTTGCGCTCGTCCTTGACGGCGAGGCCTTGGGATCTGGCGCGATTGCGCTCCTCGTATGTCATGAATATCTGCGCTGAATTTGTTGAACTCACGTGACCTGCCAGCCGTTCTCGCAAACGAAGGCTGGGTCCTGGCATCGCGAAGCCTTCAATGCGCCGCAGTACACATTGGCCAGTGCCTCGTCGCCAACGCGCGCACTCGAGTTGATACGTGACAAGGGCCTGCATCGTACGCTCGCAGACTTTGATGATCACCTCGATGATGTCGCGCTAGACTGGCTGAACAACCCCGAGTGCGTGGACCCGGATGCTCCCAAAGCCTAAATTGCATACGCGGTGATGCACAAAGGCTCGATGACGCGCGGAAATCTCGTTGTAGTACGCAAAATCGTCCGCAAGCTGACCACGAACCCAATTGTACAGTACAACTTACGAACAGACCAGGCCAATATACTACACCTTCGCTGGCGCAGATTGGACTCAGCGTTATGGCCTCTTGTATACCTGCATTGGCAGTGAATCACCTCCGCGATATGCCTGGATGCCAACCCCAATTGCCAGTCCGAACTGAGTGCGAACGACCGGCCTACAGACCACCAAGCCCGCTCTGTCGCCTGGTGACCTCACTAATATACATCGTGTACTCGCCGTGATGGCGGTGTGCGACCGCGATGCACGACCGTGGTGGCACAGGGCCTGTTTATGGGAACTGGTTTGGTTGGTTATCTATGACCTCTTCGCTTCGCGGTGGCGGTAGAGGGTATCTGTGCACAGGCTTCAGAGATGTGCTCAGTTTAGACCACCGGGTGTCCAACGGGCATCCACTCGGATGTCTAACGGGCTGCTAGAGTCGGATGTCCAACGGAGGGCCCGGATGTCCAACGGATGAGCGGGCGACACACCTCGGATTTCTTGCGGATAAATGCTCCCGGTCCCAACGACCAGCCTCAAATAGCTTGCCCATTGTCGCTTGCAATGCAATTTGTCTCTCTCTACGTCTCTGCTTATCGCTCGTCACCTACAGTCCCGCCGGATGCCAGTACTTCAGCGAACGGCGAGCGTTCGCGGGCCGACTAGCGCCAATGCCGACCTTCGCATCAAGTATGCTACTGTCGACCATCCTGCCTGTATGAAAGCTGACAACTCGGCCACAGCTATCGGACGATGTCGCTGCGGCTCGAAGAGGACCCCAAAGTGGCAGCTCGGGGTGGGACGACCGATCCAGCAGCAGCACTTCGACAAATCACAGCCCACACCCTCAGCCCAGAGGATATCTGTACCCGCTTCTCCACTCACCCTGGACGCGGTCTCGATTCTGCCACTATAGCACGTAAGGCCATTGAGGGAAAGAACAAGATCAGCCCGCCGCCAACGCAATACTTTAGGAAAGGTGTGCAGTCTTAGCTTCGCTCGTCAATCGCATCTCATTCGCGGTATCATCAGGCTTCCACTACGTTTTCGGCGGTTTCAACGCGTTGATGTGGCTGGCTTTCATCCTCTGTGTGGTCCGTCTCCAGTCCTCAAAGTCTTGAGAAACCACCAGACTGACCACATTCATGTAGCTCTCATACAAACCACTCGGAGGGTAGGTCCTTGCATATTCATACTCCCTTTGCAGCAGCCTGACCCATCCCCGCCAGGAATCCTGCACCAATCTTCAATCTCGGCGTGGCACTCCTTCTACTCCTGGTCATTATCGTCTCATCCACCTTCTATGCCATCGTCGACTGGAACGCCTCTCGCATCATGAAAGCTATCACAAGTCTGGTTGCCGAAGACGCGGTTGTCATTCGCGATACAAAGCGCGAGACGATTCCCGCAGAGGATCTTGTGACTGGCGACCTTGTCGAGCTCACTCTCGGTCAGCGCTGTCCAGCGGATCTACGCATCATCTCCATCTCTCCCGATTGCAAGTTTGATCGGTCGCTACTCACTGGCGAGTCGGACCCCGTCGGGGCAACAGTTGCACCAACTTCAGAGAATGCGCTCGAAACTCGCAACCTCGCCCTCATGTCGACGTTCCTGGTTCAGGTGCGCCGTACTTGACTAGATGGGCTGGGTTAGCCTTGGTGCTGACCTCTTTCAGGGCTCCTGTACTGGCATCGTCTTCGCCATCGGTGACAACTCGGTCATGGGCCGTCTCGTCAGCATGTCGTCGAGGAACAAGTCCGAGCTCACGACGATTCAGAAGGAGATCATGATCTTCACAAAGATTATCTCTGGCGTTGCCATCAGCGCATTTTGTATCTGTACGCCGTCCTTTGTACCGCTCATGCTCTGGTTGAGCCCCGCCACAGCGCTCATAGTTTGGGCTGTGTGGCTTCGCACCAGCTACCCCGGATTCATCAGCCCCAGCTCGGCCATTATCAACTCCATCGGCTGTCTTACGGCCTTTGTTCCGCAGGGTCTTCCTGTCTGTGTTGCGCTCTCGCTCACAATTATAGCGAAACGCATGTCCAAACGCAACGTCCTGGTCAAAAACCTCGCTACAGTGGAGACGCTTGGTTGCATGTCTATCCTCTGTTCGGATAAGACAGGTACACTAACGGAAGGCAAGATGGTACGTCCTTTAGACCTTTAGACCTTTCGTACCTGCGATATGCTTACCTTGGGTTCAGCTGGTCCAAAACGTTGCTTTCGCCAACAAGAAGATCTCCGTCAGGACGGCCGCTGAGGACGAGAAGGCCGATTCCTCCCGAGCTGGCATGGCTGCCATCCAACAAGTCGCACGTCTCTGCAACGGTGCCAAATTCAGCTCCACGGAGGGCAGCCATTCTCTCGAGAAGCGCACGATCACAGGCGATCCAACGGACACCGCCATCTTGCGCTTCGCTGAGGACATTGGAGATACCAAAGACCTCATCGCCAGCCACAAGAACTTGGTCACGATTCCCTTCAATTCAAAGGTCAAGCGCATGGTGACGCTCGTCGAGAACCAGTCCACCGAAAGGACGCTACTCATCAAGGGCGCACCGGACCGGCTGTTCGGCAGCTGCACGAGCGCGATAGACTCCGACGGTAATCTCGTACCATTTGATGTGGCGTACTGGGCGAGTGTGCAGAACGAGTGGGCCAGGGACGGTCAGCGCGTATTGGCACTTTGCCGCCGCCCGTTAGACGGCTCCAGCCTAAAGCTCAACGATCCCGCGAACATCGAGGACCAGATCGAACAGTACGGTGTTGAAGATCTTACGCTCGTATCTCTACTCGGTCTTCGTGATCCACCGCGCGCGGACGTCAAGGCAGCAGTCAGCACCATTCGCGGGGCACACGTGCGCATTTTCATGGTCGTGCGTTATGACTGGTTACAATTCTGGCTCTTCGCAATGCTTATTAGCATGTTTACAGACTGGAGACTTCCTCGCCACCGCTGTCGGTATCGCCAAACAAGTCGGTATCATCACCAACGAGCACGTCGAAACTATGGACGACGCACGCGGCTACGCCAGCAAGGAGTCTCTCGAACTCTCGAACGACCCCGGCGCACCAATACACTCACTCGCCGTCGAAGGCGCTGAACTTGAGACAATGTCGGCTGAGGATTGGGATATCATCGTCGACCGTTACAAGGAGATGGTCTTTGCGCGCACGACACCGGAGCAGAAGCTGCGGATCGTTGAGGAGCTCAAGGCCCGTCGTGACAACACAGTTGCGGTCACCGGCGACGGCGTCAACGACGCCCCAGCCCTTCAAGCAGCTGACATCGGTGTGGCTATGGGAGCTGGCAGCGACGTGGCGAAAGACGCAGCCGCCATTGTGTTGCTGAACAACGACTTCGCCTCGATCCCGGTAGCCATCGAGAATGGTCGACTCGTCTTCGATAACCTCAAGAAGGTCGTATTGTATCTGTTGCCCGCGGGTTCCTACACGGAGTTCATGGCGGTGTTTGCCAACATCTTCCTAGGCACTCAGATCCCCATGTCGTCGTTCCTTCAAGGTGTGTTGTTCACAGCCTCAGCGCAAGGCTCTAAGCTTATTCATCTCTTACAGTCACATTCTGTCTCTTCAACGATGTCGTCATGAGCATATCACTGATGTATGAGAAACCCGAGTCTGGTGAGTTATGCGACTTGACACGCAAGACTGCCATTCTGATTATTCTGTAGACCTTATGCGCCGCCCGCCTCGCAACGCAAAGCGCGACCGCCTGACAAACATCAACTTCTTCCTCTTTATTTACCTCTGGATCGGGCCGCAGATCTGGGTAACCTCTATGGCAATGTTCTTTTACTGGTTCCAGGTTCGTGCTTTGCAAGGCTACTACAGCGGCGCTGATTCCCTCCCAGCGCAACGGCTTCGGCTTTTACGATGTAATCCTGACGTTCGATAAGTGGACGGACGGTTACAAGGGCCGCACGAGCGATGAGCTTGCCCACCTCGTCGCTGTCGGCCAATGCATATAGTCAGTCTCTACCCTCACCATTTTGAACTCGAACTCACTATAAGCCTAGCTATATTACAATGGTCATCATGCAGTACGGTGTCCTTCTCGCCGTCCGCAACCGTCGTGTCTCGCTCTTCCAAAGCAACCCGCTCTGGGGACCGCGCCGCAACGGGGCTGTTATTGGCGGCATGATCGGCACTGTCCTCGTAGCAGTTGTTGTGCTTTATGGTCCGGGACTGCAGGACGTCTTTGCCACCCTGCCCATTCCAGGGATGTACTGGGGCTTGCCTTTCGCATTCGCCATCGGCGTCCTGGCCATTGACGAAACGCGCAAGGTCCTGATACGATCATTCCCGAAGGTGAGTTTCCATCAGCTGACCGGCAATTTCATGAGCTCAACTTGAGTGCAGAGCTTCCTCGCCAAGATCGCCTGGTAGAGAGAGGCAGCACATCACATCACTAATCCTCTCATTACTGTAGACTTGTGCAACGACAACCATGGTGTCGTGCGTTACAGGATCATTGTACCCGTTTCATGATACGATACTGTAAAATAGGGCTAAAACGACTATGATTACTTGTACGAGCAGCCTGGATCGGACTGGTCACAATGTTTCGCGGGAGAGGGGCAGCGACGCCAACAGTGGAGCCTCTTCCAGCGAATCCGCACTAGTGACCTGTAGCGATGCATCGCAAAGCAAGCGGCGCAATGATGATGCAAAGAGTCGAAAAACCTGAAGCGCCACGCTCCCTTGACAACTGGGCCCAGTAGAGGAGCCCCTTACGCGAGCGGCGCGGTCATTTAGAATGAGTGTTCGTGGTGGTGTAAGGGGGGCGATGAGTTCCAGGTCGTCCACGTCAAAACTAAGAGCGCGAATGTGAGTGTGTTGTATCCGCTGTTGCTGATGAGGATCACCGCTCGCGATCGACAGGTGTGCGAGCCTGGGGCAGAGGGCGAGAAGACGCGACGCCTCGCCAAGTGTGCTATGAGATTCGAAAGCCACGTTTTCATCATGTGAGACCCAAGGGAGAGGTCTGGAGAGATGGACTGCGCGCACCTGAGCTGGCAGAGAGTTTCCACGCGCACGGATTGGCTGTAGTGTGGTGATAAGGCGAAACAGAGAGGGTCGCGTGAATCCCACATAATGGCACCCTTGCTCCAGTTCAAATCCCAAACTGAAGAGTTCAGAGCTGTTCGATCATATGAGCTCGGCTTTTTCTTTGTAGTAACAACGATACCAGGGCTCACCGCAACACTGGACCCGAAGGCTCCAGGGGTGACGGCTCTCCAGATGAGTCGGACAGAGCCAAGCCTTGAAGAGCAGTACATGGCTGAACCAGAACTCCGAGAGAGATATCGCGATACAGCGATCTACGCGCGGGGCCTGACTAGGCTTGGTATACGAGCGCGCACGCTGTGAGTGTGTGATTCCGCTGACGGCAGTCGAGGAGGATGCGTTGATCAACAATGCCTGGGGTGAACTCGGCGACGTGGTCAAAGATGCCAAGTAGGAGGTCTTCTGGTGAGAGCATGTGAGCGGAAGGGTCGCGAGATTCGACTCTGCGAGAAATATCGTCGCGAAAAGCCAGGACCACTGATCGCTGATTGAATAAATGTCGTCTTGTTTCCAAACAAAATGACGGTGCCGGTTCACCGTTCAGGACGTGCATCAGTCGATGTGGGAGTACCATAACATCAAAGGTACCGGGCCTCCCTGGTACGTACCAGCCACAGACTATTTATGTCGGTTGGTACGTACCAGTCGCAGACTTTCGTGCACGGGCGTCTATTGGCTGGTACATACCAACGCCGGTGGTACGCATCGAGCAAATGTGGCAAATTAAAAATTCGCATTACAGCTCAAGGATATGGTCTGTCTAAGTTGGTATCAATTCGAACTAAGGAATAACTGTAATTCTCTCGTCTTAATGGCCGACACAGACCTGACAGGACCGTTTTGAGTATAATTGGCTCACGTGAACTTCGAGTTGACCCGTCCTGGTTTCCCGCAACTTTACGAGTTTGCGGCACTGCCACCTGAAACCTAAATTAATCGCAGTACAAGTTGAGCCGAGCTAAGTGAAAGTTGAAATACAAATTTCGTAGTCCATAGTGCTTTGTTTCATTACAGTTTGATTACCACACAGTGAGTTTACAGACTTCAACATCTTGCTGGAGCATACCAAGCTGGGTGGTATGCACCAGCCAAAGCACTTGCTACTTGAAAATCGTAATTTCCACCGAGACAACTCAGGGCACATATTAAGCGTGGCACGAAAGTCTGCATTCGGTTCATACCAGGGAAAGAGTCTGTGGTCGGTTTATACCAGAGAGGCCCGGTACTACTGATAACATCTTCACGACATCTGTTGCTCGCGGCGTGTCTAGCTTACACGCATAGTTGATAAAGGGAGATAAAGGAGATCGTAACATTAAAACCGTGAAGGTGCTTCCACGCCATACCGTATTCCACCGGGGCGCCGTGACCCCCGCTTTCTCGCTTGGCCTGGCACTCTCTTGAAATTCCAAATGCACAGATCGATTGAATAGCCTTGAGAACGACTATATCAGAAAGGAAATGCCGCCTTGTGGAAAAATCAGCGGTTGGCAGGCTGGCCGAGAATCACCATGGCGCCGTGACCCCACCGAGGCGGTGTGACTGAGTGTGACATGCCAGGCCGAGATTTGAAGTCTGACCCGCAAATGCTCATATCGTTGTAAAAGCAGTGGGAAGAGCTTCAAACCCCATTCTAAGGAGTTTAAGCTGCTGACGCGAGGTCACTAGTTTGTTTTACCGCTTGCAGACACAGATTTCTGCAACCGGCATCTGCCGTCGAGCCACCGAGCCAGTATCAATGCTTCGATATATCTGTTCTTGCACTCTCTCAGCAATTCGAGGCATGCAATCCTCTTTAATTGCTTCTGACATGTATTTGAGATAGTTTCTATTACACCCAAGTGAACTGCTGTTCCTTGGCAACTTGCTGCAAACGGCCACGAGCACTCGGCAGCTACAGCTTTCAACCAACCAGAGTCCGTTACCTTCGCTGGGACTGAAAATCTACACCTCAAGGCCTCTACTACAGCACGTGCAGCTTAGACCTACAAAATTCATATGTTTGAGGGTAGGGTAGTTATATTGATGGGGGTCACGGTGCTGTGGTGGCAGCTGCGGGGTCACGGCGCCCCGGTGGAATACGGTAGCTACACTCTAAAGTTTGTTTCAAAGCACAAACGTCTCAGACATGCATGGTGTATGTATGAAGGAATTACAGCTGTGATCGAGTGAAATGTGCAAATTGTGGGGATCAATGCGCGCCGTGAAGCTGGCTAGCTCTTTCGCATGATGTTGGGCATCGGCCCACGCACGTTTCGACGTGATATGCACAGCGATAGTGCCATGCAAGACTCTGGGGATCGCGTCAATATCTGTTCCACCACTCAACATTGGCGAAAACTGACTGTAAGCCCAGCGGAGGTCCGGCTGTTGAGTGTTAACTGGGAGGTATGATGCAGTAAGCCCGTGTCCGATTCGCCACAGTGCACAAGCACGTACCATTGTCCGGATATAGTCAGCGCAAGGCACGAATATGGCCTTGGTGCCGGCCTGCAGCTCTTCAAGTCATCATGATGGTGATGTCGTTCTGGCGGTGATTTGAGGGGCTAGACATGCTGAACCGCATCCTCGCGCTGACGTCCTCTTGATTCAGTGCGGCCGAACGCGAGGTGCGCCTGATCCTTGACCCGTTCACACGATACCATTTAGTATCTACCAGCGTCCAGAAGACGCTGGCGTGAGGAGTGGGGACTGTGGTACTTCACGCTCGCGGTCGACTGCAGAATGTTCTGGTTGTCGAATTGTCAGCATCTGAGACATCGGATTGAATATCGGTACACGTACTTTCTACCCCTCCCCTGCGGATTATGTGCCGCAAACCAGGTCCAGGTGTGAGCTGGCGAAGTTGACGAAGGAAGGCGTTGTGCGCGAGCGGTTGGAAGGTGGTGGCAAGAGGGAGAGGGGTGAGACGGCAATTCACCGAGAGGCAACCCGGTTTTATACTCCCATTTCAATGTTCGGACTCAATTATAGCACCATACCGCTTCTGTAAAGCTGTTTCCTCGCTTCCCTAGTA
>Ga0247815_10001137_pt1 | contig 20563 bp, 22 predicted proteins | sample UWRJL194509B1_FD_181014 | JGI IMG/M metagenome (GOLD analysis project Ga0247815, IMG submission 181014) | Plant litter microbial communities from Arlington Agricultural Research Station in Wisconsin, United States - UWRJ-L194-509B-1 | ecosystem: Environmental > Terrestrial > Plant litter >...
ACTTTACGGTCCAATAATACATGGAACAGGTAAAAAATAAAGCAATGACGTATTTGCTGATCTGCGCTGTGGCGATGGTATGGGGAATCATTGCGTACCGGGTTTTCTTTAACGAGGCAGGTGAAGAGCAAGCGAACCCTATTGCGGCACTAATAACCGGTCATGAACCGTATGACCGGTATGTGAGTGCAAACGATACGTTCCGCCTGGCATTGAACTACCGCGATCCTTTTTTAGGAAAGGAAGTTGCAGCAGCAACCGAGGTGAAATCCGCTGCTCCAAAGCAGGTGGTTCCCACTATTCCAAAACCTATTTTCGCACCATTGAACTGGTCAGCGATCCGCTATAGCGGCTACGTGACAAATCCGATCACTAAAAAGATGGTTGCCATCCTGACCGTTAACGGCACGGAGCGGATGGCCGCTGAAGGAGAAAGCTTTGAAGGAGTGAAACTGCTAAAAAATAAAAAAGACTCCATCCTGGTCAGCTGGATGGGAAAACGAAAATATATCAGACAATGAAAATGCTTAAAACTCACCTGATCTTTTTGATAATCATTGCCTTATTTTGCAGTAGGGCTGCTCAGGCACAATCCTATGTAGATCAGATGCTCAGCCACCGGGTCACGGTTCATTACGCCGACCATACGGTAATTGCTGTAGTGAAACCTACAGGGCTGGTTTCCACCCAAAGCGGGGCGACTTACTACTGGTTTTCGGGCAGCCAAATTAATACTACGCAAGGCGGATATAGCGGTAAGCTGCTTAACGGCAAATACCAGGATTTTTATCTCAATAAAAACCTGAAAGAAGCAGGTGTTTTTGAGGAGGGACTGAAAACAGGGCAATGGAAAAGCTGGACTGAAAACGGGTTGTTAAAAGATGAATACACCTATAAAAACGGTGTCAAAAATGGCAATTTCGTAAAATACGATAGCACGGGCAAAGCGTTGCAAAAAGGTAGGTACAAACAAGATTTATTAAACGGCAAGCAAATTACGATGGTTGGCGATAGCACTACAGTTGCCTATTATCATCGGGGCAAAGCCAAGCAGAGAAAGAGCCTGGTTCCCAGATTTATTCAAAAAATCTTCCAAAAAAAACACTGATGATCAAGGCAGCGGCATTGCATATCGTGATCATTATAGCCTTGGTGATTGCCATTATTTCAGCCTCGCTGCTGTCGGTTGCCTTTTTTTACCGACTGGGGCAGCAGCAAAAAGCCCGAATGGACCGGCTAGGATCAAACCTTAAATCCGGTACTGCCATCCTGCTATCGGCTAATTATGAAGCTGCAGATACGTTGGCTGTCAGAGATTTATTTGAAGAGGGGACAGACAGCGTACTGCTTTTTCAGCAGCAGTGGGGGGCTTTTACCATGAATACGGTTCGAGTATTTCAGCAGCAAGATACCTTACAGCATTCCTTCCTTTCTGGCGGCAGCTTCACTAACACAGCAGCCATTTACCTCGCCGATGAAGACCGTCCGCTATCAGTGAGCGGAAGTACTCAAATCACGGGCGACGGTGAACTGCCCAAATCTGGGCTAAAGCAATCCTATATTGATGGAAAACCTTACGTAGGCAAAGAACTGATCAAAGGAAAAATCACCAGTAGCTCAAGAACGTTGCCTGATCTGCAGGAAACGGTACTTAAAACACTTCTGGAATACTTCCCGGACACCGCAAAAGAAAGCAAACCTATGCCCGGAGAACAGGAATGGAAACCCAGAGATTCTGTTGCCAATTCTTTTTATCAGCCCCAACAAGTACACCGCTTAAAGCCCAGCCACCAACTGCTTTCTGGCATCACTATCAAAGGGCATATCGTACTTATTTCAGATACTACCCTGACTATAGCCAGTGATGCCAAACTCGAAGACGTTTTGGTTTACGCCCCTGCAATCATCATTAAAGACGGCTTTAAGGGATCCTGCCAATTGTTTGCCAGGGATTCTATCGTGACCGGTAAAAACTGCGATTTCTCTTACCCATCCTTTGCCGGAGTATTTAAACCAGCCGGAAGTAAAATACAGGCAAAAATCAGCCTGGGCGAAGGAAGCCATTTTTCCGGCATCCTGCTCAGCTATGAAAAAGAGCGGAGCGATCTGCAAACGCTGATTGCAATAGGTAAAAACAGTATGGTAAAAGGAGAGGTTGTCGCCACTGGCTTTATCAGCATGGAAGCCCCTGTAACTGTCTATGGTAAAGTATACGCCAAGCGCTTCATCATGCAGCGGTCGGGCGTGCGCTATGAAAACTACCTGGTCGACGTGATCATCAACCGCACCTTATTAAGCAAATATTACCTCAGCTCTCCCTTGTTTAAAAGGGCAGATCAGGATAAGCATATTTTAAGATGGCTGAAATAAAGAAAGGAATGCTCAAAGCCTCCACTTTGCTCGAAGTGATTGTCGCCATGGTCATCATTCTGGTCATATTTACCCTTGCCATCGGAATATCCAGCAATGTGCTCATCGCCAGTCCATCCATTAAAAAGCAGCAGGCACAAGCAATGGCCGACGGGCTGATTGCCAGCAGCATCAGCGAAGAGAACTGGAATGATGAGCAGATGACTAAAGATGACATAGTACTGGAAAAAACAGTACTGCCTTATGGATCTTATTCAGATCTCGTGGTCATTACCGTAACCGCTACCCAGCAAGGCAAACAGCTCAGCCAATTAAGGCAGGTCGCAAAAAAAAGCTGCCATGAATAAGCACAAAATACCCGCATTCACCCTGATGGAAGTCACCATATCCATGCTGATTGCCGCCATAGCAATTGCCATTACTTATACCGCTGCCCATATCGTCAGCACCACCTATGGCGATTACCAGAAAAAGCAGGACCATGTTGCGACCTTTTCTCAACTGGACAAACTGTTGAAGCAAGACTTTAGCCGCCCTGGAAAGATCGTTAAATCTGCTGACGGATTACAAGTAGAAACCCCAGGCGTACTCATCCGCTATGAATTTGCTGATAGTTATATCGTAAGAGAGCAATATGCACTGGGTACGGACACTTTTAAAATCGAGCCAAAGGCAGTCATTTGCAGCTTTGAAAAACAAGCGGTTGCAGAAGGGCAAAATATAGACCAGCTCGAACTGCAAGCCACACTCGAAAAGGAAGAAATTCCAATGATCTATCAAAAAACATATAGTGCACAGGATTTAATCAACTAATTATGCCTTCAATCGATATCTCCCGTTACCCGAAGAAAAAACCCGCTGCCGGCAGGAGCGGAGCCGATGCCGGCAACAAAGGAAGCGGCGGGCTATTGGCCTTTTTAAACCAGGACATCAGCTTTGGCAGTAAGCAGGTGGCCGATAAAAAGAAAGAAGGGCTATATGTAGAATTAAGCACGCTGCTGTTATCGGGCATTGATCTAAGGACAGCACTGGAGCTGATTCTGGTTGACCAGGAAAATGTGAAAGATAAAAAACTGTTTGATGGTATCCGGAAAAACATTCTCTCTGGCCATTCGCTATCTGATGCCTTAAAAGCAGAAGAACGCTTCAGTGATTACGAATATTACAGCATAAAGATCGGCGAAGAAACCGGCAGGCTGGGAGAGGTGCTGACCGATCTGGCAAGCTTCTATAAAAGCAAAATCCAGCAGCGCAGGAAAATCATCAGTGCAGTCACCTATCCTGGCATCGTGCTGACGACCTCGATGGGTGCGGTACTGTTTATGATCAAATTTGTAGTGCCCATGTTTGCTGATGTGTTCCTGCGTTTCGGTGGAAAGCTGCCCTGGATCACGGCGCAGATCATTGCCATTTCCGGCTGGTTTGACCGGTACTTTATTTACCTGATCTTACTGATAGGTATCGGCATTGCCTTTTATCTTTTTTACCGGAAAACACGCTGGTTTAGAAAAGTATCCTCCCGGCTCATTCTGAAATTGCCTGTGGCAGGCGATCTGGTTAAAAAGATTTATCTGGCAAGGTTTGCCAATACCATGCGGCTGCTGGTGAGCACTGATACACCACTACTACATTCTATCGGACTCGTACGCCAGATGATTGATTACTACCCGATTGAAACCTCTCTGATTGAAGTAGAAGAAAGCATCCTGAAAGGGGAATCCCTGCACCGTAGCCTTGCTGCCTTTCCGTTTTATCCGCCCAAGATGATCCAGCTGGTCAAGGTAGGCGAAGAAATCAACCGGATGGACCATTTCTTTGAGAAAATTGCCAGCCAGTATACCGAAGAAGTAGAATACCGTACCAATACGATCAGCAGTTTACTCGAACCACTGATCATTATTTTCTTAGGACTAGTAGTCGGAGTGATCCTGATTGCGATGTATCTGCCAATGTTCCAGATGAGCAGCAGTTTTTAATTGTTTCAGAGATTTTGATCATTTTAAGAAGCGTAAATCATGGAAATACAAAAAAGTTGTATCGAAATCGCTTCGAGTGATCCACCCACTCTGGCCCTCTTCAAATTATTTTTTCAATTATTCAGCATTTTTAATGTCGTGAACAGGCTTTTCTGCCTGTTGATATTTTTTGTAAAAAATATCTCAGAGTACAAATGATATGTACTCCTGCTTTTTAGTTTAGATGCGCCCGATCATTAAAGCACAGAAAGTTGAATGTGCGGCGGTGCAAAAAATAGAGATCATCACATCTAAGTATTAAAACTATGACTAAAATCTTATTCACTGCTTTGCTACTGGTAAGCATTACAGCAAGGGCGCAAACAAACTTATTTCCGGCCAGTGGTAACGTGAGAATTAATCCCACTAACACTGAAGCAAACCTGACGCTGACAGGTACATTTCTAGTTGGCGGGGGTGTCGCTAATCTTGATCCGGGCAACTTAAATATAGGTTTTAACAATCTGGCTAACAGTTCTAATATGCTTATAGGCTGGAACAGGACAGCAGGAGATGGGAAAACTGATTTTATCAGTAATAGAGGTGGGGGTAGCAGTGGTGGCTTTTCATTCTATGATTATTCCAACAGTGGTACAACGACTAACCTCATGAGGATTTCTGGAAACGGGAATGCCGGTATCGGTACACTTAACCCAAGAGCTGTATTTGATGTTGCAAAAACTGTTAGTGGAGGACAATTGGGGACAGTTATGGCAAGGTTGACAGAAGGTGATAATGATGGAGGAGGCACTTATCTTGGTGTAAAAGGTTATACGACCAGTGGTGGTGATATTAATAATATTAAAAGTTTCGCGCTAGAACATAGTTTCTATGGGTTAGTAAACAGTTCCGTTAATTTCCTGCGGGGCGGCGGCACTACAGGCGGTGCGATCACATTTAATACAGATAACAACACTGAGAAGATGAGGGTTTTGGCTAATGGTAGTGTTGCCATCGGAACTCAGGATCCAAAAGGGTATAAGTTAGCTGTCGCCGGTTCGGCTGTTGCAGAATCTGTGACAGTTAAACTTCAGGGGAACTGGCCGGACTATGTATTTACTAAAACATATAAGTTACCAGCGCTTAAAGAAATTGAAGAGTATATACAAAAGAACATGCACCTTCCTAACATTCCTTCTGCGAAAGAGATTGAAAGTAAAGGCCAAAATCTTGGAGAAATCAATTCCAGATTATTGCAAACAGTAGAAGAACTCACACTTCATCTGATCCAAAAAGATAAGCAGTTAAACGATCAGGAAGGTAGGCTGAAAATACAGGAGCAGAAAACCAAACAATTGGATAAAATGCTCAACGCTATACTAAGACAACAAACCCATAAATGATTACATCTTAAAATAAAACTATGACAAAAATACTATTTACAGCTTTACTATTTGTAAGCCTGAACGCAGCTGCGCAAACTAACACATTTCCTTCAAGTGGAAATGTTGGTATCGGTACAACTTCACCAATAGAAAAATTAGATATCCGGGGTAATATTTATCTGAGAAATATGGTCAATCTAGTCGGAGGAGGTGTTTCTGTTAATTTTTCTTCCTATGATGATGTGCATCTCGGACCAAAAATCTATAGCTATCTCGATTATGCCAATGGTGCTTCTTCTATTTCTAGATTAGTATTGAGTTCTTACTATGGCGGTTATAAGAATGAGATGACTTTGACAGGTGGGAATGTAGGTATTTATATACTCCTGCTTTTTACTTTAGATGTGCCCGCTTCAAAAAGCATAGCAATATAAAGGGGTATGAAAACTAAAACTAAAGACATCTTAATCATAAAAATATGACAAAAATTCTATTCACTGCTTTACTATTTGTAAGCATCACATCAACCGCTCAAACCAACACATTTCCTGGTACCGGCAATGTTGGTTTGGGTACCACAAGCCCCATTCAAAAATTAGATATCCGGGGCAATATCTATTTAAGAAATATGACCAATGTGGTTGGTGCTGGTACATCGATATCATTTTCTTCTTATGATGAGACTCACCTCGGTCCAAAAATCTACAGCTATCTGGATTATGCTAATGGTAGTTCTTCTATTTCCAGATTAGTATTAAGTTCCTATAGCGGCGGATACCAAAATGAGATGACATTAATTGGTGGAAAGGTAGGGATTGGCACAATGACTCCGGCAGATAAACTCTCGGTCAACGGAAATATCAGGTGTCAGGAAGTAAAAGTTGAAACTGCGAACTGGCCAGATTTTGTTTTTGAAAAGTCTTACAAACTCCCTTCCCTTGAGGAGACAGACAGATTTATCAAAGAGAATGGTCATCTGGCAGATATTCCTCCTGCAGCAGAGATTGAGAAGAATGGACAAAAGTTGGGAGAACTCAATGCCCGGTTGCTGCAGAAGATTGAGGAACTCACTTTACATCTCATTGAAAAAGACCGGGAACTCAAGGTTGAAAAAACAAGGAATGACAGGCAGCAGGAACAGTTGTCTAACGTGATTGCCAAAGTTGCCGAACTTGAAAAGAGGCACCGTTAAATAGCACAGTTCAGTCTATCTAATTCTTTCAACAAATACTCAAATATCCAAACGATGAAACAATTCTATCATTTGATGGCCGGCACACTGAAGAGGTTACAACCGGGTTTCCTATCTGTTATTGTGATGGCCGTATTGCTTGCCGGCAAAGCTGCGGCGCAGGTGGGCACGATCAGCGCCGTCCCTCAACCCTTGTCCCCTGATGTAGCCATGCTCGGCAAATTCGTAGAGGTCCCGGTCAGTAATTACAGTGGTCTGCCGGAGATTAAAATACCCATCTACGAGTTAAAAACCAAAGCAATGTCCGTACCGATATCCCTGTCCTATCATGCTTCGGGAGTAAAAGTCGCTGATATTCCAGGCTGGGTAGGTGCGAATTTTGCTCTTAACACAGGCGGGATGATCATGCGTGTTGTTCGTGGACTGCCTGATGCGCCAGACCTCAACCACCCTGATTATTACAAATTAAACCTGTATAATTTAGATACACCACCTTATTACTGGCCTGATCCCCGATCCATGCCAGATATAACGGCGGAGGGCAATCATACCAAGGTAGATACTGAGTTTGATGTGTTTTATTATAATTTTATGGGGCATACCGGCCGGTTTACCTTTGATCAGGACGGCGATCTGCTAATGCTGGATGCCAACAGGATGAAGGTAGTAGCAGGAGGGGATTTCGTCATCACTGATGAGGATGGTATTGTTTATGAGTTTGCGGCTACGGAATTTCGTCCCTGGCCAAATGCATTGCCCTATACTTCCACCTGGCACCTGAGTAAGGTCACTATCCCGCACCAGAAAGAAACCATCAACTTTACCTACAAAACCTATGGCAATTACTGGATTTACCGCTCCGGTTACGGCCCCCAAAGTTTTTACAAGAAAACATTGTACCAGGACATTTTTCCACCGGCAGGAAATACGCAAAACCCCGCTTGCCAGGATGGCAGCAGCTTTGTGAACAGTCCCGATATTGCCCAGGGATCGGCCTGCATACTGCAAAAGATAGCTTACCAAAATGACAGTATCAAGTTTTACCATGATACCAGCAGGGCTGATCTATATAAGGTGAGGCTGGATAGTATCCGCGTATTCCAGGGTGCGAGCCCGGTACACACTACCCGTTTTAACTATACTTTCACCGGCAGCGGTAGCTTTATGAACAAAAAGATGCTGCTCAGCTCGGTGCAGAGCAATGACCAGCCTGCTTACGCATTCAGTTATTATACCAGTTTTAACGGGAAGACCCTGCCAGGACCATATATCCATGGAAGTGATCTTTGGGGCTACTACAATGGCGGATCATATACTATTTACACCCCGGTCACCGAACCCCATCACCCGGATTACCGGTATGGCCAGATAGGTTCGATACAAAGTATCACTTACCCCACCGGCGGCAGGACCGAATATACCTACGAGGGCAATGACTTTTCCTATTGCCAGAATGAACTGGACAGCGTTGGACCCATCTATAAAGCAGGTGGTTTACGCATCAAAAAGATCAAATTTATCAGCCCGCAGGGCGGCTCTTCTTCCTTTGAGAAAAACTATGAATACAAACATGGTCTAAAATCATCCGGTGTACTCGAAGCTCCGTTTGCCAATAAGACCAGTTCATTTTATTGGGGTGAGGGGAGACCCATCTATAACCCATATTGTAATAGCGGGTCCTGGCCACAGGTCTGTTCATTTTATGAAACCCATCACGACAATGTGATCCCACTGGGCAATGCACAGGGCGGGGCTATCGGTTATGCCCAGGTAACTGAAAACAATAGTGACGGCAGCAAGAAAGTGATGCAGTTTACCAATGGAGGATTTGATCCTTTTACCTACTATCCCAAATTGGACCCATTATTTGACGGTTGGGCCGATGGCTATAATAACCAATTTATAGGAGATGTGTTGATCCAGAACCGCCTGTCCTATGATTATTCTTCGTTCCGGGGTAAACTTAAATATGCAGCGTACTATAACAGCTCCGGGCAGAAGATCAGACAGGAGGTACATAAATTCAGTGACCTGATTGGTGACAGGCTGACTTTTATGGAGACACCCAAAAACCAAAGTTTGTATGCAATCTTTAATGATGCCACCTTTAGCAACCGCTGCCCTGTTACCGGCCAGCCGGACTACGGAACGGCATGGAGCGGATATTACTGTTTCCAGCGTAACGTGGTGCCTGTGGTAGATTCGATCTATACCTTTAAAGGGACAGATACATTGAAAGAGGTGATCAAATATGATTACAATACGGCTTTCCACACAGAACCCTCCAGGATCATTAAAACCGGGACCCGTGGTGACAGTACCATCACCTATTTCAAGTACCCCTATGATATTGTCAACTCATCCGGTGATGCCATAGGACAGGGACTTTCTGCAATGCGCCAAAAAAATGTATTGAGCCAGCCGATAGAAACCTATGTGGTAAAGAAAGATGCCGGAGGCGGGAATGCGAGGGTGACCGATGCACAATTGATCGCTTTCAGTGCTACATCTGCGCAACCCGCTACGGTCTACCGGATCAGTAATACTGCCGGATTAACAGATTTTGCGCCACTGGTGATGGGCGTTACCCCCTCTGTAAGGGATAGCCGGTACCAGCCCAAACTGCAGTTTCACAGCTATGATTCTTTTGGTAATGTGAAAGAGCAAAGTAAGGAGGGCGATAGTAAGGAAGTATTGATTTGGGGTTACCAGCACAAAAATATCGTAGCCAGGATATCCAGCAGTACCTATGCCACGGTGATCGCGCTGATTGACACCAATATTGTGAACAATCCTTCCAGTGATGCGGCACTGCGTACCGAACTGGCTAAAATACGCACCAGCCTGGGCAGTACCAACCCGAAAGCAAAAGTCACTACCTATACCCATGCTTCGTTATTAGGTATCACTAGCACAACCGATCCGCGTGGAGAGACCACTTATTACGAGTACGATACCTATGGCAGGCTGAAACGCAGGAAAGATGCCAGCGGCAACACGAAAGAAAACATATGGTATAACTATCAACATTAAGGTCATGAAGCAAATCAAAACTCTTCATATCAGGATAAAGGTGCTGCTCATGGGGCTACTGCTGTTATGCGGCCTGCGAAGTGTTGCGCAAGACAACCTAACCTATTCCATTTATAGCGGACAGCCAGTGATTACCGCTAAGCAAAGCATCACTTTCACCAATGGCTTCCATGTAACCAGCGGCAGCAATTTTCTGGCTTATATTACCGGTGCACCTACAGGAAGCAACAACCAGAATTATCTTCTCTCTGCCAAAGTAAAAGTGGCGGGCATCACCACCGAAAATGCCCTGAGTGCGATCTGGAATGATAAAGACAAAGTACAGGTCAGCATCCAGTACCTGGACGGGCTGGGCAGGCCGATGCAGACTGTACAGCAGCAGGGCAGCCCATTGGGAAAAGACCTGATCGTACCCACGGTGTATGATAACCTGGGCAGGCAGACCAAACAGTACCTGCCCTATGTATCCAGTGGCACCGCCAATGGAAGTTACCGGAGTAATGCGGTCAGCGAGCAGGAAGGCTTTTACAATAGCCCCCCGGCCGGGGTGGTCAGCATTCCCAGCGGATCTGGGCAGGTGGCCTGGTCGGAGACCAAATTCGAGGCCTCTCCCTTAAACCGGGTGGTGCAGCAAGGTTTTCCGGGAGCAGACTGGAAGATTGGCGGAACGCATACCCAAAGAAAAGGTTATGGCATCAACGGGGCCAGTGAGGTAAGAAACTGGACGGTGACCGGTACCGGGGCAACCGGCACTACCTACTATCCCAAAGCCACATTGTATACCGATACCCTGACCGATGAGGATGGGTATAAAACCATTACCTATACCAACTTTGACCAGCAGGTGCTGCTGAAAAAAGTGCAGACCACCAGTGGTTACCTAAGCACATATTACGTGTATGACGACCTGGGCAACCTGCGTTATGTAATCCCACCGGGTTTTACGGCAACCAGTTTTGCGGAGAGCGATACCGACTTTGACCGTTTCATCTACAGCTACAAGTATAACGGAAATCGGCAGGTGATCGAGAAAAAGATCCCGGGAAAAGGTTGGGAGTATATGGTCTACAACAAATTGGACAATCTGGTGATGAGCCAGGATGCGGTGCAGCGCAGCAAGGCACCGCAGGAATGGACGATTTTTAAATATGATGAACTGAGAAGATTAGTCTTAACAGGCATCTACAACCACAGCGGCAGCACGGCCAATACTTCTTACCGGGCCGCTCAGCAAACCGCGGTGGATGGTAATAGTAACCTGTGGGAAACCAGTACCGCCAGTGGCACCGGCTACACTGCAAATTCATACCCTACCACCTGGGGGCAAACGCTTTCCATCAATTACTTTGATACTTACACTATTCCGGGCAAAACCAGTACCTATAACGCAACACAGACTGTCACCAACAGGTTACAGGGACTGGCCACGGGCAGCAAGGTGAATATCCTGGGCACCTCGACCATGTTATTAACGGTGAACTACTATGACGAGCCGGGCCGGATGCTGGAAACCATCAGCGATAACCACCTGGGCGGAACAGACCGACTCGTGAACACCTGGAACTTTAACGACGAAATTACCGCCAGCACCAGGACGCATACCACCAGCGGGGCGAGTGCCACCATTGCAACCCGGTATGAATATGACCATATGGGGCGAAAGACAAAAACCTTTGAAAAGATCGACAGTGCTGCGGAAGTATTGTTATCAGAGCTGGCCTACAATGAGTTGGGGCAGGTGTATACTAAAAAACTGCATAACGGATTGCAGACAGTTACCCATGGATATAACTCCCGGGGCTGGCTGACAGATAAGTCAGCACCATTATTTGCCATGCAATTGAAGTATACCAACGGAACTACCCCAAGGTTTAACGGGAATATTACCAACCAGTTGTGGGGAATACCAGGCAGCCTGGCAAATAACTTTACCTATACCTATGATCCGCTGAACCGGCTGCTCTCGGGCAATACCGGTACGGGTAAGTTTGAGAAAGATATCAGCTATGATGTGATGGGCAACATCCTGAGTCTGAACCGCGATACCACCGGCGTACAAACCTACAGCTACACTGGTAACAGGCTGAATACGGTAACCGGTGGCGCCACCAGAAGTTATACGTATGATGTGAATGGTAATGCCATCACTGATGGAACCAATACGATGACCTACAATTACCTGAATCTGCCAGCGACAGTAAGTGGAGGTGCATCTATAACTTTTACGTATGACGCACTGGGCAGAAAACTAAAAAAAGTAAGTGGAGGTGTAACCACACATTATATCGGTGGTATCCAGTATACCGGAAGTGCAATTGATTTTATCGCGACGGAGGAAGGTTTGGCAAGAAGAAACGGATCTAACTATGCTTATGAATATGCATTGACTGATCATCTGGGGAACAACCGTTTGAGTTTTGATATTTATAGCGGTGCTGCGAGACGTATACAGCGCGATAATTATTACCCCTTTGGAAAAACCTTTGCATCTTATACAGTGGGTACAAGGAATAATTATCTTTATAACGGGAAGGAGTTCCAGGATGGTTTAGTCCAATATGATTATGGGGCTAGGTTTTATGATGCGGTTGTAGGGAGGTGGAATGTAGTAGACCCTATGGCTTTTAAATACACTTCGTTGTCACCATATAATTACACAATGAACAATCCTCTAAGATTTATTGATCCTGACGGGAGAGAGATAATAGGTATTACAATAGATGATATTAGAAGTGTTTGGAACGATATAGTTAGTATGTTTCAAGGATCTAAATTTGACAGCTTTCGGGATTTATTAACTATCGATAAGAAAAGCAAATCATTTAATAAATTTAGCGATGACGCATTGTCAAATGCCCTACATGGGATTGAGTTAACAAGTGATGAGAAAGCTTTGGTTGATTTAGTTTCAAATTCTATAAACTCAGAAAAACAATACTTAATCGAGTTTATGAAAAGTAATGAGAATGTTTCAAGGAGAGGACAAGGATATTTAGATACAAAATTTCCAAAAACATTGATTGATCCTGTTATAGCAGCAAATGGTGGAATACCTGGATCAATACTATCTGCATTTGGGGGCAGTGGGCTGACAACTGCTACTGAAAAGGGATCTTATTCAGTAATAATTGAGGGACTAGATGCATCTAAGAGTGGGACTGATTATTTTAATACTCAAACTGGGAAATCTACTACTAATCCTGTCGGAAGAGCTGCTACTACTGGTCATGAATTATTTGGTCATGGTAGATCGTTATCTCTCGGGAGGGAAAGCTCTCAACAATCTGATGCGATTCAAGTAGAGAATTTAATACTAAGAGTAATGGGGCATGGTACAGTTCAGCGAGATGGTACTGGGCATGGCAATGGTATCAAAGTAACGAATCCAAGTGGTGTACCTAAATTTTAAATATGAAACTGATATTAGTTGTAATTATTTTTTCTTTTTCTATCCTAAATCAAGTTGAGGCTCAAGATAGAAGAGATAGCTTAAATTTTGAAAAAGCCAAAAAGGTCATTTTTTCAAATTTTAATTTAAGATTAGACAGCTCCAATTATTTATTATACAATCTTGATGATAAATTCATAATAATAGAGAAAAAAGAAAAGGAATACATTCTTTATTTTGTGAAACAGGAAACAGGTAAAGATGATAGCATTATTATAAGCAAAAAAAATAAAATATTAGCAAACGCTTTCAATCCTAATTGTTTTGATAATTCAATCAAAATATCTTCTCAATCGCTTAAAGCACATCCACACGCAAGATACATTTATTATTATCTAATGAATAAAGGGAAAATAGCTAATGAGTTTAGTTTACCCACCTTTTTTGATCAAAATGTAATAGGTCGTGTATATCCAATTAGTGAGCGTGTACACAAATTTTTGATTAAAAATATGTTTAGTCACTGGAAGGAATAGCAATAGCTGCGCTTTCCTCGCAATATGGAATCGTTTCTTGACTTTGGTGATAATAAAGTTATAAAAAATAAATTTACTATGAACAAATTTTTAAAACTCATCGTGACACTTGCCTTTTTCGGCACCCCTAGTATTCTATCAGCACAAAACCCATCACTATCTACTTTGGAGGGGTCAAAAACCTATGGTTCGGGTATTAACCTTGATTCCTGCAGGATCAACATCCTTACTGTTGGATATAAGTTAGGGACGCTAAATAATCAACCTACTGTATACAGCAATATTAAGTGGAAAGGGAAAGATATCAATAGCACATGTTTAGCTAATGAGAAGTTTGAGATATTCTTATCTATCGGTACTGACACTACAGCAAAATACATTTATGCAGGTAGTTCAAGTGACGTGATCGTTGGCAAAGGAAATTATGAATGGGGAAATCATCCCTATTCAGCCACGGTTTCATGGGATAGTCTAGTCACTAAGAACTTTGGGAAAAGTGATGCTATTCATTTTGCTAACGAGGAAGACGCAAGAGTAATCTGGAATCAAGGCTTTATCGTAAAAAATGTTAAAGTAGTTACTGAAAAGGGTAGAGTGTTTATTCTTAAATAACAGGAATGGGTTTCAGGAAGATTTCAATCTGTATGATTACGGGGCAAGGTTCTATGACCCGATAATTGGTAGATGGAATGTAGTGGATCCTCTGACTGAATTAGGTAGGAGATTTAGTTCATATGTTTACGCATTCAATAATCCAGTTCGTTATATCGATCCGGATGGAATGTGGGCAACTGATATGTGGGGAAATGATTTTACTTCTGATTTCGGTGAGATTAGCAGTTTTATCAATGGATTTAAGAGTAGTTCTGCTCAAAGTAGCACACAAAATAACTTAAATAGTTTATCATCATCTGAAACCGAAACTGCTGAGTTGAATCAAAAGGAAGAACCCCTCAAAAGGAAAAAGAAACAAAGGAACTATTTTGCAATCAACTACAATATTGATCCACTAAAAAAATCTTTTGATAAGCTGATAAATAATAGTATTAGTTATCTTGATTACCCGAGTTATGCTGAAGTAGGCACAGGTGTATTACAATTAGGGTGGGAAGGTGCTCGAGATTTGTCAATTGGAACTAATACAGCAAGGTTCGCGAATTTTAGTGCTTTAGGTTTCAAAGCTCTAACCGGTGCGCTAGGAACAATTAATTATGGAATATCGCTCGCTCAGGTCGCAATCGCTGGAAAAGATTTGTACGATGGCAACATTGGGTCAGGGAGATTTGCATTCAGGGCTTCGTCCGTTGCGGCTTCAACTGGATATGGTTTTGTTGTAGGTGGACCAGTAGGGGCAGTGGGAGGTATTACGATAGGTGCTGGTAGTAGTATAACTGAAAGCACTTATGATATTATTGTTCCGAGACTAATTGGAGGATATAATAACTTTATAAATTCAATCACATCATCCTGGATGGCTGGACGAGGTTTACACTAAATAGTATGGTTAAATTAAAATACACCTTTTATATTACAATATTTCTCATTATTAGGGCTTATCTCTTTTTGTTAATTGTAGTCATTTTAATGATGGCATATTTCAATTTTGATTCCTATTTCGTATTTGTGTTTGGTATTGGATATTTAATAAATGTCATACCAGGATTATACCTCCATTTAGAGTATCTACATGCTAATAGAAATATTGAATATAATATTGATTATAACAATATTCGAGTTAAAAATCGAGATGGTGATACAAACTACAGCAAAGATGAAATATCGAAAATAATAATCTATATGTGTCCCAGTGTATTCAAAAATAGCGGATATAGGGTTTGGGCTATCGAAGATTATTATTATGCACGTATTATGATAAAGAATGGAGATGAGTTAATTATTAGCTGTCTTCTTACTTCTAAGATTGAAGAAACTTTGAAAGTGCTCGAAGGAGTTGAAATTATCCGTCGAAAGGAAATTTTCTGTACGCTTTCTCTGGGGTATAGAGGATGATTGGAATTCGATGATGATAGTTGAGTAATATGAGAATTAGATGTTGGTGTAATACGGGAGATGTATTAAGACCATTTGAGTACGATCTTTGATGGAAGAGATGTTAGGATGATCTGGTGTCACTGGGTACAGTAGACCATGTGGAGGTATAAAGCCAGAGGGGCCATTTAGATTAATAGAGGGACAAGAATACTCCACCTCTAGAGATCTTGCGAATTCAACAAATTCAGCAATACGAAAGGCAGATCCTGAAGCATTTAGGGGGTTGCAAATACATGAGATTCATCCAGTAAAATTTGGAGGTAATCCAACAAATATGTCAAATAAGATATTATTAACTCCGGCTGAGCATGCTCAATTTACTAATTTTTGGAATTCGATGATGAGAGGTATTAAATAAAATTATAAAAATGATAGATAGAAATACTCCACCAAAAGAAAGTGAAATAAATGCCTTTTTACGGCTTATTGACTTTACATTACCAGTTGGATTCATTGATTTTTTCAATGAAACAAATGGTGCCGATATAATTACAGATAATCACTATGTAGTTTTATGGCCATTGACCGAAATGATAAAATTAAATAAAGAATATAAAGTAGAGGAATATGCGCCAGATTTTTTTATTATTGGTTCTGATGGTGGTAATACGGCTTATGCGGTGGAAAGAAGTACTGGTTTTATTTTTGAACTTCCATTCATTGTTATGTCAAACGAAGAAGCTGTTTTCAGAAATAAAACATTCACAGAGTTTGTTGCAAGTTTAAAAAGCAAATTCTTTGTTGGGGATTTAATAAGAAGGGAAATTTTTTTGAGCGGGATGTGTTTGAATTCAATTTTTCCAAATTAAAAGAATTTCCCTAATCGGCTTTATATCCCTATAAAATAGACAAGAAATAGAAAATGGACTGCTTATGCATATTTAATAAATACTGAAGATGAACATAGGCGCCTTTTTGAAATTTCAATCCGATTGATCTATTTACCTGAAAAGGAAAAGTTGGATGATGTAATGTTTGATAAAAATTTAGTCTACCATTTTAAAATTAGATAATCGCATTGGCTCCTAATCTTAGGAAGTTAGGGTGCTAGTGTAAAAACCAAATATAAATTATATGAATAGATTCTTAAAACTCATTGTAATGATAGCTTTTGCTGCCATCAGCCATGCCTCATTCGCGCAAAACCCATCAATATCTACTGTAGAGGGTTCAAAAACATTCGGTTCGGGGATCAACCTTGATTCTTGCAGAATCAACATACTCACGGTTGGGTATAAGTTAGGTCTGGCTAACAGTCAGCCTACTGTTTATAGCAATATTAAGTGGAAAGGGAAAGATATTAATAGCACATGTTTAGGTAATGAAAAGTTTGAGATATTCTTATCTATCGGTAACGACACTACAGCAAAGTATATTTATGCAGGGAGTTCGAGTGATGTTGTTGTGGGCGCAGGGAATTATGAATGGGGAAATCATCCTTATTCAGCCACAGTTTCATGGGATAGGCTGATCACTAGGAACTTTGGAATTAGCAATGCTATCCATTTTGCTAGTGCTGAGGAAGCAAGAGCAATCTGGAATCATAGCTTTATCGTGAAGACCGTTAAATTAGTTACTGAAAAGGGCAGGGTGTTTATTCTTAAATAATGGCAACCAGTTCCTGAAAGATTTCAATCAGTATGATTACGGGGCCAGGTTTTATGATCCGGTGATCGGAAGGTGGAATGTGGTGGATCCGAAAGCTGAGGAAGGTAGAAGGTGGTCACCTTATACCTATGCGTTCAATAACCCAATTAGGTTTATAGATCCGGATGGAATGAAAGGACAAGATATCTGGAAATTCGATACAGACACAAAGGAGCTTACAATGGTTAAAAAAAAGAACCAATGAGAAATTCCACACATTTGTTGATCAAGATGGCAAAACAATTCTTAAGACAAATGATACCCCTGCAGATATAACTGCGAGGGTTGGAGAAGATGCTAAAGGCGGGAATAAAAAAGCGGCATTGGATTTTTACGAAAACTATGGAGATCTTGGAAATGCAATTCGCAAAGATGGGGATGCTTTTGATGATATGGTTGGCAGGGCTGGTGAGGTTGGTTTTAGTTCAAAAGAGGTAAAAGATCTCAAAACAGCTGGTGAACGAAATGTGATAAATGGATGGATCAATATAGCTAGAGATGAATTAACAGGGAAGTATTTACCAGAGTCTTCATTCTCGAAAGCCAAAGATATACTTGATATCGCTGGTACGGTAAAAGACGTGACTGGTAGTACTCCTGGTCAAATCGTAAATTCAGGAGCCAAAATGATGAATGATATATTCAAACAAATAAAGGAAATGATGCTAAATGGTGCAAAAAGGATGCAAAATGGTACACTTTAATAAAATATTGGCAGCCATGCTCATAGTGAGCATGACTGTTCTTTTTGCCTGTCAGAAAAATGGATATAAAACGGAATATTATCGTACCGGCGAAAAATTCGAGAGAGGAAAAGAGGTTAACGGAAAGCGGGAAGGGTTGTGGTTAAGCTGGCATGAAAATGGTCAAAAGTTAGCTGAGCGCAGCTATGTGAAAGGTGAAAAAGATGGTTTGTCTACTCAATGGTTTAAAAACGGCCAGGTTCAGACTCTTGCTAAATATAAGGGCGGCAAGTCTATAGATACTGTTAAGAGATTCTTTGATAATGGTAAATTGAATTCAGTTGACTATTATACTCCTGATGGCGTTCATGATGGGGAGTTTACTATCTGGCACGAGGACGGGACTGTTAGTCAAAAAGGATCCTTTAATAAAGGAAAAGCTGACGGTACATGGCAGAGCTTTTTCAAGAGTGGTAAGATAGAATCTATTTCTTACTATAAAGATGGTAAAGAGGTAGGCGAATGGGTTACTTACGATGAGGCTGGAAAGGTTGTTAAAAAAGTACAGTATTGATCTTAGAATTGCATTTATCTCCAGTAATTAACTTTATAATAGGAGTTATTCTTATCGTAGGGGGTGCTTATCTGATAAACATTAGTTTGAAAAATCCCAGGCCTGATTGGGTCGGAAATAGCCAGATTAGATTATTTGGTGTTGCTATATCACTAGTAATTTTAGGACTTATGACCTTGTTTGAGCTCATGACTGCTGCATAAGATATTAAAAGCTTAGCCAAGGATACTGGTCAATAGTGGGCTGCATAAATGTTTATGCGGCCTGTTTTGTTATATACAAGTTGTGTTTTTGGGTACCCAAAAACTACTTGCCTTCGCCAAAGCGAAGGGATAAAAAACAGCGCAACTTGTTTTTGAGATTATTTCAGGAGTGCTTGTAGCTTGTTTTTAGCAAAGAACGCATCCATAGTGGCGAACAGGTGTGAACGTTCGTCCTGTGGCAGCTTTTCGATCAGTTTCAGGCGTTCAAGGGCATCCTGGTCTATGTTCTGGTACTCTGCATCCTTTAACAGGTAATCCAGTGTCACTCCTAATGCATCGGCCACCTTAGCGGCCGTATCAATCGAAGGTTTGATCTCATCCCTTTCATACTTGCCGATAATATCGCCGGAGGTGCCCACCGCTTTTCCTAAGTCGCCCTGAGTCATCTTTTTTGCTTGCGTGTGTATTGAAACCAAAGTGTTAAAACAAGCTGTACGACGTAATATGACACGGTTCCCGGAAGACTTTATGTTTGAGATGACTAAAGAAGAGCTGGAAAGTTGAGGTCACAAATTGTGACCTCAAAGGAAGGACGTGGTGGAGCACGCTATATGCCTTTCTGCTTCACTGAACAGGGAGTGACCATGTTATCCTGTGTGTTAAACAGTGAAAGGGCTATCCATGTCAACATCCAGATCATCCGGATCTATACCCGGATACGGGAAATGCTGATGGCACATAAAGATGTGTTTATCAGGGTAGAGCAGGCTGAAAAACAGTTACTGAAACACGATCAGAAAATAGAAGTGCTGTTTTTTACTTATCTGAGTAAATCATTGAAAAGGAAGAACAGCCAAGAACGGAAATCAGCTTTAAACGAAAAGGTAAATAATCTCCACTGCACAGCCTCCAGGGCTTCAAAATCCAGTCAGCTCGCTGCGCTCACTTCTCCCTGTCTTTTTCAGCCCTTCCGCTCACCGCGCTGCCGGTGAAGAACCGGCCCAAAGCTAAATAACATAATACGAATTATCATCACAGCAAGTTATCCAGGAAAAAGTGATCCTGCAGCTGTGATGATAATGGTATTATGTTAAATAGAATAAATGGCCTGTGCGGGCAAAGGCTGTGGAGTTTATGCCGCGAAAGCCCTTTGCTGTCCTGCTTTCGTGGCTATCTTTGCTGTAACAGATGACTTACCGACTAGCACTAACTTTCATAGCAGCAGTATTCTATCAAAAAAAAACTAAAAAAAGTCAAAGTTTGGTGAGAAAAAACAAACCCTATATCTTGGGTAGGAACGTTCTTTATAGCACCTAAAAAGTGCAGCCAGCAAATCCGGCAAACAGCAAAATAAATGCGTAAGGCAATATGATTACGGGGCAAGGTTCTATGATCCCGTGATTGGCAGGTGGAATGTGGTGGATCTGTTGGCTAAGGCACGTGGTCGGGAAGAAGAGGGTAAGTGGTGCTACACTGGTGCAGATTGCCGGGGTCGTGATAGGGTTTTGAGCCGTCATTGGAGAGGTGTTGCCGGGGGGTTGGTGT
>Ga0247815_10001138_pt1 | contig 20552 bp, 20 predicted proteins | sample UWRJL194509B1_FD_181014 | JGI IMG/M metagenome (GOLD analysis project Ga0247815, IMG submission 181014) | Plant litter microbial communities from Arlington Agricultural Research Station in Wisconsin, United States - UWRJ-L194-509B-1 | ecosystem: Environmental > Terrestrial > Plant litter >...
CAGAAATGGTACCCGCTGGCATGAGACTGACGGATCCTTTGGGCCATAAACGCATGGAGTACTCAGTTCCCGTATTATCTTTTCGGGTTATTAATTCCTGTCCACCTTTGTGAACTTTCACATCTTTAAATGCTTGTAAATCTGTCACTCTATTAACTTCATCGAAAGTTTCGTGTTTTGTCTCCGAGGTTCGTTTGAAAAGTGTGCAAGAAGAAAGCAGCATAATTAGTGTAAATTCAGCATATTTTTTCATTGTCCCTGCCCCCTTTCTGTATACCAATTGGCAATGCTACGGATAGTTGAAATATGACGCACCTTCTTGAATACGCCTTGCCCTTCCCTGTTACCTTGTTCAGTCGTATTTCCTTCAATAGAGTAAATCCACTTGCCTCTCTGCTGTGTTACTATTCCCACATGGGCAATGCGTTTGAGTTGAGGAAAATAAATCCCTATTACATCACCTGGGAGTGCCGAACGCGCTAATCTGAAGATTGGAAAAAGTGCAGGCGACCATCCAGTTCTAGGTCTGGGGAATCCCGCCTGCTTGTACACCCAGCTAACGAATGCGGCGCACCAGGGATCTCCTTTTTTTAGCTGCACTGCAGAAAGGTACGCCTCTACACGCGGCCCGTCATTGCGGCCGGTCAGCTCCCTCACTTCCAATTCATTGTTGGCAATCTCGATGATTGTGAAGCGGGAAGGCTTTTGCCTGGTATGCTTAAGTATCCTGATTAACAAATCGCGTCTATGCAACTCATTGCTGCTAAGATAAGTAATGCAAAGGAGGCAAAGAAAAAGCTTAATTGTTGACATGAGGTTAAGTGGTTAAATTTAAGAATCAGTTTATTAAAATCCGGTAGACCGGCGATCGTCCAAAATTGACGCAGCAGCCACCAACATAAGGCGATTACCAACATAAAGGTGATGAGGCTTAGTATGATAAGTAACCAGGTATTTTGTTCAATGAACCCTGCTGTTGGATCATTACTACGCAACCATATGGGGAAAATAAACCAGAGGATCATGAGCATAACTAATATATATGCCGGAGTCATCCTTATTGACCTGGCTTGCAATGCTGGCATGCGGCCAAAACGGGGGTATTTGAATACGATAGTGTTCATACAACTTTGATTTAAAATGAATATTTTGTTAATTATATTGCTAAAGATGCCCAGCGGCATCTCATAACTACCGCCGGGCAAACTTGCTGATTAGAGGATCGGTATTATAGTACCGAGGTATTGACTGGGCGAAGAAAATTCGCGATCGTCGCTTACAAAAAATGCCCAGACATGCACTGTTTTACCTTCAAAAGCTACGGGCATTGAAATTTGATAAGTACCCGCCGACCTGGCTGCTGCGCCTGTGATAGATAATGAACGTCGTGTATCTTCGTCATACATGAACACTACGATACGGTCAGTACCACGGGACAACATTATATCCGCCGAAAGTTCAGCAGGATTCCAGTTGATGACCACTTCCAAATCAGGTAATGGCGGCATAACTCTCATCGTATAAGCGTCAGGTAGGCTGCCCTTGCTTAATGTAACGTTTGGAAAGTCGATCTTATAATCTGGTGCAACCCCAATGATTGCATTGTTTAGGAGATCACGCATTGCGGCATTACTGCCATTCATCGTTTTAATAGACTGAAATCCAATGTTTACCACACTTTTGACAGATTTGATGAATTTGAGCGCCATTCCGAACTTACTACGTTGCAAAATCTGCGATTGCTTTGGAGGTTTGCTTGACTTTTTTGGCCTGCTCCTTACGGTTGCTATACCTCGCACTATTGCACCTACTACCGGGCCTACAGTACCTGATACTCCGCCCACGATTCCTTTTAAAATTTTTCCCATTGTGTTTAAAATTAAAATGTAAATAACTCTGTTAATTAAGTTTTTGCGATACCGGTAGCTCGAACTTGTGATACAAAGATAAGTCAAGAATTAACAAAACGTATTGGTTTTCAAGCATATACGCGCAAATGTCCGGTAGTGTCTGCACTCGTCCGGTATTGTCCGGCATTTTTTTTTCAATTTTATTTGGAAGCTTAATATCCAGGGATAAAATGAAAAAAAAGGCATAAAAAAAGCCCGGCTGTCATTGACAACCAGGCCCAATCATGGCTTGATTTTAGAAAAGAGAGATTACTTTAGTTTGGCGCATTTAATCCATTTGCGCTGATCACTATTTTGATACTTACCAGGTGTATACACCGCCCCGCAAAAACACCCAGGACTAGTAATATGGTCTTGGTAAGTATACCATGTAGATTTCCCAGCGGTTGAATAATTCAGGAACATGCTTACCAGACATAAACATCCCGGGGGAACATAAAAATGAAACGTGGTAGGCTCAATAAATTTTTCATTGAATTTGAAATTAAGACTTTGACTTTCGGCCACTTCTACCATTTTCCCATCAAACAGCCTGAATAAGGAGAGGGCAATCACGATTTCGCACCGTACACTGTCTCTAGGAAAGACAACACCCCGTTCAATGTCGATGTATCCCATATTTACGCTGAGAATGCTCCCGGTTAATTCAATGTTGGTGTGGACGTTTATTAAACGATTCACTTGCGATCTCTTATTGAACTCAACCCCCGCCAAACTCTTGAAGCTATCTTCTTTAAAATTGTACTTGTCCTTTATAGGATCGTGACTTTCCTTTAAACACTTGATAAGTTTGGAAGTAATGTTATTGATAGCTTCAATTTTAAATAAATTTGGATATTGATCAGCTAGGGTTCTGCGTACCTGGGCGCCGAGGGTTGCAGCATTACCGAAAAATTTATTTACCTGTTTTGTTGCAGTTGATTGTTTAACTGTGCCCGCTGCCGGCTTTAGGGAAACCACTTGTTTCCCATTCAAGATTCTGAATACGTAAGGGCCTACTGACCCCGACAGTAAATTGCCGATTAGTTTTGCCATATGCTATAAATTTTAAATGTTTGGACAAAACTACATCAGGAAACTGCGTTTTCACCCTTCAAAATCAGGTGCTGTCGCAAATGTCCGCTAGTGTCCGCACTCGTCCGGTACTGTCCGGTTTTTTTTTAAATATATTTTATGTAATTCCCGTCTAACAGTGATCTTTCGATCCTCTCCATATACTTTTGCTTAGGGTTTGGTATCTAAAGGTGTGCCCTAAATATAGCATGAGTACTTAGTGAGAATACTGGTTTTTACTAGTCATAACCGGTATTCTCACTAAGTACTCATGGCTGACTCTGGGTGTACATATGGATATCTAAAGGATACCAAAAGCTACACAAAAGTATTATTGATGCTCATTAAGATATTTTAAAGTGATGAAATGCGGAAAGCACTGGGGCATCTGCTGAAACAGATTGCCGAAAATCTTGTTCTAATCTAAAACACTTTCATTTAACACTTCTAAGACTATGTGCGCCAGATATACACTCACGAAAAAAGAACAGGATTTGCTTAAAGCCTATGAGGTGAAAATGCCTCCATTTGAACCAAATTACAATTTAGCGCCTACGCAAGAAGGCCTGGTAATTACCTCTGATGATCCGGGGATTGCGCAACGTATGCATTTTGGTCTGGTACCGTATTGGGCAGAAAGCGTAAAAATGGACTTCAGCACATTAAACGCGAGAAGCGAAACCGCAGCGACAGCTAAAACATGGTCGCCACTTCTGCGTCACCATAAAACCTGTTTAATTTTAGCTGACGGATTTTACGAATGGGACAGGAAATCTGGTAAACCGATCCCTTACCGTTTTGTATTGAATGACCGTGAAATTTTTGCCTTTGCAGGACTTTGGAGTGAATGGAAAAATAAGGTAACCAATGAAGCTTATAGATCGTTTACAATTATGACTACTGTTGCAAATGATACGGTTGGCAAGGTGCATGATCCGAAATTCCGCATGCCGGTTATCCTGGATAAAAATGAGGAAGCTCTTTGGCTAAGCAAGGATATTAGTGTTCCTGACTTGTTGACTTTGTGCGATCCTTTTCCTGATGAGGATATGAGTTCGTATATGGTTAGTACTTCTGTTAATTCTACGGTTGTAAATAAGGCACATAATAACGTTCCGGAATTGATTTTGCCGTTGAACAGCCAATAATAATTTATACCCCAAAGCAATTTCTAAAATTAAATTTGCAAAATATTATCTACGATACATATATTTAGGCCGCTAAATATAAATCGTATAAATATGGAACCTTTTCCAAAGAACTTAATTCCAATTAACAACAAACCTACCTGGCCTGGAACACCGGAACAATTCCTAACAACTGTTGGGTATATTTACATGAAATATGAGCCTAAGGATCCTACTATTGACTTTGATGAATTAGGACAGGAAATGCTAAGTATGATAAATGTAAATTTGACGCCTTACAAGGATTTCACAGACCTGAAATATAATGGTACTATGGATGAAAGGGCTTTAAACGTATTAAGCAAGTTAATTTATAGACAAAAGGAATTGAATGAATTAGTAATGAAAGAAGGAGATGCCGAGTTAGAACTGTATACTATTGATGAAGATACGGATAAGCTACGCAGTGCCCTCTGGCGTTTCGGCAAAGAATTTGAAGAAATTTATTTCGATTCAATTCCGGATGATGATGATGAAATTGATGATTACTACAGCCGATACACAATATTTAGTTGGATATGCACTGACTGGTGACATAAAAGTTCAACCATCTATCCGCGAACTATACTATAGCTTTCATGAAGGCCTAATTAGTATTACATCTAACCCTAGTTGTAATACTAATTTTACTAGCATTTAAAACGTAGCAAAGGATTTTGGCCAAAAAAAGGCCTGAAATGTAGCTTTCTTTAATGCCTACCGGCCCCAATATTTTTTTTACAAGTGTTTACCTGTTGTGGGTGAGTTAGTCGTCTTATCAGTATAGAGGACAGATGTAAGAAATGTGGTAATAAATGGATTCGGCGGAGTTTGTGAAAAACTCCGTTCTAAAGCATACAAAGGAGAAAAAGTTGAACGTGATGATGCCGGTGCTGATTCAGGAAATAGAGGATGAACCGCCTCCCCTTTCACAAGAATCTAGCTGGCTTAAGAGATTACAAAAACATGGGTAATTAACCTGCTGCAGAACGGAATAAGGCTAATTGATGTATGGACTTTTATTGGAGCAAATTCTCAGGATGCAGAAACTAAGAACCCCGTTTCACAACGGGGCCCAGATAATTATTATTTTGTCCATTCAAAAATAATATATAGCGCTTTTATCTCAAAATATTTTTTTAAAAAATTTAGAAAGAGTGCTTTACCAGTGTAAAATCTACCGTAATAGAATATTAAGCCTATGGAGCTGTTTATACCAGTTGAATTATGTACCAGAATTCCGGTTGAAAAGTGTACCAGTTAGCAAGGCTCAAATGTAAGATATTTAGGTCATTACTGGCAGCGCATTGCCGCTCAGTTAAGTTATTTTTTTTTAGATATTAGCCGCTACCTCAACCGCATTGTTTGTATTTTTAGAGCCCATCATACTTTTAGTTTCTTTCCAATAGGATTTGCCATTTATATTTACCAGAAAGGATTTATGGGTAAGCCTATCCAGTAATGCCGCTGTCAATACTGTATCCATGCCAAAGATCTCATGCCATTTATAGAATGATTTATTAGAAGTAATGATCCTGGATTTGATACCAGTCCTTAATGAAATGTGGTTGAACAGCATTTCGGCGCCTGGTTTATCAAATGAAATATACCCCAGCTCATCACAGATGACCAGATCATATTTCTCGAACTTAAGCTCCAGAGCACGAAGGGTTCTGGAAGAATGACATTCCCTGATTTGTGTCAGCATCTTAGGAATAGAGGTAAACAATACACTTTTCCCCTGCTGACAAGCCTTGATCCCAAGTCCGATTGCGATATGGGTTTTGCCGGTTCCGGGACTTCCACCCAGGATAACATTCTGCCCTACTTCAATAAAGTCAAGGGTTTCCAGCAGTGGCAGCTGCGTCACTGCATCGGCAGCAAGTTCTGTTCTGACCAGATCCTGTATGTATTTCAATTGTGGAAAGCCGGCGTTTCGCAGCTGTGCTTTACGTCGGTTAATCGTAAGCCATCGGCTAAGTACCCGAATCAGGTGATTTGCCGCTATTGACCCAGTTTTGTGGCAGTAGTTCATCCATTTTATTTGCATGATGTTCCGATATTCTGATAAGAATATCCCTTAGCCATTCGAATGGTGCTTAAACGCAAAATCAAAGTGGAATTAGCACATGTCATGACTACCGTGCTAATTTCACTTTCAATGCCACCGAACTATTTCAATCTCCGATCGGCTTCATTAATGGCTAAGTTATTAATACTTGCATATCTCTTTGCCATTAAACCGTTTTCGTTGAACTCCCAGTTTTCGTTTCCGTAGGCTCTGAACCAGTTACCCTCTAAATCTTGAAATTCATATTCAAATCTAACTGCGATGCGATTATCTGTATGCGCCCAATACTCTTTTTTAAGTTTATAGTTTAACTCTTTTTTCCATTTTTCTGAAAGAAATTTTACAATTTCTTCTCTTCCATTAACAAATTGATCTCTGTTTCTCCATTCGCTATCAATAGTATAGGCTTTAGAGATTTTCTCAGGATCCTGTGAATTCCAGGCATCTTCTGCGAATTGGATTTTTTGTAATGCGCTCTCCAATGTATATGGAGGTAGTGGGAATTTCTGTTCCATAATTTAATTTATTAAGTTATTTATAATTGATTTTGATTTTTCTATTAACTCATTTGATTTAAACATTTTACTTTCCGTTATGCAGCTCTCGAAGAGAAGATACACGTGATCGGATATCGTATCATCTGCTATTAGAGATTTGAAAAATGCTCGGAGATCAGCCTTATGTTGCTGGATTGGATTCAAAATCTTAATGTTGTCACTTGGGATTTCAGACAAAATGTTAAGGAAGCTACAACCTCTAAAATTCTCTTTCATATTCATATGAATTAAAAAATTGAATGACGAGACTACCTTGGATTTTAACTCCTCTTCATTTTTCACATATTCATACAGCTCATTAAACCAGTATTCATGCCTGGCATCCAAGAACGCAACACATAAGTCTTCCTTTGAGTTAAAATGCTGATAAAAACTAGCTTTAGCGACACTGGCTTCAGAAATGATTTGATTGATTCCTGTGGATTTGTAACCTTGACTCGCAAAGAGAACAGATGCTGTCTCCATAATCCTTATTTTCGGTGATGTCATATATTTAAAGTTTAACTATGCAAATATAGGTAAACATTCAAAACGAACAAACAAGTCTGTCTGTTTTTTTATTTTATTTCATATCTTTCCGATGGCCTTCCTTGTTAGCCAACAATTAGTTTATTAATTTATGCAAATAATCTTCTATACATACTGTCTAAGTAGGGACCGCTACCTAAATCATAAGTTGTCAAGCCAATCCTCTCACAGACTTCAACACCATAATATTTACTTTAGGACCAACTGCTTGATTTCTGTTTTACTGTTCAAACTTAGCGTCGCTTCCACAGAAATAATTCACATTTCGGTGAAACAGGTTTAAGAATCGTTGAAATATGCTTTTGAACTGTTGAATTTGAAAGCATTTTTTTGCTGCGGTAGTTTGTAATTTGCTATGGCATATCTATGCAAAAAAAAAATGACACTACTGATAAATGGTGAATACACAGATGGGTCAGAGAAATAGTCATCTATTGTACATATTGAAATGCCTTGCTAAATTGCTAGTTGATTTAAATAGTTTATTAATATATTCGTAATAAGGAGAATAGACTTGGATTATTGTTAATGATGAAACTGTCAAAACGAAACAACTGTGTCTTTATACTTTACTAATACCTAAACACAATGAATTTTGACAATCCCTTTTGTATCCCTTATGACCTTCTGAGCCTGCATAATCACGAAGAGGATATCGTATTCTGATCGGGGAGAATGGCAGTGGAAAAAGCTCAATGCTCAATGAGATCGCCAAACATTTTGTAGCGCGCGGCGCTAATAAGGTTATTGCGGTGGCAAATACCATTCATAATAAATTTAACGCGCGTGGCCCAAACTTTGAAGCGTTAAAAGCCTCATCCGGCAAATCTATTGTAAAAAACACCTTAAAGGCCGCTTTGAAAATGCTGGCTGAAACTGGCAATAGGCGTTTCAATGATATCGGGCGTACGCTGGAATACGTCCGCTTTGACACCTAAGATGTAAGCCATCGGCTAAGTACCCGAATCAGGTGATTTGGCGCTATTGACCCAGTTTTGTGGCAGTAGTTCATCCAATTTATTTGCATGATGAGGTCAATATCTTGACATATCAGTTTGGCCTGCTTTTCTAACCAAATACCGCTAGCGAAATTCACACCATTGGTGTTTAATATTTTGAAATACAAAGGGTTGAATTGTGGTATCAGATTTTCATTTCATTTATTATGGCTAACGCAGGCCGTACTAAACTCGTTAAATATGAAAACAATCAAAGTTCCAATCCCAGATGAAGTAAGTGCAGAGTCAAAAATACTTTTTGATCAGATTAGAAAACACCTTGGCAAATTACCAAACCTATACGCTACCATAGGCTATTCACCCAGAACTTTAAAAGGGTATCTGGAATTTGATGCAGCCATTGATGCCGGAGTTTTCTCCAGCAAAGAAAAGGAAGCAATAAAGCTTGTGGTATCTGAAGTAAATAAGTGTGACTATTGTCTTGCGGCACATACTTTAATTGCTAAAAGCAAAGGGATTAGCAGGGATGACACGGTCTCTTTTAGAAAAGGCTATGCAGAAGATGTGAAATTAGATACGTTGGTTAAGGTAGCAAAGGAAATCACTTTGCAACGAGGCAACATAGGTGACCAACTGTTTAATCAGTTCTTTGACGTTGGTTACGATGAAGCTGCGCTGATAGATCTAGTTGGCCTGATAACCACGATGACATTTACCAATTACGTTTATGCACTTACTAAAGTCCCAATAGATTTTCCCGAAGCAGAGCATCTGTTTTGATTTCTTACTAAGTTCTATTTTTCCAATGATTATTTAATTTAAAAATTAACCGCTGACCTTTCTAGACTGGTTGATTTGAGCTTCTCAGCCTAATTAAAACTTTCTGGATCTGGTAGTTTTGCGTAATAAAATAAGAAGATGAAGACAATTGATAAAATCTATGTTGACGGTAAATTCATTACCCCTGTAGGTCAGCAAATTCTTGAACTATACAATCCTGAAGACGGCACAAAAGCAACCCAAGTAATCCTGGCAAATGCGCAGGATGTGGATAATGCTGTAGCCGCAGCGAAAAGAGCATTCAAGACTTTCTCAAAAAGTACTTTAAAAGAACGCGGCGAATTGCTTGAAAGACTCGCCACTGCTATTACATCACGCAAAGATGAACTCGATGCAATAGGGTTGGCAGCGGATGGCGGAAATATATAGTCGTTTTTTCCCCACAGCACTATAGTCGGTGGCTGATATTTGCGAAAATACGCTTGCCATTTCGGGTAAAGTGGCGGGTTGCTTCCATAAGAATAAAAGAGTGCCAATTGTATATCCTTGTTTCCTGGACGATCCATTCCCGCCTGGTCAATTATCCAGTTTTCAGGACTGATTTTAGTAGTATCACCTACACCATTGGTATACTGCCATTTGGTAGCCTCAATCGTGAGGATTTTCATCATTGCATCAATATTCTCCTGTTTTTTGGGATCTTTCCACAACGCACGGAAAGGCTTCCAAAATTCTTCTAGTCCCTCGTCATATGCATTGCCGTTCTGAATGATGAGTGCCTGTACCTTTTCAGGGTGCATTGTGGCTAACCTGAACCCGATCGGCGCGCCATAGTCCATCACGTAAAGGCTATATTTATTGAGGCCTTTTGCCTGCGCAAATTTATCAATAATCACCGCCAGGTGATCAAAAGTATAATCAAAATTTGCAATAGACGGAGCCGAGCTGCTCCCATAACCGGGATAGTCCGGCGCGATGAGGTGGTATTTGTCCTGAAGCGCAATCATCAGGTTGCGGAACATATGCGAGGATGTAGGAAAACCATGCAATAAAAGCAAAGTGGGCTTATCTGCCGAGCCTGTTTCCCTGTAAAAAACATTAACATCTTCTATTTTAACCGATCCGTATTTCACCATGGTGATGTCTGGAATTTGTGCTTGTGCCCTTCCCAGCGCGAATACCAGCAACAGGGCAAGAATTGATTTGTGTTTCATAACGAAATTATTAAGTGTGAATTGTATGATGGTGCCGGGTTGCTTGTGAGGAACCTGCTGTCAATATTTTATCAGATTATAACATTTATATATTCAGGGAAAGACTGACGCTTTGTGGCTTAATATAAAGTCGACCCTTTCCCTTTCAGAAAATCTGATATGTGAATTGTTAGAAGGCACTGCACCTTTTACTAATTTATATTCATGGCGGATTTGATTGTTTGATAAGGATAACTTTACAACCTCTATACTTTTAATGCGGCCATTGATTAGTGCGGGGTACCAGAATTCTTTGTTTTGCTGATTCCAGGTAACGAGCGTAAATTCTTCGCCGCTCTGGTGGACACGACGAGTTTTTGCGCTTTCCAGCGCCAACTGGTTACCAAATAGTATGGAAATCGTGTTTAGTTTTTTACTCAGAAAGGACGTGATCGGTTTTTGTCCGCCTGCATCAAAAACAGATCTTTTATCAGGAGATGTGCAGGCAACGGCAAAGAAGAATAACACGGGCAATATGTTCTTAAATTTCATGAGTTTGACTTTTAGAATTTAACATGGTGCATTGATACTTCAAAGCATGTTCATTATATATTTAAATCGATATGCTTGTGACGGTTTGTGACCAGGCTTATTCGATTTTGGCGGGCAGATCGAATACATAACCTGTTTCCTTCACAAGTTTATGGCAATTGAAACATGCTTTACCAAATGAGGCGGTTTTGCCGTAGGGTAACAAATTAATACCATTGAACCTTGCGAAGCCCCATCCTTTTGTATCTGGAAACTGCTGATCGTTTTTTACCATCCATTGTGTGTTGTTAAAACTTCCGGCCCTGATGTTTCCATCCTTATCTTCAATCATGTTCCAAACAACTTTGACAATAACCGAACCCTGAGGCCATGGATCAATTTCTCCTTGTTCAATAGCATTGACCGCGATATCATTTCCATAAATAATCCGCATTGTCCCGTTTTCAAACCTTGTTGTGGCGGCAATAACTTCCCAATTTTTATAATCGTCCGAATACCTGATTCCATTGAGTGATGTAGGTCTCTTTACATTGGTGCTGTTGGATATGATGTACGCCTTATACTCTCTCTCTTCTTTATTTAGCTCAGCTGTATCGCCGATTTTGGAATTAATAAACCTTTGGGCATACTTCTTAAGGACATTAATATCGCTACTGCTTAATTTTGCATCGGGATGGAAACGCAGGTAGCTCGGAAGAGGCATCTTGCCGTTTTCGGCCATATTGATCATTTCCCAGAATTTAACCTGTTGATCTGCGGGAGGCAGGTCGTTCCACTGGGAAAGGTTAAAACGCGACCTAGCCTCTTTAATATCTGAGGCCACAATCCAGGAAACGGGGGCCAGCTTATCAAACCACGATAGTTTGCTTTCATTGGAATGACAGTCGTAACAGCCTTTTCGCAAAACTGCGGAGACATTATCCGGCACCTTTATATTTGAGGTGACCGGCGGATTGCTGAATTTTGGACTGGCAAATTGGACGCTTAATCCAATAAAGATGACCAGTGCTATAATAATAACGATTTTGTTCCTGGTATTTCTATTTAACGCTTGCATAGCTGTAATGAAAAATATTACTTCAAGTATTTGAATACACTCAGTAATATCCAAGAGCAGGCCAACAAGCAACTAACTGATTATAAGAACACTAAATTCCTTCGCACACGGTTTTATTTGCGATATTTCATGTTCAGGCAATCGTTTAGTGTTATTTCAATAATTTAACGAATTGTTCGCAATGACTAATGTGCTGCCATTTTCACATAAGACTTTGACAATCGATATCAGTAATTTGATTCTAAACCCTAATAGTATTCCAGATACCAGTGGATTGCCAGATGATAGATTACGTGAGATTTCAATATTGTCTGCACAATCTGCGATATAACACTTGAAGTAACGATCGCCTTTAAACATGATAGAGATTATCCAACCCTGTCCGAATTATTGGTAAACCGGTCCAATAATTTATTAATCACTTCCTTTTCATTTTCCAACTGTTCAATTATGGCAGTTCTATCCACCGAGTTGTACAATTCAGGAATGGAAGTTTCCAGGGGAACCTTCTCAACTACTCCTTTAATGTTTAACGTTAACTTACCAGTAGCATTTACATCTCCCTGTAATAGTCTGAATGTTTTTTTTTGTTTATTATGTCCACTCATATCAATTATTTTTTTGTTAATCTAAGTTAGTAACGTTAATAATAAAATTGAAGGGTCAAATGTCCCATATTGTGTCAAACTGCCCGGAACCCAGAAAATATAATGATCACAGGTTCATCTCATCATCCTGAGCTTACTTGTGTGCCTGGAAACCCAAATATCAAAAATTATAAATGCTTTTTCTCCTTCTCAATTTCAGCTTTTAGCCTCTGGTTTACATCTATTTTTGAATTGATAAAAACAAAAATCTTGGTTCTGTACTCGCGTGCCAAAGGATTAGCGACAGAATCTGCAATATATGACCGGGTAAAAAAAGGACTGGTTTTGTCAAATTCGTCTTCACTGCCTTCCAGTTCCTTCACCCGGATAAGGTTTTCCGTTTTCTTGTCAAGCTCAAACCAATTGATATAATCGGCATTGAAAGAAACCGCCTTTATCTTTTTGTTCTTCACATAATAATTGATCGCTCCCGCCTGCCCATAATTATCACAAAGAATTAACGTCTGTGTTTCTGCCGGTAACCGGTTATAAACCAATTCTATCTTTGATGCCAGTTCTTTCCATCCCAGCATATCTGCGAAATCCTGGGGTAAAACATGGTCTTTTCCATCTTCCCACCGTAGCAAGCCTAGTTTTTGATAGATTTCTTTTCGCTTTAAAATCTTCCCAGGGCTTTCAATAGAATAAAACACATTGAATAGTAGTATATAGAGCACCATTGGTAGCGCCAGGACAAATGGCTTTAAATTTTTTTTCCAACCTGTCTGCAGGATTTCGCCAAGAAAGACAGCGCCAAAAGAAAAGTAAACCGGATATATTCCTATCGCATAATACCCTTTTGCACGGAAGTAAGTAAAAGTTACAAGCGTCAATATGAGCGACCAAAACAAAAACCTGTAGTTTTTAAACGGTTTATAGCATAACAAGGCATATAGGGATGCGATGATTACCGGCAATGCACCAGCAAAATAAAACACCTGCTCATTTAAAAAAGACCACCTGTTGACATGGATAAGCTGCGTTTCGCTAAGCTCTTTCATGTGATGAAAAACAGGAAAACCATTGCTATATTGCCAGTATAAATTTGGTGAGATGAGCAACAGCGCCAACAAAACTGACAAATACAATCCCCTTTGGGCGAAGACTTTCCCTTGACCGCCAAGTATCAAAGAGGGTATCAACCCAATCAATAGAAAGACGATATTGTATTTATTTAGAAAACCAATGGCGAATAGCACCGCAGCCATAAATAGCCATTTTTGTTCTCCTTTGCTGAAATATTTTACTAGTGAAAAATAGAATGCCGACCAGCATAAAACATCGAGGGAATTGGGCTGGAACAACAAATTGATCCGTAGCAGCACCGAAAGCAAGGCACAAGTTGCCCCTAAAATCAGCGCGTATAAATTGCCATGCAATTCCTCAATTGTTTTCCATACCACAAGTATGGTTAGTGCTCCAAATAGTGCAGGAAAGAATTTAATCCAAAAAATAGTATTACCAAGAAGCTGGATTACATAAGAAATCCATGAAGTAACAGGAGGTATAGATACATATCCCCAGGCCAGATGGTTCGCCTGATCAAGATGCAGGTATTCATCTCTCTGAAGATCATAATCAGAATTGACTAAAAAGTATTGCAAGATAAATTTCGCAAGGATAAATCCCAATAAGATTATCGTTCGTTTTTCATTGGCTTTTGTCATGTACCTCATGTCTGCCATTAAGATACAGAACCTTTGTAAGAGTTACAAAATAATTGAATTAAACGAAAAACACATTATTGAGTATCCAATTATGGTTAACGTAGTGCTATCTTGCTATACATCATTGTCTCACTTCACGTAGCCATCCGCTTCAATTATCGCATCTGCAAATGCCTGCGGTGCTTCTTGAGGCAGGTTGTGCCCCACCCCTCCAGTAATCGTCTGATTCTTGTACTTCCCCGAAAATTTAGCCGCATAGGCCTCCGCCGGTGGATGTGGCGCACCATTGGCATCGCCTTCAAGGGTTATTGCAGGGACCGCTATTACCGGCCCCTTGGCAAGCCTGTCTTCAAACTCCTGGTATTTCTCCTCACCTTGCGCAAGCCCTTGCCGCCACCGATAATTGTGGATCACAATAGCCACGTGATCTGGGTTGTCAAAAGAAGCGGCTGAGCGTTTGAATGTGGCATCGTCAAAATTCCACTTTGGTGATGCCAGGCGCCAGATTAATTTATTAAAATCGCCCCGGTACTTTTCATATCCAGCCTTTCCGCGTTCAGTTGCGAAGTAAAACTGGTACCACCATTGCAATTCTGCTGATGGCGGTAGTGGAAGTTTTCCAGCAGCCTGGCTGCCGATCAGATAACCGCTAACAGACACCAGGGCTTTACACCTTTCTGGCCAGAGGGCTGCAATAATATCGGCAGTACGTGCGCCCCAATCAAATCCCCCCAGGACAGCCTTTTTAATTTTAAGGGCATCCATCAGCGCAATAACATCGAGTGCAATAGCAGACGGCTGACCATTTCGGATTGTTTTTTCGGAAAGAAAACGTGTTGTGCCGAAACCGCGCAGATAAGGAATGATGACCCTATACCCTTTAGCTGCGAGCAAAGGTGCCACATCTGCAAAACTGTAAATGTCATAAGGCCAGCCATGTAGTAATATCACCGGTGCGCCATTAGCAGGACCCACTTCTGCATACCCAATATCAAGCACACCAGCTTTAATTTGTTTAATTGAATCGAGCGAAAGATGGGCTGTCCGATTACCATGGGTAACATTTTCTGGTCCTGAAGTTTGGCTGCACGCATCTGCTGCGCCTAAGATGAAATATGAGAAGCTGGCAAATGCGAGGAACGCAATCAGCAAGAATTTCCGGGTATTAGTGTTATACTTTTTTTTCTGTTTATTCTTTTCGGTAGACCCTTTAGTGTTCTTTTCCATAGTATTGAGCTTATTTCCTGCTATTTTTTTGATTGATAAGTTGCTGATCGTAATGTTTTAAATGATGCCCGTAATTCTTCCGTAAATGTTTGCGGCTGTTCCCATGCAGCAAAATGCCCGCCTTTGTCAAGCTTATTATAATGAATAAGTTTAGGGTAAGCCTTTTCTGTCCAGCTTTTCGGTGCCTGGTAAAGTTCATCGGGATATGCGCTTACAGCAACAGGAATAGTTATTCCTTTTGGAGCGAAAAATGCAAGCTTGCTTTCCCAATAAAGGCGCGCGGAAGACGTGGACGTTCCTGTCAGCCAATACAGCGAGATATTACTAACGATATCTTCTTTAGTTAGCCCCTCTGTTTGTCCGTTGAATACACGCGAAATTAGAGCCATGCTTGCCGCATCATGATCCAGCATCCACGCGGCAAGGCCGATTGGCGAATCTTCCAAAGCATATAGGGTTTGCGGCCGGTTAGCCATCTCGTTTGCATATCCCAGGCCATGCTTGTAACAGTAATCGAGTTGATCCCATGCGTGTTGTTCATCTGGTGAAAGTCCTGAAGGTGCCGCCTCACCATACTGCAATGCTTTAGATACATTATCAGGCAGGGTGGCGGGCATATTGGTATGTATACCTACGAGCTCCGGCGGAGTCAATAATGCCATTTGTTCGGTTACCGCATTACCCCAATCGCCACCTTGTGCAACAAACCGTTTATATCCCAAACGCTTCATCAGTGCTACCCAGGCCTTTGCAATGTGCTGTGGATCCCAACCGGTGCTTGTCGGCTTACCGGAAAAACCGTACCCAGGCAATGAAGGAATAACAACGTCAAATGCGTCTTCCTCTTTTCCGCCATGAGCTGTCGGATCTGTTAGCGGGCCAATAATTTTCAACTGCTCGATGACAGAACCAGGCCAGCCATGCGTGATAATAACCGGCAAAGCATTTTTGTGTTTAGAGCGCACATGGATAAAGTGGATGTCCACTCCATCTATATTGGTAATAAATTGCGGAATTGCATTTAGTGATGTTTCCGTTTTACGCCAATCATAGGTTGTAGACCAATACTTTGCCAGCTCCTGCATTACTTTAAGTTGTACACCCTGACTCTGATCATTCACCGTTTCGCGTGTTGGCCATTGCGTGGCTAGTATCCTTCGTTTAAGATCGGCCAACTTCTTTTCAGGGATGTTTATTTTGAATGGGCGGATGCTTTCATCCGACGACGTTTTTCCAGCAGGGGTGTTTTGAGCCTGTGCGGAAGTACCTTGTGCAACGATAGTGGTTGCAATAATGGTGAGGAATATTATTTGGTTAATTTTTTCCATTTTTGTATAGTTTATTCCAGATGAACTTTTGATGGCGAAATCATTTTTTATGCCATTCTTAAGTCATTGCTTATCAGAAACTTGAAAAATATGATTAAATGCAAAACCTCGTTATTTAGATAATTCCTGATAGACACCGCGAGATATCGCTGTCATAAAAAATTACAGTGGAATTATTGGGTAAAAAAAGTGGCGGTCGCAAATAGCCTTTCATGTTGTCATATGTGCCCCCTATTGCAATTCGGTTCTTTCCCTATTTTTGTTTGTAGTGAATATTCTTAATTTATAAAAGCATGAGTAAAATAAAAGTATTAGCCTTTACAGTTTCCCTGGATGGATTTGGAGCCGGGCAAGAACAAAGTTTGGAAAACCCACTTGGTAAACGGGGGGAACAGCTTCATACATGGATGCTCAGCACTAAAATGTTTCATCAGATGACAGGCAAAGACGGTGGTACGGAGGGACTGGATCACGACTTCGCGGAAAGGTCAATGGAAAATATAGGCGCCTGGATTATGGGGCGTAATATGTTTGGGCCGATACGGGGACCATGGACGGATGATGAATGGAAAGGCTGGTGGGGAGAAGAACCTCCATATCATGTTCCTGTCTTTGTGTTGACTAATCATCAAAGAGAACCACTTACAATGAAAGGCGGCACAACATTTTACTTCGTTACAGACGGGGTCGAATCCGCACTTGAACAAGCAAAACAGGTTGCTGGTGGAAAAAACATTCGTATTGGTGGCGGGGTATCCACCGTTCGTCAATTCTTGCAAGCTGGCCATATTGACGAAATGCATTTGGTATTCTCCCCGGCTTTTCTTGGAAAAGGCGAACACTTATTTGAAGGAATAGATTTATATGAGTTAGGCTTCAGTCAGGTTCAAAAAATAGAAGGAGAAAATGCGACTCATATTATAGTAGCTAAAACTTAGTTTCCTCTTAAGATTACATGTGATAGGTAGGTTGTTGCAGGGCAGAACCCGCGGCTAGGCCCGGAAGGGAAAAAGCCTCAAATCGAATGATTAAAGGCTTTTTAGTATATCATGATTTAAATCTTGCGGACCGGACGGGTCTATTTGAAAGTAGGATAACAGCGTTTATAAAGCTTTTCCAGTTACTGACTCATGAATTACTCACTGGTTGCATAGTACAATATTAGCTGCAACGCTATGATATTATACACGAATACTTCTGTTATTATTTTAACAACTCAATTGCATTATGCTGAAATTAAGCTTGATAATTAGCTTCTATTAACACGGATTTACTAGAAGAAACATCCAGCCTTTATTATTTTCATAATTATAAAGTGGCCGTCCAAGTTTATCCGTAGTCTTTCATCTTGGTCTCTTACTTGGACATTGTTTATACTGTTTGTCCAAGTAGGTGTCTAAGTTCATTGATAACCTTTCATCTTGCTCTCTTACTTGGACATAATTTATACTATTTGTCCAAGTAGGTGTCTAAGTTCATTGATAACCTTTCATCTTGCTCTCTTACTTGGACATAATTTATACTATTTGTCCAAGTAGGTGTCTAAGTTCATTGATAACCTTCCATCTTGCTCTCGTACTTGGACAACATGTATACTATTTGTCCATGTAGGTGTCTAAGTTCATTAGCAACCTTTCCTCTTGGTCTCTTACTTGGGCATTATTTATGTCTAAGTAAGAGCCAAGTTCGTCACTAGTTTATCTTCTGGTCTCTTACTTGGACATTAAGTATGCTATTATGGCCAAGTAGGTCTACAAGTTCAGCAATGATCTCTCATCTCGGTCTCTTACTTGGGCATCACACATGCTATTATGTCCAAGTCACTAATAGTTGTTCGTCTTATTGTCCAACTTGGACATTATTTTGCTATTATGTCCAAGTAGGTGTCCAAGTTCATGAATATTCTTTCTTCTTACTCTCTAACTAAAAATTATCACTACACATGCCGATACACAAATTTATTTACCCTCATTCGTCATGATGAACTTTAATAGTTCTATACTTATAGTTAGGAGAATTTAAAGACTCCCCATTATCTATGATAAGTCCCATAATCTTCAATTTCGTAATAAAACGTTGTGCTGTCTTATATCCGACATTAAAATGTGATGAATAATCTCTAGTGCTTATAGGTTCATTTTCTTGTATCCATCTATAGCCAACTTTATCAACTACACTTAACATAGGGGGTAAATCTTTATCTTTTAATTTTATTGCCACTTTTTGACTTCTAGGAAAAGTCATAACCATATAAGGCGCGTCGTAAGTAACAATAGGCAACGGTAATTCATACTTATCAGGCAATTTTTTAATTGTTAGAAAGCCAAATCCCCTTTGCTCTACAAGCTTTAATTGGTCAAATACATACATTATTTTTGGATTACGACTTAAAGAAGGGGCAGAGAAGGATCTTATCTGATCAAATTTTAGAGGTGCAACAGGTTCACCAGGGCTTTTAATTATTATAGCATCATCATTGATTTCGAAGTAAATAGGAGCCCCTTCAATATCATAATTACGATGGACTATAGCATTAATAATGGCTTCACGAAGGACTTCGAGAGGAAAATCAAACTTTACTTCTCTTTCAACGTGTGACCTATCAATTTGGCTATAAATGTGGTTCTCATACCATTTCTGTATTTTATCTGCTTGTCGAGTAATTGCACCTTCTATAGTTATGATTTCTTCTCCACGCCCCTTTGTCTTAAAGGTAGCACGAATCAAGGCATTTTGATAGATAAGTTGCGGTCTATTGCCGAATAACAGTAAACCCAAACCAGTAGGTTTCCATAAATTATCTTTTGACTCTATAAAACCTAATTGAGCAAAAACTTTATAAAACGCTGGAGTATTAATTTCTGCTTCAATATTAGCCGATGCTAAAAACCAATTTAAATCTTCAATTGAAAGATCGTTTAATTCCGCTCTAATTTCCACCTTTTCCTTAAGACTTAAAATAAAATCTTGTGCATCCTCTTGTGATTGTTTTGCACGATCCTCTGCTTCTAGTATGAACGCTTTATTTGCATCTCGAATTTCTAATTGAAGATCAGAATCAAACATCTCCACATCTACACCGTTATCAATTAAAAATTGAATCCCTTTTCTATCAACCGTTGGATCTGGATCTTCAATTCCGATCCACACTTTTTTAATTCGTGCATTGACAATCCGTTCTGCGCATCCTATTAGCCTATAGTAAGGCTAATGGCAGCATACCCTTGTATCTTCTTTACAACTTCGTCACTTTTAACCAGTCAGAGCAAAATCGTGCTCAAAGGAGTACTTATGATTTCCGGTCCTTAGGATGTACCGTTATACCGGCTTATCTTTTGAAACAAAGGTTTTCAGTACCGGGCGGTCAACTAAAAGGAAATATTCGTTTTAGAGAATTACATCATTTGCATTTTTTACCATGGGGCTGTAATCCTCCAGTTCCCTGGGAAAGGCTGGTATGTTTCGGCCCGTCGTTAGATGAGGAACGACTAAGAAACAGGTGTCGATTGGCAGAAGACCACCCGCTAAAAGGAAAAGACTTTTCCAGCATCAGTGACGATCCCCGGTGGCGGCAGGTAATTTATACACCGGAAGATTTAACGGTCAAAGCACCGGCATTTCTTTCCCTGGACGATAATGATAGTGCTACTGAGCTAAGAGATTCGTTTGATAATAACCTGCCTGTATTCCGGCCTAAGTTCCGGCTGTTTATTTCCGAAGAGCCGCAAAGATTCAGCAGACGATAATACGATATGATCTTTATACCGATGAATATTAAATTTAAAACCATCCACATATGAAATAGCCTGTTTCGGCTGGGGTTCCCTGATCTGGAATCCCGGTGATTTAAAAATAAA
>Ga0247815_10001140_pt1 | contig 20550 bp, 23 predicted proteins | sample UWRJL194509B1_FD_181014 | JGI IMG/M metagenome (GOLD analysis project Ga0247815, IMG submission 181014) | Plant litter microbial communities from Arlington Agricultural Research Station in Wisconsin, United States - UWRJ-L194-509B-1 | ecosystem: Environmental > Terrestrial > Plant litter >...
GCAGTGCGTGCCTGCATCCTGCCCATCCCCGTCCCATCCACCGAGAACATGCGCTGATTCTCTCTTTCCCTTGGTCTCCCACACGACCCCTTCAGACAAGAAGTTCCATGTCGAGCATTTTACATGCTCAGTCTGCCCAACGGCCTTTGGTCCACACGACAGCTACTACGAACACGACAACGACGTATACTGCCACTTTCACTTTTCGACCCGCTTTGCCACAAAGTGCGTGGGCTGCAACAGTGCAATCCTCAAGCAGTTTGTCGAGATCAACCGCAACATGCGCGACGAGTGCTGGCACCCAGAATGCTATATGATCCATAAGGTCCGTTGGTCGCCCACCTTGCTGCCGCACCCGCGCATTTTCGTGTCTGACTCGTCTGGTTGTAGTTCTGGAACGTCAAGATCGCCACTCGACGACCGACAAGTCCACTGCCACTGCCATCTGGAGAGTCTTTGAACGGCTCCAGCCTCCTCGGGTCCGACAGCGACACCGTACCCGTCCCGCTGCATCCATCGTACTACGAGGAAGAGGAGCAGGAGACCGCCCAATCGCTACGTGACCGACAGGGGAGGATGGAGCACCAGGTTAACCGCGTTTGGACGTGAGTTTGCCTGCCGTTTCACTATTATATTTCTATAAAATCTGACTTTGTTTTTCTCAAGCGTCCTCGCCGCATTCGAAGAGTCGAGCGCGGCCTGCATCTCCGACATGTTGCGCCAGGTCAGCGGTGGCCAGTATCTCGAAGCCATTCGCCAGGCCGAGAAGTTTATCCTCCACGTCGAGGTCCTATTCGCTACGATCGATGATCTCGAGGCGTCGTTCGCGCAGCACCAAGCGAAAGGTGTGTCATTGTCCTCGTGTCTCAGCCGGAAATGCGTTCGCATGCTCAACGCCGCGCACCCCTAGGCATGTCGCACGTCCGCGAGGCCCGCATGCTCTGCCGCAAGACGGTCGACCTGTTCACACTGCTCTCGCGCACGCAAGATGCGAGCGCGCAGAGCGCGCGCAAGGTCGGCATGACGCAGGAGCTACTCAGTCTCGTCACGGGTCTCGCGCACTACCTCAAGATCCTCATCCGCATCGCGCTCACGGGCGCGCTCAAACTCGAGCGCGAGTTTGGCGACAGCGAGGCGATCGAGGGGTTCCTCGATAAACTGCACAGGCTCTCGCTGGAAGGCGGTAGCCCATTCGTGCGGAGGCTTATCCCCGGCGCTGCACAGGACGATACCTCGCGCGGCCGTGTCCCCCGTGTCAACGACGGAACGCAGGGCGTCATCTTTGGCTATAAGAGTCTTGCACCGGAGAATGCTGGCTCCTCGCCGTTCGGGCGCGGCGACAACATGGTTGCGCAGATGAAGAGTCCGAGCGACCTCTGTCTAGCGTGCAACATCACCGTCGAGGAGGATTGTGTACGACTCGGGACGTATATGCGGTGGCACTCGCAGTGTGTCAAGTGTAGAGCGCCTGGGTGCGATAGGGCGGCTGCGGCCCCGCCGGTCAAGGAGCCCAAACAGGTCGCACAGGCGCAGGGAGACGATAAGGACGGCGGCACGACGCAGACAAAGAGTACGCTTAATAGGCGTTTACCTGCCGCAGTTGGCGAGTTCTTGTTTGAGCCCGAAGGTTGGAGCGGGGAGGGTTCGCCGCCGCTGACGAGCACGGAGGCCAAGGTCTCGGCGATCTTTTGTCTCTCGCACGGACATGCCAAGTGCAACTCGGGTTTCCAGGCGGTATCGCGGCTCGAGCAGTATGCGTTCTTGCTCAACGTTGCGCTTCGGAGGTTGTATCTCTTGCTCAAGCGGCGAGGTGTCATGCCTGCGTCCCCGGGTGCGTTCAATCTGAGTGTAGATGTGTCCGTCGGTCTTACTGATAGATCTTGCAGTCGTTGAACAGGACGACCACAGGTTGTCGACGTCGAGTTACGACTCGTACCGCGACTCGACGGACATGATGCGCCTAAAGACCTCTGCGCATTTAGACCGCAAGCTGTCCTCGACTGCACGACTTCCCAAACGTTCGACCATCGTCGAAAGTCCGGCCGGCAAGGTCGCACACCAGACTGACGTGACCGCAGCAAAGCAGCAGGCGCAAGATCGGGCATCTGGTGCTTCGGTTGTAACGGTGCGGCAGCCACAGCAACAACTTGTGCAGCAGCCATGGTCAACGGCCTCAGCGATGGGCTCCAAGCACTCGATCCCATCGAGCGATTCGACGTCTACACTCAATGTTCAGACTGGCCAGCAAGAGCTGCGGCCCGCGTTCGCACGCAACAACACGCGCGTGGTCATCATGGATGATGGGCCCGAGTCTCCGCGACCTATGGAGCCAGGCGAAGGTGACCCGTCGCTCATGGGCCTTGGCGGTATTATGAATATGGGCCACCATGGACGGCGCGCGTCGAGTATCCTTGATGAGGGCTTGTCGCTGGCGGACATCCCGCAAATCATCGAGGTCGAGCAGGCCCGAGTCGAACAGCGGTCGCTACCACGCCAGGGAACGAACCCATTCTTGTCGGATCTGAGCCCACTGGAGCTGCAGCTCGTGAAACACTCGGCACTGCTGACTCTGTACAAGAGCGGGTTGAGGGAGCAGTTTGACTTGGAGGAGTTGTTGGAACTCATCGATGTGCGGAGGAACAATATCTGGACAAAGCTGTTCAAGGGCGGGCAGAAACCCAAGAAGAAGGGTAAGTCGCATCAGATTTATTTTGGCACGGCCGTGCTGATTTGGCGGCAGGTGTATTCGGTGTCCCACTCGAATACCTTGTCGAACGCGAGGGCGTCGACTCGATGCTTGGCACATCGCGACAGCCATTGCAAATACCGAGCTTCGTCGACGATGTCATCTCGGCAATGCGGCAGATGGACATGTCGGTAGAGGGTATCTTCCGTCGCAACGGCAACATTCGAAAACTGAACGACCTCGTGCACGCGATCGACCGGGATCCGTCGTCGGTCGACCTTTCAACCGACAACCCGGTGCAACTCGCGGCACTCATGAAGAAGTTCTTCCGCGATCTGCCAGACCCATTATTGACGTTCAAGCTGCACAAGCTGTTCTGTGCGACGCAAAGTGGGTGGCTTGATCTCGGCCAGTTGAGATGGTGATTGTTGACATGCCACTTGCAGCGCTTCCAAATGAGGCGGATAGGAGGAAGTATCTCTGTCTCATTACGTTGTTGTTGCCCAAGCCGCATCGCGACACCATGGAGGTTTTGTTTGTGTTCCTCAAGTGGGTCGCGAGCTTCGCCCACGTCGATGAGGAGACTGGTAGCAAGATGGACCTCACCAACCTGGCCACCGTTATCTGTCCCAACATCCTCTACTCCAAAGCTGGTGTCGTCCGTGACGAGAGCTTCCTCGCCATCCGCTGCGTCACGCAGCTCCTGGAGCAGCAGGACGAGTTGTACATCGTCCCAGACGAGCTTATGCCAATTCTGGCCGACCAGGAGTACTTCGTCAACGCGCTCGACATGAAGCAACGCGACTTTATGAAGAAGTGCGAGACGTACATGAAACTCAAGGCGGGTAAGATTCGGCCGGGCGATATCAACATGCCGTCGGGGAGTTTGCAAGGAACGCCGATGCCTACACCAGGGGGTGGCCCGCCACCGTCGGGTGGCGAGTCTCACCACCTTGCCGGTCAGCGCTCGGACCCTCAGATATCGCGCGGTCGGCAACAGGACCAGATGCGGCCCCCGCCTCCTATGCGAGATCGACACACAAACTCGCTCGAACGCGGTGACTCGCGGCATCCTGCGAATCAGCATGTGGGTGGCTCTGAGTACCCTGTAGCCATATCGCCACCGCCGCAGGGCGTTCCGCACTCGTATTCACACCCACCGGGGGCCGCGCAGGCCCAGATGCCTTTGTCACCGCGCGGACCGCCACCCGATCCGAGCCCTTGGCACCAGCAGCATCAGCAGCACCAGCGGCCACAAATGGCATGGAACGGGCAGCACTCCTCGAACGCAGTTCCTGGACAACTGAGTCGCATTCAGGTGCCTCCACAAGGGGCAGCGATCCCTGCAGGTCCGCAGACGCCGTCCGCGTCGCGTAATCGGCCACTATCGTGGACTCGAAATGGCGAGCAAGGTCTGCCACTGCCACCGTCCCAATCGCTCAACGGCCACACGCCTCCCGAAAGCGTCTCTGGGAACTATGGTCGGCCATGAGCCGCCGACCCGGTGTTTCTGTGTATGTGTATACATCTCGTAGTTTGCATATCCCCGACCGACATCTTGGATGTGTCGGAGCTCGTTCGTTCGCTCCTCCCTTTTTTCACTGCATGATATCATTGTCTGCTGCACCGCTCGCTCGCTGATTCCTCACTTCTCCTGCCCTGGTTCTTTCCGGTCCCCCCGCGCATCTTTCCTCGTGTTATAACAGAATGGACCTCACGATCTTCATTTCCACCTCCTTGTTCTTCTTACCGAGTTACGCGGCCCGCCCCCTCGCAATCGCGCTTATGGCTTATTTCCGAAGCGAAGCGATACCCAGTGCCCGATTTTTCTCATCAATGCATTGTCCATGTGCAGTTTAGTTTGTTCGGGTGAACTATCTCCCACCCACCCGCCTCGCTCTTTCCTCTTTCTGGCTCTCTCCCTTTCCCTCTTCCTATCGTCCCATAGTATGACAGTTACCGCTTTCCGCTCTCTGCGTACCGAGCCTTGGACAATACATCAGACGACTCCATGGATCTTGAGCAGCGAGGTGTACAAGAAGTTAGCCGCCTTGCTGCCGCCGGTGACAACTTGTCAAGGTGGCGATTAGAGTTCGCGATCGCAATTAGCCCAACAACGTCATAACACGTACATTTTGACTTCTGCAGTTGCTTAATTTGCTCATATAGCCCCGAAAGGGGTTAGAGCCTCCGAGGATCTCCGAGGAGAAGCCCTCCGGCAATCACCGGATACAGGCTTCGCCCATCAAGCAAAGTAGTTGAAACAGTTAGCTCACCGCAGCCTCGCGAGTGGAGGTTAGCGTCGAGGAACACGCTGCTTGCGGCGCTTGCGGCGCTTGGGCGAGTCGGTGCAACCTGCAGGGAACGGGGCAATCGCTGCGGGTTTGCGCTTCAACAGTGACGTCAACTCCGACCAACTGGAGGCAGCCAGTGCAATGCTTGATGCTAACGAAACGGTTCTTAGGGTTGCCCATGAGGTTGGCTCACTCGGGTGAGTGCCGTCCGCGTGCCAAGGTGCGGGTGTTGCGCTAGTGACGCTGTTACAACCTTACACAGATGGTTCGCTTCCGAGCATATTCCCCGAGCGGAATTGCGAGGCCGAGTCCCGGTCTATCAGCGATGCTAGGCATGTTGCGTTCACCGGCGTGCAAGCGGATGCGATCGGGGTGGGGTAGAGGCCGGTGGCGCGCGGCCAGTGGCAACATGACTAGTATTCCAAGAAAACCGACTTGGTGACTATACTGAATGATCGAAGGGGCATAGCGTAGTGTCTAAATAGGATCGGTTGCGAGCAAGGTAAAGCAACGACAGAGTGAGGTAGTGCACAGATGTGAGGGGCTAGATCGCTAAATCTAATCATGAGTTCGTAAATGGAACGTTGAAGTGAAGCATTTGCACTGGAGCATACTGCTTATTAAAACCATAGAAAGAGCGATGGTGCAGGATTCGGATAGGGAAGATGCTGGCGAACGGCGAGAATTAGGTTTGATGTTAAGGGTCCAGGTCCTCCTGTTTCGAGAGGCGTCGACGAGCAGTGGGTGAGACTTGGGACTCGGAGCGGTCCCCGTCCCGCGACTGGGCAGCGTTGCGCTGCTTTGTCTGAAAAACAACATGAGTGAAATTTTTCGAACAACGCGAGGCGGTGGCAACGCACAATTTTGACATACACGAGGCCGCATGCATTACACAACGTGCCCGGCCCTCCCGAAAGGTTTCAGCAACAAGCAAACAATGAATCGACGAATGCGGCACACCTTTGGGGCCACGTCTCCATTCTGGAGTGGCTGTAGCGTCACAGCCCATGCACTTGCGTTCCGCGCGCGAGCTCTCGCCGCCGGCCTGCCGCTTGGGTTTAGCACTAGTCATGACAAACCGATCGTTTTTGTGTCAGCTCACCTCCTTGTCACCCTCGCTGAGGCCAGACCCCCTCCTTCCGCTGAATGGATCCGCTGTAGCGGGTCGACGCTCGAGTGCCAGGCTCTGTGCGAGACGTGGGTCCAGCGCACGCAAATTGCTGACTGCAGCTTTGTGCATCTGTTGCAATGTGTCTGACCGTTGACGCCGTGCAGCCGGATCCGTGGATGCCATATGAGGTTGAGAAGCAGCGTCGATGATGTTGCGATACGACGTGCTGAGCTGTCAAAGCGCCGTTGTTGCGGAGTCAGTCTCTGAGGAGCACCCAATCCCAAGGTTCATAGCCCGACCCACCTCGCGCATATCCAGCGAGCCCCGCCTAGACACTGGCTGAGGTTCCATATCCCGCTGTTTTCCCACGGACCGAGAGGAAGGAGAATGAGTTGGTGACGATATGCCGGACGGGGTTTGCGAGCGGCCATCCGGCGGTGAGTACGTCGATCCCGGGGGAAACGAAGAATTAGGACGTTGCTGCCACGGTGGATATGCGACAGGTGCTGATGCGCCAAAAGTGGCTGTAGGGGAGGCCGATGATGGCGAGGCAAATTCGGATTGAAACGATGGCGGATTGTAAGCGAAATGGTGGTGGGAATGATCACCACGCTGATTGGCAGGGGCTGTGGACAATGGACGGACGGGTGGCAGAGTGGCGGGATGCGGTGCATGTGGCGGGTTGGGCGGGCGACCGTATGAAGCGGAGGCGGAGGAGGCGGAGGCGGGGTCAGAATGGCCTGTGGATGGCAACGACGAAGACGACCCTTGCTGCGCGCTGCTGGAACCCTCTCCCTGTGGCCGACCTCGGTACATGGGTCGGTCAGAGAGCAGAGGAGCAGCCGCGGGCAGTCGACCGTCGTTGGTCACTGGAGGCCACGCCCGCGGAGTGTAAGCTAGTGCGGCAGCCACTTGGCCGTGCTTAGGGGTGCAGTACGCGAGTGCGTGCTAGAACGAACGCCCAGCTGCGAGAGAGAGAGCGAGAGAGGGGCTGAGGAGAACCGAGACGTCAACGGAGAGTGGAAGGAGGAAGAGAAGCAGAGATTGAGCTGGGACGCGCCGAAAGATTATTGTCTCGGTACATATGTGTGCGCGAGCACGCGCGATGAGCGGCTGCGTCTCCCACCGGACCCTCCGCGGCGATGACGACCAGTTTGTTGCTCCTGTGGCGTCACAGCCGAGTTCATCATCATCATCATTAAACTTGGCCTATCCTGAGACGCGACTATAAACCCGTACGGCACCCGAGGAGCGGGCGCAATGAATCGCTCGTTTTGAGCGGCTCGCTACGTGATTGGTATCCACTGTCAAGCCAACGCGTCAACAGACGCTCGTTGTCTTTTGAAAATTAGCGCAGCGCGACCCATTCAGACATGGCTCTGGCCTCTGTCGGTGACGGCTGTACTGTATAAGTGTACCAAGGCCGTTCCGGCGCAAGGCACAAGAGACGTCGACGGGTGAGTAACCGCACCGGCTCGTTGCTACAAGGGGAGCTGAGCTTTGGACATGGCTTGCACAAGGATCCGCCTAAATTGCTTCTTGGAAGCTGATTGACCGACTGCACCTCGCCGCACGTGGACGCGCGCGGGGAAGGTGGGTACACTTGCACAAGGTGACGCTTGCCACGCCTGCCCGGAACGGAGTCGGGCGAAACAACGCTCGGTTCGTAAATGAGCTATCATGATGCCGGCCTTCACTCATAACCTGCTCTCATTCTCAAGCCTGATGTTTTCCCACACTCACTTCGGTCGCTGCTGCCGACTTGATCGGCCCTGGAAGCACCGCTGTCCCTGCCGATCCTTTCCGTCGACGTCACCGGCAGCCGCCGCCGAGCCACACCCTAACTTAGAGGCAATCGGCTTTGTCGCGAACAACCACATGTTTCGACGCCACCCACTATGCCACAACTGGCGAGAGTTGGGAGCATGGTTGTCCGTATTCATACATAGGCAGCCGGCTCGTTCCGTCGTGCCGAGCCGCTCAACTTGACCACAGGCATGATGCCTACAGTCCCAAATCAGTTAACCAGGTCGCGTGCCGGATCCGATCTAGAGTGTATCGGCTTGACAAATTTGATCATGTGCTCAAGGCTGCGTTCTTCGTCGCTCAAGTTATCACAAGGTGAGCATGCGATGCTGGAAGTCTAAATCCGCGGCGCCAGGGTCGTCAGCATTTCCTTGTTTCGCGACCCTCTGCGGGCCCTCACCTTCAAAATGACTCTCGGTTGCGAAGGCGCCTAGGCGGATTCTGGTCAGCTTTGTATTTGCATTGTGGCACAAGAGCGGCTGGGGCAATCCACCCGCCAGAATAACCGGCGCCAGTCCAACTCGAGTGATTGAGTCTGTAATCTAGGCCGTCACCTGTGGGGATTTACAGGACGTGAGGGTGTTGATTAAGGAGCTTGGCCGTGCAGTTGGTCAGCGCCGGTTTGGCCAGCTTGGTGAACAAGCCGACCCTCGACGAGGTAATGTCCTTCGCCACCTATGCGGTCATGTCCATTTAGAGCAATTCAGCGACGAGCCTACTAGCCTTCTCGTCTGTGGTTGTAATCTCGCCCGATCTTCCGTGGCATACCTTAGAAGCTCGTGAGCTTCTAGCAAGTGGTGGCGTAATGATGAGATGCGCACCCAGTGAACTCAACGGCCGCACCGGCGGAAGGGAAGAAATCGTGCTCAACGGGTGAGCGCAGTGTTTGAGTAATGAAAGTTATCACCCCTCTACGTCATGCTAGCCACACATGGAGGTGAGCGCGGTGGTAGGAGGCTGAGCGGGCTTCAGAAGGGCCTGGTAGTAGTTCAGTGAGTTCGGGCTGACACCCGAATTAACCAGACCCTTCTCGGCTATGTCGCCGCTCGTAGACTCAATGCGTGTGATAGCGAGGATTGGGGACATGTGCGGAAATGCCCTGACAGTACTAGTACTGGTGGCCTTGTGCTTCTCCGATATGCCAGCCAAGGGCCCTTGCACCCACTCGCCCTTGCCCCAATTGCTGTAGGTATCATTGTTTCCTGAGCCTGTGTGGCTCTTGGTGTTGGCACGGAGCTGCTGGTCGGTAACCTCTCATCAGATTTTGTGCGCGCCCTCAAGTTCCAAGTCAGTCATCGGGCTCGCGCTCCATTCGCACCAATCTGGTAGATTTTTAAGTAGCTCCTCGTCATGGGATGTTGAGATCGATGAAGCTTTCGACGTCCATAGTGCTGAAGCGACGCCCAGGTTGACAATCCTGAAGAGCTCAACTTGAACTCGCATTTGGTGAATGCTATCCATTGTCACAACATTCCAGCCATTGCTAGACGGTCCCTTCGTGTCATTTACAATGGCAGGGCTTGTAATAACTACAGCGATGAGCACAAGAAATCCAGGCGCGAGTATAGTCAATGGGTAAGCAGGGACACAAGTCACACCCCTACGACGCGTGCCATTTATGTATCAAGCAGCGTGTCAACTGACGAGTCATCCTGTCGGATGGCATCGAGCACGCGCACGCGCACGAGTCTAAGCGGCTAGACACAGCATTGATCACAGCAGTCACAGTTGGTGCAGTTTGCGAGTCGGCATCTGTCAATATCAAGCCGACAGCAATCCAATGTGCGGAGTTGACACGTCTCGCTCGCGGTGCTTCTCGCTCATCTAATGGGCCAAAACGTTCGATGGTATATGAGATTTCATGCGAATATGATACAAAAATGAGATCGGCGAGCAAGGTGAAGCACTGATCGTTATCCTTGGGCGGGGTGCACGTCTGTTGGCTTTGCGATGGCCGAGCTGGTACCAACCCTTGGCATCGGAGGTGTCATCTCAACGCTTTCACGCCGCTCCTCTTGATCGCTACCACGCGCGAGACGAAGCCCAGCCTCTTCATCGTCACGATACTCCTGCTCCGCGCGGGCGGCGCTTGGACCTTCCAGCGGGAGAGTGTCTGATAGGCGACGGAGTGGAGGGTAGGAAAGGTGTGCGGTGGGGCTGTTGAGTGGCGGATAGTACTGTCGATAGCTGAAGTAAGCGATAACAATACCGAGAATTGAGCCGGAGAGAACGTCTGTTGCATGATGGCGATAGTCCATTGTGCGTGAGATGGCCACGAGCGCAGCACCATTCATGGGCACGACCGTTACCCATGCCTTGATGCCAGACCCAACCTGGTCCCATAGATGAAGTTTGCCAGCAATGAAGAACGTAAGGAAGGAGAGACCGGCAAAGGACACTGGATGATGCATGAGTACAAATTGCGAAGAGAGCGTGAAAACCCACAGCTCGAGTGACCACTTGGGAAAGAACGGAAGCCGTCGTTCATAACTTTCTCAATTGTGTTAGTACAGATGGCATCCGTAACCAGACCAAAAACTGGCGAATTAGCAGAGCCTGGACTGGGTTGGCAGCGGCTAATGAGATCAGGGCGAGGGCGGCCGACAACAACTGGGTTACATAGCACCATTGAGTACAACGAAATACGAGACGGAGGTAGCGCACCTTTTACGACATTGGTGACAGAGCCAGTGATTGCAAGCGAGACGACAAGACCCAGCCAGCCAGCATGGATATCGGCAATGCCGCGTGCGGGAGTGAGGAGAGAGACGACGGGAATAAGGACAGCAGGGGCGACGCCACAGATGAGAACGAGGCCGAGATTCTGAGCGCATTCGTTCATGTGAGTTAGTGAAAAGTAGAGAGGGGGTCCTCTTCACGTACAGGAATACGTTCATGGACAGTGAAGCTGGTGTGCAAAGAAGGGGTGGCAGGAAGAAGAGAGCAGAATTAGGCGAGAAGCTTGGCATCTGAAATCGGCGCGTGACGCACGGGTACTGTATCCTACGATTCAGAGTCGTGTGAGCGGACGTCAGCGAGTAAGACGAAGCACGCACGATGTGTCTAGGAGACTAAAGTGTCTCCTAAAGCCTTTGATTTCACCCAAGTACCAGAACAGAACTCTGTGCACATCGGTCAGTGAAACATGATCGAATCAAGAGCCAGGATGCTCACGCGAGCACGATGGACACGAGCCTGAAAGGATGGATGATCAGCAGACATTAGGCCACAAAGGGCAAGTATCGCGTACCAGTCCAGGGCATATGCGCGCAACAGGAAAAGAGGTGTGTATTTCCTGCGTTCAGGCGTTGCCCACGCGAGCCAGCGTTTGGCGCGAGGGGTCATAGAGAAGGATTGAGATTCTAACGAAGAGTTACTATGCAGTGAAGTAAAGTGTGAGCGAGAGGGCAGCTCTCTGGGCGCCGGTGTTGGTGATGGCGAAGGAGAGAGACGAAGAGGCATTGGGACTAGTACGGGTTTTGTACGTTGCGCAGCTCTGCCCTTGCGGGATGCCAAGCCCACTCCGGGCTCGGCCGCCGCTGTCTTCTCCGAGCGCCGACCCGCCTGCGATCTGGAGCAGAAGCTGTATTGAGTGATTCTATGAGTACAGTGTCCCAATTCGTGCAGCAGCCATAATACTCAGGCAGACCGCGCCCATGGGTCTGAAGAGCATTAGTTCAGGGTATGTCCACCTTCTTAGACATCTAGGCTTCAACAATACTTTTGATGAACGCACAACAGAGGGCTGTGGACTCGAAAATGGAAACCACCGCTCGCCGGCCCTGCGTGAGCGGGTGAGCGGTGGCCGGCCGGGCTCTGCGTAGCTACTGCCTTTGGACAGGTCTGTCCATTAGGGCTTCTGTTGATAAGCTCACCTGTCTTGAATGCGCAGCAGGCGTGATAAGCGAGCGACCAAACAATCGGAGTGAATCAATCGTGCGTCAAATGTGGACCAGCAATGTTCGCAGACCTGTGAGTGCAGATCGCCCGCTGCTCAATATAGCTGTCGTTGAGCTACGCAACTCCAATGTTCAATAATATTCCCACGACGCAACATGCGTTCCATAGTGTTGCGAGCATTCTCGAGGATACTCGGGCTATGCACTCCGAGTCTCAGTCTATGCTGCGCGTGTCACAGGAGCGGCCCTCCCGGCCTTGGCCTTCAAGCTTGGGTGATTCAGCATGACTAGAGAACCAATATAGGACGCCACAGCATCAAGACGAGCTCGGTCACTGTGTACGGGTTGTAGACTTGGTGCAGCAAGACTGTGACGAGCAGAAATCTGCTCGAAGTGGCGCCTATTAAGGCGAAGACTTCTAGTGAATATTTGGCAGTAGCTTGGAGAGTCGATTGCAAGTAGCAGAGTCGTGAGCGGTGTTGCATGGAACGAATGAGGGCAAGGAGCTCAACACGGCCGGGGCCGGACCGGTTCGCGTCTTGGACGGAGGCTTGCATGATGGCGGACGTCGACACCGTCCCCGACGATGTTGACACATGCCGCATCTGCAGCATGCCGGGTGATGACGAGCATCCACTGTTTTACCCGTGCAAGTGCTCCGGCACCATCAAATTCATTCACCAGGACTGGTCAGCCACGCTCTAAACAATAAACCATACGCGCAGTGCTGACCTTGCATGTGAAGTCTGACGACATGGCTAGAGCATAGCAAGAAGAAGAAGTGCGACGTCTGCAAGCATTCATACGCGTTTACAAACGGTGCGCATCACCCGCTTCGTTTCTGCCGGCGCGCTGACGCCACACCTATAGTCTATGCCGACGACATGCCTCCCCAACTCCCGCTTCCAATCATACTCAAGCAGGTCGCCACTCAGTTTGCTAGCTTTTCCATCTTCTTTGCCCGAAGCATTGGGGTTTCTCTCATATGGCTCATCGTCGTGCCCTACACAACGTGCGTCACATGCGCAAGTTCAATGACATGACTGCTGACCGCGAAGACTTACAGGTTCCTCACGTGGAGAACTTATTTCTGGTTCGGCAACCTGCTGTATGTACGGGCCTGATACTATGTTGCTTTCGCTGACATTCATTCACAGCGCTTGGTGCCTCAACTCGCGCGGCTGGCCTGGACCCTTGTCGCCGCCTCTAGGAGCAGTCTCCTGGATCTTCAACATCACCACCGTACTGTCTGACCCGTCAGAATCGGCGCCAGCCATGCACGTCATAACCAACACCATCTCGAGTGACATCTTCACCGGCCAAATCATCTCCACTCTCATTGTTCTGGTCATCCTCAGTGTGTTTCTTCTGCGCGAATGGATTCTTCAGAATGCGCCGCGCGGTGTATTTGACGAGGAGCCCGTGGAGCTAGCCGACCAGCCCGCTGAAGAGGAGGCTCTGGCTGTCCTGCCAGTGGCCGAAGAGGTCGTCGCTCAGGACGCTGCGCCAGACACTGACATCATATACCCGGGCGACGAGACACCTCCGGTGGACGAGCCGCATATGTCGCTACCGCGCCCCCTAACTCCATTTCCAATGGCGGATGATGAGGCGGCCAGCGACGATACGCTCGACCACGAGTTGCCGTCGGGCTCGGTCAGGAAGGATATTCATCCACACCAGTTCGACCGGTTGATAGCCCCGTTACCGCGGTCGTCGAAAACAGCGCAACGGCAGCTACGGTTTCTTGAAACTGAGATGCCAAAACCGACGCCTGTTGTCGCATGGACTGGGCAAGATGCACCGGTGACGCCTATGAGCGCAGACTCGCAGTCGAGCTCGCATTTCCTTGGCGAGGATGAGGACGAGGAGACGCTGCCCGTTGCGGATGCGCCACGCTCTGCAAACACGGTGTTCTCCCCCTCGACTGAAGATGAGCCGTTGTCGCATCCTATCCCACCATTCACACCATCTGCATTCCAATTCACCATTGAACCTGCGCCAAAGCGGAACGGCTCTGATGACTCTTACGACGCGATATCACCCGGTGAAGCTGAGAATGTGGAGGCACCCACAACGCCATCTGCGATGGCGACGCCGAGCAGCGGCGCGTCGCTGCAGTTTCCGGCATCTCAAGCGCAGTTGGAATCCCCTGCATCGTCGTCGTCGTCGCAGCAGAGCGTGGCACCGCCGGCTCTACCACCCTTTACGCCATCGCTCTTTACCTTTCAGAGCGCGGGTGGACCTGGACTGGACACACCGGGCGCGGAAACTCCACCAAATGCTGAGAGGCCTTTCGAGTTCAGCTTTGTGCAGGACATAAGTCGCACCTCGTCTTCCGGATCTGATCCCATTGTGCCACCCCAGCGGAGGTTTGCATCGGCCATATCTCCTGGGGGTTCGAAGCGTCCTGTGCTCGCACCGACCACGCCCTCGGAGGAGATTCCGATCGCACTGTACCGCGCGCCAGAGGACATCGATAATACCGACGAGGAGCAACGACCGGTATCGTCGCGCCCACAGAAGCGACAGCGCGGTCCCACAGAGGCAGAGATGAGCGAGTACTTCCGGCGCGTAGGCGAAGATGCTGGTCCCGGGCCTTCGAGCTCGTCGTTCTCTGGACCCCAACCAGCAACCAACGAGTTCCAGACTCCGCCACCACGCCCTATTCCTCGGGATTGGTCCTCGCCAAGCGAGTCTGAACGGACACTGTCTGAAGAAGGCGAGCAGGTTGACGACGAGAATCAGTTCGGCGACGAGCAGTACGACGATGAGTTCGAGTGGGTGCCTCCAGAAGATGGCGACGAACTGGAACTTGGTCATGATGACGGTGCGGCCGCCGAGCTTCCCAATCTCATTCTTGATGATGGCCGTGGGCCGTTTGTTCAAGCCGGAAACGGACAGGTGAATGTGCCTCCTGCAGATATTGAATTCGACGACGGAGCATTGGGCGATGCCAACGGCGAAGAAGATTTTGATGGCGTTTTGGAGGCAGTCGGTTTGAGAGGACCCCTCTGGGCGGTCTTCCAGAACGTAAGTGCAAATTGGTTGACATCTGTGTTTGATCGTTGACGATTTCTTCAGGCGGCTATTGCGGCCATTCTCATGGACTTGGCCATCCTCATCGGTGTCTGGTTTCCCTACACGATCGGCAAGACGCTCAGTCTCCTTACACTCGCCCCGCGACAAGTCTTGTCCATGATCAACTGGCCTATTCGCATCGTACGGTTCATCAGCGACCCAATCGCTGACGCAGGCGTGTGGTTAATCAAGGATTACCTATTCCCTCGCGTAGTGTCGATTCTGCGAGTTCTCATTGCAGTCCTCGGCAGTCTGGGCGGCCTGCGCGTGTTTGACGCTCCAACAGCACCACAGGCACCTCCTTCATTTGTTCTCCCACTTCCGGTTGCATCGAACATCACAGTCCCTGCACTTGTGAATCACACACAACTGGCGTTGGACTGGCTGCAACTCCTTCCGTTGGATAACTCGACAGCCGAGCATTTTGCGATAACATTTGCTCACTGGTTCGGGCGATGGAGCTCGCTTGTTGAGGGCGACAGCGCTCGCAGTCGCGTCGTTGCCATTCTTATGGGCTATGTCTGGGTCTTGGCTTTCACTGCGGTCTACGTCAGCTACACGTCTCCCACCGAGGGTCGCGAAGTGGCACGCGTCATTCGGCGCGAGCTGAGGCAACAGCTGATCATGGCTAAGGCGAGTTTTCGAACCTTTACACCTCCAAGCCTGTCGCTGACCCGGCAGTTCACAGGTCGGCATATTCCTGGCGATAGAGCTACTGGTCTTCCCGATCATCTGTGGCGTGCTGCTCAACGTCGTGAGCCTCCCGCTTACACCCAGCATCAGCCTTTACATGCGCGCCAACTTCATTTGGAGCTCGCCCTTGACCGGTACCTTCGCCCTCTGGCTTCTTGGTACGACCTTCATGTACCAGTTTGCGATCTCTCTTGGCGACTGCCGGTCGCTCATGCGAGACGGCGCACTGTGGTTTGTCAAAGACCCCCAGGATCCAGCATCGCATCCAATTCGTGACATCGTCGAGCGACCGGTGCTGAGCCAGGTCCGCAAGCTGTCACTCAGCATGTGCATGTACACGTTCTTCGTCGTATTCTGCGTCGGTGGCACCATCTTGGCTGTTGTTGGTGCTTGCAATGGGCTCCTGCCTCTGCGATGGAAGGTTCGGTATGTGCATTTTACTTGGTTACGATGGATAGTTAGCTGAACAAGCTCCTGCAGCGAGCCGCTCTCTGAGGTGCCCATCGACCTTCTCTTTGTCCACTTCGTCGTGCCTCCAACACTCAAAGCGCTTCGACTTAAGCAGAATGGCGCAAAGGCCCTCAAGCACTGGTGGGAGTACATGTCCTACCTGTTTCGGCTCAGCTCCTACATGTATGGCAAGCGATTTGAGGACGAGGAGTACACCTCCAAGAAGTGGACATGGCGATACCTCGTCATACCGTGGAAGCCTCTCACAGAGCATCCGGATAATATGCAACAAGACGGCGGCTTTTTGCGCGTCCCAAATAGCGACCACGTCATATTACCGCGCAACCAGAAGCGGGTCCTCATCCGTACCAACGAGCATGGTATTCCCAACGACCCAGTTGTGGCGGGGCCGATCATTGCGGCGCAGATTGCAGAGGCAACCAAGGAGAACCGTGACCCGGCAGCGGATTGGCTTATTGTATACACGCCGCCGCACTTCCGCTGGCGCGTCATTGGGTTCTTGTTCATGTTGTGGGTTACGGCGACACTGCTGGTTGTTCTCTGCACGGCCCTCCCACTACGAGTCGGTCGCATGGTCATCGCGCTCGTCAGCGATAACGAGTATCACGACCTTTATGCGTTGACAGCCGGCGCATACATCCTCGGCGGCGCATGGTTCGTCGGCATGCAGATTGAGCGTAACCCTCGTCCATGGACGCTTGCTCGTCGGTTCTTGCTGTGGGCACCGAAGGCTCTGTACATGGTCGTCACCATCGGCGTCATCCTGCCCATCCTCCTCTCCGTCACTTTGGATCTCTATCTGTTCCTGCCGATTCGCAGTTGGGTCGATCCTGAGCGCCAACCTGTTATCCGTATTGTTCATTGCTGGGCGACCGGACTGGTCATGGGACGAATGGCGCTCTACGTCTCGCGGCTCCCGAGAAGACGTGCCAACCGCCAACAGCAGCGCGATGGACAGCGGGCACCAGAACAAGATCCGGCACCAGAACAGCAGCTTCCACCGCAGGACGCACCTCCAACACCTGTCGAAGATGACGTCCCACCCCTTCCAGAGGTTCAGCAGGCTGCTGATGGCGGCCAGCAACCACGACAAGAACCGGACACCTTCAAGGTCATGCGCGCGTGGGCCAAGGTTCGTCAAACTTATGAATCACTGGGTCACAAATTGACCCTTCTCCCACAGATTCAGCGCCATGGTCTGCGCGATCCCCACGTTGTCGATGCCACTTTGGACTTCATAGTACCCGTCGCCGCAGTCCTCATTGTAGCCATAGCCATCCCCGCAGCTGTCTTTTGCGCGACCCGCTGGATCATGCCGGTCGATATACCTCCCACACTGCTGAGTGAGTGCTGCGGTGTCTGACCCACTTCGTTTCGTTGATCTAACGTTTTCCCAGCGCAAACCGTCTACTTTACTATCTTTGTCATGGTCTTCGGGGCCGGCTTTTTCTCCCTCATCAGCGAAGGGCTTGCAGCGTGGACGCAAACTATCCGCGACCAAGAGTTCCTCGTTGAGCGGCGGCTGCGAAACCACGACATCCGCAAGAAATAACTTTCCCCTCACCCCTCACTCTCTCTATCGCTATTCCTGCTTTATCTCGGACGGAATCGCCCCAAGGCTCGGAACCGTCAATCCCGCCTCTACTGTACACTTGCATGGATCCAAATGACATACTGGATCAGTCGGTTGATGCCAGCCGCCGGCTCGTTCATTGTTTCTGTCAAACCTAACTCATGACTCTGGCGGAGTAGTTCTCTGTCACAGACACGTACGGTGGTAACTTATCACAAGTGGCCCGCTTTGGCGTAGACGTAGACTTGCTCAGTACTTGGCGGGGCGTAGCTAAGGGGTAAGGATCGTCTCTTGCTGCCTAAGGGGTCGATTAGCAAACAGTAGCCTTCATTTGACGCCACTGGCGCGGTTTCTCTGGTCCGTCGGACTCTTCTTGTGATGTTGGCTCGGACTGGAGGGGCCAGAGACATGCCTCTTTCACGTCGGCGGTGCTCGGCTCGCCGCCTTCTTTCCGTCTCCGCGTCCCGTCCGTTCAGTCCCCTTCGAGTGACTGTATGCTCCGTGATGCACCTTGTGCGTATCTTCAACTCTCCGATCGCCCATCAGACCGCTTTGTGATGGGCTTACCTTTCTTGATCTCCGCCCTGCATGCTTACAGCCTCTGATCAGGAACAATGGTCGAGCTTTCCGCCAAACCCTGCTCTGCGACGATCGCTATTCTCGCACTGTGACCGCGCAGTCCTCAGCTAGTGATTTTCATCCTGCATAAGACATATAGGTACGGTATGAAGTGTGAGTTGCGAGTTCTTTGTCTTGCAGTCATGCGCCTCTGCACCGCGGCAGCTACTTTCTTGATATCGTCGGCGTTCGCCGCCTCATATAGCTCGCTGCGGGTAAAACATGCTTGGGACAGCGTACCTCGCCAATGGCAAGATGTTGGCCAGCCATCTCCTGACGAACTCATCACCCTCAGCGTTGGTCTGAAACAAGGCCGGATCGAGTCCCTCATCGCCCAGCTCTACGACATTTCCGACCCTGACAGCGTATCGTACGGCCAACATCTCACTCACGCCGAAGTCGATGCGCTTATCACCCCAGACACCAAAACCACGGCCGCAGTGAACGACTGGCTCGCCTCGAACGAGATCGACCCGACAAGCATCATCAGGTCGGATGCTGGTGACTGGGTGGATGTAACAGTGACAATTGCGAAGGCGGAGGAGATGCTGGGGACGACATATAAGCGGTTCCGCCACCGCGAAACAGCGACCCATGTTGTACGTGCGCTATCTTATGCGCTACCCGAAGAGCTGCACGATGCGGTCGATGTGGTGCTACCAACGACGGAGTTCATCACCAGCGAAACATCGGATACACGTAGGATGCGGAAGATGCTCGAGAGGCGTGGGAGTCTACCCGACACGATGCGGCCGGCGCCATCGCAAGTGCCCCGTCCGCCACCAGGGCAGGACCCGACTCTATGCAACCCTTTCACGACGCCGGAATGTCTAAGGGAGCTCTACAGTACGACAAACTATGTGGTCAATGCCGCGGACAAGAACAAGTTTGGTGTCGTTGGATATCTGGAGCAGGTGCGTCTGTGACAACCAACTTTAGTGTGTGGAGGTCCTAACTTCCATCAGTATGCCAATTTCGTGGACCTTCAAGTAAGTCATATGCGACGTGATGGCTAGCACTAACTGATGAGCTCTCAGACGTTCTTCAGTCAGTTCTTCCCGCGGGCGTTGGGCTCCAACTTCACCTACACCACCGTCAATGGAGGACAGAACGACCAAAACCGCCCTCGTGTAGAGGTCCGTCACACTTATGCCAGCTTCACAGTGTGGCGACGGACACAGGCATTTACTTTGATCCTTCTGGCAGGCCAACCTCGACATTCAGTACTCAACAAGCCAGAGCTTCCCGACGCCGAACATCTACTACAGCGTTGGTGATCGCCCGCCATTCATCCCAGACGCATCAACGCCGAACAACACTAACGAGCCTTATATCGAGTGTGCGTATCTCAACGGAGAACGCGTGGTCTACTGGTACTGAAGATTATGATTGCAGGGTTGCGGTACATCCTCAACCAAAACGACATTCCTCAAACATTTACGACGAGGTGTGCACGCCTCACTGTCTCGAGCGATGAGTATGTGCTCAAGCTGCACATAGTTACGCCGAACCTGAACAGACCGTACCGTTCGCGTATGCACTGTAAGGAACACAAATGCAGTGTCGAAGCCGTAGTCTAATGGTCTGTGACAGACGCGTTTGCAACACCTTCGCCCAACTCGGTGCCCGTGGAAGCAGGTGGGCCGCACTCACCACTCACTTTTTGGATTTCTGAAATCTCTTCAACAGCGTCCTGTTTGCGACTGGAGACTTCGGCGTGGGTAACAGCGACCCCGACTGCAGAACTAACGACGGCTTCAATCGTGTGTGTATCCCGCATTTGCTCCTGGCAGTCACTGCAACTGATCCGCTTGCCCATATAGACGCGCTTTCAACCTTTCTTTCCAGCATCGTGTCCGTATGTGACGGCAGTTGGCGGAACGACTAGTTTGTGTTACCTCACAGCGCGAGGGCGAATGCTGAACAATTTTTTGCAGGCGCTGCTCCAGAGGTTGCAGCTGCGCTATCTGGCGTACGTCTCAACCTGGTCTCTCTGCGGAATTGAGCTCTGACCACGCTGCAGGGAGGCTTCTCACGCTACTTCCTGCGTCCGGTTTACCAATTCTCCTCCGTCTCTGACTATCTCGGCAAGATCGGCAATCGGTATGCAGGGCTGTACAAGTGCGTGATTTTCTTGCCTTCTATGGAAGACGTGTCGTCTGACCTCTGAACGTGCAGTCGTTTGGGGAGGGCTTACCCGGTGCGTATTCGATGGTCTCCGGGCCGTACTCGTGACCCCTGACGTGGCAAGCTTCCCGCAGGACGTCTCAGCACACGCTACAGGTGAGCTAGTCGTCACCCGTCGTTGCTTAGAGCTT
>Ga0247815_10001141_pt1 | contig 20548 bp, 9 predicted proteins | sample UWRJL194509B1_FD_181014 | JGI IMG/M metagenome (GOLD analysis project Ga0247815, IMG submission 181014) | Plant litter microbial communities from Arlington Agricultural Research Station in Wisconsin, United States - UWRJ-L194-509B-1 | ecosystem: Environmental > Terrestrial > Plant litter >...
CGTTAATGGAGGGCACTTCGGTTCCAGCCTTGGTGTTGTAGAACTGACGGTTGCATTACATTATGTATTAAATACCCCATATGATAAACTTGTTTGGGATGTGGGGCATCAGGCTTATGGCCACAAAATACTCACAGGCAGGAAATCAGTTTTTCATACTAACAGGATATTACATGGTATCAGTGGCTTCCCAAAAATAAGCGAAAGCGAATATGATACTTTTGGCGTTGGTCACTCTTCTACTTCTATATCTGCTGCATTAGGTATGGCGGTTGCCTCCCACTATAAAGGGGAAAAAGACCGTCAGCACGTTGCGGTAATCGGTGATGGGGCAATGACGGCCGGACTTGCTTTTGAAGGCCTCAACCACGCGGGTATTGAGAATTCAAACCTATTGGTTATCCTGAATGATAACTGTATGTCTATAGACCCTAATGTAGGTGCATTAAAAGAATACCTTACCAGCATTACAATCTCCAAATCTTATAACCGATTCAGGGATGATATATCAAGTGTACTGATCAAACTATCAGAACTTGGCCCTAATGCGCATACATTTGTAAAAAAGATAGAAAAAAGTATCAAAGGCACGCTGCTTAAACAAAGCAACCTCTTTGAAGCTTTAAACTTCAGATACTTTGGCCCAGTTGATGGCCACGATGTAAAAAAACTTGCCGCTATCCTCCGGGACCTGAAAGATATACCGGGACCAAAACTTCTACATTGTGTTACGGTAAAAGGAAAAGGTTTTGCGCTGGCTGAAAAAGACCAGACCAAATGGCATTCACCCGGTTTGTTTGATAAAATGACGGGCGAGATTAAAAAATCTGCATCCGATAAACCACAGGCACCGAAATACCAGGATGTTTTTGGACATACGCTGGTTGAACTTGCAGAAAAAAACCTGAGCATTGTAGGTATAACTCCTGCTATGCCTTCTGGTTCATCAATGAATATCATGATGAAAGCCATGCCACAGCGTGCTTTCGATGTGGGGATTGCGGAACAACATGCGGTAACTTTCTCAGCGGGCCTTGCCACACAGGGACTGGTACCTTTTTGTAATATCTACTCCAGTTTTATGCAACGTGCTTATGATCAGGTCATCCACGATGTTGCCATACAAAACCTCAACGTAGTTTTCTGTCTTGACCGTGCAGGTGTTGCCGGAGCGGATGGGGCTACACACCATGGTGCTTATGACTTGGCTTATATGCGCTGTATTCCAAACATGACTGTAGCCGCACCAATGAATGAGGAAGAGCTCAGAAACCTGATGTATACCGCACAATTGAAAGACCAGGGACCGTTCTCTATCCGTTACCCACGTGGAAATGGTGTGATGATCGACTGGAAACGCCCTTTCAAAACATTGGAAATTGGCAAAGGCCGCAAAATATGTGATGGGGAAGAGGTAGCTATACTTACTATCGGACACGTAGGCAACTTTGCAGTTGAAGCATGTAAGGAACTCAACAGCGAAGGAATACATCCCGCACATTATGATATGCGTTTTGTTAAACCGCTGGACGAGGCACTTTTACACGATGTACTAAAACGCTATAAAACTATTGTTACTGTTGAAGACGGCTGTCTTCAAGGGGGAATGGGTTCTGCAGTTCTTGAATTCATGGCTGATCATAATTACCATGCGCAAGTGATCCGTTTGGGGATGCCAGATGAGGTCGTAGAACATGGTGAACAGGCAGAATTGTGGGCAATTTGCGGATATGATACGAATGCGATTATTGAGACAGTGAAGAAGGTTGCAGTGAGGAGGACTACTGCGACGATTGCTTCGTAAATATACAGCAGGTTAGGGTTTTTCCTTGCTTCGCTTAAAAAAACATGACCTGTTTTCAAGGCTGCCAACCGCTGAAACGCGCTTGAAGGCCTTGAAAGCAGGTCATATTTTTTTTCCAGATCATCCATTGCAGGGTGCAGACCTTTTCCAGTGCTTAACACTTCCAAAACTTATTAATTGTCTCTTTCCAAACTTATTTCTTGTCCCCTCCCAATACTTAGCACCTATTCCTTCAAAACTATCATTTGTTACTTTCCAACACTTAAGCACCCAAGCCTGCCGGGATACCTGATCTTATTCAACAGTAACAGACTTTGCAAGGTTTCTTGGTTGGTCTACGTTGCAGCCGCGCAGCAAAGCGATGTGGTACGCAAGCAATTGCAGCGGGATGGTTGCCAACAGGGGTAAAAAGGCCTCACTTGCGTCAGGGATTTCAATACAGTAGTCCACCATTTTGCGCACCTCAGTGTCGCCTTCAGTTACAATCGCCAGTACAATGCCTTTTCTCGCTTTTACTTCCTGGATATTGCTGATTACTTTTTCGTAGGATGAGTTTTTCGTGGCTATCACTACAACAGGCATTTCTTCATCTATGAGGGCGATAGGGCCGTGTTTCATTTCTGCAGCGGGATAACCTTCCGCATGGATGTATGAGATCTCTTTAAGTTTAAGGGCTCCTTCCAGTGCAACGGGGAACCCACTGCCCCTACCCAGGAAAAGGCAATTACGTGACTCTTTAAACTTATGGGCGATTTCTTTGATGATTTCATTAGACTCCAGGGCCTTTTCAATTTGTTCAGGTATCTGATCAAGTTCTGTTAACAGCTCAACCAGTTTAGCTTGTGTCAGGGTTCCTTTCTGCTGGGCCATGTAAAAGGCCATCAGCGTAAGCACAGTAACCTGCGCAGTAAATGCTTTCGTGGATGCCACCCCAATTTCTGGCCCCGCATGGGTATATACACCGGCGTGAGTAAGGCGTGGAATCGAAGCACCAACAACGTTACAAACACCAAAAATGGTAGCGCCCCTATCTTTGGCCATCTGAATGGCGGCCATCGTATCAGCAGTTTCGCCCGATTGCGATATGGCTATTACAACGTCCTTTTCGGTGATAATCGGGTTTCGGTAGCGGAATTCCGATGCATATTCAACCTCAACAGGGATCCTTGCATATTCCTCAATCAGGTATTCACCCACAAGACCAGCATGCCACGACGTTCCGCAGGCAACTATGATAATACGGTCTATATTTTTAAGCTTGTCGGCATATTCTTTTATACCTCCCAGTTGTACCCTGCCCTCGTTCGCATAAATACGTCCCCTCAGGCAATCGCGGATAGACCTCGTTTGCTCAAAGATTTCCTTCAGCATAAAATGTTCATACCCGCCTTTTTCAAGCATTTCCAGTTTCAGTTCCAGCTCCTGAATATAGGGTGTCTGCACCACGTTATCTAACCTTTTGATCACCAGTTCATCGCGCTTAACCAGTGCAATCTCGTTGTCGTTCAGGTAAATTACATTTTTGGTGTACTCAATTATTGGGGTAGCATCAGAGGCGATAAAATACTCACCTTTCCCAACGCCAATTACCAGCGGACTCCCTTTTCTGGCAGAAATCAGCTCGTCGGGCTGTTCTTCATCCATCACAACAATGGCGTAGGCACCACTTACCTGATGTAAAGCCAAACGTACGGCTTCCAGCAGGTCAACGTTCTCCTTCTTGTAAATCTCTTCAATCAGGTGGATGAGTACCTCTGTATCCGTGTCACTGTTAAAAACATGTCCGCGTGTTTCCAGTTCTTCCTTCAGCACTGCGTAATTTTCAATAATCCCATTGTGGATAATCGTTAAGCGGCCATCATTAGATGTATGTGGGTGTGAATTCCTGTCGGAGGGTATGCCATGAGTGGCCCATCGGGTATGTCCCATTCCTATCGTACCAGACAGGTTTTTGCCTGTACTAAAGTTCTCCAGTTCCTGAACCTTGCCAACCTTTTTATAAATATTTAAACCATTGTCATTGATCAATGATATACCGGCACTGTCGTACCCGCGGTATTCTAATCTTTTTAGCCCTTTAAGCACAATTGGCCAGGCTTCTCTATAACCTATATAACCTACTATTCCACACATTTATTTTGGTATTAAAATGTAAAGCTAGTCAATTCCACCATGATTTCATGAAGACAGCTTTCCCATTTTAACACCTCCATTTACAAGGGCTTCAAGTCGTTAAACAAACGTTTTAGCACATTTATTTCAACAATATTTTTATTATTTGCGTTATCTAAAACTTCCATTTATTCAGCAAATGTTATAAAATAATTACCTCGCCACTATTTTCTAATATGATGCCTTCAGGGGTATACAAGGGTTAAAAAAAATTGTACTAAATCGAGTCTGCCAACTTCTGAAACGCAATGAAGGCGCCGATTAGCACAATCTTTTTATACCTGCGTTCACTAAGACTTCCAATCGTTCAGCAAACGCCTCAAAATAATTATTTCACCCGTATGATAAGAATTGTGATCAGCAATCAGCAGTGCTTCACGGAAAAGGCTTTGACCATCCCCATAGGCAAAGGGCGTGTACAGATCTGTGTTGTCGTCTTTTAAAAGTTCAAAAAACTCCTCGCGGTCTTTTCGTATACTTTCCAGCGTAGCTTCCCATTTCTCTTTCGTAATTTTCTCATCTACCGGAGGCCAGTATTCATCAGGCCATTTTGGCGATTCATGCCCTGGCCCCGAAGAAAACTTAAGTATATCCCATTGCGTAATCCTGATATGTTCTGCGAGTCCCCATACACTGTAAGGAAGCCCTTCAGGAACCGTAGTCAGCAAGTCGATAGACATTCCTGCTACCGAATCCTCAAACGAAGCATGCGCATTGCCTTTTTCAATCAGGCTTATCAATTCATCTGCAATAAACTTTCTGTTATCTGTACTCATAATTTATAGTTACTGGTTCAAAATTCAATTGAGTTAACAGAACAATTCACGTGAATAATTGTGTGGATAAATGTGTGGATAAACTAAAATTGACCAGTAATTGCAACTGTTATCTGCTGAAAATACTACACATCAACACCTATAAATCAGCTTTTATTGCGATCCAGGGAGCATTTGCAATATTATATTCAAACCGACTCCAGCACGCAGCCGAATCACAGAAATGTTAATAACTATTTACCAGGCACCAGCCAGATAGCTGTTCCGATTACAGCAATTTGCATATGAATATAATTTTAACAGCGGCAACATAACAAACAATCAGGCAATAGTCTCAATTACCGGATGACCGGATGATTGGCTTGATTCTTCATAATCTTCCTCACAGATGGGCAAACTGAGTTCAAATGTACTTCCTTTGCCTTCTTCACTGCTGACAGTGATTTCTCCCCCTTGCATTTCAGCAAATTCCTTGCACAACACGAGTCCCAGTCCCACGCCCTTTTCATGGTTCGTTCCATAGGTAATACCAGTACCCAGCGAGAATACCCGGTCAATTTTATCGGCTGACATGCCTATGCCATTATCCTTCACAGCAATGGTTACCCTATCCCTGGCACGGCTGGTAACCACAGAAACCGCTCCTCCAGATCCTGTAAATTTGATTGCATTGCTCACCAGGTTCCTCACCACCAGTTTTAGCATTTCCAGGTCGGCAAGCACACATAGTGCAGGTTCAATCTGTATTTCCAGATTGATCATTTTTTCCATTGCAGCCGTTTGATGAATTTTTAATGAATCTGTCAATGCCGGATAGAGCTCAACTTTTACAAGGTTAACCTTAACCCCCTCCTCCATCTGTGTTTTTGTCCAGCTCAAAAGGTTGAACAGTAGTGTCTGCGTGTTTTTTACTTCCTTTAGCAGGCTCTTTTTTAATACTTTTTCTTCCTTTTCATCCAGATCGTACTCTATCAGTAATTCCAAAAAACCCTGAATAGAGTTTAGTGGTGTCTTAAGGTCGTGCGAAAGGATAGACAGTAGTTTCGTCTTAGAGTCGTTAGCCACCTTTAGCGCAGCCGATGTAAGCTCCACATTATCCTTCTCCTTGCGGTAACTTCTTAAAATATAAACAAGGACTATAACAATACAACATACCACTACCAGATAAGTAAATCCGTTATCAGAAAACACCCCAGCCCTGCTTGTATACGAGTGCACAACCGTTTCTGGGTATAAAAATTCACATAATAACAGCCCCGAAACAATAATAATATTGATAGGTATCCATATCAGATACTTACGTTTTGGTATAACGGCTATAGTAAACACTAAGGCCAGGATAAATAACATCATTGTTGGCCCCTGGATGCCCGAATTCAAGAAGTAATTTCCTATCATCAGCGCATTAAGTACCAATACAAACAATATTGAACTTATCCTCAGGTTTCCAAGGATGCGGGAATTGTAGAATAAACAGGCCGTAAGTATAAATGCACCCGCCAGAACAGGAGTTACATTAGGTATTTTCGTATGAATGTTTAGCAGTATTCCCAAAGGGATAAACAACAGGACAACAATACAAACCTGATGGAATATACGGGATTGCATAGACGGAGCCGCCTGCCGGTCACCAATTAATACATGGTACCACAGTTCTAATTTATTAATCATATCATATTTGGATTTCTGCAGTCTGAATAGTGCAGAGGACAGGTAATGAAATAGTTACTGCATAGATAGTGCCAGTAATGTGGAACTGCCAGGAAAACTTCGTTGAAAAAGCATCAGCAGAAGACTAGTACACGCTGTACCTAGGTCAGGTATAGAAAAAGGTATAACCAAGAGGAAGTAAAAAAATAGTGTGTGCATCTCCGACATGCAAGATTTTGCCCTTCAGCAAAATGTTGAGGAGGAGATGCATACACTATTTTTTTTACCCCCTTCCAAACAACCGTACCATATCCCTTAGATTTTTTTCAACGGCCTTTCCTGGCAGCCCCCTCATACGCCACTTCCAGTTGCCTTCAACAGAAGCCGGTTTGTTCATTCGCGATCTCCCGTCAAGCCCTAATACATCCTGCATCGGTAATATCGCAATCTTAGCTACAGTACCATACGCAAGCCGCCCAAGCACATCATGCACGTTTTTCTCCGTCACCTTAATGCCAGTGTATTCATTCAAATTATTGCGGATTCCCTTATCCGCTTCCTTCATGTACCAACCCCTTGTCGTATCATTATCATGTGTTCCCGAGTATACCACAAAATTATCCGATTCAAAGTTATGCGGAATATGTCCCGATTTGCTGATATCATTTCCAAAAGCAAACTGAAGCACTTTCATTCCCGGCAGTTTAAACGCATCACGCAGTTCATACACCTCATCACTAATCTCCCCCAGATCTTCAGCTATAAACGGCATTTCAGGGAATTCCTCTTCCAGCACAGTAAAGAAATCAGCGCCCGGTCCCAGTTTCCAGGTTCCGTTTACCGCTGTAGTTTCCCCTGCAGGCACTTCCCAATAGTCAGCAAAAGCACGGAAGTGATCCAGCCGCAGCAAATCGTACAGTTCCATATTCTTGCGGATCCGTTTCATCCACCACGAGTAACCATCTTCCTTCATCTTGTCCCAATTGTATACCGGCATCCCCCATAACTGGCCATCCGCATTAAAATAATCAGGCGGAACCCCAGCAACACCAATCATCCTACCATCCTTGTCCAGACTAAACAGTGTGCGGTGCGACCAAACATCTGCAGAATCATGACTCACATAAAATGGAAGATCGCCATAAAGCGTAATCCCATAATATACTGCATAGCGGCGCAACTGCTCCCACTGGTTAAAAAACCTTTCCTGCTGCCATTTCACAAAACGGATTTCCTCCTCATTCACAGCCGCAAACTGCTTTAACACCTCAGGTTCGCGGTCGCGGTAAGCCGGTTCCCATTCAAACCATGGCAACCCATTTTGTTGTTCCTTCAGTACAGTATACAAAGCAAAATCATCAAGCCAGTCTTTCTCACGCTCGCAGAACACATTGTAAAGGTCCATCTCCTCAACATGATTTTCAAAGTCACTATCACAAACCTTTCTCAGCAGTTTCGTTTTAGCCGCAATTACCTTCTCATAATCCACCTCATCCTTAACCTTCAGCCTTAACTTATCCAGTTCATGTACATCAACATCCCTCACTGCGGCCAGCAAATCCAGACTAATCAATGCAGGGTTACCTGCCATGGCCGAAACCGAACTATAAGGTGAATATGCCTGTTCTGCACTCACCGGGTTTAGTGGCAACAGCTGCCAGTATTTCTGCTCCGCATTTTGCAGGAACTCCAAAAAGGCCATCGCTTCATTGCCCATATCACCTATGCCATAGGGCGATGGCAGCGAGCTTACCGACAGGAGAATACCCGCCCCACGTTTATTATCAAGCTGTTTCAGCCTCACAATACCCAAAGGTAATTCATCAAAAATGTCAGTAGCCGACAATTCAGGCTCAAATACCGACGCCTTTTTACCAGTCAGCAGGCTTTCCCATTCAAAAGAGGCCCGTTCAGGTAGCTCAACCACCGTATCCTGCCAGTCAATATCCTGCAATTCAACGCCTTCCTTAGCGCACAAATGCGCCAAATGTATCGGTACAATAGTAAGCCACCAGTCCATGCCTTCCCTTCTTGCAAAAGCAAAAAGGTTGTGTGCATATTTCCCTTTTACTTTCAGAGGGATATATTCCGCTTCCACAAACAGGTTCTGACTTTGAGCCACTTCTTTCAGCAGCGTATGCAACAACGAAAGCTTAATCTTACCGCCGTCACGTTCTGCCCAAAGTTCCTTTAACGGAACCCCGTCAATTTCTTTCAGCATCTTAACACGCTGTTTGTAGTCTACCGGCCTGCGGTTATCAGGATCTACCAGGCTTAGATCCCATAGTTCCGTACCCTGGTAGGTATCAGGCATTCCCGGAAGACTGAACTTCAGCATCAGCTGACTTAGTGAGTTCAGTATTCCAAAATCTGCCACTTTCACGTAAAAAGCAGAAAAGCTTTTCCAAAATGCCGACTCCTCATCCAGTATTGCTACAATAAAATCCTTTACCAGCTGCTCATAATCCATATCCGGGTCAGACCAGTTAGAGTTCACCTTACCTTCGCGCAAAGCCTTTTCCAGGTAGGCCTGAAGGCGCTCACTGTAGTTGTCATCCGGCATTCCCGGCATCGGGTAACTGCCTGTTATCGTTTGGTAAATAAAATATTCATCATTAGGGTCAAGTCCCCCCGTAAGCTCAGTATTCAGCTTAATCCATTCCTTCACTTTACCCAACCATTCATCAGGCAGGTCCGTTAACACGTTAAGCCTTGCCCTTACATCCTCTCCGCGTTTTGTATCATGCGTGGAGGTACCGTTCATCGAAACCGGCAAGCTATATGATCTTTGAAGCATCAGCTGGTGGAAATCTTTTTTGCCAGTGCCAAAGGCCGATGGTGCGTCTCCTACCTCATTGTGTCCAATATAGCGGTTGTAAGTATACATTAAAGTATCCTCAACCCCCTTTGCCATCAACGGACCGCTCAGTTGCATGCAGCGCAGATAAAACTGCGTGGCACGGTTAATATAATCGTCGTCGCCATCCTTAGGTTTGTTCACCAGAACCTCTTTCAGCAGCTTTACCGCATCCTTAAGCGTTTTTACTACATTGATTTCCTTAAACACCTCCTTCATTTCCCAGGCATAGGCATGGTCGAGCGGTAGTTTACTGCCATAAAAACGATATACCGGGCAACAAATAAGCAATTGTCCAATCGCATCTTTCAGTGCCCCCGGTTTCAGGTTGTCCAGTTCCTGTTCCGTTGCCAGTTCAAGCTCCAGAAAGAAATTGTAAAGGTTTTCCAGTTCGCCCGCCATACTCTCTGACAGTATCCCTGCTTTCTTTTGCCTGATCTGTCTTTCGATAGTTTTATCATCGCCTGTAAGCGATTCATAAAACTTTGTAAAATCCTTTTTTGCTTTCTTGTTTGTAAACAGGTTATTTACCTGCGCCAAAAAATCGTAGCCAGTAGTTCCTTCCACCGGCCAGTCGTACGGCACAGTTTCCCCCTCTTCCAGTATCTTCTCTACAACTATATATATATCCTCTCCTGCCATCTCACGCAAACGCGCGAAATAGGTTTCCGGATCATACAAACCATCAATATGGTCAACCCTTAATCCCTGAAAAACCTCTTCCTTCAACAGTTCATCAATAAACTCATGATACACCTTAAATACATGCTCATCCTGCATATTCAGGCAGATCAGGCTGTTTACGGTAAAAAACCTGCGGTAGTTAATCTTAGAATTTGTTTCCTTCCACGAGCATAACCTGTAGTATTGTGCATCTACAGCTTCCAGCACAGGCATATCCGAACTTGTCACTGCCGAGTTTACCGGCCAATCGGTATCTGCATAACGGAGTTTAATCCCTTTTTCAGTATCCACCAATGTAAGTTGCTGCGAAGAGATGGCTTCCTCCACAGACGTTCCCAAAAACGGAACCATTACCGGTTCCTGCTTGTCGCCAACCCAGTTGATATCAAAAAATCCAGCATATTCAGATTCCTGTCCCTTCTCCAGCACATCCATTAACCAGGCATTTCCAGGATCAAAAGCCATATGGTTTGGCACAATATCCTGTATCCAGGCAATGCCAAGACCTTTCAATTTCTCAGCTATCGCCCTTAGTTCTCCCAATGTGCCTATCTCCGGATTAATGCGGTGCGGGTTGATCGTATCATACCCATGCGTGCTGCCAGGAACAGCCTCCAGAATTGGAGATGCATAAATCGTACGGATGCCCAGTTCCTTAAGGTACGGGATGATCTGGATAAAATCTTTAAATGTAAATTCCTTATGGAACTGAATACGATAGGTAGAAACCGGATTAAGCATATTTATTGGTATAAATTAAGATCGACTGAGGTTGTATAGTTAAATTTTGCAGTGCATCTACAGATATTGGCGCCGCTGAGGGCCCCTTCCATTGCGGGTCTGCAGAGTCCAGTATTTTTTTCCAGTGTGGTTTATCATCAGGCAACGCAATGTCATGCACATTAGATGAGAAATTCATCAGGCAAAGTACCTGAACCTCCTGTTCCCAGCGCCTCAGTACCAGACAGTTTTTCTTTGCATCTGCTGTAACCGTCATCTGTTGACGGTTGTTATTGTGCATTGGCGCATATCGTTTTCTCAGGGCAATTATATTTTTATAAAAAGACAGCAACTGCTGATGTCCTTCCTGCTGTTGCAGTTCCCATTGCAATTTTGATTGCTCAAATGTTGCTTCCTCCTGCGGATCAGGGGCTTCCCCTTCAGCATGAAAAGCCGCAAATTCAGCCTTACGGCCTTTACGTACCGCTTCAATCAGTTCCGGATCGCCATGGCTTGTAAAAAACAGGAAGGGATTGGTTTCGCCCCATTCCTCGCCCATAAACAGCATTGGTAAAAAGGGGCTGCACAGTACCGCCGCCGCCATTAGTTTTTGCATTTCAAAACTCACCAGCTGCGAGCTGCGTTCGCCAAGCATACGGTTCCCCACCTGATCGTGGTTTTGTGAAAATACCACAAACTGGCTTCCCGGGTTGCCTTCAGCTTTTCCGCCAAAAGTTTTCAGCCTGTGTGGCGAATAAATCCCGTCATATATATATGCATCACGATAGGCCTTTTCCAAATGGCCAATTCCCGTAAAATCGCTGTAATAACCCGTTGCAGGTTCACCTGCTGTTACGCGCAGTGCATGATGGAACTCATCAATCCATTGCGCATCCATGCCATAGCCTTTTTCGTCCAGCGGGTTAATATATTTATTATCGTTCAGGTCGCACTCTGCAATCAGGTAGTGTTTCTCATGCGTAGCGTCCATCAGTCCTTTCACCTGCTCCTTCATTTCCTGTAAAAGGTGTTTCACTCCCAGGTCCTTAATCGCATGTACCGCATCCAGGCGCAAAGCATCAATATGAAAATCCCTGAACCACATCAGTACATTTTCAATAAAGTAATTGCGCACACCATCAGACCAGGCATCGTCAAAATTTATGGCCGATCCCCATGGTGTATGGTATTTCTCAGTAAAATACGGTCCCGACTGACCAAAGTAATTGCCTTCAGGCCCAACATGGTTATATACCACATCAAGCACCACTGCCAATCCTTTTGCATGGCAGGTATTCACCAGTTGCTGCAATCCTTCCGCACCGCCATAAGAGTTTTGCACAGCAAAGGGGAAAACCCCATCGTATCCCCAGTTGCGGCCTCCCGGGAATTGTGCTACCGGCATAATCTCTATCGCCGTAATACCCAGTTCAACCAGGTAATCCAGTTTTTCGCTCAGCGCAGCAAAAGTTCCCTCAGGCGTAAACGTACCAGTATGCAGTTCATATAACAGGTAAGTTCCCAGTGCCGGGTTTTTCCAGTTCTGGTCTGTCCATGCAAATGCATTCAGATCAAACGCTTCCGATGGGCCGTGTACCCCATCCGGCTGTTTTAAACTTGCAGGATCCGGCACAACTGTTTCATTATCAATCACAAACTGATATAGATCGCCTGGTTTAAGATTTTCCAAAGAAGTTACCCAGTACCCAAAGTCCTGTTTTTCCAACGGAAATGTATCGCCAGCTATTTTAATAGATGCCTCCTTAGCTTCCGGTGCCCAGAATCTCACTGATGCAGGCTGGCAATCTTTAAAATTGATCCCTAAATTTCTTTCTAATTGCTTAACCATGTTATCCGGCAAATATATTTCTTAGTAAATTTAAACACAATTATAATTGGTGTGCTTATTTCCAATATAGCAACATCAATAGTCCTGTTATCTGGTATCCATATGTTTGAGCAGAACGATAGACCTGCCTTCCACCCTGATGGCATCGCTGGTAAAATGCATAATGGGCGATTCAGTGATATTCTGCGCTGCTGTGTCCAGCACCCTCAACCACTCCTTCCCATAACGTTCATTCGGCAGCTGATATTCTATTGCCTCATCGTGCGCATTAAACATCAGGTAAAAACTATCATCTGTGATTTTATTGCCTTCCATATCTGTACTGCGCAAGCCTTGTCCGTTAAGGTAAATAGCCAGCGACTTTGCATAATCTTCATTCCAGTTATGTTCAGCCATTTCCAACCCATCAGGAAGGAACCAGGCTACATCCTCAAGACCAAGCCCCTTAATGGGCACCCCCTGGAACCATCGCCTCCTGCAAAATACAGGATGTCTTTTTCTCAGGTGGATCAGCTGCTGCGTAAACATAAAAAGTTCTTTATCCGCATTAATCCAGTCCAGCCATGAGATTTCGTTATCCTGGCAGTATGCATTATTATTCCCCTTCTGCGTACGGCCAAACTCATCGCCCGCAACCATCATCGGCACCCCTTGCGAAAGGAACAGCGTAGTCAGCAGGTTACGTTTTTGACGTGTCCGTATCCTATTAATTTCCTCATCATCCGTTTCCCCTTCCACACCATAATTATAAGATCCGTTATTTTGTTCACCGTCCTTATTGTCCTCACCGTTTGCTTCGTTATGTTTCTCGTTGTATGTTACCAGGTCATGCAAAGTAAAACCATCATGAGCGGTGATAAAATTTACACTGGCCGTAGGGCTCCTCAGATCGTCCTGATACAAATCAGGACTGCCCGTAAAACGTTGCGCAAACTCACCCAGCATACTATATGCGCCCCTCCAGTAGTCCCTTATACAATCGCGGTATTTACCATTCCATTCAGCCCATTCCGGTGGAAAGTTACCCACCTGGTAACCACCCTCGCCAATGTCCCAGGGTTCAGCAATCAGCTTTACCTGTGAGATAATCGGGTCCTGATGGATAATATCAAAAAAGGCACTCAGTTTATTTACACTATGCAACTCCCTTGCCAGTGCAGGGGCCAGGTCAAACCTAAAACCATCCACATGCATATCTTCAATCCAATACCTCAGGCTGTCCATAAACAGGCGCAGCACATTTGGCAGGTTCGCATTCAGTGTATTGCCAGTACCTGTATAATCCATATAATAACGCTTGTTCTCCGTTAAGCGGTAGTACGAGGCATTATCAACCCCCTTAAACGAAAGCGTGGGCCCCATATGGTTACCTTCAGCCGTGTGGTTATAAACCACATCCATTATTACCTCAATTTTTGCTTTGTGCATGGCTTTCACCATGTCTTTAAACTCACGTACCTGCCCGCCACGGTCAGTAGAAGCAGCATAACGAATGTCAGGCGCAAAAAACCCTATTGTATTGTAACCCCAATAATTGCTGAGTCCTTTTTCTGCCAGATGCCTGTCATTAACAAACTGGTGTACAGGCATCAGCTCTATGGCCGTAATGCCAAGTTCTTTCAAATAATTTAACGTTACCGGATGTGCCAGACCAGCATACGTACCCCTGATTTCCTCAGGAATATCAGGATGCTGCATCGTAAAACCTTTTACGTGGGCCTCATAAATTATCGATTCGTGGTATGGTATATCAAGAGGTATATCACCCTCCCAATCGTATCCCTGGTCAACAACCACAGATTTTGGAACAAATGGCGCGCTGTCCAGCTCACTAAAACTCAGGTCGCCTATTTCAGATCCCATTACATAACCAAAAACCGCATCATGCCAGCCAATCACCCCTGCTATAGCCTTCGCATACGGATCAATCAGTAACTTATTTGCATTGTAACGCTGTCCGTTTTCAGGGTCAAAAGGGCCATGCACACGGTATCCGTAGAGCTGCCCGGGTTCTACGTCAGGTAAATAGCCATGCCATATATGGTGGGTACGTTCAGTAAGTTTCAGCTTAAAGGCTTCCTTGCCGTCCTCTTCATCATTAAAAAGACAAAGATCTACGGCAGTAGCATTATCGGCGTAAATAGCAAAATTAACGCCCTTTCCATCCCAGGATGAACCTAGAGGGTACGGGCGACCGGGATATACTATGGTGCTCTTCATTACACTTACCAATCATATATATGCCTTAAATGTTTTAATATTTTGCAAAATCAGCGTTATCAAAAGCCTGAAGCGATGAAGCTGTCCGATAGTGATTGAACTCGTTTTTATCGAAAAGAATTAGGCGCTGAATTATAGTTGCAAATATACTTAGGGGGAAAATGTGCGGCGTGAAACTGCCTATCGACACCTACTACAAAATTTTAGGAAAAACCGACACCAAGCCAAATACACCACTGACTAACAATATTTTGACTATCAAAACAAATATTTTTAATTTCAAATTTACGGCAGTAAATTAGAATTATTGCCGTAAATTTGCATAGTTAAAGAAATAGATATCAAGAATTCAGACGACATATCAAAACTCAATCTCTTTTTCGAGAAACGCAGAGAGCTCTCTCTGGAAGACTTACGTCAGTATTTCAAGACGGATGAGCCTTCCCTTCCAGATGCAACAATCAACTGGCGTGTTTACGACCTGGTGAAATCTTCTGTGTTGCGCAGAACAGGTCGAGGTTTATTTGAACTGGGTTCTGAAAGTCAATATTTGCCCGAACTAAACTCACGTGCGATCAAGATCAGTAAGCTTTTACAAAAGAATTTTGCGGATGTTACATTTTGCACCTGGAATTCAGATTTGATAAATGAGTTTGCACAACACCTAATGGCCTATCCTTTCATCATAGTGGACGTAGAAAGGGCTGTAGCAGAATCGGTATACCATTTTTTAAAGGACAATTTCAACGGAGTATTTCTTCGTCCACCAGAAGCATTAATAAACGATATCATTCCTGACTTCCGTTTACCTGTAATTATACGTTATCTGGCAACCGAAAGCCCCCTAAACGAGCGTAATCAACTTCCTTTGATTTCTCTCGAAAAACTGCTTGTCGATGTATTCTGCGATGCTGAATTTAGTTTCCTTGAAGGTAGTGAACGAAGAGCCATTTTTCAGAATGCCTATTATAAGTACACCATCAATGAAAATAGGCTCTTACGTTATGCCGCACGGAAAGGCAGAAGGCCTGATATTCAAAAGTACATTGAAGACGGGGGGTTTACACAACAAAAACTTTAAGCTCTTATATATGCAATATGATATCAAAAGAAAGCCTCACTCAAGAATGGCTGGAAAAAATATCGGTGAGGAACAAGAAGATCGATAAAATTCTAGCGGAAAAAGTAATTCGTGCCCTTCTACTTTTAGAAGGACTGGTCAAATCAAATATTGAATTTGTGTTTAAAGGCGGTACCGCGTTGATGTTGCTAATGGGCAGCGCGAAGCGTTTATCTATAGATATCGACATCATCGTCAGCAACCCGCAAGAACTGGAAGGCCTTTTTAAAAGTTTTATAGGGGAGCAAGACTTCACCCGTTATGAACTCCATGAACGAAAAAGTTCGTCCGAAATTAAAAAAGCCCATTACAAATTCTTCTATAAACCAGTACACAAGTACAACAAAGCTGAAGACTACGTATTATTGGACATTCTCTTTGAAGCAGCTCATTATGTCAGGATAATTGAGATGCCTATAGATTCTGGTTTTGTGCAACAAGATGGGATACCCATGATGGTAAATGTACCTTGCGTTGAAGACATCCTTGGAGATAAGCTTACGGCCTTTGCACCAAACACAACTGGCATACCTTACTATAAGGGAGAAGACCTTAAAACTATGGAGATTATTAAACAGTTATACGATATAAGTAGTTTACTTAATATTGTAGAAGATGTTTCTATTATTGGAAAAACATTTAGTGTTTTTGCTCAAACAGAGATTAATTACCGGAAATGCTCGACAAATATCATTGGAGTTCTTGATGATATTTATGAAACTGCCTTACATATTTGTAGTAAAGGCATTGAGGGCATAGGAAATTACAACGCTCTTATGAAAGGAATTAATTCTGTGAAGCGTTTTATCTTTTCTGAAAGCTACCATATGGACCGTGCAATTACTGATGCATCAAAAGCTGCGTACATTGCGACAATCTTGAAATACGGCGTCGACAAGTTTGATAAATTCAAACACAGGGATCAAATCAAAGAATTGATAATTAGCCGAAATTTCAGTATCACGTTAGGTAAGCTAAAAAAAGGAAATCCAGAGGCTTTCTTTTACTGGTATCAAATTTATTTGTTAAAAAGCTAAATAAAGCTATTTCAAATTTTCGGCAGTAATCATGTTTTATTGCCGAAAATTTGAAAGATAAAAGTATTAAAATCGCCGATATTTTACAGAACCCAATAAGCAATTACTAACAGCAATTAAAATTCCTTGGGACCAGCATTTGGTTAATATTATAATCAAATCGAATATTATGCATAAGCAGATAAGCATTTCAATTAAACGAGTTTTTTGAATGAATCGAGTTTGATGCATATACGCAAACAAAATATCAGATAATGAGAACCAAAAAGGTGGTATTATTTCCTAAACGTGCCAGATTGAATAGAGATACTGTGGCCAGCATAGAGACGAAGTCCTAACGTTTCTATTGGAGGATATTTTAACGTTTCAAGATCTATAAACCTGCAATCAGATTTTAACAAAAATGCAGCAGATGATGAGTTCGGAAGAAAATTAGAAGGTGTAGGCCTTTTAAACAAAGCATAGCTTAAGTTATGCAATATACACGGATGATTATGACAGGGTGCAAAAGATTATGGGTTATGCCCTGCAATTGGGTTAAAGCAACCTGCATAGTATATCTAAAAAAAATTGGTGCAGTGTTTTCAATGCCTTCAAGCGCGTTTCAGCGGTTGGCAGCATTGAAAACACTGCACCAATTTTTCAGCGAAGCCAGATGATCTAAGCACCTTGCATTCAATAACCCAAAATCTTTTTGCAAAAAAAGCGGACATCATTGCTGATATCCGCTCTTAAAATTTTCATAGGTAGAAAACTTTTTTTTTAACCTTTGTTATGTGACCTTAAACACACAACATCATCATAGGTAGATGAAAGATATCCGAACAACATGTCCAAATAAAAAAAGTTTTAATTATTTGCTAAAAGCTTTCTTTAGCTGTTCAGCCGCATATCCCTGTGCATCCTTTGCCTCAGGAACAATCGCTGCCATACCAAAGAACTCATGCGTCACCCCGTCATAGTTTTTACTGTCAACCGTCACACCTGCAGCCTTTAACTTATCCGCCAGCATCATACCGTCAGCATTTAACGGGTCAATTTCTGCCGTGATAATCGTAGTAGCAGGCAGGCCTTTCAGGTTTGCATTTACCAGAGAAATACGTGGGTCTTTAGCTTCCGCCATTGCATTCACATAGTTTTTTGTAAACCAGGCCATCATTGCCTTATTCAGCGGATGTGCTTTTTCATAAGCCACGTAAGATTTCGTAGTCATGTCAGCCTGTGCAATTGGGTAAACCAAAACCTCATGTACCGGAACCGTAATTTTCTTGTCCCTTGCCATAATGCTTACATTCGCTGCAAGGTTACCGCCTGCGCTTTCACCCACAACGGCAATCTTTTTAGCATCACCTTTAATAGAAGCAGCGTTTTTCACTACCCATTCATATGCTGCAAAAGAGTCGTTATGTGCAGTTGGGAATTTGTTTTCAGGTGCAAGTCGGTATGCTACAGATACAACTACAGCGCCCACTTGTTCCGCCAAACCTTGTGCAGAAGCATTGTACACGTCAAGATTTGCAATTACAAATCCTCCTCCATGGTAGTAAACAATCACAGGGAAAGGTCCGTTGCCCGTTTTTGGCGTATAAATTCTCAGGTGGATGTTTCCGCCGGTAACAGGAATCTCCTTACCCACAGTATCCACACCAGGTGCTGGCAGCGTAATATTGTTTTCCTTAATCAAATCCATTACCGCATCCGTAGGCGTATGGTTTTTTCTTGCATCCGTTGCAGAGAGTGTTTCAATAGGTTTATCACCATAACTTACCAGTTTTTCAATCACCGCCTGCATTTCCGGGTGAATCGTCTTTCCCCATTCAGGTGCAGGTCCAGCTGGTTTGATAGCTGCTAGTTTTTCAGTGCTTGTTACAGTATCAGTAATAGATGTGGTACTGTCTGTAGATGTAGTTTTACCACCGTTTCCGCATGATGCGAGAAACAAAACACCCGCCATGGCTGGGTACTTCAGGTTCAATAAAAGAGATTTCATAAGTAGATATTTTGTTATAGATACCACAGGAACACCATTTCCCACATATAGTTTGATACCACAACCCAGTGGAATACTTATCAAAACATTGCGGGAAACTCAACCCGCGAAATCTCGATTCATTCCAATTAACAAATAGGTAAAACTCTTAAACAAATATGTTGTTAGAGCAACTCTACACCTTATTATGTTACCGACATAAAACTATCCAGCGTACAGCTCAAGAAAGCAGTTATAGGCGTTTGGTAGTTTCATGATCAGAAATACATCAACCTATGAAAGACAAAAAAAACAGCAGCACCCCTGAGAACGAAAAACTCAACAAGTTGGCGGCCGACAAAGAAAATGGCGCAGGCGAATTCCTTACTACCAACCAGGGACTCAAAGTCAACGATAACCAGAATTCCCTAAAAGCAGGTGAAAGAGGTGCAACCTTACTTGAAGACTTTATCCTTCGCGAAAAAATCACCCATTTTGACCATGAAAGAATACCAGAAAGAATTGTACATGCACGCGGTTCAGGTGCACACGGCGTTTTCGAGTTGTACAAACCACTGGCAGAATATACCAAAGCAGGTTTTTTAAACGACACCAGCATCAAAACACCAGTGTTTGTTCGTTTTTCAACAGTTGCAGGCTCACGTGGTTCGGGCGACCTGGCACGTGATGTACGTGGTTTTTCTGTTAAATTTTATACCCAGGAAGGCAATTATGACCTTGTGGGAAACAATATGCCTGTCTTTTTCATCCAGGATGCTATCAAATTTCCAGATCTTATCCATGCCGTAAAACCAGAACCGCATAACGAAATTCCACAGGCGGCCTCAGCACATGATACCTTTTGGGATTTCATTTCCCTGATGCCAGAATCTGCGCATATGATCATGTGGGCCATGTCTGACAGGGCCATCCCACGTAGTCTGCGCATGATGGAAGGTTTTGGCGTACATACCTTCCGTTTAATCAACGCCGAAGGAAAATCAAGTTTCGTTAAATTCCATTGGAAACCAATTTTAGGCGTACACTCCGTAACCTGGGACGAGGCTAAAAAGATCAACGGTAACGATCCCGATTTCCACCGCCGTGACCTTTGGGATGCTATCGAGAGTGGTGCATTTCCAGAATGGGAATTAGGCCTGCAGATCATCTCAGAAGAAGACGAGCATAAATTTGATTTTGATATCCTCGATCCTACCAAACTTATTCCAGAAGAACTTGTACCGGTTCAACGTGTGGGTAAAATGACACTTAACAGGAACCCCGATAATTTCTTTGCAGAAACAGAGCAGGTAGCGTTCCACCCGGGCCACATTGTACCGGGGATAGATTTCTCTAACGACCCGCTCTTACAGGGACGTTTGTTCTCCTATACAGATACACAGTTATCACGTTTAGGAAGTCCTAATTTCCATGAAATTCCTATTAACAGGCCTGTATCCCCTGTGCATAACAACCAGCGTGATGGCCATATGCGTCAAACCGTTAATACCAGTCGCACCAGTTACGAGCCCAACAGCATTTCCGCAAACTATCCAAAACAGGCCACAGTAGCCGAAGGCGGATTCAGTTCACACCAGGAAAGGATTGACGCCCGTAAAATACGCGACCGCAGTGAAAGTTTCTTTGACCATTTCAGTCAGGCTACCTTATTCTTTAACAGCCAGTCGGA
>Ga0247815_10001143_pt1 | contig 20531 bp, 21 predicted proteins | sample UWRJL194509B1_FD_181014 | JGI IMG/M metagenome (GOLD analysis project Ga0247815, IMG submission 181014) | Plant litter microbial communities from Arlington Agricultural Research Station in Wisconsin, United States - UWRJ-L194-509B-1 | ecosystem: Environmental > Terrestrial > Plant litter >...
CGTCACTCTGGATGTATTTTCCCTTTGTTTTAAAACAGGCAATACCGCAGTGTTGAAAGGTGGTAGTGATGCAGGATTTTCTAACCTTGCACTGATAAATATTGTGCATAAAGTATTGTCAAGGAACAATATTAACATCAACGTTGCCACCCTGCTTCCTGTAGAACGCGAAGCGACGGCAGCCCTGTTAAATGCGGTAGGTTTGGTGGATGTGCTAATTCCACGGGGAAGCCAGTCGCTTATTAATTATGTTCGTCAGAACAGCAGGATTCCGGTAATTGAAACAGGTGCGGGAATTGTACACACATATTTTGACATGTCGGGAGATCTTGAAAAGGGCAAGGACATCATTTATAACTCTAAGACAAGGAGGGTAAGCGTTTGCAATTCATTGGATTGCCTTCTTGTTCATTCACTTCGTCTTCATGACCTGGCGGCGCTGATTTTACCACTTGCGGATAAATCTGTACAGCTATTTGCGGATCAGGATGCATATGATGCTATTGAAGGTTCATATCCTGAAAATCTCTTGTTCCACGCCAGTGAGGAACATTTTGGAACTGAGTTTCTGGATTATAAAATGGCTGTCAAAACAGTTGACGGCCTGGAACATGCACTGGCACACATTGCTGACCATAGTTCAAAACACAGCGAAGGAATAGTTGCCGAGGATCCAGCTACCCAGGAGATCTTTCTAAGTGCGGTTGATGCCGCTGCTGTATATGCCAATGCATCTACTGCTTTTACCGATGGAGGACAGTTCGGACTTGGTGCTGAGATAGGCATCAGCACTCAAAAATTACATGCGCGTGGGCCAATGGGATTAGAGGAGCTGACCAGCTATAAATGGGTAATACGGGGAAACGGACAGGTAAGATAATTTTTTAGTTACTTTATCTGAAATGATTAAAAATATGACGCATAAAATAGAAATTTACCCGTCAACTGTCGCTCATTATATTAATTTTGTGCCCGATATAAAGAAAAATTATCTATCCTTACATGACCAGTAAAAATATTAGTCCCGATAAAGTAGTTGATGTAGTGTTAATTGGTGCAGGCATTATGAGTGCGACATTAGGCGTGCTCCTTAAAGAGCTCGCACCGGAAATAAGCGTGGAAATTTTTGAACGACTGGATGTTGCCGCTGCTGAAAGTTCTGACGCCTGGAACAATGCCGGAACGGGACACTCAGCATTTTGTGAATTAAATTATACCCCACAACTGGCAGATGGATCAGTAGAAACTAACAAAGCTGTAGCCATTGCTGAGTCATTCGAAATATCTAAACAATTCTGGACATTTCTTGTACAAAATAAGTTGGTAGACTCGCCTGAAACATTTATCAAGAGTATTCCACACATGAGTTTTGTATGGGGAAAAGATAATGTGGATTTTCTTAAAAAGCGTTTCGAGAAGCTGCAGCAGTGCGAGCTTTTCAAGGAAATGACTTATTCTGAAGATGCTAAACAACTGGAGAAATGGATGCCATTGGTTATGGCAGGCCGGGACCCAAAAGAGGCTGTTGCAGCCACCAGGATGTTGCTCGGCACGGATGTCAACTTTGGCGCATTGACGAGGATGATGTTCAACTCATTAATGACTAAACCCAATGTCTCTATGGAGTTTAATCAGGAGGTGCGTAAATTAAAGCAAAAAGACGGACTTTGGGAATTGAAAATAAGAAATGAAGCGAACGGTGAAAAAAGAACGGTCAAAGCAAAGTTTGTTTTTATAGGTGCCGGAGGTGGTTCACTGCCACTGCTTGAAAAATCAGCTATCCCCGAAGGTAAAGGATTTGGCGGTTTTCCGGTGAGCGGACAATGGTTAAAATGTGTGAACCCTGAGGTAATTGAACGCCATAATGCTAAAGTTTACGGAAAGGCCGCGGTTGGTTCACCACCAATGTCTGTTCCACACCTTGATACAAGGATGATTGACGGTAAAAAAGCCCTGTTGTTTGGGCCTTACGCCGGATTTTCAACACGCTTCCTCAAAAACGGATCTCTACTTGATCTGCCAATGTCTATCAAGGTCAACAATATACGTCCGATGATTGCTGCAGGATTAGATAATATTCCATTGACGAAGTATCTTATTGATCAGGTAAGGCAATCTCCGGAAGACCGTTTAGCTGCACTCAAAGAGTATCTTCCGGGTGCGCAAATGAAAGATTGGGAGTTGGAGACTGCTGGGCAGCGAGTACAGGTTATTAAAAAGCATGCTGAGCATGGTGGAATTCTTGAGTTTGGAACTGAAGTGGTAACTGCGGCAGATGGTTCAATTGCTGCCTTGCTTGGTGCTTCTCCGGGTGCATCCACTGCAGTATCAATCATGATTACGTTAATGGAACGTTGTTTTAAGGATAAAATGGAAACTAATGAGTGGAAAAGCAAACTTACAAAGATGATTCCTTCTTACGGAAAAACATTAAGTAATGATGCGCAGCTCGCACAAGATGTCAGGACACAGACTACGGCTGCATTACATTTGAAGGTAACAGAATAGCAGGCTGGTGTTTCCATCGTTTATGGCTCCATAACCAGTATTGGGGCTGTTCGCGTATAATATTCTCCAGAAGACGAACATGCAGTTCAGTAATTTCTTCTATGGTAGACTGCCTGGGATTTAAACAAAGTGGCACGCAGTCTACCTCATAATAACCTTTTTTGATTACGCTCACTTTGATATAAAAAACTGGTCTGTTGGTTTTTATAGCAATTTTTTCCATTCCCAGTTGAATAGAAGTTTGCTGGTTCAGAAATTGCCTCCACACCTGCATTTCTGAGTAGGGTGGTGCCTGGTCATTTCCAAAACAAAACACGGTAATTTCGTTTGCGGTCCTGCTCAGCTCACGGTAAGTTTGCCGCATTGAAACCATATGATTTCCAAAACGCGAACGTATACGAAGAAACCACTGGTCAAATACTTTATTCGACAATGGCTTATAGATCGGATTTATCTGTGCTTTTGCTAATAACCCTATCGCTAATGTTCCCCATTCCCAATTACCATAGTGGGCCGAACATACAAGTACACTTTGCCCGCGTTCAAAATGTGAATTCATTAAATCAATATTTTTGAAGGTAAACCTTCTTTGCAGTTCCGCCTGGGAGATACTTGCCATCTTAATGATTTCGAAAATAAGGGCAGCAAGATACTTATAAAATTGCTTCTCGATCAGGTTTATCTCTGTTTCACTCTTTTCAGGAAATGCATTTAGCAGATTTGTTCTGACCACCTTTCTACGGTATTTAAATATATAGAAGATGGCCCAATAAACAATAGTTGCAAACAGATATAGAACCGATAGCGGCAAAAGGGAGATTATACTTAAAAAAAAAATACCAATATAGGATGGGACCCGTGTCAACATGAATAACAATTAAGATGCAAACTTAATTGTTTCCGTTGAATTATATTAATGTTTTGTCGGCCATGCGGGAAAACGGTGTTCCTGAAGAGTCGGAGCATTTTATTCGAGGTGTTCAAATTCGAATATGTCCCTGATAAATTTGTTGAAATACCTGCCTTTGGATCCTGCTGTTTTTAGTGAACGGTAAACTTTTTCAGGTACATTTTTATAGGCATATACATTACCAGAAAGAAAGGTAACCGTCAATATTGCAGCGTCGGGTTTATAACTGAATTGTTTTATTACTGTTGAAGGCATATGCTACTTTATTATATAAACTAACAGGGCATACTAAAAATCCATGCCACGTTCAGAAATAATATCATTAAGACAAATATAGTCTTCCAGATCCCTCACATTGTTCAGCGACGCAACGCTGTTCATAATTTCAAAGAAGGTATTGCTATTGGCAGTCACAATTTTCAATTTAATATTGTAGCGACCGGAAATACAAATGCAGCTACATATCCCTTTCATCAGCATGATTTCTCTTTTAAAAATCCGAAGGTTTTCAGCTGAACAGTTTATTAATCTCAGATGGATGTAGCCCTCGGTCTCGAGTCCGAGCAGGTGTTTGTTTAGCCTTACCCCGTCCCTGATTACAAACCCCAGATTTTTCAAACGTTTGAAACGGTCATATGCGGAGGATTGTGGGATATTTATTGCTATTGCAAGCTGTTTTATAAGGTATGAAGGATTATTTTGAATAAATCTTAAAATTTCTTTATCTGTCTCATCTAGTATATATTTCATAATGCTATGTTTTAAATTTTGACTACCAGGCGCAAAATTAACTGAATAAATAATAAATAACCAGTTACAGTATATTTTTATCTTAATGATAATGTTTACCGATTTATACTTACAATTTACTAAAATGCTTACCCATCCATTATAAATATTCTAAAAGTTAAAATAAATTTCTTTAATTATTTTACATTTCAAATATTTGGATAAAATTTATGACCAATGAGAGAGCTGAAAATAGATAGGTCCATTACAGAGCGAGACTCTGGATCAGTTGACCGTTATATGTCCGAAATTGGAAAGATTCCATTATTGAGTATAGATGAAGAAGTAAAACTGTCTATCAAAGCGAGAGAAGGCGACCAACTCGCGTTGGAACGTTTAGTGCGGACCAATCTCAGGTTCGTAGTGTCAGTGGCCAAAAAGTATCAGTACCGGGGACTGAGTTTAGGAGACCTCATTAATGAGGGAAATGTGGGGCTCATTAAGGCCGCAAGCAGATTTGATCCGACAAAGGGATTTAAATTTATCTCCTTTGCAGTGTGGTGGATAAGACAATCTATAATGCTGGCTATTACGGAGCAAACCAGGCTTGTCCGTTTACCCCACAACGTAATTAACTCCATTTCACGGATTAATAAAGCTAGTTCTGGGTTGGAGCAGCGGTTAGAACGTTTCCCAACAGTGAAGGAGATCGCAGACGATATCTGTAGCCAGGACACAAAGGTTTATGCCTTTCTTAAGCATGCACGGAAAGTTACATCACTTGATGTGCCCGCTCATCCTGATACGGACTGTAATTTGAACGGCATACTCATCAGTGAACATCCTGGTCCGGAGTATCAGCTGATGCTCGAAGACCAGACTAATGAAGTTACACAATTGCTAAAATCTTTGCAGAAAAAAGAGGAAGCAGTCCTGCGGATGTATTTTGGACTTGGTGGTTCAGAGCCCAGAAGCCTGGATGACATTGCAGCGCTGATAGAGTTGAGCAGGGAACGGGTCAGGCAAATTAAAGACGACAGTCTCCAGAAACTTAGGTCTAAAATGAAAAATATAAATACTAACATGGTTTCATAAATATTACAATTTCGTTTGCTTAGAAATACAAATACCATATTCACATAAATAAATAAATAAAAAATGATAATTTACTTAACAATGTTGGCCAGTTATAATGAACTTGGTCCCCTTACTTATCTTGTTGGGCAAGTAGCAATTAGTGCCCCAGTAATACAACTGTCAGATGAGAGCTTTCTTCCTTCTGAAGTTGAACGTATTAAACGCAGAGCAATTCAAGATGTGGAAGTGTTTGCTGATGATTGCAAATTCTATCTTCGTGACAACATCAAATCTATTAACCATTTAATTATCAGTATCTATGAGGTTCTTTTCCGTTTGCCTGAGTTACGCTATTTGCATGGACTTCAGAGGTACCAGTACGAACACTGTAACAAACTGAAGGAAGTACTTTATGACCTGCAAAGATTCTTCGTTCAAATGCTTGCAAGCCGGTCGCTTTAAATAAAAAACCGGAGATAAACATAATGTTTATCTCCGGTTTTTTATTTAAAGCGATTGTAGCAGCAGTGAGCAGAACGCGATTGCTATAACTATACAAAAGCAGGAGTAGCACTTGCCGGATCGTTCCCCTGAATCTGATTTCTCCTGATCTGGTTGTCATCCGTAGGTAATACAGGATATGTATCGGCTATGCCTTTAATGGCATCATACACAAGAAATACGCCCAACAAGGTTTCCTGTATACTTAGTAAGGGATGCTTAGTGATACTTCTAATTCCCCGTTGAACAATGTAAGCCCCTGCAACTATAGATAGAACGCGCTTAGCAGTACTTATGGTTTCCGTTTTATTGTTGTCCAGCAGCTTTTTAGCTGCTAAAATTGTAAGTCTATGTGTTGTCTTGCTTAACATATTTATTCTAATTGGTCTTGTAATTGAACATCTGCCCCTGTTTTTTTGTTTGCCGTTTTTAATAATCCATAAACATTTTACATATGACGACGTTATTAATGATCACGAAACTCAATTTATGAAAGCAGGTAACACCGACCATAGCCTTATATTTTACGACAAAGCTTTTAACTGGATTATAGATAAAGGCCCTAACATTCTTATCGGAATCGCAATTCTTTTCATAGGTCTCTGGCTGATTAAGGTATTCTCCAGGTGGATGCAATCCGGCTTGCACAGGAAAAACGTAGATCCTTCAATAAAACCGTTTTTTATCAGTCTTGCAGTTGTTGTTCTGAGATTGCTATTGATTTTTACAGTTATGCAGTTTGTAGGGATCCAGATGACGATCTTTGCAGCTTTGATTGGTGCCCTTGGTGTAGCTGCTGGACTTGCACTTTCCGGTACCCTACAAAACTTCGCAAGTGGAGTACTTATACTTATGTTGAAACCCTTTGTAGTGGGGGATAACATCATTGCACAGGGGCAGGAGGGAACTGTCACCAATATTGAAATTTTTTATACGACGGTAACAACATTTGACAACCGTACTGTGGTGGTTCCAAATGGAAAGTTATCAAACGAGGTGATCATTAATATCAGCTTGCAGGGAAGCAGGCGGCTGGATATAGAAATGAAATTTAGCTTTGGCCTGGATTACGATCAGATACTTAAAATTATTGAAGAAACCATTAGACAATCGACAGATATTCTTAAAACCCCGGAACACCGTATCGGTGTGTCTGCCCTGGAGGAATCTGGTTACAAGGTAATGGTGAATGTCTGGATCAACGCACATGGTTTCAACGATATCAAGTTTATTTTTCAGGAAAAACTGCTTCGTGCGTTGAAAGACGGTGGGGTGCCCCTTCCGGGCATTACCCCAAAATAATTTAGTGAAAAGCTGGTGCCGCGCCGTCTCTTCCTGCTTCAACCTTGTTGGTTATCGTTTTCCTGCCAAAATAGAGTATAGCCAGCGCAATCAATGAACTAGAAGCCATGATTGCAACCATTGGTAAGGAAGAACGTGTATCAAACATACTTACGGCTATAGAGGCCAATGTACCCAGGCCCATCTGAACCGCGCCCATCAAAGCTGATGCACTGCCTGCGTTTTTGCTGAACGGCGCAAGAGATAGTGCAGATGTATTTGGACTTGCGATGCCGAGACAACTAAGAAAGATGAACAAAAGAAAAATTGTAGATGGCAATCCAAACCATCCATTCATACTACCCAGAACGAAAATTACGCCTGTAATCGCCTGGCAAATCAGTGCTGCAAAGATTAGTTGTTCACTGCTATACTTTCTTAGTAAAATTGTATTAACCTGGCTGGCACCAATCAATCCTATAGATAAAAAAGCGAATATCCAGCCGTAAGTTTCTTCCTTCACCGCAAAAATATCCATAAAAAGGAGCGGGGAGCCTGCCACATAGGCAAACAGTCCTGAGAATGCCACCGCACCGGTAAAAGCGTAGGTATAAAACTGAGGTTCCAAAAGGACCGCTAAAAAGTTTTTGAGAATTGGTTTTGGCTTCAATGAAATTGTGGTGTCGGGCTTGTAACTGTCAGGGAGCCCAAATATACTGGCAAATAAATTTACAAGGCCAAGCAGCATCAGAACGATGAATACCGAATGCCATCCAAACGCAGTAGTAACATATCCACCAACGGTGGGTGCAACCATTGGCGAAACACCCACAACGAGCATCAGCAAAGCAAATACCTTGGCATTTTCGGAAACCGGAAAAAGATCCCTCACCATGGCGATTGAGGCAACAGCTGCTGCACAACTTCCGATTGCCTGTACACAACGCAAAATGATAAGACTATTTATGTTGCTAGCATAGGCACAGCCAATAGACGCTAAAATATATACCAGCAATCCAATGTATAATGGCTTTTTGCGGCCAAATCGATCTAACAGCGGCCCGTAAAGTAACTGGCCGACTGAAATGCCTATAAAAAACCCAGAGAGTGACAATGATACTTTAGCTACAGTGGTATGCAGGTCTTTTGCAATAGCCGGAAAGCCCGGTAGGTACATGTCAATCGAGAACGGTCCTAAAGCTGTGAGGGATCCTAAGAGAAGAATAAGGAAAAAGTGTCGTGTTTTAGTCATTGGTAGAAGTAATGATGTTGAGATGTATTTTGTTTTTTAGGCTTAAATGCTGTTCTTTTTTTGTAATTTATTTCATGGCTATGACCCGATCCAACACAAGTTTGATGGCTTCCTGGACTACGGAATCAGGATCTTTGCTAAATTGAAAATTTACGCGACTAGCTAGAATCGCATTCACTGATAAGGCTTTGTGTCCAAGTATCCTGGCTAAAGCATAAATGCCCGCTGTTTCCATTTCCAGGTTTGTAATCCGGTAATCCTGGTGTTTGAAACTGGTTAACAAACCCATCAAGTTGGGCACTCCATTTTTTGCGCGTACTTGTCTTCCCTGTGGTCCGTAAAACCCAGGAGCAGTTACTGTCATTCCCTGCTCCATACCGTAGCCGATACTTTTCAACAAACTATCATCAGCGGAAGTTATATAGGGATGGATGCCGGTGAGGGAAGAAAAGTGCGAGTTAATTTGAGCCATTATATCATTTTCGTAACCAAGTAGTTCAGGCTTGTAATAATGCATAAGAGAGTCCAGGCCAATTCCATAAGACGACACAAGGATTGTTCCCATTGGCAGATCGGGCTGCACCGCGCCAGAAGTTCCAACCCGAATGATCTTCAGCGAGGTCAGTTTATCCTTTATCTCTCTCTTGTCGAAATCTATATTTACGAGTGCATCCAGTTCGTTAAGTACAATATCAATATTGTCGGTACCAATACCAGTTGAAATAACAGTAATCCGCTTTGCGCCTATATAACCTGTGTGGGTAAGAAACTCACGTTTTCCTTTTTTTAATTCAATACGATCAAAATGCCTGGTTATGGCTGCAATTCTGTCCGGATCTCCAACTGTGATCACGGTATCAGCAACGTCACCCGGGTGTAAATTCAAATGGTAGATACTTCCATCTGTATTGATAATTAAATCAGCTTCTGATAATTTTTGCATGATGATTTATAAGCTTATGATTAATTTGTACCCAGGTAATGAACGACAACCCCGGTAAGTTTTTCTATTCTCTGCAAAACTCTGTTCAATTGTGAAGTTCTCACTTCAAATACAATTCTGCATTCGTTGTCGAACTGTTGTTCAATTACGTTCATAGGTTCTTCTTTAATTAACCGCATTACATCGTTCATAATCAGATAATCAAATTTTAGCTCGTACCTGTCGTTCACGGTTTTGTCTACCACTACAGCAAGAGCCACAGCTTGAGCGGCAGCAGTTTTATAGGCATTAATCAGTCCGGGTACGCCAAGGAGGGTGCCCCCAAAATACCGTACTACCACAATCAGGATATTAGTAAGGTCGGCCGATAACAAAACATTTAAAATTGGCCTTCCTGCTGTGCCAGACGGCTCACCGTCATCATTTACCCGGTAAACGCTCCGGTCGGGCGTCAATCGGTACGCATAGCAAAAATGATTTGCCTTGGTATGTTCGGCCCGCAGTTTTGAAATTATTGACTTTACTTCGGTTTCCGACTGGAGTGGATAGGCAAAGGCTATAAACTTGCTGCCCTTGTCTTTAAAAGTACCTTCGGCCGGCAGTTCAATAGTTTTGTAGGTATCATCAAACAACATGCGCCTGAGATAAGGTGATCAATAAAATCGCGCACAAAGCCAGCGCTATTCCAATATAGTTGAGTTTGCTAACTTTTTCTTTAAATATGACAATGCCAACAAGACTGCCCACCAAAATAACACCCATGTTCATTGCTGCAAAAACTGTAGATGGATTTGCGGCCAGTTCCCTGTGTGCTTTTAAATAGAAAAGAATATTACCGAAATTAAAACAGCCCAGTACAATACCGCAGGCAAAATTAATCAGTTGCACTTTTTGTTTTTTGACCAGTGCGTTATAGAGAAGAATAAGCAAGGCAACAAAAAAAGAGATACCAAATGCGATAAGTAACGCACTGGTATAGGGGAGTGACTTGTCACTTGCCACTTGTTTAAAAAGGACGTCAATCACACCAAATCCAACGAACACTAATATGGGATATACATAATTTAATGCGTCTGTTTTAACACCGGAACCTTTCCGAAACAGCGTAAGAAAGATTGCAACAAATCCAATGGTCAAGCCTGCTATCTTTACACTACTGAAACTCTCTTGGAACAGAAACAAGGCAGCTAGTATTGGAATAAATAACGACAGACGCTGTGCGATGTCCGTTTTCACAATTCCTATATTTCTAACAGACGCGGCCAGGATCAGGAATAGGACGGGAAGTAGTACGCCCAATCCGATAAGCAGATTTGAAGGGATAATGAGGATGCTTTGTAACGAGGGTTTGAAAAACACCATGCTTAGCAATATCGTGGCAAGGTAGTTCCACATAACAGCCTGCAACACGTTGATTTGGTACCTTCTTGCCAGTTTAAGTAATACTGCCACAGTTACACTGCAGCAGATGCTTATGATTATATAAATCATTGATTCTCGATGTTTTCGTAAATGGTTAACTGATCCTGATCGACCTCAGTTACAGAAGTAATCCTTCCATTGATCTGTGGGGAGAAAACTCCGGTTTCCCAATTTTTAACAGAATTGAATACCCTTGCTTCGTCCCAGAGCCCGGCACTGATGAACTGGTTGAGGATATTGGCGCCTCCCTCAATGATGATCGATTGTATGTCCATCAGATAAAGCTGGAATGCAATTTTTTGCGGAAGGTAATATTGCATATCTTCCATTTGTACGAAATGTACATTCTCTATCACATCTGTTTTTTTTTCGTTCAAAATCACTGTTTTAGCACTATCATTATATAGATGGTTGCTTATTGGAATATCAAGGTTACGGTCAATCACCACGCGGAGGGGATTCTTACCAGTCCATTCACGGGCGCTCAGTTGCGGATTGTCTGTTATAGCAGTTTGTTTGCCTATCAGTATTGCGTCTTCTTCTGTTCTCCATTTGTGCACCATTTTTTTTGCCAAAGGCCCACTGATCCATTGCTGTGTTGTGTTTTTCGGCGCAAAAAAACCGTTTGCTGTCCTTGCCCATTTGAGTATAATGTAAGGGCGCTGCCTGTTTATCCGCGTAAAAAAACGCCGGTTGAGTTGAGCACATTCTTTATCCAGGACGCCATAAGTTACTTCAATACCTGCGTCTTTTAGCTTGTCGATACCTTTGCCATTGACGTCAGGAAAAGGGTCACGATTGCCTATTACTACCTTTTTTACCTGATGACGGATAAGGAGGTCGGCACAGGGAGGAGTTTTGCCGAAATGAGCACAAGGCTCCAGACTTACATATACAGTTGCATTCTTCAATAATGTCTCGGCATGGTCACCATAAGTTTCTATTACTGATTTCACGCCATTTACTTCCGCATGAGCCTCGCCATACTTTTTGTGAAATCCTTCTCCAATAATGTTTCCTGCACTCACAATCACGCAGCCAACCATTGGGTTGGGACTTACATTGCCGCTTGCCATATCTGCCAGCTCCAGACAGCGCTTCATGAATAACTCATCGCTCATAGAAAGCAAAAGTACCTTCAATTTATGAGATGTTGAAATAATTCAAACACAGAGATGCAACATTAATCCTTACTTTTGCCCTTACATGACACTAAAGCAGCTGGAACACCACTATATTAACGTATTAGCTTCGCTATACGGCGAGGAAGAAGCGAAGCAATTATTTTTCCTATCCGCCGAACGGATAATAGGCCTTAGTCGCAGTCAGCTTATCCTTCAATATGGCAATGAAATAAGTGAACATGAGGGCGGGATTTTCTTAGATATGCTGAGCCAACTAAAAGAGGGTGTCCCTTTGCAGCATATTACTGAAGAAGCATGGTTTTATGGCCTTAGGTTTAAGGTAAATGCCGCAGTGCTGATCCCCCGTCCTGAAACTGAGGAACTGGTTCAGTGGGTAATCAGCACTGTTTCCGAAAGCAAAACACCATTATCAGGTTTGCTTGACATTGGTACAGGAAGCGGATGCATTGCCATTACGATAAAAAAAAATTGCCCCGCCCTAATCGTAACTGCGCTTGATATTTCTGCGGAAGCACTTGAGGTAGCTGCTGAAAACGCAGAATATCAGCACACTCAAATTAGGTTCATACACTCAGACATCCTGGAATATGAAGGAGTGGAAAAATATGATATCATTGTAAGCAATCCGCCTTACATTACCCTTAATGAACGAGACGAAATGCATCGCAATGTTTTGGAGCATGAACCCGCTTTAGCCCTTTTTGTTACTGATGACAATCCTTTGCTTTTCTATAAAGGCATAGCTGATTTTGCGACCAGAAGCCTTAAGGCGGGCGGACGATTATTCTTTGAGATTAATGAGCATCTTGGTAGTGAAACAGTAGAGATGTTAAGGTCTAAAGGTTTTGTAAATATTAATCTGCAAAAAGATATGCAGGGGAAGGACAGAATGATCCGCTGTTCATTTAATTAGGTTCTTGGGTGGAAATCAGTGATTATTCCCCTCAGATAGTCTTTGTCCAGATGCGTATATACTTCCGTCGTGGTAATACTCGAATGTCCAAGCATTTCCTGAACCGCACGAAGGTCTGCGCCGCCTTCAACCAGGTGTGTAGCAAAAGAATGCCTGAACGTATGGGGACTAATGCTTTTTTGCAGTCCAATCTGATCTGCCAGCGCTTTAATCATGGTAAATACTGAAATCCGGGACAAGCGGGTGCCTAAACGGTTAAGAAAGATAATATCCTCATTTCCCATCTTTATATTCTGATGAACCCTTACTTCATTCAGGTATATATCAAGGTATTTCAAGGCTGTTTCTCCAATAGGAACTATTCTTTCTTTATTCCCTTTGCCAGTTACCCTGATATATCCCTCTGTAGCATACAGGTCTGAGATGCGTAGGTTAATCAATTCGGTAACCCTCAAACCGCAACCGTATAAGACCTCCACAATTGCTTTACTGCGCATGCCCTCCGGTTTAGAAGCATCAATTCCTGCCAGAAGCGCATTGATTTCCAAAATGTTTAATACATCCGGGAGCTTTCTGCTTAATTTAGGCGACTCCAGTTCTGCTGAAGGATCTTTATCGATTATCTGCTCCAGAACCAGGAAACCAAAGAATGATTTCATCCCCGAGATGACCCTGGCCTGGCTATTTGGTAACATACCAAGTTCGCTTAACCAGGTGATAAATTTATATAAATCATGATCAGAAACTTCTTTGATTTTGAACTCCCTGTTGTTGGCTTCATAGTATTGACGTAGTTTTCCTACATCGTTCAGATAGGCATCAATAGAATTTTCTGACAATCCGCGCTCCAATTTCAGGTACGCTTTAAATGCATTGTGGTGGGGATAATTAATCACACAAAAATTTTATTTGTTGTTTTTTAAGGCTAAGTTTGAACGGATGAAGATACAAATTATTAACGGACCAAATTTAAATCTCCTCGGTACCAGGGAACCAGGAATATATGGAAACCAAAGTTTCGATGATTACTTTATAACACTCAAAGAACGCTACCCAACGGTTGAACTCAGCTATTACCAAAGTAACGTGGAGGGTGAATTGATCAATAAATTGCATGAAACGGGTTTTAGCTTTGACGGGATAGTGATTAATATGGGCGCGTATACCCACACTTCGGTAGCTATAGCCGATGCAATTGCGGCAATTAAGGCCCCTGTAATTGAAGTCCATATTTCCAACATTTATGCCAGGGAAGAATTCCGTCATATATCCCTGAGTGGCAGGAATTGCAAAGGGGTACTTACTGGTTTTGGGATGGACGGCTATCGTCTGGCTATCGAAAATCTTTTAGCTGGCTGAACGATCTAACACCTTTTATAAAAAAACTCCATACCACACTGGAAAGATAAACGCCTGTATGACTAGTGTAGGGGAGATGTGCACGGCCCCTTTTCGAGGCTGTTTTTTTAAGGCTCATGATAAACTGATAGTGCGCTTTACTGATGGCAATAGCAAACTTTATATCTCCTTTCAGCAAAAATTGAAGCCAGGCTACAAAATCGATACAAAACCTGAGGGGCAATTTCCATAGGGCCTCGCCAAAAGGCAGGTTTTTTTGCATAATCATCAGATTGTTCCTGAAATTTAGAAATACCTTGTACGGGTTGCCAGCATCAAGTGTACCGCCACCTACGTGGTAAACTTCGGCATCTGGACAGCAGATAATTTTGTAGCCGAGGTTCTTTAAACGCCAGCATAAATCAATCTCTTCCATATGCGCAAAAAGATCGGGATCCAAACCGCCACTTTGCTGCCACTGTGCTTTTTTGATAAAAAATGCAGCACCACTTGCCCAAAATATCTCTTTCTGATCATTGTATTGTCCTAAATCTGTTTCAAGCTGATCAAACATCCTTCCCCGGCAAAATGGAAATGCGTTGATATCCATAAAACCTCCGGCACCACCGGCATATTCAAACTTTGATTTATCGCTGTACCATTTGATCTTTGGTTGAGCCGCGGCAATCCGTACATCTGTTTCCATTGCAAGAATAACAGGTCTGATCCAGTTCTCCGGCACGTCTACGTCTGAGTTTAGCAAAATATAATATTCCGCTTCGACCTGGTCAATTATGCGGTTATAACCCTCGGCAAACCCATAGTTCTGATCGTTTTGAATGATATGTACAGTGGGAAAGTTACTACGGATAAAATTTACCGAATCGTCAGTAGAGGCATTGTCGCCGACGATTAACTGAAGGTTTGTATAATCAGATTTAACAATGCCCGGAAGAAAGCGCGACAACAGTGCTTTTCCATTCCAGTTGAGGATAATTACGGCAACACTTGGCTCTATCATTAGCTGTTAAAGACGGGTTTGGGACACATAAAAACAGTTAACACTAGGAGATAGCCTTTTTTTATCATTATTTTGCCTGCATTGAAAATGCAAACATAAATTAACCAATGCACAATCCTGCTATATTTCCTCTTTTTTATCTTCCACCGGTGAGTTATTTCTCTGCCCTGAATTCCGTCAATTACGAATTTACCCTTGAAAAAGAGGAGCATTTCCCCAAGCAAACCAATCGCAACAGAACCAGGATATACTCGCCAAATGGTCCGCTGGACCTATTTCTGCCAGTGATAAAAGGTTCAAAGTACCATACTAAAATGAAAGATGTAAAGATCAGCTACGATTTCAAATGGCAGCGTCTGCACTGGTTAAGCCTGGAAAGTTGCTATCGAAATTCGCCTTATTTCGAGTATTATGAGGATGAGCTGGTTCCATTCTATCAGAAAAAATATGAATTCCTGTTTGATTATAACCTTGAACTGCTTCAATGGGTTTTTAAACAGCTGAAAAAAGCACCGCAACTGCAGTTTACCACCGAGTATATCAAAGAAATTCCGGCAGAGCAGGACTACAGGTCTAAGCTACATTTTAAATCCCCGGACTTATTATTTCCGGTTAAACAGTATTCCCAGGTATTTGAAGACCGGGCAGGTTTTTTGCCAAACATGAGCATCGTCGATTTGTTGTTCAATCAGGGACCACAGGCAAAAAACTATCTCTAGTTTATGGACAAAAGAAACAGGTTTAAGAAAAAAAAGAACAAATACGTACTTCCGAAAGCAGGCACCAGCCCGGGGGTGGTTTATATCGATGAAAATGCGCTTAAACCAATTATCAAATTATACAAGCTAAATGAGAAGACCTATGAGGTAAAGGAACTGGAAAACCTTAAAAACATCACCTCACTGATCAGCGATAAAAGCTTCACATTTTGGGTAGATATTAAAGGGTTTGGTTCTGTTGAAATGTTCGAGACCCTCGGCACTGATCTTAATATTAATAAACTGGTCCTTGAAGATATCACAAGAACCTATCAGCGCCCGAAGCTGGAGGAGTATGACGGATACGTTTTTGCGGTTAGCCGGATGTTGTTGCTTGATGACGAAAAAAACCTCGAAAACGAACAGTTGTCATTTATTCTTACAGATAATACTCTTTTTACCTTGCAAGACAATTACTCTGATTGCCTAAAGCCTGTCAGGCAGCGCCTTGAAGCCGGAAAGGGCAATATCAGGACTGCTGGGAGTAGTTATATAATGTACGCGCTAATGGACATCATTGTGGATACCTATTTTGAAATTTTAGGCGTATGGAGTGAAGATCTGGACCTGATTGAAGATCGGCTATTTGAAAAGGCCGATAAGACTATCATGTTTGATACCCAATTGATCAAAAGAAATCTCATAAGTATCAGGAGGGTGTCATGGCCGGAAAGGGATAAACTAAACGACATGTTGCGAAGCGATAGTCCCCTCATTACAGACCAGACAAAAATCTTTATTCGGGACGCTTATGATCACTGTATACAGATCATCGATATTGTTGAGTCGCTCAAGGAAATCGCGTCCAGTAATATTGATATGTACCTATCCCTCATCAGCAACCGGATGAACGAGATCATGAAAGTGCTTACGATTATTTCATCCATTTTCATCCCGTTAACATTTATTGCAGGGGTTTATGGCATGAACTTTTCAGACCGGGACCCGGTAACAGGTAAACTGATGCCGCTAAATATGCCTGAACTGTATCAGGCTCATGGATATTTGTACACCATGATCGTTATGGCCGTCATTGCAATTCTACAAGTGATTTATTTTTGGCGAAAAGGTTGGTTTAAGTGATAACGGGGCCGGGTAAAAATAGAAAATATACTTACCTTAGCCACACATGCAATCTTACGAACTTGATAGAACCGATGTTAGCAGGCTAAAAACTGCGTTAACTGACAGCGATAGCCAATTGGCTTTAATCCTGGACGAATATCATGCGTCTGAAATTGCCATTTTATTTGAAAGCCTTACAAAAGAAGACAGGCAGCGGATTATCAACCTTCTTCCCGTGGAAACGGCATCAGAGATTATTTCTGAGATGCATGAGGAAGCGCACCCTGAAGAACTTTTACTGCAGCTGCACCCGGACAAACGGACAGAAATTGTAGAAGAACTTGATTATGATGATGCTACAGATATAATCTCCCAGCTTGACGAGCACGAGCAAAAAGAAATTCTCGGCGATCTTAATGAAGACGATGCTTCCCATATCAGGAATCTCTTAAGTTATGATGAGGACACTGCAGGTGGACTGATGAATACAGAGTTTATCAGGATCCATTTGCACTTAACAAAAAAAGATGCTATCGATGAAATCATCAGGCAAAGTGAGGAGATCGAGGAATTCTATACAATTTTTGTGATTGATGATAATAATGTGTTCCAGGGAATTGTGTCCTTGAAAGATATTATTAAGGCAAAAGGAAATGTACAGATAACAGAACTTGTAAAATCCGACGTGGCCTGGGTTAGCCCTGATACTGATCAGGAAGAAGTTGCAAGATTAATTTCTCAATATAACATTACAAGTATTCCGGTATTGGATCATAATATGAAGCTGCTGGGCCGGGTCACTTTCGATGACGTGATTGACGTTCTGGAAGATGAAAACACTGAAGATATATTAAAAATTTCCGGGGTTTCTGAAGATGAGGAACTGAGCGGTAATTGGGTGGAAGCGGTGAAATCAAGGCTTCCATGGCTGATTATAAACTTAGGTACAGCATTTCTTGCGTCTGCGGTAGTCCGGTCATTTGAGCCAACCATTTCAAAAATAGCAGTATTATCGGCATACATGACCATCATTGCCGGAATGGGAGGCAATGCAGCTACACAGGCCCTCGCCGTTACAGTAAGAAGGATTTCCTTATACGATCTTACAGATAATCAGGCTTACCGTACAGTTTTGAAAGAATTTACAGTGGGGTTAATCAACGGAGCGGTTACAGGTCTTATCGTTTTTATATTTGCTCTGGTATTTGATAACAATCCTTTATTAGGTGTCGTGATATTTTTAGCAATGACAGGAAATCTGTTAATCGCAGGTGTAACCGGCGCAGGGATCCCGCTAATCCTAAAACGCGTTGGCATAGATCCAGCAATTGCTTCGTCCATTATCATCACTACTTTTACGGACGTCTTTGGGTTTATGCTCTTACTGGGACTCGCAAGCAGGTTACTGTTATAGTTTAATCTTCTCAGATAGCTTATAAATATCATAAGCTACTTTCTGGATCAGGTCAAACTGTTCTATGATCAGCGCTTCACCGCTGTTAAGTAATTTTTTATCGTCATTTATACTTTTAATCAGCGGCGCACTGCTTACCTCAGTGGTATTCTTCTCCATGTGGTCTACTGAAATATTCAACAGGTACAGGGTGTTATTTACAATTGGTTTCAGATCTTCAGGTTTGGAGAAGAAAAATGAATGTTCCTTGTTATACAGCGAAAGCGTAGCGATATAAGATGATAATAGATGATTAAGGGCGGTAAACTGATGCATTTCAGTCATCATTTTCTGTTTGCTTTTTGGTTCAGAGAACATCCTCTGAAACAGCGAAGCTAAATTTGCAGAAGTTACATACACTTCTTTCCTTGCCACCTTATAATTTGTCTGGTCTTCAACCTTACCAAAATACAATTTGGTGACTTCCTTGAAATAGGCCATATTTGCATGTAGTGTATTTAACATCGCTTCTTTCAGGTTCTGATGCTCCCAGTTTGGGAATAGTGTATAACTTCCAAGCAACGCTATCCCCGAACCAATTAAGGTATCGTATACTCTTTCTTTGGCAATAGACAATCCGCCCATACCCAAAAAGTCAAAGAGCACAAGAATATAGGGCGTCATAAATAAAACGCTAACCACATAATTCTTCCGCTGGAAGCTATAAGCGCCGATCATGCAAAATAGAAGTATAAAAAATAATGCATGTCTGTCGTGAACATATAATAATATGCCCACACCAGCCAGGGCACCAACAACGGTGCCGATCAGCCGCTGATAGTTCCGTTGTTTGGTTAGGCTGAAGCCTGGCTTTGAAATTACAAGTATCGTCAGCAATATCCAGTAACTATGGGACGAATCAAGGGTACGCGCAACAAGAAAACCTATTATCATTACTATAGACACCCTTAAAGAATGCCTGAAGGTGGAAGAACTAAAAGTTAGGTTATCGTAAAACAGCTTGATATCTATTGGCTGACGGGTTACAAAACGGTCGGTCTCAATGTTTCCCTGCTTTAAGTTTTTCTTTTCCGTTTTGTTAAAATAACCATTGATCGTTTTAACTCTTGACAGAATGTTTTCAATGTTAACTTCAATATTTTTAAGGGCAATAATTCCCAGAGTGTTATATTTTCCATCTTTGTTTTCATTTTCGAGATTAGTAATCTCGGTTTTAAGACGGCCCACCTCATCAATCAATACTAATGGTGGGAGAGGGGTTCCTCCGGTTTTTAAAGCAAAGGCTATTTCATCGAGCTCCGATGCGATTCTGTTGATTACTTTTTCATAGCTGGACAATATTCCTATTGCATCAAACTGTTCGTGCAAGCGCTCATAATTATAATAAGTAGACATTACCTGTTCATAAAGATCTACCGTATCTACAAATACTACCAAAAGGAAACGGCCCTCGGGGGTAGATTCCCTGACAATTTCGCGTGTCTTAAAAAGCACATCCCTGACGGCGTCCTGCTTCTCATGCACATCTACCTGCAACTGCAGCAATTCGGCATAATTTGCATCGTAATTGGTATGCTGTCGATAAAATTTCGCCTTCGCACGCAGGAATTCACTTAACTCATGTATAGATTCACTTAATGCCTGCTGTACAGCGCGGTAGGGCCTTAGCCTATAAAAAAAATAGCTAAGCGATGTGTACCAAACACTGCCGCAAAGAACCAGAAACGAATACATTAGTACATCTCTCCAGGGCCTGATGTCATCAATACTCAGCACCATAATAAGCAATACAGCAGTGCCTACGGAAGCCGCACGCGTTCCGTAAAGGAAAAACATCGAGAACAGGAAGCTACACGCAACAAGCAAAATGGCAATAAAATAAGTGTTCTTGTTGGTGAGGCCAACAATGACTGTTATCAGCGTGATAAGCACCGTAGTTACCAGCATGGCATTTCTCCGGTGTACAATCGGACCTGGCGTATCAACCACACTTACACACAAAGCGCCAAGGGACAGCGTCATTCCAAATTTGAGCATTCCAAATTGGGCCAGTATCAGTGATGGAAAAAGTACACCCATTGTGATACGCAGGCCATCGGCAAAGTAAGTGCTTAATAAAAAATCCTGAATATTTCTGATTGGCCGGTTAATCATTTGGTTACTAAACTATTTTGTTTTATACTTTTTAGGTCAGGTTATCATAAGCAACAATGACGGATTTAGATGCAATCAATAATCTGACCGATTGTTGCTA
>Ga0247815_10001144_pt1 | contig 20526 bp, 26 predicted proteins | sample UWRJL194509B1_FD_181014 | JGI IMG/M metagenome (GOLD analysis project Ga0247815, IMG submission 181014) | Plant litter microbial communities from Arlington Agricultural Research Station in Wisconsin, United States - UWRJ-L194-509B-1 | ecosystem: Environmental > Terrestrial > Plant litter >...
AAAGAGTCACGGTGAGCGGAGTTGCCGCGCTTCGGTGGCTTGATCTCCTTCCCCACAAGCAGTCATGGCCGCGTTCGTCAAGAACAAGCTCAAAGCGGCGCGAGACTTTCTCTCCAAAAAGGACTATGCTGCTGCAAAGGACGCTGTGGAAAATGTACTCTCCTTTGAGCCAGATAACTACAATGCGTGAGTCTCATCCAACTTGGTGTGGCGCAAGCTGAACTCGATGAGAACAGCAATGTCTTTCTTGGACTTGCAAACCTCGAGCTTGGTAACTCTGCGGCTTGCGAACAGGTTGGAGAATGCAGCTTCTCTTCCCCAGGATTATGTCAGGCTGACTAGATTGCCCGCGCTAGGCATACCGTCATGCCACATCCGTAGCACCAGACCAACTCCTCGCATGGCAGGTACATCATGCGCCGGGCGGTTCCTTCCGTTATTCACTCCAAATAACGTTACGCAGGGGCTGGCTAAGTTCTACGAGCGCGTCGAGAAGTGGGATGAATACACCGAGGTGCTGAACACTCAGCTGAGCCTCTATGTCAAGATGTGAGTATCTGTACTTGGTCTCATTGCATACTGATAGTTTTCAGGGAGGACTCTCAGAAGACTGCAGAGGTTCTGCAGCGCTTGATCGATTTGCAGCGCGAACATGGCACTCCTCAGCAGGTGTGTCCCACTCGCGTCGGTCCAACCATGCAACTGAAGTCACCCCAGCTTGTTGAAGTCCTCAAACTTGTTCTCCCTTCGTCTCCATACTACGGCCTCCTGTCATCTCTCCCCGATGGTGATCCTTCGGCGCCAACTGCGACCTCAACGTACAACCTCCAGCGGTCCGTTCATCATTCTTTGCCGATCCTCGAGGAGATCGTGGAGATTCTCGAGAAGCAAGAGCAGTCATTTGTCACCAATGAAATCAACAAGCGTCGCACGCGCTTGAACGCCGGTCCACCTGAGCAGATCAAGCGCGACGTCGGTCTCGAGGTCTGGTCGATATCCCAGGTGAGACCAACTGCGTGATGCACGATTTCTATCTGACGGAAAACTCAGCTCCCTGGCCTCTACTCAGAGGTCTTAGCGCATCCAGATGCCAGCGACTCAGTCCGCCGCGCCGCAGAATCGAAACTCTTGCGATTCCGTTTACAATATCTTCAAGCTCTTGGTGCCGCTGATAAGCCACTCGAGGACCGCGCTGCCCTCAGCACCGAGGTCATGGACATGATCAATGGCATCGTCCTGCTGAACATACCGGATGAACTGGCATGGTCTCTCTACTTCGATTCGAGGAATGTTCTGGCGATCGGTACGTTTACGGGTGGCCTGCAGCGTGCTTATGCAATCGCTGAGCAACACCCTAGACGAGTATGATTGGCGAACGTTGCGGGCGTTCCTCGAACTGTTCCCAGATACAGCGTTGTCTCGTCAGCTCCGCGCCTTCATGAAGTTCAACGGTATCGCGCTGGACGAGGACGAGGACGAGAGCGAGCCGGAGAAAGTCCAGGACGCCAATGATGCTGACGAAGAGACATTAATCGAAGAGATTATAGTGCGTAGCTCGCTTTTGCTATGTATATGTTTTAATACCGTTTTCAGGATGCATTCGAGCAAGGAACACCGACAGTTCTGAGCAGCCGTCTGCTTGCGGATGTCAACTTCCGCCTGAAGGACCATGCCAACAGCATCAAGATCGCACAGGCGGGTATCGAGCAGGTCATTAGGACCGAGAGCAATCTTACGATCAAGCTCGACCTGTAAGTACACACTAGATATCTCCGGCGAGTAACGCTGACTCTCACCAAGGCCGCGACGCGCATTCAATATCATCCTCGCAACCGGACTTGTACACGACTTTGCTCCAAAGCACCATACTCGGGCCATTCCCATCCTCGATCGCGTCCTCTCCCAAGATCCAGACAATGTTGCCTGTCTTCTGGCCAGTGGTTACGTCTCTCAAGCTGCGGGCCAATGGTCGAACGCTCAGCAACGCTTTGATCGCGCTGCGGAACTCACTAACGGCGACGACGATCTGCACCTCGAAGCATCGGAGGAGGCTGGATGGTGCCTGGTGCTTCTCAAGAAGTTTGCAGAAGCAGAGCAGCGCCTGCGCGGCGTGCTAGATGCGGTCAAAGATATGGAGGAGCGTGATGAGCAGAAGGCGAGACTGTCGTGGAGGGTCGGAAGATGTCTCTGGGACGCTGAGCGTTCGTAGCAGTCCATCTGTTCCATCAGCCATGATACTAACCTGGTTATTCGTTACAGAACTCCAAGAGTCGTACGCTCTCTACATTGCCGCCCTCAAGTATAGCAGCACCTTCGCCCCTGCCTTCACTTCCCTCGGCCTCTACTATCTTCAAAGCGCCAATCCACCTGATACCGCCCGCGCTTCCAAGTGTTTTCAAAAAGCGTTTGAATTAGACGCGAGAGAGGCTTCTGCAGCGCGATACCTTGCAGAGGGTTTCGCGGACGAGCAGGAGTGGGACCTCGTTGAAATTGTGGCAAGACGCACGATCGAAGGAGAGAGCGGACAGGCCGCAGATCCAGTGACAGCTCAGACTCAGAAGTATCTCCCCATCAACGCATGGGCTTGGAAAGCGCTGGGAATTGTTGAACTGGTTCGCCGCATGTCTCCGTGGTACCGATCCCCTTGCTAACTTGGCTTGTTCAGAACCGCCGTAATTTCACCGCAGCTATCAACTCCCTCCAGGTCGCTCTGCGAGCTGACGAGAAAGACGCACCATCCTGGACGCGCCTCGGCGAAGCCTACCTCCTGTCTGGACGACACACCGCAGCCCTCAAGTCTTTCATGCATGCCAAAGAGCTCGATCCTTCCAACTGGACGATCGACTACTTCGTTGCATGGGTCAAGCAAGACTTGACCGAGTACGACGAAGCCATTGCATTATACCGCGCTATTCTAGAGGGTCATCCTGACGAAACAGGTGTGACATTTGCGCTGGCGAATGCGTTACTGCTGGCAGGCAGGAAGCACAGGACTACAGGCTTCTTTGACCGTGCGGTCGACGACGTAGCCAATTCAGTTTCGCTCTCGGTCACATTGTTGCAAGGGGATCTAGGGTTCAAGCTGACCGTGTGGAAGTTGTTGACAGATGGTCTGCTGGCGCTCCCTATGGACAACGACCAAGACACCGAGGCTGTCGTAACTGCGCTGGACGGCGTTCAGTCTCTCGTGAGCAACAGCTCCGGTGAGGTCACTGATATCCTACCCCTTGGCGGCCCATCTGCGACTGGTGTGCCATTGCCTCTACTTTTAGCGGCGCATGTTTGCCAGAACCGCGTCAATGTCCTCGCAGAGGGTGATTCTGTCGCCCGTGCGGCGGCATTCCACGATCTTAGTATGGTCATGCATCGCGTTTCTCTCACCACGGCGACGCTAGAGATCAAACAGAAATGCAAGGCTCTACGTCTAGCGACTTCGAAGCAAGCTGTCAAATTGGATCCTACAGAAGATGCTCACTGGACCGCGCTCGGCGTCGCGAGCTTTGGAGATAACGTCGATGTCGCACAACATGCGTTCATCCGAGCTATTGAACTCGACGGCACGGTAAGCGTTATGTAACAAGAATCGTGAGATGTGCTCACAAGATGTAGAATGCCAATCGATGGGCGTACCTCGGGTTGCTGTATCTTGAGCACGGCGATAAGGAGCTCGCGAACCAGGCCCTCTTTCGCGCACAGCTTCTCGACCCCGACCTTAGTATGGCGTGGGGCGGACAGGCGATGGTTGCGCTGGCGAACGGCCATATGAAGGATGCCAGATCTCTCATGGCCCAGGCAGTCGCATTGCCGGACGTCGATGTAGGTCCTTCCACACGTGGAAATGGGACAAGCTGACTTTATGACAGCCCATATTCGAGCTTCAATTCGCATCACGCGAACTCCGCGCTGCAAAGTCAACTGCCCATGGTCCTGATCAAGACCGCCTGCTCATTGTCTTTTCTGTCGCCGACCGCCTTACACAGCGCCAACCCCAGAACGTGACTGCACACTATCTTCTTTCCCTTGTCTGCGAACGACTTGGCCTCAACGACCGCGCCATCGAGGCTATCAGTAAAAGCACGGAGATATTGGAAGCGCTGTATGAGCAGTCCGAGGATGCGGACATTGAGCGCCGCTTCGTTATCGCAAATGTGACGATGGGCCGGCTACGATTGGCGAATGGCGAGTACCAAGCCGCGATTCAGGCGTTCGAGACCGCAGGTTCTCTTCTTGGCGAGGCGCTGGACAAGGACTCGCACACGCTCTCTACGTTGGTGCAGTTCGGTGGAGGGCTTGCGAAGTACCAGCTTGGAGACCTTGAAGGCGCTGTTGCATTGATGGAGGCAGCGGTGGGCAACCTACCCGACGACGCTCATGTGCTACGAGGTCACACTTCTTTGCTACTGGCGCAAACTTTGTGGAGTTTGGGAACTGATGAGGCTCGGACGGCGGCTTCGGGTCAGCTACTCGAATGGTGTGCTATTTCCCGTCACTCTGGTGCGTTTATTGACGAATTAAATAGCATTGCGGCAAACTCGGAGGACCTTGCCGCCATTGTTACACTGGCATCAATGGGACTTGTTTTGCTCGATGACAGCCTGGTCGAAGCAGCGCTGTCGGAGACCCTCGCACTGCCGCTTCATCGTCGTTTCGAACTCGATCCTCGGCGAGACGTTGCACACATCCGCGCACAGCATCTCTTGCTCTTAGTAAGTACCTGCAGAGCCATTTCAAAGCGCTTTTGTCTGATTGGAGCAGGGAAAGACTTCGAAAGCGCTCGCAGAGGTGCAACGGGCGCGGCATCTCGAGCCCAACGGCCCTACCGCAAGAACGGCCCTCGCCCGTCTCCTGGTCCAAACAGGCTCAGCAGCAGCAGCAGCAAGTATATTATCCGCAAACAACGTCGTCACATCGGATGTGGAGAGCCTGCGACTCGCGGCAGTCACGAATAGTCAACTCGAAAACGGGCCACGAGAGGCATCGCGACGGATGGCTCAGCGCGCGATCATGCGAGAGCCATGGAACAAAAATAACTGGCGGGTACTGTCTGCCTTGTCAACGACACAGTGAAATTCGAGTTCTGGAACAGAATTTACAACGACAGATATCGTTTTTTGATAGTTCAAGTGTCCTCGGTGTAGTCGCTCGTGAGCAATTGATAACCACGGCCCTTCTCTTTGTCCTCGCCAGCATCCCAATTGCGGCGGTTGTGGTACTGGTTGTTGCGAACTTCTTTCTTCGCGCCATCCAAGCTGTTCGCAACGGACTCCTGAATGAGTGAGAGCGATGCCAGCGAGCGGGTAAACTTTCCGCTGGTGGCCAGTAGCTTGAATGTGGCGGCGAAGTCCACAGCGCCGAGTTTGTCGTCCGCATCATCGTTTCCTTTCTTCGGCAGCACCTGTGCCGGGCGCTGCTCTGCATCATCGAGATACTTCTGAATATTGGTGGTGATATCCGTAGCTGGAGAGACGACATCCTCCTTCTGCAGTTTGGCGAGAATGGCACGCGACTCGTTGATCTGCTCCGCAGATTCGACAAAGGGGACCGGATTGAGACTTGCAGAGTTAGAATAGCTAGCGGAGGACGTTGGCGCAGAGCGGTTGAGACTCTGCTTGCGTGACTTCAAGTCTTCGCGCCGCAAGACCTCGATAGCCGTCTCTCCCACACTGGCGGCACGTCAGAGTTTGATTTCGAGGACCAAGTCATATTGAGTAGGAACGGACCTGTTCTCGAGACTGGTATCGCTGCCTGCATCGATGAGCAAGCGGGCGATCTCAAAACGACCAGCCTGCACCGCTACATGCAGTGGAAGGAATCCATGGACGTCTGGAATACTCTGACTCTGCGGTGAAACATTGAGCAACCTCTGGACAAAAGAGTAGTTGCCATTCTTGACGGATAGCATGAGGGGCTGTAGTCTAGTGAGCCTGGCAAACTCACAACGACCTGACTACTCACCGTGTCCTGGCGCTGGTTCGACGCACGGATAGCCAGCGCGCGGATCGTGTCTGCAGGCAGCTGGAGAATCGCATCCAGCAACTTCTTGTGGCCGGAGCGGCAGGCCATGTGCAGGATATTGTAACTGCAACCGAGAGTCAGTATATATTTTCCACGTGAAGGCAGGTTAGTGCTTACCCTCGAACGTCGACTGCCTCCAAGTTAACCCCTTTTACACGTAAGAATGCGAATAGTTCCGAGGAACAACCATGCTGGCACGACAGAAGCAAGGGTGTGAACCAATTCCGTTCCTCTGCGAGGTCTAGATGACTCGCTTGCTCTGGGAACAGGTGTAAGAGAAGCTTCAATGTCTCTACCAGTTCACCCTCAGGCTTGTGGCTATTAATGACGGCAAGTAGAGGGCTCTCGCGAAAATTGTTGACACCGAACCCGAGGAGCGTCGGCAAGTCGGCTGAGAGGTCGAGACGCCGGAGTAACTTGGCACGCTCCGAGGATTTTTTGGCCGTGATGAAGAAGTTGAATGCCGCGATCGGACCGCTGCGTGCATGCAGCCAGGCAATGATCTTCTTCGCGCCGCTCTGTGCTGCTGCCCACAGCAATGGCTGCTGATTTGCGGTGCTATGGCCAGGAGCGTCGGGGTCATTCTTGCTAGCAAGGTCCTTGCGCTTGACACCGTGCACAGTCAAACCTGAAAGCTATGTGAGTGGACAATGTGCGCAATCGGGGGGCACAGACCGAAATATTGGCGTTTGCCCTTTGTTCGCTCCGCCTCCAACTCATCCGGATCAGACTTTTTGACCGATTCATGCGACTCGTCGACGTAGATACCCTCGCCAGTCTTGCGAATGTACTCGTCCAGCATCTCTGACGAATCAACTCCGAGTATACGTCCCAACAGACCACTGGCGTGCCTCTCTGAGGCTTCATCGTCAGGTAGCATGCTCAAGACCTGGGAGAACGTCTCGAGATCCTTATCCGCAACCGCCTTTGCCAGCACGGTGTAGTCGTGCAGCTTGCCGTCTTGGCCACGCTCCTCCCAGGAGGCCGTGACTAGCGTTGAAGGAGGTGTGGACGAGTAAACCTTCGAGACGCGATGGGCGATGTCTTCGAGGTCAATGGGTCGTGGTGCAGGTGGTGCATAGTCAGAGTCGTCGCCGCTATCGCCGTCACCGTCGCTGCCTGTAAGATCTCGTGAGCATTATGTCACATCAAGATAAATCTCAAAAAACAGACCTGAATCCCAGTCAGCACCTGAGCCGTTGTCTTCGTCCTCCTTCTTGTGATGCTGGGCTGCCGCAATAGTCAGGACGAGCCGAGCCATGTGCCAGCGCTTTGCGAGGCATGCTACAGTGAATGGGTTGACTGCAGAGCCCATCCACCAGGCATTTGGCTTGAGATTGAGCCCCACAGCAATTTCGAGTGGCCGCTTCTCGTCCTTAGCTGCATGCGTTGGGAGACAAAGTTGAAGAACCTTCGCCTCATCGCCGGTCCAGATCGCCTCGAACAACTCATCGTAACGCGCAACCTGATATTCGGCAACCGCATTGCGGTCATAGAGCTTGTAGTTGAAAGAGTCCGGTGCTGCGTAGTCGTTGCGTGTATTGGTGTTGGAGTAGTCCTGCTTCGGATCGGGCCGCTTCGAATCTGGGTTGGCCTCATTCCACGTCTTAGCATCGTGGTTCTCGAGGAATTTGGCTGCATCCTTAAGATACTCGAGCAAGAGCGCCTTCTTGCGCTCCGTCTCCTCGCGCTCCTCGAGAGTCTTGGATGTTACCTCTACCTCGGGTTCGGTGCGAAGGCCGAGTATGATGTCAAAGTACCAAGCCTTGAACGTGCCTTTCTTCGGTGCAGCGTAAGCCGCCACAATCTTCGTCTCGGCCTCCTTGATTGGCAGTTCAAGCCGGCGCACGCCCTCCCGCACAAAGTCGATGAGATTGGCCCGGTTCTCCTCGTTCCAGCGGCTGTAGTACGCGTTCTGCAGGCCGAGTGACACCTCCGCACCGAGCGCTATGAGCAGTTTGAACAGTTCGTTCCGCGACGAAAGGGACGCCTCTACGGGCATCAGAATACTACTGCGCCACCTGTCGTCGTCATTTCCGGAGTAGTAGTTGTTGTTACGCTTCTGAGCTGCTTGCGCATTGTCGTAGTCCTCCTGGGTCAGGACAGTCTTGGCACCATACGCCAGTAAAAGCACGACCATAGCGGGAGAGTTAGTAGCAATGGCCGTAACAAGCGGGTGCGCTTGAATAGGGATATCGAGCACTGACTTGGCCTTGGGGTCGAACCGCAGGAGCGCGTGAACTATTTCGATGTTGCCTGTGGCGACGGCGCGGTGGAAAATCGGGACGTTGTCGTTGTCTCCAGCGGATGAGACTGCGCCGGCATTGACGAGCTTGCGAGCCATCACAGCAGCAGTCATTTTGTCCTTCGTTAGAAGAGTGATCGCCAGAGGATATAGTGCCTCTCTAGTTGACTCGACCTTGACGGCCTCGGTGGCGCTGATCCCAGCCGCAAGGAGCAGTTCGAAGACTGCGAGGTGACCTGCGGCAATACTGTGCATGAGTGCGTTGAAGTGGAAATGCCAGTCAACGGCTGAGAGGTCGATAATGTCAGGAAGCAGCTCTTCGTCGAGAACTGGGTCCGCTTCGCCGCTTGGAATGGCATCTTCCTTCTTGACCTCGACTGCTTCGCTGGACGCGTTGTCGTCGACTTCGTTCCAAGACTTCTCCGAATCATGCTCCCCCGAGCCGTCGTCACTTCCACTTTTCGCAATGCTTGTCTCCTCTGCGGCCTTGGCCGCTGCTTTCTCCTGCTCCTCGATCTCCTTGGCTTTTTGCTTAGCCGCTTCCTCCTCTGCGTTCTTCTTTGAGCGATCGAGCAGCAGCTGGGCGACCTCGACGCTTCCAACCTCAGCAGCAAGCATGAGTGGCGTGCGGCCGTCCGCGAGACGTGCTGTGACGCGAGCGCCTGCCTCCACGAGCGCATTGACAATATCGATCGGAGCGTATGAGAGGATGGCGACGTGAAGGGCTGTACGGCCGACATGGTCGCGCGAATTGAGGTCCAGATTTTCCACGAGGCATGCCTGAGTAGCCGCCACGTCCTTGGCAGCAATGGCGAGGAAGAGTTTGTTGAGCAATGACAAGTACGAAAGTGAAGACCACGATTCGGCGTCAAGCTACATGTATCATAGTCAGCAGTCCGTGCTAATTCCACAGTCGCAACTGTCACCTACAGGTTTGAACGAGCCCACAGACTGACGACCAGGATCGTCCTCGATGAACCTGTGTTGCGTGCTTAGCCGCTATACTACTAAAGCACAAAGACCCGTATGCGCACCGGATCCGTCCGCGGATGTACACCTCAGACTCTTCGTCCTGAATTGCCTTGGCATCATCGTCCTCAGGTTCAGGACAGAACTCGCAGCAGTCCTCAATGCACTCGGTCATCGTGCCTAACCCGAGGTGAGAATCTAAGTCAAGAATAGATGTCTCATGCACGTACCAAAGAATGCAGGATGACGGTGCAGGTCTGGCCGCTTCTTGTTCTTCGGGTTGAACGGGCTGTTCAATCCGAGGTCGTTACCGTAGACAATCTGCGCTACGTTAGCACCTTTTATTGTCTCTGGTGATAAGGGCAATGACCTTCTCAATCCTCGCTGCATCGAACTTGGGTCCATATGGCAGATGAAACACAGCGCTCTCGTACGACGAAATCTCCAGGCCACTTGAGTCGGCCTTGATATCACCCTTATACGTCCTCGTGCGACGCGTGTAGACAGAGGACTTGACGGGAATGCCACGGAGGTTGCGACGCTTTTCGAGAAAGGCCATGCGCTCGTCGCTGCTGGATATTTTCTCGAGGACGAGGAGGCGGGCAAGACCAGCGATACGAGCCAGAGAACGCTCGAAGATCTGTAGAAACGGGTATATGAGACCTTGATTAGAACACGAGGGGATAGATGCTGTACTGTTGGATCGATATTCTCGCGACGGAGATCAGGGACGGAGATTTCAAAGCCACGGCGCGCATACTTGGTGAGGCGGACTTCGTAGGATGGCGAGCGGCGGGTCACGTCGATAGTGTTGCACTGGCGAACAAGGGCTCCGATGGCGCGTGGAGATGCCCAAATACGGGAGCCTGTGAGAGTGCGTGTATGTGTGAGAACGAGGGCTAGTGAGGCAGTGGCCGGATTGCTCACCATCGAAAGCCAGACATGCGCAATCGACGTCAAAGCCGGCCAGCACTTCGGCAGGCGAGGAATAGAGTCGGAGGACGATCTGCACGTTACGGTAGGGATACTGGCCTAGCAGAACATAAGTGGCTGAGAAGTGCGACTGGTGAGGCGCGACATACTTGCTAGGGTGATGGCATGTTTCGTGCGAATGCAGGTGACGTCCCAAGGGACAGAGTCGCGAACGGCCTCGTAGATCTGAATACAGCGCTTCTCGGCCTCATCAGGGGTGAGACCCCAGAGGAAGAGGTCGACATCAGAGCTGGCCCAGTTGGCTAAGGTTCGGTGGCTGATCAGAGCTCAGGGGCTATAATGTGTGGCGAATCGCCACAATTTTCTAACTCACCTTCCTCGTGAAAGTACTTGCGGATGGCACGCTTGCTGCCTTGCTCCTCGACCTTATCCGAGAGAGGAAGAAGAGCGGCCAGAACGCTACCGCCGGCAACGATGACGTTGGACCAGGGACCGCTGCCAAGCTGGCCGAGTGTGCCCTCACTAAAGATATTAAAGACTTTTCTGAAGTCCTCGAGCGAATCCTGCATGGCAAGGGAGCCTGAATTGCGGCGCTGGCCGTCTGTGACGGGCATGACATAGCGAGCGTCGCGGTCCTCATCGCTCTTGATCTCGCGAGCGAGAGTGCGCGTGAGATGGTTGCAACCATCGTCGTAGAGATCGACAAGACCAGCATAGGGCGACTGAGGGAGAGCAGAACGATCTCCAGCATAAGCCTTGCGCAAGACTGCTTCGTGCTCAAGGGCAGGCCCGAGGGCATTGCCAAACGAGGCGTGATCTGTAGCAGCAGCAGTGCGCTGAACAAATGCGGTGGCTTCAGGAGTTGGTTGAGGCATTCCTGTGGCGGGTGATAGTGTAAGGGAAAGGAATGGAGCGGAGACAGTCGCTTAAGAAGGGCCAGGATGTGGCGGGTAAATGATGCGCAGGTTTAGATTCGTAAACAAGGGATCGCAACCCAAGCAGGGCTGTCGGAGTTTACACGCGTCTTGAACCCGGTCTGTACTCGATGCTCTTATGGACGACGACGAGCTGTATGATGACGGGGCATGGGACGACTTTGAGCTCAACGAGGAAGCGCTGCGACAACTCGAAAAGATTGAACGGGACTTCAGCAATACAAAGGCATTGGAATCCCAGTCTCAATCCCAGCACCCACCCCCAAAGAAGCAGCGCATCGATCCGCCGAAGCCACAGCCGCCTGCACGCAGACAACAATTTGACGACGAGGATGACGACATTACGATCACGCTTGACGAGTCAGGCAACTATGGTCTGCTCGACTCACTGCAGCAACCACCTCCACCGCAGTCCCAGCGCACGGTTGTCCCAGCTCCACCACTTCCTGCCAACACCCAACTGCGCCCTCAGCAGCAGAATAAATCCTTCCAGCAGCAGCAATCCAAGCAACTCCCACCGCGGCGACCCAACGTCCAGTCACCACGTCCGCCACAGCAACAGCAGCAGCCTACGCCTTCAACATCGTCAACCTATGCTCGTCCTCCCCACCAGCAGCAGCAGCAGCAGCCATTCATATCCATGCAGAAGCCACCTATTCCACCGTCCGTGGTGCCGCGCAAGCGCAGTTCATCGCCTGGTCCGTCTGCCCTCGAGCTCCAATTGCAGGAGATGCGCGCACAACTCGCAAAGGTACGCATTGCCAAATGACTCTATGGCACAACACCTTACATATGATTCAGCTGCAATCTTCGAAAACCGAGCTTGAATCGTCCTACGAACGCCTCAACACCGAATTACAAGTGGCCGAGAAGGCCAAATACTCGCACCAAGGCGAGATCTCGAACTTGCGCCGTTCCATTGAACATACACGCACCAAACATGCTACTGAGCTCGAGCGCGTTTTGGCTGAGAAAGCAGAGATTGAGAAGTCCAAGGCAGAACACCAGAAGACTATGAAGGAAGAGCTTGAACGTTTGCGCACAAGCTTCATCATCCGCGTATGTTCTTTCTTGACGTTATTCCCTTCGATTATCTGACCGTAGCATAGCAACAAGAGATCGAGACGTCGACACGCAAGATGCAACTTGGTTCCGTCCGTCGCCCGAGTGGAATGAGCCAGGCGTACGGGGGGTTCACGCAACACACGCCCGTGTCAGCACATCGCAATACACAGCGCCCCAGCAACCTTAACGGAGTCGTGCATGACACACCAGTTCCCGCTCCGCGGAGACCCCGGGAGCGTCCACTACCGCAGCCTGACTTTGCGGGTTTCGTGAATTCGTTCGCACCTTCATCACCTGTCAAGTCGCCGACCAAGCGTAAAGCGAAGTTCGCACCGCCTCCGCCTCCACCACCACTGAGACTGGACGACCGCTCATCGTCGCCTGGTCCTGAGTTGACACAAGGCATGGGCGGCGGTCAGCAGACACCCGTTCGCCAGATGCGAAGAGTATCGAGCCATTCACTCGTGAATGATGCCGACGGGGCGTTCCTCTCAAGTCCGAGTGGCGACGCTGTGATGGACCTTGAGCTGGCGGATATGCCAACCGAGGAGGGCGAGGAACAGCTGGACTTCAACTCGCTTCTGATATCCCAGCCCGAGGAGGTTTGTGCTTGCGCTCAACATTGCAAAACTATGACTAATGCTTCGGTTTAGATCCACCAGGTAGTTGTATCGCATTGGAGAGATGACAGCGGCATCCTCAGCCTACAGATACTCCTCGGTGCTGACCAGTCCCGTGAGTACGCCATGGCATGTTCGGGACTGGTCGGCCAGGGCAGTTATGTGCAGGTGGGGACCGCTCTAGTCAATATGGCTCGACACCTCGCGATGCAGGTTGATAAGCAAGTGAGCTCAAAGTTCATTGAGTTCTGGCAGCTTGCTGACCCTTGCCTCACAGAAACTCGCTCTGTCAACGCTGCTCGACTTGGCGACATTCCTCGTGCATGCGTTTCCTGCGATGGCACCCGCCTTCCTTTCTTCGGCTGGCGTTGCTCAGGGCGAACTCCCCCTCATGCTACAGGTGTTGGACACGATATCACCGGTGCTGAGTACCGATGTGCTGGTCTTCTTGGAAGGTCTATGCTGGCATACGAGAGATGATCATGCTCATACGTATGTATCTAAGCTCGTCTGCTTGATGGTTCACTGATATCCACGGAACAGGATGGCTCAACTTCTCCGTCGCCCGCGCTTTTTGTCTACCGTCATGAGTCATGATCTTCCCGCAGCTCTGAGGTTTCTTGTTGTCGTTGCTTCTGGTGCGTTGTATCCGGCAACTTCTACCGTTTGCTGGCGGCTCATGCTACCCAATCAGCTCCGGGCACGTACGAGGCCATGCTGTCCTTTCCAGACCGCTCATCAACCGACGCATCTCCTCCGGATATGCGACGAATACCCTTCATCGAACGGCTGAGTGCTGTCATCAACTGTGAGGTTGACGACTTGAAAGAGGTTAGCGATCAACTGCTTCTCGTGCAACATGAACTGAGGAGCGATGCTGTATGCAGATGCATGTTGCGGCTTTGACGTGCGTTGCACAAATTGCACTTGCGCACAAGTCTGCCCGCGTGCTTCTTCTCGAGTCTGCGTCCATTGTCACAGCACTCATCTCTGTGACATGGAACCTGGTGTCGAGACTATGGGATAGCGACTCGGCGCGGTTGCCTTCTGTGTGAGTCTCACGCATGGTGTCAGCGAGTTTTTCTCTAACGCCCTGTGTAGGTCTCTGCGAGTCCTTCAGCATGCCGTTCATCTCTTGCACTACCTCGGCCTTGCGCGAGGACCTACAGATGACATGCGCAACCGACTGACAAATGCGGTTGGCGGGTTGGACTATATGTTTACGGTGTCCATCGGCCGCCTAGCATATGCGGACCCACCCGTGACACTCGGCTCTGAAACGCGGGATGGGATTAAGAAACTCGTCGGTGCGCTCTTGTCAGCGCTCCTTTTGTGATCGTTATGAACTGACTTGCCGCTCAGAGTTCGCACGCGACCTGCTGGAATTGGTTGTGGATGGACCGGAGATGGACGAGATTTACGGTGCATACCAATGGGAGGATTCCCCGGCAGCGAGTAACTCGCTACAAACATCTGGATCGCTCACGCAGGACGAGGACGCGCTCATGGACGATTTATAGTGCCCTTTCAAGCCATTTTACCATTCATAGTGTTGTATATTGTAGTGCTATTAGTGTGAAGTAGCAATCCTTGTACAAATGGAGGAGCAAACTCGATGTGGCGTCGGCCCTCGTCGCGCGATTTTCGGAGTCTGTTTCGTGCCTTGACCTCCCGATGGCGTCGTTGTCATCGAATTTTGCGGCGCTCATCGATGCACAATCTGTGCATGTTATACCATCATTCGAGCTTGAATGTGGCCAGTTGCTTAGCGATGTGCCGGTCGCGTACAAGACGTGGGGCACGCTCGACGATGCCCGTGCCAATGTGATGGTCATATGTCACGCCTTCACTGGCAGCGCCGATGTCGAGGACTGGTATGAAGGCCTTGTCTGAGCGTTTGAAGGCGTGGCTGAGTGATTCGAATCGGATTGCTCAGGTGGGGACCACTAATGGGCCGCGGCAAGGCATTCGACCCGTCCAAATTTTTCATCATCTGTGTAAACGTGCTGGGCTCTCCATACGGAACTGCATCTCCCGTTACCACCAACCCAGCGACTGGTGGACCGTATGGTCCGGCATTCCCGCCGACCTCGATCCGCGACGACGTCAGGCGCGCCGCTTTCCTCGCCCCGAAGCTGTCGCTCATCCTGCTTGCTTTCTTGCCCTCTTTCGTACAGACTACACAAGCTTCTGCTCGATCATCTGGGCGTGACCTCTGTCGCGGTCGTCATCGGCGGTTCGATGGGCGGTATGGCTGTTCTTGAATGGCCACTCTGTACCCCCGAAGGCTACGTGAAGCATATCATTGCTCTCGCCACAGCAGCCCGACACTCGGCGTGGTGCATTAGCTGGGGTGAGACCCAGCGGCAGAGCATTTTCAGCGACCCCGACTATCGCGGTGGCTGGTATACGAAAGACGCGCCGCCTAAGAATGGACTGGCGGCAGCGCGCATGGCCGCGCTGCTCACCTATCGATCGCGCGACTCGTTTGAGCAACGGTTCGGACGGAAACATCAGAACACGCCAGCTCCGTCTGTGCAACGTGGTTCTGCTGCCAATGCGCTACCCCAGTCACCGTCAGAGCCGGACGCCGCGTCCAATGGAGGTGGCAAGTCAAGTCCGCCACCTCTTTTCACAGCACAGAGCTACCTCCGGTACCAGGGCGACAAGTTTAACGCGCGCTTCGACGCCAATTGCTACGTGCACATCACCCGCAAGCTCGATACACATGACATAGCACGCGGACGAGGCACTAATGTCAACGACGATTCCGAGGCGCTCGCTCAGGTCCTCGGCCAGATCCCTCGTGGCGCACTCATTATCAGCGTACAGACCGACGGTTTGTTTACGCCATCAGAGCAGCAGGAACTCGCGAGACATATCGTCGACTCGGAGCTGGTGACAATCCAGTCGCCGGATGGACACGACGGGTTCCTGCTCGAGTTTGAGCAGATTAACGGACATATCCTCAAGTTCCTGAGAGAGAAATTACCGGAGTATTCGAATAACAGTCAAGAAGAGGCACAAGTCTTGCCCACATATAGTTTCGTGGCGACGAAGGAGAGCAAGTTTGGAGAAGCAGAGGACGTGACGATGTGGTGACGAGTCGTGTCGAGTGACGTATAGAACTGTAATCAATCGACGCAAACCATTAGAACTTGAATTTGTGGTTGAAATGGGGTGGTTAGGAGGTGTTGTGGCGCGCAGTAGCGCACGGCTGACTTTGGACTGCGCTACTCAGCTTCCTCCCGCATGCCACCAAAGCGCTCGGACTACCAACCTCTTCTGGCGCAGGATGATGACGAAGAAGCAGACATTGGCGCGGGCCCGTCGACGTCTGCCTCGACTACTGGTCCTGTTGCTCATGGGCGACGAGCGAGCCGACCAGGAAAGATTGACCTGACGCGACTGGACGAGGCGTTCGCGGCATGGAAGGCCTCAATTGCCGCGCGACTGACTCGCAAGAGCTTTAAACAAGGCTCTGTACGACGCGAGATTGTGCACACTGTCTTCCATCCAGCAATTCCATTTCCTGGGAACGAGGTCAGTGCGCGCCGGTGACTGCGCTCCTGTATTCATGATGTGTGGCCTGACGCGTCGACTCCCAGATTATTACACTCGGCTACCCAGCTGCAGTCTCTGAGGCACAATACTCCGAGTGCGTAGAGCATGACGCGTGTGGCAGGGAGCACTCGGCTGAACGTAACGCAGAAATGTCGCAGCCATTCGGCAGGCCATTGACGACGGCATACACCCCAAGCTCATTGCTAAGGGCTCGTCCGGGTCTTACTTCGCACGGGCCAAGGTCGAAGGACGCGTGCAGACTGTAGGGTGCGTCCACGTTCAGGGATCCATGGCTCGCGTGCGGGAACTGACCTCTGCTTGCGCGGTTGCAGCGTGTTCAAACCAAAGGTTCGCGCACATCATACCGCAACCTGTTCCGTATATAAACCTACTGTTCACAGGACGAAGAACCATACGGAAATGCAAACCCAAAGCTCATCAAGTGGCTTCATCGCAATACGGTGAGTGGAGCGTTGCGCATCCCTGGCGATTCGCGCTCTGACACCTTCCAAGCTGTGGTGGCTCATTCCCTTCGGGCGTGCGTGCCTCATTCCCAACCTCAGGTGCGTTCATTGCCCCCTGAAGCATCTTCAGGAGACATGTGAGCCTGACACGCCGTCAGTTACATCAGCGAAGCTGCTGCGTCGCTCCTCGATGAGCGTCTCGGTCTCAATATCGTCCCGCGCACCGAACTCGTTAGCTTTGCCACCCCTGCATTTTATTATCCCTGGCATGTCAGACGTTCAGGCAAGAAGGGGAAGCCGTTACCCGCGAAGATTGGTTCACTCCAACACTTCATGACCGGCTTCCAGGGTGTGTAGTCCTCATTCATTGTCGGCAAGTTTTGTTGACATCGCGTTTCCGCTGCAGACGCTAGCGCATTCCTGCGCGACCATCCCTTGCCTGGACGGTCGATTGCGGATACATTCGACGACTCCAAGCACCGGACAGGCAACACAAACGCAAAGCGGTTCTGGTCAGTGATGTCGGTACTCTGTGGCAAAACCGGCGACGATAATGCTCTGTACGAGGAGGACCCCGAGGAGAACGAGATACTATATGATTCGACGATAGACATTGGCAACAGGCCGTTCCACTGGTCAGCCATACTCTTGCAGAGTCTGCGTGAGGAACTAGAGAAGTGCGTAGTGCCATCGCCATAGTTGTGCTATCTCACCCCATGTTGCAGGCTTGTCATTCTTGACGTTCTCATGCTCAACACTGGTGAGCACTTCATATCATTGCAAAGGTACCCAGATGTTCATGCTGACGGATCTCACAGACCGCGGCTTGGACAACTTCATGCTCAAGTTTGAAGAAGGTGATCAAGACAAGAAAGGACCCGTCAGCATTGGACCACAGCGCTCCCAAATGCCTCAGTTGAGCGAATTGACAGCCGGGAGTGGCGACTTCAGCTCTGCGCACGGTTCGCCAGCCGGCTCGAGATCCGGCCTTCCCTCTGTAGCGGCGGCAAGACCGAAGATCCGTCTCGCCGCCATCGACAACTCGCTCTCGTTTCCGCACGAACATCCGAAAGGATGGAGATCCTTCACATACGGCTGGTTGTACTTGCCCGTTGGCGTTATCGGCAGGTTTGTTGAAGTATCGCCACCTCTTGTGCAGGTCGGCTGAAACCCTCGTGTAGGCCATTCAGCCACAAGACGCGCCAGGCGATCTTGCCGCTGCTTACGAGCAAGGAGTGGTGGGAGGAGACGACCTTCCAGCTACGCAAGATCTTTGCTCTTGATCCGGACTTCCATCCCAGTAAGCGTTGTTTCTTGGCAATGTATGCCTGGTACTGATATCTTTTGATAGAGATGTTCGCTGTACGTCAGCATGTTTCTCCCGGAACATTCTGACCTTACTCATTTGCAGAGACAATTAGCCGTCGTTAAAGGCCAGGCGTGGAACATCGTTCAGAGTTTGAAGCATCCCGTGAGTGCTCGCATTCCTGATCCAGGTTTGCAATCGTGCTGACAACACTGCTCAGGATGAAGGTATGCTGCTGCTGCGACTGGATCCCCCCTACTCCAGTCATTGATATTCTACTAGGTCCTTTGGAACTGACACGGCGGCAGAAGGTACTTGTGTGGGATGACGAGATTGAGCTACCAGACGATCTGGATCCGACCACCCCCGTCACCAGCGGCCCAATCATGAACATGTCACAAAGCATTAGCGAGCTGCCACCACGATCACCTCCTCAACGGGGTCAGCGACGAAGCCTCAGCGCTGGAGGACGGGCAGGTCCGAAACGACGCAACTCTCTCAGTGGCGCCATTCGTCCTGTCCCGTTCGCCAGCAAGTACGATCAGATCAACCCCGGCGCTTCCGGGGTATCGGTTCTGGAGCACTTGGAGCGATTGGATAAGGTTGAGGCCGGGCTGCAGCGGTTGGGCGTTGGCGAGAGTGTTCCGGAGGAAGATGAGCCAGACTCAGAGGTACCGACACCTCAGCGAGGACAGATCACCCCGCCGCAGCTGGTAGACCAAGAACAAGAGACCATGGATGTGTCTCTTGCAAGTGAGGCGGCACCCGCAGCATCAAACGACGCAACAGGTCCCCTAACTGGAACAAACGCATTGTTCGGTGCGCCGACGAGCATGAGCGAGCGGGTAGCGACCCCGTCTTCGCCTTCAAGATGGGCTTCTGGACTCATGAGCAATCGGACGAGTGTTGAAGAGGAGTTGGAGAAGAGAATCGTAATCATGGAGGTGAGGCGCGGCCTGATATGTGCCGGAATTGCTCGCACTGACATCCGCTGCAGCGACTAGAAACCGTCGACGCGACGACCGTATTTTCTTGCTGGTGATAATGTGCTATTTTATGATTATGAGACCTAAATATCGCACGACGTGATCATGTGGAAGTTCGAGCTGAGTTGACACGATCGGAATTTGCCGAGCTCTATCTTTCCAATCTGCTCTTGTCCGCGTCGTCGCGGGCCAAATGCGCGCATGGGATCCTACTCTCTGATGTGAGCCAGTTCAATAAGGGCTGGTACGCCACTGACAGCAAGCAGTTCGGCATTTGATGGCGGTGGACATGGTCGTCGCGCAAACAAACAGCGCGGCGGTCGGTCCGACGCGAACAAGAATGCACGACTCGATAGCATGCTACGCAAGGTTGCAGCAGGACATGCTCACAGCTCTTCTTCACATCTGCGATCGAAGGCCAAGCGGCGAAGGTCCAGCCGGGACAGCCAGGCAGCGTCTGAATTCTCCGAAGCGATTGACCGCTTCGTCTCAAGCACACCACCTTGGCCCTCATCGCCAGCTTCATCCACACTCGAACCTCCACGCAAGAAGGTATGCTCTAGCTGTCCCTCCCCTCGTTTATATTTCAATTCTGGTGCACGGCGCAGCGTCGGACATCTGCGGCAGCGCCAATGCCAGACTGGTTGGTTGCAACGATGCGCGGCGACAGCATGCCTGCAATGAGTACACAAAACAGCCCAATTGCCCCACATCGGTTTTCTCCTCAGGCACGTGCAGATAGATGGGCCAACGTACGCGCGCCTCGTCCACTCTACCCTTCACAGCTTGCCGACGTCATCGTCGACCACGAAGCGGCATCTGCGCCACAATTTCAACCGTCTCCTTTCAACACGCCGAATTTCGACGATCCGATGACACCGCAACACCTTGCTCAGCAACTCAATTCGCAACCATTCGCACCATTCGCAAGTCCTGGACCTGGTTACAGCTTCTCGTCTGCTTCTGGTAGAGGCTTCGTTGAACAGGACGCACAGCAGCCCGCTTTCGCTTCGACACCACTACACCATCGCACCACTCAAGAATCTTCTGTTCCCACTTTGTCTCATAACACTTCTCCGACTACCTCGTTATATTCCGCCCGTGTTTCTCTCTCGCATCTTGGTCCACAGCAGTTCCAACGAGAAGACTACGAGATCGCAACACCTCCTGCTGAGGACGAGCTCGCTCCCGAGCCCAAGCACTACCTTGATCCCGCCTCTTCCGACGCCATGCCGTTTACGCCTCGCAAGCCCGCGTTCGTTTCTAGTCCAGCCCGATTCCCAGTACGTGCTGCAGCCGACGGATGTCATTCATCCGCCGAGTCTGACAACTGGCAGAACTCATCCTCCGACGAATACCATCTCAACTCAAATAATGACCGCAGCTCAGCTCACTCCGCAGAGAACTCGGATATGTATCATCAT